>Ga0210389_10004007_pt1 | contig 11479 bp, 8 predicted proteins | sample IncBWH28OmetaG_FD_160127 | JGI IMG/M metagenome (GOLD analysis project Ga0210389, IMG submission 160127) | Forest soil microbial communities from Barre Woods Harvard Forest LTER site, Petersham, Massachusetts, United States - Inc-BW-H-28-O ... | reverse complement strand
GCTTTGCGAATTCGGCGGTGGGCGAATATGCTGGCAGCATTTTCTGGGTTGTCGCGATCGCGCTGGTCGCCTCCTGGTTCGTGGCCGTGATCTTCACGCCCTATATCGGCGTCAAGCTGCTCCCCAACATCAAGCTGCACCAGAACCACGATCCGCATGCGATCTATGAGACCCGCATCTACCGCGCGCTGCGCAGCGTGATCCAGTGGTGCGTCAATCACCGCGTCAAGACGGTGCTTGCGACCGTCGGCATTTTTGTCGCCTCGATCGTCGCATTCGGCCATGTGCAGCAACAGTTCTTCCCGCTGTCCGAGCGGCCCGAATTGTTCCTGCAGCTGCGGTTGCCGGAAGGCACCGCCTTCGACGTCACCGAAAAGGCGGTGAAGCAGGCGGAAGTGCTGCTGAAGGATGACAAGGACATCGGCACCTATACGGCCTATGTCGGGCAGGGCTCGCCGCGCTTCTGGCTCGGCCTCAACCCGCAGCTTCCGAACGAAGCCTTTGCCGAGATCGTCATCGTCGCCAAGGGCGTCGAGGCGCGCGAACGCATCAAGGCCAAAATCGAGAACGCGGTCGCCGATGGCGTGCTGTCGCAGGCACGCGTGCGCGTCGACCGCTTCAATTTCGGCCCGCCGGTCGGCTTCCCCGTGCAATTCCGCGTGATTGGACCCGACACCCAGAAGGTGCGCGAGATCGCCTATCAGGTTCGCGACATCATGAAGCAGAACCCTGATGTCACCGAGGCGCAGCTGGACTGGAACGAGCAGTCGCCTTACCTGAAGCTCGTCGTCGATCAGGACCGCGCCCGCGCACTCGGCCTGACGCCGCAGGACGTCTCGCAGTCGCTCGCCATGCTGATCTCGGGCGTGCAGGTGACGACGATCCGCGACGGCATCGAGAAGGTCGGCGTGATCGCGCGCGCCGTGCCGTCGGAGCGGCTCGATCTCGCCCATGTGGGCGATCTCACCATCACCTCGAAGAACGGCGTCGCCGTGCCGCTGCAGCAGATCGCCAAGATCGAATATTCCCACGAGGAGCCGATCCTGTGGCGCCGTAACCGCGACATGGCCATCACCGTGCGCTCCGATGTCAAGGACGGCGTGCAGGCGCCCGACGTGACCAACCAGATCTGGCCCAAGCTGAAGGACATCCGCGACCATCTCGAGCCGGCCTACCGGATCGAGGCGGGCGGTGCGTTCGAGGAATCGGCCAAGGGCAATGCCTCGATCTTCGTGCTCTTCCCGCTGATGGTCATTGTCATGCTGACCTTGCTGATGATCCAGCTCCAGAGCTTCTCGCGGCTGTTCCTGGTGTTCCTGACCGCGCCGCTCGGCATCGTCGGCGCCTCGCTGGGGCTCAACGTCGCCAACCAGCCGTTCGGCTTCGTGGCGCTGCTCGGCCTGATCGCGCTCGCCGGCATGATCATGCGCAACACCGTGATTCTGGTCGATCAGATCGAGACCGACGTGGCGCATGGCCTGACGCGGAAGGAGGCGATCGTCGAGGCGACCGTCCGGCGCGCCCGGCCGGTGGTCCTGACTGCGCTCGCCGCGATCCTTGCCATGATCCCGCTGTCGCGCTCGGCCTTCTGGGGCCCGATGGCGATCACGATCATGGGAGGTCTGTTTGTTGCAACCTTCCTGACCTTGTTGTACCTGCCCGGCCTCTACGCGCTTTGGTTCCGAAAGAGCCTGGACGAAAGCGGCACGAACGAGCGGGCCGATCTCGCGCCGCAGCATTACGGCCCTGCAAAACCCGCAATACCGCTTGCGGAAGCGGCGGAATAGATGAACATTGAGTACAGAGATGACGCTGGTTACTGATCATATCGAACCCGACACGCGAGAACGTATTCTCGTGGTAGCGGAGCGTTTGTTCCGGCAGATCGGCTACCAGAAGACCACGGTCGCGGACATCGCCAAGGAACTGCGGATGTCGCCGGCCAATGTCTATCGCTTCTTCGATTCGAAGAAGTCGATCCACGAAGGCGTGGCCCGCGGTCTGATGGGTGAGGTCGAGATCGAGGCTCGGCTGATCGCGCAGGCTCCCGGGCCCGCGCCAGTGCGCCTGCGCCAGCTGATGAAGACCATCCACCACATGAACAGCGAGCGCTATGTCGGCGACTCGAAGATGCATGAGATGGTCGAGATCGCGATGCAGGAGGACTGGGATGTCTGCGTCGCCCATATGGAGTGCATCGCCTCCGTCATCGGAGAGGTGATCGCCCAGGGAGCGGCCTCGGGCGAGTTCGAGGCGCCGGACCTGCAGCTTGCCTCACTGTGCGCCTGCACCGCGATGATGCGCTTCTTTCACCCCCAGATGATCGCCCAGTGCGCCACCAAACCGGGGCCCACGATCGACCAGCAGATCGACTTCGTGCTGTTGGCGCTTTCGAAGCGCAACTAACCGTTTCCCGCAGGAAAATATCGATGGACGCGAAAAGCCCGAAGGATTTGCATTTCTACGAGCCGAAGAACGGCCACGGACTCAAGCACGATCCCTTCAACGCCATCGTCGCGCCCCGGCCGATCGGTTGGATCTCCTCGCGCAGCACCAAGGGCCAGGTCAACCTCGCGCCCTACAGCTTCTTCAACGGCTTCTGCTACATGCCGCCGATCATCGGTTTCTCCTCCACCTCCTGGAAGGACTCGGTGCAGAACATCCAGGACACCGGCGAGTTCTGCTGGAATCTCGCGACGATGGATCTCGCCAAGCACATGAACGCGACCGCAGCGCATGTCGCCCCTGACGTCAACGAGTTCGAACTCGCCGGACTCACGCAAGCGCCGAGCAAGGTCGTGAACGTGCCGCGCGTCGCCGAAAGCCCGGTCTCGTTCGAATGCAAGGTGACGCAGATCATCCAGCTGCAGGGCGCCGACGGCAAGAAGGCGAACGCCTGGCTCACGCTCGGTGAAGTCGTCGCCGTCCACATCGACAAGAGCATGATCAGGGACGGCGTCTACCAGACCGGGCTCGCCCGCCCGATCGTGCGCGCCGGCCGCAAGGGCGACTATTTTGAAATTCGCCCCGAGGCCATGTTCGAGATGGTCCGGCCGGATTAATCTCTCTCCTCGTTCCCCGGATGCTGCGCAGCGCGCCGCCTTCGGCGTGGTGCGCTGCTGTTCCGGGGTCCACGCTGCGGCGGTGGGTCCCGGCTCTGCGGTGCACCGCTAAGGAGCGCTGCACCGCGTCCGGGGACATGAGAGCTTCGCCTTCCGGAACGAAAATCGTGATTTACGGTTATCCGTAGCATTCAATTGCGCTTCATTTTCAACCAAAAGCGTCACGCTTATCTTCACGCTTTCCGCTACAGTGAGGCGCAACGCCGACGCCAGAATCGCGAGCCCACGCTCCCAAACCCCTCGAAGCCGGAGAGGACAGCCATGAGCTTCCGCCGCGACTATATCACCAAGCCGATCTTCTCCTGGGCGCGCGGCGTATTGCCGTCGATGTCGGACACCGAGCGCGAGGCGCTGGAAGCCGGCGACGTCTGGTGGGATGCCGACCTCTTCACCGGGAATCCTGATTGGTCGAAGCTCCTGGCCTTCCCGCAGGCCACGCTGACCGACGAAGAGAAATCCTTCCTCAATGGCCCGGTCGATGAGCTTTGCGCCATGCTCGACGACTGGAAGATCAATTGGGAATGGCGCGACCTGCCCAAGGAAGCCTGGGACTTCATCAAGGCCAAGAAATTCTTCGGCATGATCATTCCGAAGGAGCATGGCGGCCTCGGCTTCTCGCCCTATGCGCATTCCGAAGTCGTGCGCAAGATATCGACGCGCTCACTCGCCGCCGCCGTCACCGTGATGGTGCCCAATTCGCTCGGGCCCGGCGAGTTGCTGATGCGTTTCGGCACCAAGGAGCAGCAGGAGAAATGGCTGCCGCGTCTCGCTGATGGCCGCGACATTCCCTGCTTTGGGCTGACCAGCCCGGAAGCGGGCTCGGATGCGGCCTCCATGATTGATAGCGGGATCATCTGCAAGGGTACTTTCGAAGGCCAGGAAGTGCTGGGCCTCAAGCTGACTTGGCACAAGCGCTACATCACGCTGGGTCCCGTCGCGACGCTGCTCGGCCTCGCTTTCAAGGCCTACGATCCCGATCATCTCGTCGGACAACAGGAAGACCTCGGCATCACCGTCGCGCTGATCCCGACGCATCTGCCCGGCGTCGAGATCGGCCATCGCCATCTGCCCTCGATGCAGGTGTTCCAGAACGGCCCGAACTGGGGCCGCGATGTCTTCATTCCGCTCGATTACATCATCGGTGGTCAAGAGCGGCTCGGTCAGGGCTGGAAGATGCTGATGACGGCGCTCGCCGCCGGCCGCGGTATTTCGCTGCCCTCGCTGTCTGCTGCCGGCGCGGCCTATGCGGCGCGCACCACCGGCGCCTATGCCCGCATCCGCGAGCAATTCGGCATTTCCATCTCCAAATTCGAAGGCATCGAGGAGCCGCTCGCGCGCATCGCAGGCACAGCCTATCTACTCGACGCCGCGCGGCGGCTGACCTGCGCTGCGCTCAACGCCGGCCACCATCCCGCTGTCATCTCAGGCATCATGAAGCTGCACGCGACCGAACGCATGCGCATTGTAATCGACGACGCCATGGACATCCACGGCGGCAAGGCGGTCATCGATGGGCCGCAGAACTATCTCGGCAATCTCTACCGCTCTGTGCCGGTTGGCATCACCGTGGAGGGCGCCAATATTCTGACCCGCAATCTCATCGTGTTCGGACAGGGCGCGATCCGCGCGCATCCCTATCTTCTGGATGAGATGAATGCGCTGCGCGACAGCGATCACGACAAGGGCCTCGACGCGTTCGACACCGCGTTCTGGAAGCATGTCGGCCACAGCGTCGCTACGCTGTTCCGCGCCTGGGGCCGAAGCTGGAGCTTCGGCGCCTTCACCGCGGTGCCCGAAGTGGGCGATGCAACGCCCTTCTATCGACAGCTTGCGCGCTATTCGACCGCCTTTGCGCTCTGCGCCGACATGGCGCTGCTGACGCTCGGCGGCGCGCTCAAGCGCAAGGAGATGCTGTCAGCCCGCTTCGGCGACATCCTCTCCGAGCTTTATCTCTTGTCGGCCGCCGCAAAGCGCTGGCAGGACGAAGGACGGCAGAAGGAGGATTTTGCGGCGCTCGAATATTGCATGGCGACCGGCTTCAAGACGATCGAGAACCGCTTTGCCGAAATCCTCGCCAACCTGCCGAACCGGTTCGTTGCGGCGATACTCAAACTCGTGATCCAGCCGTTCGGCGCGCGCGTCCTTGGGCCAAGCGATCAGGTCGTGCATCAATGCGCGCAGCTCATCCTCGAGCCGTCGGCGGCGCGCGAGCGGCTGACGCCTGATCTGTCGCATGTGGATGACGATGGCGGCCGCTCACGGCTGGAAAAGGCGTTCGCGCTGGTCACGGCTTGCGAGGACGCTACCAGGAAATTGCACGCGGCGCATCTGCGCGATCCGAAGGAAGCCGTGGCGAAGGGCGTCATCACGCAAGCAGAAGCCGACCGGCTGGCGGAGGCGCATGCTGCGGTCGCGCGCGTGATCGAGGTCGACGATTTCGCGCCAGAGGCGCTGTCGCCGATTTACAAGAAACCTGCCGACGTGCATCAGTTCTTCCAGGAATTGGGTGAGCAGAGGGCGGCGAGCTGATGGCGCGACCAGTCTTTATCGTCGACGGCAGTCGGACGCCGTTCCTGAAGGCGCGCTCCGGCCCGGGCCCGTTCACGCCAGTCGATCTCGCCGTGCAATGCGGACGGCCGCTGCTCGCGCGCCAGCCATTTGCGCCCACCGCCTTCGACCAGGTCATCCTCGGCTGCGTCAATGTCATCGCCGACGAGATGAATCCGGCTCGCGTCGCGGCGCTCCGGCTCGGCATGGGCGAGGCCATGGTCGCCTTCACCGTGCAGATCAATTGCGGCTCCGGCATGCAGTCGATCGACACCGCCTATCGCTACATCCGCGAAGGCAGCGCCAATATGATTCTGGCCGGCGGCACCGAGGCGTTGAGTTATGCGCCGCTGGTCTGGCCGGCGCAGGGCGTGCGATGGTTTGCCGGCCTTGCCGGCGCCAAGGGCGTAGGCGCCAAGATCATGGCGATGCTGAAAGCACGACCGAAATATTTCAAGCCGATCATCGGGCTCGAGCGCGGGCTGACCGATCCCATCACCGAATTGAACATGGGCCAGACCGCAGAGGTGGTCGGCCATCTCTTCGGCGTCACCCGCGAACAGTCCGATGCCTATGCGGCCGAGAGTCATCGCCGTCTGGCGCACGCGCAGAAGGAAGGCTTCTTGAAAGGCGAGGTCGAGACCTCCTTTGCCCGTGACGGCAAATTCTACGACCATGACGATGGCGTGCGCCCGGACTCGACGCCCGAGACGCTCGCGAAATTGCGGCCGGTGTTCGAGCGGCCCTGGGGCCAAGTCACTGCCGGCAATTCCTCGCAGATCACAGACGGCGCGTCCTGGGTGATCCTCGCTTCGGAAGAGGCCGTGGCGAAACACGGCTTGCAGCCGAAAGCCGCGATCGTCGACAGCCAATGGGCTGCGCTCGATCCATCGATCATGGGTCTCGGCCCGGTGATGTCGGCGACAGCACTTCTGAAGCGCAACGAGCTCACCTTGCAGGACATCGAGACCTGGGAATTGAACGAGGCCTTTGCCACGCAGGTGCTCGGCTGCCTCGCCGCGTGGAATGACGAGAAATTCTGCAAGGAAGTGCTCGGCCTCGATGGTGCCGCGGGCCAGATCGACCAGTCAAAACTCAATGTCGATGGCGGCGCGATCAGTCTCGGTCATCCCGTTGGCACGTCGGGCAATCGCATTGTGCTGCATCTGATCAATACGATGAAGCGGCTGGGCACGCGGCGCGGCATCGCCACCGAATGCATCGGCGGCGGGCAGGGCGGAGCGATGTTGATCGAGGCGGTGTGATGATGGAATCGAGGGTTCTGGACGTTCTCGATGACCGCGTGCTCGCGCTCGGGCCCAAGCCGGAAGCGAGCCCCTATCGCAATTTCAAGCTGACCCGCGACGCCGACGGCATCGCCTGGCTGTTGTTCGACCGCGACGGCGCCAGCGCCAACACGCTGTCCGCCGATGTGATGGAAGAGTTCGACAAGATTCTGGGCGAGCTGGAGAGCCAGCGTCCGGCCGGGCTTGTCATCCGCTCGGCAAAAAAATCCGGCTTCATTGCCGGCGCCGATGTCAATGAATTCCGCGGCGCCAGCGATCCGCAAGCGGTCGGGACCACGATCTCCCGGGCGCATGCGGTCATTGATCGCCTCGAAGCGCTGCGGGTGCCGAGCGTTGCCGTGATTCACGGCTTCTGCCTCGGCGGCGGGCTCGAGGTGGCGCTGGCCTGCCAGATGCGGATTGCGATCGACGGCGCGCGCTTTGGTTTCCCCGAGGTGATGCTCGGCCTGCATCCCGGCCTCGGCGGCACCGCTCGGTTCACGCGCCTGGTCAATCCCGTGCAGGCGATGACGATGATGTTGACCGGCCGCACCATCGATGCGCGCCGCGCCAAGTCGCTGGGGCTGGTTGACGCAATCGCGCAGGAGCGGCACGTGAAGAATGCCGTCAAGGACGCGGTCTTCGGCCGGCTGAAACGCGCGCGCCCCGGCGCGCTCAACTCCATCCTAAATTCCGGCGCTGCGCGCGGCTTCCTTGCCTCCCGAATGCGCCGTGAGGCCGCCAAGTCCGCACCGGCGGAACATTATCCCGCGCCTTACGGCCTGATCGAACTCTGGGAGAAGCATGGCGGCGATAAGGCCGCGATGCTCAAGGCTGAGAAGAGCTCGTTCGCGCATCTGATGGTGACGCCGACCGCGCAGAACCTGATCCGCGTCTTCTTCCTGCGCGACGAGATGAAGAAGCTCGCCGGCGGCGGCAACAAGGTTGCCCATGTCCATGTTATCGGCGCCGGCGCCATGGGCGGCGACATCGCGGCCTGGTGCGCCAATGAGGGCATGCGCATCACGCTTGCCGACATGAAGGCCGAGCCGATCGCGGGCGCGATCAAGCGCGCTGCCGAGCTGTTCGGCAAGATCATCCGCAAGCCGACCGAAGTACGCGACGCGCTCGACCGGCTGATGCCGGATCTGCAAGGCGAGGGCGTGCGCAACGCCGATCTCATCATCGAGGCGGTGCCGGAGAAGCTCGAGCTGAAGCAGAAGGTCTATGCCTCCCTCGAGCCTGTAATGAAGCCGGGTGCGATCCTCGCCACCAACACCTCGAGCATTCCATTGCAGGATTTGCGCACCACCTTGCGGCGGCCCGAGCGGCTGCTCGGATTGCATTTCTTCAATCCGGTGTCGCGGCTGCAACTTGTCGAGGTCGTCAGCCATGACGGCAGTGACACGGAGCTTCTGAAGGAGGCGCGCGCCTTCGTTGGCGCCATCGACCGCCTGCCGCTGCCGGTCAAGAGCTCGCCCGGCTTCCTCGTCAACCGTGCACTGACGCCCTACATGCTGGAAGCAATGGTGATGCTGGACGAGAAGATCGACCAGCGCCTGATCGATGCGGCGGCGGAGAAATTCGGCATGCCGATGGGGCCGATCGAGCTCGCCGACCAGGTCGGGCTCGATATCTGCCTCGATGTCGGCGACATGCTGCGCTCGAAATTCGGCGACATGCTGCCGCCGACGCCGGCCTGGCTGCGCGACAAGGTCGCGAAGGGTGAGCTCGGCCGCAAGACCGGCAAGGGTTTTTATAGCTGGAAGGACGGCAAGGCCGACAAGCCGCCGCTGCCCGAGACCGGCCCGCGCGTCACCGACGAAATGATCGACCGGCTGATCCTGCCGATGTCGAATGTCTGCGTGGCTTGCTTGCGCGAAGGCATTGTCGACAATGCCGATGTGGTCGACGGCGCGATGATCTTCGGGACCGGTTACGCGCCGTTCCGAGGCGGGCCGCTCAATTATGCACGCACGCGCGGCGGCGAGAACGTCGTCTCGGCGCTGCATGCGCTCGCGCAGAAGTTCGGCGACCGTTTCACCCCCGATGCCGGCTGGGAGACTTTCAAATAATGACCGACACGCATGTGCATGCGCCGCTCAATACGGAGACCGAGCCGCAGGGCGAGCTCTGCATCCGCACGCTGGCGATGCCGGCCGACACCAACGGCAATGGCGACATTTTCGGTGGCTGGCTGCTCAGCCAGATGGACATCGCCGGCGGCGTGTTCACTGCTAAGGTCACGAAATCGCGCAACGTCACGGTCGCGATCGAGGCGATGAATTTCAGAAAGCCGGTCAATGTCGGAGATCTCGTCTCAGTCTACGGCAAGCTGGTGCGCATCGGCCGCACCTCCGTCACCATTCGTCTTGAAGCCTGGGTGACGCGCCGCAAGGAGACGCAACCGATCCTGGTCACCGACGGCAATTTCACCTACGTCTCGATCGACGAGCAGGGAAGGCCGCAGGAGATCAAGCAGGATGGGTTGGTGCTGACGACGTGAGGCGACGGCCGGTCTCCGTTTCTTCACTCCGGTGTCATACCCCGCGAAAGCGGGGTATCCAGTACGCCGAGGCTTCTCGGCTCGAGCACAGCCGCCTCTGGAATACTGGATCGCCCGGTCGAGCCGGGCGATGACAGCTGTTGAACCCAGCTACAATTTTGCCGCAGCTCTCACGCGTCCGTGTGAGGAACGATCAGGCAGCGCTTCCGTTATTCGCCCGGGCTTTTGGAATTGAGACCGGGTACATGTCAGATTCGTACATCATCGAAGTATCGTCCCAAGCCGCTGGCATTGTCGTGCGCGACGCCAGCGGCTATCGCTTTTTCGCCGCTTCCCAACCCTTCTATCGCCTCGATGGCCGGCTATTTCGTCACGTTGTCGACGCCCAGCGCGCTGCCGCGCAACTCGCCAACGGCGATCTGAACGCCGCCTGACTCTCGTCATTGCGAGGAGCAAAGCGTACGAAGCAATCCAGCCTGCTTCCGCAATGAAGGAACCGGACTGCTTCGCTTCGCTCGCAATGACGGCGGGGGGAGATGAGGCTCTTTAACTCTTTTCGAGATTGAGGGGGCTGCGGTGCCAAAATGGGCCATCTCCCGCGTTGATTCCGTCTGCGAACCCGCTACTTTTGGCGTGCATCACAGGGGCGCCGCCATGGCCGGACTTTCGCATCGCCAGACCGAAATCCTCAACATCGCTCGCGCCTCGGGCCGCGTGCTGGTGGAAGACCTCGCCCGCCGTTTCGAGGTTTCCGCGCAAACCATCCGCAAGGACCTCAACGATCTCTGCGAGCAGCGCGCGCTGACCCGTATTCACGGCGGCGCCATGATCGCCTCCGGTGTCGAGAACCTCGCCTATGAGGCGCGCCGTTTCGTCGCCGCCGATGAGAAGAAGGCGATCGGTGCGGCCGCTGCCGCCCTGATCCCGAATGGCTGCTCGCTCTTCATCAATATCGGCACCACGACGGAAGAGGTCGCAAGCGCGCTGACCGGGCACGAGGACCTGCTCGTCATCACCAACAACCTCAATGTTGCGATGCTGCTCTATCGCTATCCGCGCATCGAGGTGGTGGTCGCGGGCGGCGCGGTGCGCCGCGCCGACGGTGCCGTGGTCGGCTCGACCGCGACGCAACTGATCGGCCAGTTCAAGGTCGATTACGCCATCATCGGTGTGTCCGCGATCGACGAGGAGGGCGCACTGCTCGACTTCGACTATCGCGAGGTGCAGGTGGCGCAAGCCATCATCGCCAATGCGCGCAGCGTCATGCTCGTCGCCGATTCCACCAAGTTCACGCGTAGCGCCCCGGTGCGCATCGCGCATATGAGCCAGATCAACACCTTCGTCACCGACTCGGCGCTGCCCGCCGGGCTCGCCAGCATCTGCAATCACCGCGGCATCGAGGTGATCGAGGCATTGCCGAAGCGGCCACGCGAGACAGAAGATGCAGAGCCGCCCGAGCCGGCCAACGATCCGATTCCGATCCGGCGAGCTTGATCTCTAACGACTCGAGTCTCTGCAACTTCGTCATGCCCGGGCTTGTCCCGGGCATCCACGGCTTCCTTGCCGCTTGATCCAAATACGTGGATGGCCGGGCCAAGCCCGGCCATGACGAGAATTGGGATAAATCTTCCCCACCAGTTCCGCTTTCGCTGTTCTTTCGCTTTTGCTTGTGATCTAATCAAAATCGAAAGCGAAATCGCCGAAGTGAAGGCGACACGCCGGGGAAGCGTTCTTTGGATCGGATTTTCGACCTCGCGATCATCGGAGGGGGTGTCAATGGCTGCGGCATCGCGCGCGATGCGGCGGGCCGTGGAAACTCCGTTTTCCTTTGTGAAATGAATGACTTGGCGAGCGGGACGTCGTCCTGGTCGACCAAGCTCGTACATGGCGGCTTGCGCTACCTCGAATATTACGAGTTCCGCCTGGTTCGCGAGGCGTTGATCGAGCGCGAAATCCTCTGGCAGATCGCACCTCATATCATCCGCCCGCTCCGGTTCGTGCTGCCGCATCATGCGGGG
>Ga0210389_10004006_pt1 | contig 11481 bp, 9 predicted proteins | sample IncBWH28OmetaG_FD_160127 | JGI IMG/M metagenome (GOLD analysis project Ga0210389, IMG submission 160127) | Forest soil microbial communities from Barre Woods Harvard Forest LTER site, Petersham, Massachusetts, United States - Inc-BW-H-28-O ... | reverse complement strand
ACAATTGCGGATATTCTAAGTGTAGGCGCTGGCGACCCCCGCAATGATGAATTGAGACTATTTCAGCAGTTGCTTCTCGACGATCCGAAAGGTTCCCTTCTCAATTTCGTAGCGCGCCCCCCCTCCCAAGATCAAGGGCGCATTCCCGCGAAGCGTCAGACCGAAGTGTACAACGTACGCGGTTTTTGTCTGCCTTACGTCGATGTCATAGTTGTCAATCTTTGTTGACCAACGTACCAGCTCTGCTGCCTCGGCGTCAGGAGGTTTCGCCTCGGATTGTTCTTTGGTCAACACACGCGAAAAATCATCGTATGCAGTCTGGACAGCGTGAAAATAGTCACCGCGAAGAACAATCGGTTCCTCTAGTTTTTTGAGATGCTGTTCTGCCGCCGGCGATAGAGATAACTGCTGCTCGGCCCGCGGTGCGCAAAGCGGCGCCAAAAGCAAAAGGAGAGTCAACTTACGGATGAATATCACGATTTAACTCCTCAATTGGGACAAGAACACCCGTTTCGAATGACTGTGACGTTGCCACCCTCCTGGTTCTTTGGATCGAAGTCGTAGCGTAATATCTTGCCAACAGGAGTTTCCAAAAAGCTGGGCACTTGATAGGCGTCAGCTAACCATTTATCGCTTCGGGGCTCGTCTCGTGTTTTGTGTGAAAAATTGTCATTGTCGACGCCCTTAGTGCACTGGCCATGAGTGTGGTAGAGCGCCGCGACTGGTATTCCAATTGGCGGATGACTCGGAGACGACTGCCGTGGTAGCCCCAACGTCTTGGGCTCAGTTGCTACGTAATTTCCCTGCTTGTCTAAATATACCGTGCCGGCATATTCGTAGTTGGTGTTTGGATAGGTCCGGTATATCCAATCGAGCGCGTCGACCGCAGCCGCCTGAAGCGCTCCGGGATTACTTGACGGAAACAGGTCACCCGGCTTTAGGCCAAGTTGATCCGACCAAGTTACGGGGTTTTCGATTGCGTATGCATACGTATTGATTCCACCGCCAAGCCCTGACGGGTCGCTTTCGATATATCTCCCCACCTGTGGGTCATAGGTTCTGTAATAGTTGTAGTTGAGCTTTGTTCACTTATCGCGCCCCAGCTTACGCACCATCTCTAGAAATTTATCCAAGGATTGCTCCTCCGGCTGCCCCTTAATCTCTCCAGTAGCGGCCCGATCGCCGCTAACCTTGACGACTGACCGGTAGTTGTGGGAAAGATTGAAGCAATCGCCACTCCGCACGAGGAACAGTACGGCATCCCCCGCCAGTTTTGCGAGGTCGGGCCACTCTGTATTGGGACGTCTGTTGCACAGCGGAACAGTCGCATCAAGAACAGACGTACCGCCTTTGAGTACTTGGGCGGCTTTGAACTGCAATCGCGCGGTCGAGGGTATCGATGACGACTCCTGGGCAACATTCATATGGCCATAAACGACAACTTGGGACTCTTCTGTCAATTCATACAGAGTCACAATCGTGGCTTTCGCGTCGGCAAGTGACGGCGCAATCAACGCACAAAGTAGTACAGGCCAATTGAAGATCTTAATTGGTTGCATAATAGGCTCCTTTCGAACGGTCATGGTGAACCTTTCTTGCAAAGATTTCCCATGCACCTCTTTTCCAAATCCGTTATCCCCGGCCCGCTAGCCGTGGCGTCATGGTCAAGCCCAGCGTTGTGCAGAAGCTCGTGGTATAGAGTCGAGGCCAAGCAATCGCATGATTTCGTGAACGCAGCTGGTGACAGAAATACTCTCGAACCCGGTATAGCGCCCACGCCACAGTCCGACCTTCCAGTCTCAATGTTGAAAAGGGGCGCTTCAACAACCTCAGAAGTGTTGAGCGCGTTGAGTAGCCCCTTCGCCACCTCACAAGGAATGCAGCTCTTACCACCTCCCTCGGGGCACGAGCAGCCTTTATTGAGTTCCTGCCTGATCGTGTTTTCGGCTTGCTTTATCAAAGCCCACCGCGGTTTGGACCAACCGCCGCCGCGCGTCACTAAGCCCAGCGGATCACTGGATCCGATTGGATCGTCTTGCGCATATGAGTAAGTGTTGATCCCGCCATTAAGCCCGATCGGATCGCTCTCGATGTACCTGCCGGTGACCGGGTCGTAATCTCGCTCGTAGTTGTAGTGTGTTCGGCCCCGACGCGTTCGTCGTACAACGGGTCGATATCCCCGACGATTTCGAGGACTTAGCCGCGTCCATGGCCGGATGCTGAGTGCTGGCAAGGTCGTGATACCCCTGATGCGAGTTTCGGCTTAAGAACACGTCGCGGTCAAGACGATTTATGTGACGCACTTGGTGGTCACTCGTCGGTCCGAGCCCGGCGGTCGGCGCGTCACTGCTCCTCGGCAGCGGATCAACGAGGGCGGCGTCCGCCGCACCCTGCCGCGTGCGCAGTGCATCGCACGCGGCGGCAGGCACTTGAACATAGCGCTGATTATGCGGCCGCGACAGCGGCGGACAGTGCGCGCTCGCGCGCACTGCGCATAATTTCCGAGCGTTATGTTTAGGTGCCTGCCTCCAACGGGTGCTCAGCCCTGGGCCTCAGCAACTAAAGCGGGAGGTGTGGTGTCGGTCGCTCGGCGGGGTGCGTCATCGCGTGCACCTCTTTGAGCTTGGCGATGGTCACGTGGGTATAGATCTCAGTCGTCGTGAGCTGTGCGTGACCTAGGATCGCCTGGATAAAGCGGATGTCGGCGCCGTTGGTGAGCATATGGGTCGCCATCGCGTGGCGGAACAGATGCGCGGCGCCGGGTTTATTAACGCCGGCGGCACGCAAGTATTTCTTGATCATGTCGGAGAGCCGGTTTTTGCTGAACGGCTCGCCGAACTCGTGCACGAAGACATACCCCTCATCGGGCTCGATCACGATCGCCGGCCGGATGTCTTCGAGGTATCGCTTGAGCCACTGGATCGCGCGCGATCCCAAGGGCACGTAGCGATCTTTTTGGCCTTTGCCTTTGCGCACCATGAGCGAGCCGTTCTTCACGTCGATATCGTAGAGCTTCAAGTTAATCAGCTCCGATCGGCGGATGCCGGTCGAGTAAAGGGTTTCAAGGACGGCCCGATCGCGCACGCCCCAGTCGCCGTGCAACTGGGTCTGCAACATCACCGCTTCGATATCCTCGGCACTGAGGATGTGCGTCGGCAGCTTTCGATGCACCCGTGGCAGCTCCAGCTCTGAGGCGGGATTGGAGAGGATGTGATTCTCTCGGGCGAGCCATTTAAAAAACGCGCGCAGCGGGATCAAGCGCTGCTGCTGGGTCGCAAAGGAGAGCGGCTCGCCGTTTTCTTTTCGATAGTGATACAGATGCCGCCGGTAACGCTCTAGGATCGGCCGGGTAACGTCCTGGGGCCTTGGGATGCCTCGCTCATCAGCCCAGCGGATAAAGCGTCTGAGTGCATCGCTGCGCAAGCTCGTGGTGCTCGGCGAGTAGCCGCGCGAGGCGAACCATTCCAAGAACCGCACGAGGTACGGATACAGGCCGCTTCTCTCGATCGGATACCGATCGCGCACTGAGCTTGAGACCTTCGGCTTCTTGCGCCGTTTCATGAGCGGCGGCTACAGGGTTGCGCGTATGGTGGGCGCGCGGGACTCACGCGGTGGATGTGCGTTTCCGGCTCCATTGAGGCTCTTGGTGCGCAAAGGCCTGTTTTCTTCGAGCGGCAACGCGCTATCAGGAACCCGGCTCCCCACCGACAACCCGCCGACCGCACCCCGACTAGACTCCGACCGCGGCTCCTTGTCCCCCGACCGCTCGGCATCGTAGTGACCCAGCGCCTTGACATCGATCAGACCGCTGACGTGCGCAGCGTGACCATTCGCGCCGTCGTAGAGCAGCTCATACTCGAACGATTGACCACGGCCGCCGCGATGGAGAAGTAAGTATTCGAGTTCGACCAGCCGCGCGAGATGGATTTTGAGCTGCGTATCGCCCCACTTGGTCACTTCCCGCACCTGCCGGCGGCTAAAGCGGTAATCGGTTCGGCGTGTGCTCTGTGCCGCGCACTCGTTCTCGACCAGCGACACCAGCAACGCTAGTAACTTTCGCGTCTGCGGCGGCAGCTCATCGAGCGTGCGGCCGAGCACTTCGTGCGCCAACTCGTTCGCAAGCGCGATGTCCGCGATCTCGGCCTCGATGTAGCGCAGCGTTTTCGTTCCGCAGGGCGAGGCCAGCGTTTTGATCGTGCGCTGGTACTGGTGCAAGAGCGCGATCGCATCGATCAGCGTGAGATACTTCTCGTGATCGCGGCGGGTGCGGGTCCGGTCGTCCAAGAACGTCAGCCGGTTAGCATACGGGTTCACCACCGCAAGCGGCTCCAACAACCGCTGTGCATCTTGGTGGGTTTTCAAGATAATGTCGCGCTCCGCTTTGGCAAGCAGCCCCGCCAAGGTCCGCCGCTCGCGCTGCGCGGCGTGGATCGCCGCTGTCTGTTCCCGGCCTTCATCGATGGTGAGTACGAGGCAGCGATTCAAGAGTTCCTCATCGATCTCGGCGGCGGTCGTCGTGAGCGCGATCATCACAGGCCCCTCGACCCGGTATTCTTCGGTCACGAGTTTGCCGGTCGCGGCGTCTTTCGAGGTCGAAGCGATGGTGAGCTCCCCTTCGGATTGCAAGAGCTTTAAGGCATAGCTCGCGCGCGCGGCACCGTGTTCCTCGGCAATGGCGAGGATCTTGTGCTTCAAGTCCCGCTCGCCCATATAAAATAAACTCTGGCCCGTCATCGCCGAGTACACGATGCGATCCTCCTCCGGCACGAACTTGAGCACCGCATCGAGCAACGAGGATTTCCCGGCCGCGCTCGTGCTCTGGATCAAGAGGGCCAACGGCCGATCGAGCTTGCGGGAGATCGCGGCTAAATACCCCACCAGCGCGTTGCTGGTCTCGCCGACTACGCCGCTGCGACTAAAGTCGGCGGCGATTCTCTTGATAAGATCGGTGCTCGTCAGCAAGCTCATTGCCCGAGCGCGCGACGGTTCATCGATCACCACCGCGGCCGCCGCCTTCGGTTCGAGCGCGGCGGTAATGAGTTTTTCTTGCTCGGCTTCGAGCACGAGCAGCACCTTGCCGACATCGCCTTTAATGATTTCCTCAGGCACCCCGAGCTCGGCCGCGGCGGATTTGACGAACGCCGCACGTGCGCGCGCTTGATAGAGGTCCAGTGTGTCGACGTGCACGGCCTGGGGCCGCGTGGATTCATCGGGGTGATCGCCGGGTCGATCGGCCTCCGCCATCGGCGCTGCAGCCAAGAGATTCACTTTGAGTGACTCGTAGGAGAGGTTTTTCTCCAGGCCCCGCACGCGGTAGCGGCGCGGTCCGAAGGTCAGCACATACTCTCGATCGGCGCCCAGCGTTTTAGTCTCCGGTAACGCAAGCGGCGTCGGCGCATCCGGGATCACTTGCGCCGGCAAGGCGATGTCGGCGACTAAAGGCAGAGCCGGCGAAGGCTCGGGGGATGCCGCTTCGCTCATTACCGGCGTCGCCGCCGGCGGCTCATTCACCACCGCGACGCTCACGCTCGGGATATCGATGCTCGCGGTGGCGAGCGGTTTCGGTGTGCCTTTTCCGAGCCACTGCGCTGCACGGATCGCAACCCCTAAACTCTTCACGGGAGGCCCGACCTTCAACGCGTACTCGTTCGCATCCATGCCCTTCGGGAACAGGATTCGATAACAGTCGAGGCCTGCGGCATTGAGTTGTTGGGCGAGCTTCTCCGCCGCACGATCGCCAGCCTCGTCACGATCGTATGCGATCAGCACCCGCTCGATGCCGTGGGATTTAAACGCCGCCAGATGATCGGCGGTGAACCCTTCGACGCCGTAGCTCGCCGTGACATTGCGATACCCTGCACACCAGAAGGTGAGCGCGTCGATCAAGGCTTCGCAGAGGATGATTTCTTTGGACGCACCCAGTGCCGCCGCATTCCACACGCCGCGATGTGGACCCGGCAGATACAGGTGCAACGGTGTGCCGGCGCGCAGGTTGTCGTTGAGCTTGCGGCCGTAGATCTCCGTGACTTCACCGTCGCCGCTGATCACGGGGATCACCAAAGAACCGCTAAAATGCTCATGGCCGCTGCCCCGATACAACCCCAGCCGCTGGAGCTGTCCGCGTAGCGCCGCTCCCTCGACGCGTGTGCTCGCCGGCAGTCGGTACCCCAACGTGCGATTGGCAAAGCCCAGCTTGAACGCCTTTATTGCTGCTTCGGAACCGATGCCGCGACACTTGAGATAATCGAGTGCCTCGGGGCTGCCGAGCAGCGTCTCGTGGTAATACTCGATGACCTGGATCATCAGCTTCGTATCCTCGGCGTCTCGTGCGAGCGCCGTCGGCAGCTTTTTGACCGTGGAGTGCTTCGGGGGCGGAGCCGACGAGGCCGCGGCTAAGGGGATTGAGTCATTGACCAAGAGCTCCACCGCATGGCGGAAGCTCACGCCCTCGGCTTTCATCACCCAGTCGATCACGGAGCCGCCGGTCTGGCAGGCACCCAGGCAGTGCCACAGGTTCTTGGCCGGCGTGATCACGAGCGATGGCGTCCGATCGCTGTGGAACGGACAGCGACCGTGCAGGTCCGCCCCGTGCTTCGTCAAGCTCACCCCGCGTGCCTCGGCCAGGCGCTGCACGGAGACCTCTGTCTTTAGCCGCTCAACCACCTCAACCGGGATGCGTGCCATCGAGATGCTCCTAAAAACCTGTCAAGACCCTGATCGCCTTTTTTGATGCTTGAGGATCGTGACACCATATTGTACGATTCCCGTACAGTGTAGACCCTTACTAGGGACCGGACAAGATCGATGTACGAGAACCGGATATATATTCCTCAGCCGACACCCTTTGAGAGTCGGCTTATGACCAAGTACGCACACCCCGAGAGCGAGGGATTCGGCAAACGCCTCGCGCGGCTTCGCAAGAGCGCCGGCTACACCCAAGAGCAGCTTGCCAGCGAACTCGGCATCTCACGGCGCCGCATCGCCTACTACGAGGCCGAGAGCGATCATCCGCCGGCGAACCTGCTCGCCGATCTCGCGCGCATCCTCAACGTCCCGGTCGAGCGGTTCTTAAGTAACGGCCCCGTGACCCGCAAGACCCGCACCACCTTGAGCCCTCGATTGGAGCGGCGACTAAAACAGATCGAACGCTTGAGCGCCAAGCCTAAGCAGCAACTCCTTTCGATCATCGATACCTTCATCGAGGCCGAGCAGAACCGCACCGGATCGCGCTCATGAAGCTCAAAAAACTGCTGACGATCGGCTACGAAGGATCGAGCGTCGAGGACTTTCTCTCGACCCTCACGGCCGCCGGCGTGACCACATTGCTTGATATCCGCGAGATTGCCGCCTCACGCCGCCGCGGGTTCGCGAAGACCGCGTTGCACGCCAACCTTGCCAGCGTCGATATTGCCTATCGCCACGAGCCCAGGCTCGGCTCGCCGCGTGAGATCCGACATCGATTGCGCGAGACCGGCAGCTACGAGCGATTCTTTCTCGACTTCGATCGTTACCTCGGTACGCAGCAAGACCTGGTCAAGCAGCTCGCCGCGCAGCTCACCGGCAGTGTCGTGCTGCTGTGTTATGAGCGCGACTATCACGAGTGCCACCGCAAAAGCGTCGCCAGCGCATTTGGCGAGATTACCGGCCTCAAGCCCAAGCACATTGGAGTGCAACCTCATGGCTCAGTCGAAGCACGTACGCACGCGCGTGCGCATCCTGGTCAAAGCGTTCCCGCAACATAGCGACAAGTACCAGGAGACTGTCTGCTGTGCCGGCGTCACGGATGATGCACAACTCATCCGTCTCTATCCCATTACGTATCGGCGTCTCGCCAAAGAGAACCAGTTCAACCGCTACGATCTGATCGAAGCAACTCTCACCAAGGCGAGCAATGACGGACGCCCCGAGAGCTACCGCGTCGATCACGATTCGATCAGGGTCGTCGAACGCGCTACGAACCTAACCAATGCGAACAAGGTGCGGCTCTGGCAGCCGCACATTCTCAGCTCCCTGACCGCTCTGGAAGATGAGCACCGCGCCAACGGTCGCAGTTTAGGCATCATCCAACCCGACTCAGCAAGCCTCAAGTTCTTCTGGCGCGATGCCGAACAGGAAGATCAAGACGACACGCGAGGTGTCCAGGCCTCACTCTTCGAGGCACCGCTGCGACCCCTCAAGCCCCAGGAGTTCACCTTCTTCTACCGCTACACCTCCGGCGGCGCCGAGCACACCCAGTCCATCCAGGACTGGGAAGTGCAGGCCGCCTACCTCGCGTACCAGCGCGAGTACGGCTCACGCGAGAAAGCCCTGCAGATGATGGCCCAGGAGTACGGTCAGAACATCCCCACCCGCAACCTGCATTTCATCATGGGCAACATGGCCAAGCGCCAGTGGCAGTTCATCGTCATCGGCCTCTTGCGCTCAGGTCTCGATCCGCAAGAACTCGCTAAACAGGGATCGCTGTTCTGATGCCTCCAGATCGACCCGTGGCACTTTTGTAGCAAAGAGCAGCCGGCCGTCTATCCTGCACTCACATCAGAACAGGCACCGTTTGGGCCACACTTCCGAACTTATCCGGGTCCCAGCGCCACATGAGGCCACCTCTCATCGAAAATCATCCTCTTCTAATTCGCCCCCTAGCTGCGCTGACCAATACTGAGAAGATCACGGCAAATAAAATAAACGAAGGCAACATCTGCAGCCAGGTATTGTGACCGCACACAAAGTCGAACACGCGGAGCCCTAGAAGAAGACTAGTGCACGAATACCACGCAAGAAGCCACGAGCAGAAACCGGACAACACGATGATGACTACTACCCGAACGAGTGCACGCATGTGGGGCTCCTCATTTCGAGCAATTTTGGCATTTAGCTTTGTACGCATCGACAACGCTCTTAGATCTCGCTATCGCCTTCGCGCGACTACCTGGCAAGGGTGCGTAGTCACCTAAGAAATGCAATAGGCCAGTCCAACCGGGGAAAGTTTTGTATCGATGACCCCAGGCAGCGCTGTCCTGCGCGGTATGCAACGCATATCCCAGCGCGGTACAGTTGCATTTGCCAATCTGTCCGAGGATGAAATTATTTGATTGCTCCTCGGCCGCCGCTGCGGTCTGTCCTGGCTGGGCCATAGCGTGCAAGTAGGCGAACGGTATCGTTTGTGAACCCGGAAGGAAATCTAACATCACAGAGGCTTTAATGGCCTCAGTTAGGCATCCCAACATAGCCGGATCATTTGACAACACTTCGAATGACATTGCCGCGTGCTGGTCGGATGTGAAGAGACCTAGAGAATCAAAACCGCTAACGGGATTGCTGCCGGAATAGCTGTAGGTCGAAACGCTCCCACCCTCGAGCCCAATAGGGTCACTCTCGATGTACCGCCCCGTCTGGGGGTCATAATCTCTGAAGTAGTTGTAGAAGAGCCCGCTCTCCGCCATATAGTACTGCCCGGGGAAGCGCAGGTTGTAATTGAACGCCCCTAATCCGGACGGATTTGTGTTCGGGTTCACGCTTCCGAATGTGTCCGGATCCCATCGCCACATGAGCCCGTTGTCGGATGGCCGGGTGATTTTGCGCGGTGTCCCGAGATGATCTGCGTGTACGTAATAGATCGAGATGCCGCTGCCATTAGGTTGCAGCGTCGCGACGGGCGTGTCGCCCATCCAAACGGTCTCTTGGATCAGCGCACCGGTGCTGGAGTATTCGCCGAGAATGTGTCCGGCTTCATCGTAGACCAGTAAGATCGTGCCGCCATAGCCGGACTTTTCGATCAGCTGGCCGAGAGCGTTGTAGATGTAACTGGTAGTACCGGCGATGCTGGTGGCCGAACTCATACGGCCGCGCTGATTGAAGGTAAAAGTCTCGCCGGTAAAGCTCAGGGTATTGCCGGCATTGTCGTAAGAGTAGGTTCTGACGATTCCGCCAGACGTGGAGTTCAGTTGATTGCTCGAGGTCGCCACTGTTTCCACTGACGGAAGCGTTCCCGTCGTTGTGAGGCGGTTGCTGTTGGCATCGTACGTGTAGCCTTCGGTGATCGCGCTGCTCGTTCCGCCGTTGACGCGATCAAGCAGATCGTAACCGAAGGTCCAGCTGTTACTTGAGAGTCCTGAGTCGCTGATCGCTGTGATTCGGAACGCGTTATCGACCGTGTAACCGTTAGTGACACCGGCAGTGATGAACTGCGACGGATTGCCGTCCTGGTCAAAGGTACGGCTCACCGTAGTTCCATTGCCCCAGCTCCAGGCGTTGGCAGGGCCAAACGGATCGTAGGCCGCGCCACTCAAAATCGTGGTGCCATTGACGGAGACCGAAGTGATGCGATGGTTGGTATAGCCGTAGACGACTGTTTGACCGGACGGTGTAACCAGCGAAGTGAGATCGCCATTTGTAAACGCATAGCCCACAGATTTTGTGACAGTGCCTATGGTTTGACCCTTGCCGGTCACGCGCCTCAGCCCATCGTAGGTCCAGGAGAGTGAGTGATTAGCATCAGTGGCGCCGGTGAGGCGGCCTACCCCATTCGTTCCCGAATCGTAGGTGAAATTGATCGTCTGGTCGGTATAGGCGACCTGGGTGACTCGATTCGAGGCATCGTAGCTGTAGGTCGCGACAGCACCGCGCGCATCAGTGGTGGTTTTAAGGTTGCCGCCAGAGTCGTAGGTGCTCAAGCTCGAGCCAGTGTCGGGGCTGACAAGTTGCGTGACATCGCCGAAGCCGTCGTGCGTGTAGGTCGTGGTGAGATTTCGCGGATCGATAACGGTTTGCAGATTGTCGTTACCGTCGTATGTGAATTTCGAAATACCCGCGTTGGGGTCGGTGATTTGCTTCAACCGGTTCAGCGCATCGTACTGATTGGCTGTGCTACGGGACAATGGAGCAGCACTGCTTGTCACATTGCCGTTGCTGTCGTAGCTCAGGGTGGTGGTCACGGCTGAAGTGCCTGCAGAGCCAATATCCTGGTAGATCTCGTTTGGCGTGTTGATGACTCGCGTGTGCTTGCGGCGAAGCGTGCTGCTGGGATCGTAGATGTTCTCAGCCGTGCGATTACCCATGTTGTCGAGCGTGTAGTGAATATGATCCCCGAGCCCGTCGGTAATATCCGTCAACCGGTGCGCGGCATCATAGGTATATGTGATTGTGCTCGAGTCGGGCAGCGTAACCGTCTGCAGCAACCCGGTCGGGTAATACGAGTACGACGTTGTTTCGCTTCCGATCTGGCGGGATAACAACCGCTGCCGCAAATCATACGTCAGCGTCGTCACTACGCCATTAGGGTCGGTGATGGTTAGTGGCTGTCCGTGCGCGTTGTAGGTATTGAAGGTCGTGATGTGACCCAGCGCGTCGGTGATCGTTTGGATCTCGCCGCATTGAGATCCTGTGGTGCACGCGTAGTAGGCGTAGGTGGTCGTGCTGCTCAAGTCGGTGCGCGGGCCTTGCGCGGTGAGCATGCGGCCGTAAGAATCGTACGTGTAGGTCCAG
>Ga0210389_10004005_pt1 | contig 11483 bp, 10 predicted proteins | sample IncBWH28OmetaG_FD_160127 | JGI IMG/M metagenome (GOLD analysis project Ga0210389, IMG submission 160127) | Forest soil microbial communities from Barre Woods Harvard Forest LTER site, Petersham, Massachusetts, United States - Inc-BW-H-28-O ... | reverse complement strand
GTTTGGTCGTAGACTATATTGGGATAGCTAATGAGCTTAAGGAAGCGCTCAAAACATATACAGAAGCGAAGGGTAAAGGGGAGCCGACGCTGCGGGCCGAAGAAGCATTCACCGCCTTACTGGAGAAAATAGATGCTATAAGAGGAATGTTTGCCACGGCAGTCAATGGTCAGTCGTTTACTTACCTTGATTTTGAAAAGGACGCCTATAGTTTGCTTATACCGGGGGCGAACCATATATTGGGGTTGCCCGATGGTAAAAAGAGGTTTTTAGATGGTATTGTCCGGGACTAAGGCCTATGCACTTTGTGGCACCCTGTATGAAGCTGAAGCGCTGCACAAAGAGCTAGCCTTTTTTACCGCCATCAAGGTAGCCATCAACAGAGTTGCTTATGTGGATAAGAAACGCGAACTTGCTGAAAGAGATTCTATTCTAAAACAAATTTTGGATAATGCAATAGTAGCAGAAAGAATTGTAGATGTATTCGCCCTTGCCGGCTTAAGCAAACCTAATATTGGTTTGTTGTCCGATGAGTTTATGGAAGAGGTTCGCCAAATGCCTTATCGAAATATAGCCATAGAACTGCTTGAAAAATTGATAAAAGACAGTATCTATTCTAAGGCTCGTAACAACGTTGTTCAGGAGAGAAAGTATTCTCAACGATTGCAAGATACGCTGAGGGAATATAACAGACGTGGTATTGTTGCTGCGCAAGTCATTGAGGAGCTCATAGCCATGGCGAAAGAATTTAGGGCGGATTTGCAACGCGAAATGGAAATAGGCCTTAATGCTGATGAAATAGCCTTTTACGACGCCCTGGTTCAAAATGAGAGTGCGGTCCAGGATATGAATGATGCGACTTTGAAAGCTTTAGCCCGCGAAATAACCGAGAAACTAAGACATTCAACCACGGTAGATTGGCAAGTACGTGAAAGTGTAAGGGCTAAATTAAGGATTTTAGTACGGCGCATCTTACAAAAATATAAATATCCACCTATTCAATCTGACAAGGCCATTGAATTAATTATTTTGCAGGCAGAAGCCCTTAGCAACCAATGGAGTACTAATATGTAACCGAGTATTACTAAATTCAGCCTTGCATTTTTATTAATTAGACTAACAGTAAACCTGCTCTTAAGCCTTATTGTTAGTATGCCTTCGGTGAATTACCTATAAATAATGCGCATAAGCGCTTCTGGCTTTGTTAGTGTTGTTGACCTATTCTACCAAGATATTGTCAGATTTCCTGGCCATACTTTTGGTAGCAAAGCAAGACCGATAAAAAATACTATCGACAAATCCCTGTTAAGTGGTAAACTTTGGACTGAAATAGGTGGGGTAACATTGGCCACAAGTGGTAAACTTTAAGCTGAAACCGTGGCAAACTATGCCTAAAATGATTGGTAAAGATTGTTCCGTAATATCCAAGAATCCTTGAGAAAGACAAAAAAGTAATTATTTTGCGTCTACGGCCAGCAAGAACGGTCCTACAGAGATTGCTCTACCGGGGGTGGTCAACATCACCGGAACAGCGGTCAGCATGGCCAGAATCACCAATAAGCTATAATCCCTAATCGTTGTCATATGTCTCAGCAATCGCAAAATATTCAAATTCAGTTTACGTATTTAGATATTGAGAATTGTTTCAAAAATCATTACGTTGTGCCGGAATACCAGCGAGAGTACGTCTGGACAGAAGTGGAAGTTAACCAACTTCTAAGCGATGTCTTTGACGAGTTCGAAGACAATCATTTAAAAGACTACTTTATTGGCAGTACGGTTGTCTTTAAAAATGATGCATCCCTTTATGAACTAATCGATGGACAACAAAGAACAACGACCATTTTTATAATTATCTGTGCCTTTAAAGCTGCCTATAAAGAGCGAAAACTGGATTTTGATCCTATCGAACGTATGATCAAGGATAAAATCATGGACGCTTCTGGCGACAGCGTTGATCGGTATAAGCTAGAATTGCAGTACGCAGACAGCTCCAATATCTTGGCTAGGATTGCCAACAATGAAGAAAATCCTGGCAATTTGATTGGCTCAGCTCAGAAATTATTTACGGCCTATGACACGGTTGCAGTCTTTCTAAAAGAGCAATTTAAAGATGTGACGGATGATAGCAAGCTTAAGATGTTCTTTATTTACATCCTGCGTCGCCTAAAATTCATTCAAATTGAGACCCCGGAAATAAACGATGCCTTAAAAATATTTGAAACGATCAACGAGCGAGGGGTCGGGTTAAACCCTATGGACTTGCTGAAGAACTTATTGTTTCGCCAGGTAGAACGCACGAAGTTCAATGGTTTAAAAGATAAGTGGCAGGTGCTTATAAAAATCATCGAGAAAAACAAAGAAAAGCCTCTCCGCTTTTTGCGTTATTTTATCATGGCCAACTTCAAAGTAAACAATACTCGCGGCGAAGAGATAATCCGGGAGGAAGAAATCTACAAGTGGTTCATTAAACCTGAAAATATATCGCAATGTAATTATGAAAAAAAACCATTGGAGTTTATCGAGTTGATGATCGAAAACGCCAGCAATTACGTCAATTTCTTCAAAGGAAAAAATACCGATGAATCCATCAACGTAAGCTTGGATAATATCATAAAATTGGGTGGCGGCAGCTTTAAGCAGCATCTTATCTTATTACTAGCTGCCCGGAACCTCCCAATAGAACTGTTTACGTATTTTGCGAAACAGGTGGAGACTTTAATCTTTTATTATTTCATCACCAAGGCCCCAACAAAAGAATTTGAACGGAATTTTTCCAAATGGGCAAAAGAGATCATCACGATTAAAACGCAGCACGACTTGACGGCTTTTGTTAAGAAACATTTTGAGCCGGACATCCAATCAAAACAGACGGAATACCGACTACGCTTCTTAGAAGCACGGCAGAATAACATCCAGCAGTACCGAATCCGTTACATACTGGCAAAGATTGCCCAATATATTGACCAGGAACGTCTTGGGATCTATAATTCCCAAACATTGAATACGTACATTACCAAAGGAGTCGAAATAGAGCATATCCTTCCCTTCAAACCCAGTCAAGATTTACGGACAGAAATCGGCCCGGAATACGACGACCTCAAAATTCGGCTCGGAAATCTCACGCTCCTGGAAAAAACTATGAATATTGTGGTCAGCAACAATTGGTTCGGCTTCAAAGTCGTCGAGTACGCCAAGTCACCCTATTATATATCCAAATCCATAGCCAGCCTGGATATCGTCGGGCGAGATTCTGCAATTAATCGATTGAACAAAAAGCTGAAGAGTTTTGCCAGCTGGGATAAACAAGCTATTAGCGACAGACAAGAAATGCTATTCGATTTATCCCGGGAGGTCTGGAAATTAGATTGCTACTAATTACACGGTTCAAGGACACTTTTTGCATATGAAAATCGAATTTAACGATATCGAATTTACTTGATTTTGTAGATAGAACCTACCTACCCGGAGTTCTGGATTATCGGGACCGGGGGACATTTAAAGGATAAGAACCCAAACGCGGTCCCTTGCCTTGCTGCAGGAGAACTGGGTAGATAAGGTCCCGACTTAAACAATACCTGGCGTTGGGCAGGGCAGAAGGAGGGTCATTGGGGTGGTCGCCTGATTTGGCATCTGCGGACCGTTCCCCACCTCGTTATCTGTTGAAAGTTGGCTCCCGATGTCGACCCCAAGCAGGTTGAGGCGTTTCTGATTGAAATAGCAAAAGGCCGTTTGCCAATCTCGTATGTTAAAAAGTATATAATTTAAACAAATTTCAATGGATATTCCAGAATTCAAATTACAATCCCGAGAAGATGTGATTAATTTCCAAGCGCATTTGACCGCATATTTAAAGAAATCAATTGGGTGGGAGTCACCATATATTGACCTGCTTGTTGCCTACGATAAACTAATCCCCCACGAAAGACAAGGCGCTTTACTTTTTTCAGGATTAATGGACCTAAAAATAAACTTTACTCTAGTGGTTTTAGACAATTTTCATTCTGGAGCAGCCTGGAATGAACTTTGTTCTGCAACGGTGAAAGAAGAAAAATCAGTACTGGACGACTTTCCCTTTTTTTATGGAAGGATGGAAGTACATCGACACAACGCAAATTTTGTCTTTCGTTACCGGGCAATCTGGGATAAAATAATGGGCATTCTTGTGCTACTTCATTCCGAGGAGGAATATAAACGTTTCTCACAAGCTAAAAGCAAAAAGAAGTTTTTTAAAAAACTTGCTCCTAAAATGAAATTTTTACCGCCAGATTATGCCGAAGTCCTATTAGCTGAATTGGTAAAATTTGATGACGCATTTCGGACAAGGGAGATTCACGGTTTTGGGATTTTAAGAAAGTGGAGCTTCGTTATGGGCTCGTTCCATGAAACTCCATTAATTGATTTAAAAAATCATTGGAATTGGTTACTTCATCATCTTATAACGTTGGAGAAGATTATTGCTAGTATTTCCTAAAACAGATGAGAGTATGCTTCGACGAGTCGATCCGGACCATCTATCCACAGACTGAAGGACCAGCCTGCGTGGTTCACCCGTTCCACAAATAGCTCGAAATAGGCAGCCATTGGTCTGAAAGTGTACTATTGGAAGGGAAATAAAGAGGGTCATTGATAAGACCGAACCTTTATTAGGACGGATAAAAAGGCTTCTAGACGACCGTGTAAACGAGAGCCAAAAGAGTGCTTTTAATTGCAATATAGTTGAAGAAAATTGAAAATTCGTTGATGACTGTTGTTAGTTGGTATAAATTTATGCTCATTGAACTGCCCGAACGGAAAACACCTTAACCAACAGGAGTAAGAGTTTGCTCCGATTACGCGAATAAGACAAACATTCCAAATCCAAAAAAACGGCGCAGGATACAGCCCGGGGCGATTTCGCGGCGCAAATATTATACTGGCCGCACAAGGGCCGACCTTTACACGCAAAAAGAAAGAGCAGGTTATGGGCTGCGCCTTTCTTTTTTGAATTTTTTTTAAGAGTGACGGGGGGGGCCACCCTATCTCTTGTTGCAAAAATCGGCATTTTTTCTATCTTGTTTGGCAATAGTTCTTTGTCCTAAAACGACGCAAATCATATCAAATCTCCCGGGTAGGAATTCGGGTAGTTATCCGATCATTATCTTGATATACAATACAGGCACAACTTTCGGCGGTCAGTCGTTGACCCTTCCGCTCTGTCTTCCTACGTAACTCCTTAAAAAATCCTTATATTGTCCACATGCGTAATCCCAAATGGCATAGAGATGAGATTATTTTAGCCCTTGACTTGTACTTTTCACCGATAAGAGGTAGGATTGATGCCAAAAACCCCAATATCATTGAACTGAGCAAAATTTTGAATTCCCTCCCCTTATTTTATAACAAACCCGATGAAGTGAAATTTCGAAACCCAAACGGAGTAACCTTAAAATTGAGCAATTTTTTACCTTTTGATCCGAGCTATACCGGCAAAGGCATGACCAGCGGATCAAAGCTGGATAAAGAAATTTTTAAAGAATTTGAGAACAGAAAGGATGATCTGAGATCCATAGCTTCCGAAATAAAAAAGGCTGTTGCAGATGAAGATCTTAAGAACAAGCTTTACAGCATAGAAGAAGATGAAGTGACCCAGGAAGACACAGTTGTAGAAGGGCAAGTCTTATACAAACTACATAAATTCCGGGAAAGGAATCGGGAGATTGTGAAACGAAAAAAAGAGCAGGCACTGGCCTTATATGGTAAACTCACTTGCGAAGCCTGCATCTTTGTATTCGAAGAGTTCTATGGTGATATTGGCAAAGATTTTATCGAATGCCATCATCTCGTTCCCCTATCGAAATTCAAGGTGGAGACAGTGACGACTTTGGATAGTTTAGGCCTGGTCTGTAGCAACTGTCATCGAATGTTACACAAAAAAATCGATACCCTATCCCTCCAGGATCTGAAAATGATCATAAAATATCATCAACCTCATTGACATATAAAAGACTCCGCCCGGCTGTCATTCATCCAATAAAATCTTCCATTGTCCGGTCTTCTTAGAGCCTATCCTATCTATAACCCCCATTCCCTTGAGATTTGCCAAATGTTTTTCGACAGCCCTTGGGGAAATATTAAGCTGTTCGGCAATATCAAGGGCTGAAAGATGATTATTCTGAAAAACCAATTCAAGCGTTTTCTCCGAATTTATTCCGAACCTTATTCCGAACTTATTCCGAACTTTATTCCGAACATCCTCCCAATTTGTGAGGGGCTCAGCTACAACAACTTGGCTCGGACGAAGGGGAATAATAGTCTTAAAAATATCACCCTCAATGAGTTCCGGTACAGCGCCATGCACATATTCCGAGCTGTATTTAAACACATTCCGTACGCCGGATCCAAGTTCGTCCACCCGACCTATCTCCTTAAAAAATTTGGCGATAACAGGATTCTTAGGAAAAGGAGCAAAGTTTAGGGGATCGATCAAACCTAGACCATGCGGACAGCTCCAATTCTCAGTATACACTCGATCCTTCTCAATAATCAATTTCGAAGGGAACCCATTGGCAAATTCCCGATGGATTAGTAGGTTACTGACTATTTCCCGGAACAAACGATCCCGCAGACTAATACTATGTACGCCTTCCAGATAGAATTTATCTGGTAAATGCTTCGCAATAAAGGCCATGAGCCGGTCAAAGCTATCGATAAGATTCGTCCGGATATCGTCCCGATCATCATAGCGATCCAGGTTTTCCACCCGCAGCAAGGCATCCGTCTTATGATGCGGTAGGGCGCTGATAATCGTTTCATCCTTTCCAAGCAATAGGGCTGCTGCGAGTGTCAAACCACTTTTACCGGTAATAATATCCTTTTTAAATAGGCCGGCAGAACGAACGATTTCTTCATCACTCATGTTAGTCCAGGGATGTCCTGTCTGTCTGTTTTCCGCCAGAATACGGACACGCCTAAACAGTTCCGGATTGCAATCCGCCAATTCAAAATAAGGGAACACCTGGTTTTCGGAGTAGGTCGATTGCTTACGCAAATAAAGGTTTGTCACAAGGGCCGATTGCTTGGTAATATCCAGATCTCCGTCCCCGTTACGATCAAATATCTTCCCGCTGGTACTGTGCACCTGGGAGCTTTCCGGAATGTACAGATAAATGATCATCTTACCGTAATACTCCAGGAGTTGGGGCGAGAAATAAAATGGTGGAGTTAGTTTAACTGGATTATTAGCGCTCGTGATCAAGTTGTTGAGCATTCCAGGTATACAAGACTCAATAATGCCTTCTACATGCCCGTTATCCTTTACCCCTAACAGTAAATGCCCGCCTTTCCTATTTAGGAAGGCGCAGATAGAATCGAAGGTATCCTTGTTTAAGTCGAACTGGGCGGTCTTAAACTCGATTTCGATACCTTCCCCTTCTCGCAAAAGCTTCTCTAATTTTTCGATGGTCATGGAAGATTATTTTTCATCTTACCGCGACCACATACACCGATGCAAAAATACAGTTATTGTGCGGTCCCAAAAAACCAACCTTCTTTATAATATCAATCCCTTTGATTGCTTAAAAATCGTATTAGAAATAGTGCCATCCCATTAATAGAATCAGGAAACTTCTTCCACATAACCGGAAGGCTATACGCTAATTTTTTTCTCTGGGACGGATAACCGTAGGTTATTGGATTAGGGTCTAGCATTGTAAAACAACGATAAGCATGACCGAAAACTTTCAAATAATTGATTTTCATTCAATAATCATAAGGAAAGAATTATTGCCAGATCCTGTTAAAAAAAGCAAAACAAAAAAACTGTAACTTTATTTAAATTATTACGGGCATGGACTACGCAAAATTTGCCATAATTTCTTGGGTCATTGCTACAGTCATAATAGCAATCGTTGGCAAGAGATCTATTTTTAAGCAATTTGAAATACCGCCAAATAAACTCCGTTGGGCTGGTTGGAAACTAGTCCTATTTTGCGCCATGGCATTAGGGGCAGCTATTTCAATAGGAATAACGTTTCTCATGAAATCGCTTTCTTAGTCAAATTCTATAGTAGATCGATCATCATATTATTGGTCATCCGTTGCAAAGCATGCGGGTGGCTTTTTTATTTTTGGGCAAGCACAGGCATTCCACTGGAGGCTTACTGTGAAACAGCGTTATGAGAATAACTTTCCCTTCGCTGTCCCGATTACAAAGGAATCCACTAACAATACCGCTGCGAGAGGCAAGTGCGGCCAGAATTCAGTTATCATCCCGGTGTTAACCGTACCCAGGTAGTGAAGGACGAAGGGAAGCACCCCGAGTATCAGGTTCCCTATCCCCATGAAAATATAGAAGAACCTGGCGGGATTGTTGACAGGATCCAGGAACCGGTCCAGTTTCTCCGGCAGGGGAGCCAAACGGAACAGGCGCAATACAAAGGTCAGGCACCCCAGTAGGAGAAACAGCAGGTGAACGAGGACCGTCACGACAAATAGGTTTCCCGGGACACCCTGGGCAGGGTAAAACAGGATCAGGACAAGGACCGCCAATAACGAACTGGCAAGCAGCGACCATGCAATATTTTTCAGCATAGGATTAAATTTATTTAATTACAACTACCCGCGTTGGGGTGACCTGAATACGTCGTACTCCTCGTCATGCCTACAAAATCCGTCCCCCTGATATCCTCTCCCAAATCGCCCGGATCGTTACCAAGTCCACCAATCCAGTAGCCAATCGTAGACGGCAGATAAATATGCCCGGTACTTAATGCATTAAGTACAAAAGTCGTGCAATTATTGTTGTTGACATCGTAATTATATCCCGCAGCACCTGCAGCTTGAAAATAGCCGAGAATGTTAAAAAACATCGCATTATTCGTGCTAAAACTCCCAGAAATATTATAAATGTGGTTCTCATCATTCCCCATGGCTGCCGGTGCACTGCTGCTGAATGGCGTTACATTGACGGAAGGATAGAACCCGATATTCCTGGTGATGGTAGTTCCCCCAGAAGTTTCCGAAAGGACCAGGAAGACATGACCTGGATCTATATAATTTCCCCCCGGAGAGGAAGAACCCGTGTTGAGTGCCCAGGTCCAGGGCGTACGAGTATTCGGTCTGGGCTGGTCTACGCAGACCGTAACGCCATACGATGCCGATGGATCGCTGGTAAAGCATTTCAAATAATCGATAACATTGGGGATGACAACGGCCGGAGGTGTGACACTAATGGAATTCGAAACACTGACGCCGCCAGCAATCCCGCCGCCGCCGTTGTCGCCTGAAGGGCCTCCGTAATCTCCACCTCCGCCGCCGTCTTCCAAATAGGAGTAGGAACAGCCTAAATCCTCGCTCCACGCATACCCGCCTTCCGGGTCGTCGGAAGAATAATTATACCCATCTATTGAATAGCAAGTGACGATCATCATGTCGGAGACGTTGCCGGCAATACCAGGGGAGGTAGGGGAAACGATGCTGTTTCCCTGGTTGGGCTTATATCTTTTTATGGACCCATCTCCTGCAAATAAAAACCTTTTCTCAGGGTTGCCCCACCAGTCTTCGATTAGAGAAATCCCGGAAAAAGGTTTATGACAATGATTGATCCAGGCGGTATCTGGAATAGCGGTGATCATTTCGGCGTGCCAGGCTCCTGCAGAATCCCTATACAGGAGTAGTTTGGTGAGGTTATCCAGGCTGATCCGGCTCCCCCCGGACAGATTGCTTTTAACAAATAAAGGTTTCGCAAAATGAAGCGGTACCACTACAGCGGTGCTTTTTCCGAATGGACTCAGATGGGCTTCCTCCCAAAGGACGGAGCGCGCCGTTTGGGTCCGCATATTGCCCGGATTCCCGGATATTATTACTGGCGAAGCGGTGTTGATCATTGCCGTGAAAAAGGCTTTCGCTTCTGCGATAAGTGCGGGTTTTTCGGAACCTCCCGCAAGTTTATTACTCTTGTTACAGTTAACGGTCAGCAGGCAGTACAGGACAACTGCCAGGAACAGGTAAGGCTTTTGCATATATTAAAACGATTGGTGAAAAGGAACCCGCAAATTAAGATGCCGGCAAAAAAAGAAATATTGATAAATATCAATTTCTATATAAATAATCTCTGTGCTATATATTTTATGCAAAAAGCCCGCAACACTGTTGCAGACTTTTACCCTCAAACTAGCCAACCATGGCTTATTCTTTACAATGCTTGTTATCGATCACACAGCAGAGGGTTCTTTCCAAAGAAAAAGCTCCAAACCACGTTTCATAATTTTGGCTTACCCCTCACTTGCGTTTATATTTCTTCCGAACCCGACTCAAAGTCGGCTCCGAAATACCCAGCAAGGAAGCTATATATTTCGCCGGTACCCGGTCAAAAAGCTCCGGCTGCGTTTCCAGCAGATGCAGGTATCGTTCAGGGGCTCTTTGCATTTTGATGGCATAAAGCTGATCATCGGAGATTGCATAGTATTTTTGGGAGAGGACGCGGCCATGAAAATTGAATTCAATATAGGTCCGGTTGATGTATTCCAATTTTTCAAAACTGATACCAATCACGACCGTATCTTCCATCGCCTGTATAGATTCCCGGCTTTCTTTTTGATTAAAGAAGCTGCTGACGGAGACAATGACATTACCCTCTGTCATCAACCAGGAAGTCGCCTCAGCCCCATTTTTCTCGTAAAAGCACCGGAGACATCCCGATTCAATAAAATAAATATGTGTGCAGATTCTGCTTTTCTTTAATAGAAAATCCCCCCTTTTCAATTCCTTTATTTCCAGGTTGGCGCGTAGATAATTGATCAATTCCTGACTAAGCGGGTAAATTGACATTAGCAATTTGAAAAGATTATCCATATAAGGAAGGTTTAATAGCGGTTTCATTGAGGTAATATCAGATCGGGTTGACCGCTTTCCGGAATGCCAAAATCCTTCCATAGCAACGCAAAGCATGCAAATAGAAATAGCACTTAACCAGGAAATAATAGCGCAAGTATCGGGAAGAGGTAATCAAAATTCGAGAGATACCCGTATGCAGGAATTTATCCTATAGCTATGTTAGGAAATAAAAATAGAACGGGAGTGTATATCCGAGGAGCATTCTTTTACGCAGATGTTTTCACTTATTAAACCGTAAACCTTATACGTATGATTGGTTTTTCTCTTTGCTAAACAAAATCAGGATAAGGCAGAGGTGTTTCATAATTTCCACGGTTATAGTTGCAAAAAGAATGAGTGTAATTTAAGGCCCCTACCCCCAAACATAAATTGATAAATATCAATTTATCATTCCCGTTACCCACCGTATATTCTGCTATATCAAACGAAATAAATATCCTCTATAGTTAACATCATTAAAATATGAATCTAAACCTCTTCCACTTCGGCCCCAATGCCGACGATCCCAGAAATTGGAAAATGAAAGACAAACTCAACGGCTGGATCGGCCGGCGGCAATGTCTTTTCCTGGAATGGTCCGGTTGGTATAGCTTCGATCTTGCCGAACG
>Ga0210389_10004004_pt1 | contig 11483 bp, 13 predicted proteins | sample IncBWH28OmetaG_FD_160127 | JGI IMG/M metagenome (GOLD analysis project Ga0210389, IMG submission 160127) | Forest soil microbial communities from Barre Woods Harvard Forest LTER site, Petersham, Massachusetts, United States - Inc-BW-H-28-O ... | reverse complement strand
GCGCCCATGTTCATCGGTCAGATCCACGTTACCCACGCACAGTGTGGAGCCGATACGAAGAAGGTGCGACCGGGCGAAGATGCGGCCTTCCGTCACCGGTAGAAAGTAGTTGATCTTTAGCTCCACAGTGGTGATCCGGCGCCCCCCACCAAAGTGACGCTGGATGGCAATGCCTACGGCTGCGTCGGCCATGGCTGCAGCGACACCGCCGTGGGCCACCCCAGCGCTGTTTCGCAAGTCGTCGCGAAGCGTGCAGTCGATCGTAATACCGTCGCGGTGCACCCGGTAGAGTCGCATCCCGAGCAAGGCATTGAACGGTACCTTGGTCAAGACATCGCTAATCTGTCGAAGGGTCATCTTCTGTTTCTTCTGTTACTAAAACCAGTTGATTGATAGCGGTCAGTGGCCCAAGTGGAAGCGTTCAAAGGGACGGTAGAGCCGTGTCGATCCATCAACGCCGCGGCTGTGGCACACTCCATTTCCGGAGCTCCAGTTTCGCAATAGCTTCGGTGTGCACTTCGTCCGGGCCGTCAGCCAAACGCAGGGTGCGCACATTCGCCCAGGCGCCAGCCAGAAAAGTGTCCTGAGAGACACCTGCACCTCCGTGCGCCTGGATCGCGCGGTCCAACACTCGCAGGCAGACATTCGGCGCCACCACCTTGATCATAGCGATCTCTGCGCGTGCTTCCCTGTTTCCGACCTTATCCATCCTGTAGGCGGCATTCAGAGTCAGAAGGCGCGCCTGCTCGATCTCCATGCGCGACCGGGCAATGTCGGCCCGTATGGTGCCCTGCTCGGCCAGCGGCTTGCCAAAGGCTACGCGCGCCTGCACTCTCTTACACATGGTTTCTAGGGCCCGCTCGGCCACGCCGATGCAGCGCATGCAGTGGTGAATGCGCCCCGGACCCAGCCGCCCTTGGGCAATTTCGAAGCCTCGTCCTTCCCCGAGCAACATGTTCGAGATGGGCACGCGAACATTTTCAAAAGTGATCTCGCCGTGCCCGTGCGGCGCATGGTCATAGCCAAACACCGTCAGCATGCGTTCAATCTTGAGTCCCGCAGAGGGCATCGGCACCAGCACCATCGACTGCTGTTGATGGAGCGCGAGGGAGCGATCTTTCTTTTTTGCATCAGTCCGGTCTGTATCAGTTCGGCCCATAAAGATCGCGACCCTGCACCGCGGATCGCCCGCTCCCGAGGACCACCACTTGTGGCCATTAATGACATACTCGTCGCCCTGCCGAGCAATGCTCGCCTCGATGTTGGTTGCATCCGATGAAGCGACCGCGGGTTCCGTCATCGAGAAGCACGATCGAATCTCGCCTGCAAGCAGAGGCTTGAGCCAGCGTTCTTTTTGTTCCGCGGTGCCGTAGCGCACGAGCACTTCCATGTTGCCGGTGTCCGGCGCCGAGCAGTTGAACACCTCAGGAGCGATGAAGCTGCGCCCCATAATCTCGGCCAAAGGCGCATATTCAAGATTCGTCAACCCCGCGCCATGCACCTCATCCGGGAGGAACAGATTCCACAGGCCCGCGGCTCGGGCTTTGGGTTTGAGTTCCTCAATTACGCGAGCTGGCGACCAGCGGTTGCTCTCGATCTCATCGTGGTAGCGTTGCTCATTCGGATAAATATGCTCATCCATGAAGGTCTGCAGGCGCCGTTGCAGGTCCTTCACTTTGCCGCTGAACGAGAATTCCATGTCTGCCGCCTGTCTCCTATTTACCCGTGAAAGCAGCGGGGCGCTTCTCCACGAAGTGCGCGACACCCTCTTTGAAATCCTCGGTGCGGAAACACGCCATCATCTCGCGCACAGAAATGTCGAAAGCCTCCGCGAGCGGTTGCGACATAGCCTCGTACACCTGGCGCTTGATGATGCGCAACGAGCGCGGGCTCACCGTGGAAGCCACTTCGTGGGCATACTCCTGGGCTTTTTCGAGAAAGGTGTCCTGAGGAAAAACTCGATTCACCAACCCCACGCGCAGTGCTTCGGTGGCATCGATGGTCCGGGCAGAAAACAGCAGATCGAGGGCATTCGCTATGCCGACTATCCGAGGTAACATCCAGGCCATTCCATACTCGGCAATCAGCCCGCGCCGCGCGAATATGGTGCTGAAGCGGGCTGCGTCCGAGGCGAGCCGCAGATCGCAATAGAGAGTGATAACCAAACCCAGGCCGACCACCGGCCCGTTGATGGCGGCAATCACCGGCTTCCCGATCGCCGGGAAATAAGAGTATTTCTTCTGAAAATCCGGCGGCACACCTTCGCGCATGGCGCCGTCGCGCAAAACCGGCTCGCGGCCCCGGTCATCCAAGTCCCGGTAATCCAGGCCGCGTTCCGCCACCGCGCTCAGGAGCGACATGTCGGCGCCTGCGCAAAAACCCCGGCCAGCGCCGGTCAATACGATCACGCGGACCTCATCGTCCTGCTCGGCGTCCTCCATGTGCGAACGCACTTCGCTTTCCATCAGTGCTGTCCAGGCGTTGAGTTTGTCCGGCCGGTTCAAAGTAATCGTGGCCACTCGATTGGCTACGTTATACAGGGTCTCCTGAGTTGGCATGACGCGCGATTATATAGAATCAGCTGACGTTAGTCACTATCATGTCATAGCGACTATCGAGATACGGAAGATCAGTCGAATTGATTGTTGCTTTCGTGCCGGATCCCTTCGGCTGAGCAAGACGGGTTCTTGAAGTAGAACGAACAATCAGATGGGAAAGAGTTTAAACCCGCGGGCCGAGCGGGGGCCCCCCGATCAGCGCCGATGAACGCGCCAGGGTTTACCAATCCGGTCAGCTCCCGGTTTGTCGCAACCCTTCCGTAAAAAACATGAGGGAAGGCTTGCCCGTAATCCGGCAAATAAGGGCCGCTGACAGTCGGTAACCGCACAATCACGTTACACAAAGCGACACCAATCGAATCGTGGATGAGCGCGTTGACGGCCCTCTGTGATCTAATTTGGCGATCTCGAGACCGTTGTGTTCCCAAACCTGAAGTGGAGAGTGTGTGCAGCGGAGAGTTCCATGCAGACGAAGACGATCGGCCTCCTCGCCTTAGCGCAGGCCAGAATGATAAGCCGTCTCGCGCAACCGTGGACTGGTGCCCTGAGACTGAAGCCACCAAAGTGACGGTGACGCACGATGAGTGGGCCGAAAATGATCCCACCGACACGGCCTGCGCCGCTGGATGGCCGCGTATCCTTTCACGCCTGAAGACTCTGATTGAGACCGGAAAGACATTCAAGCCTAGTGTTCGGAATTGCGCACTCGGCGGACTCGGGTGGCATTCGAACTAGTTAGCAAATCCGCTCGTGTTTGCACTCCTTGCACAAGGCAACCAGAAACCTTAGGTAAAACGCGACGCCCACGGAGCGCAGCACCGTTCACCGTAATCACAACCATTTTAGCCTCCGGCTGAACTCGCTGCTTGTCAGGTCGTCCACACACGATTAAAAACCGATCGACATATATTTCGAATAAAGAGTTCATAAATGGTTCGTAAAACTCGATGTTGGGCACAGATTGGGTCGTCGACATCTGATTACGAACATTCTACGAACTGTTTATTCAATCTTTATGCCTTTGATCATCAAATCTATCGAGGGCGGGAAGAACGGAACGTGATGATCCTGCCCGCAAACGGAAACCATGGTTCTGACTGCTCTTCGGTATATTCATCCGACTGCGCCAGAAAGAATGCGCAACCCTGAACAGCCGAGACGCAATTTCGCAGCGGAGCAAATTATCGAACCACAGAAAGGCTAGGAGTTTATGCTATCGATTCAGGAGGTCTCTGCAGAACAACTCGCGAAACTCTTCCATCACTATCAGGATGCCTTGGCGCATGGCTGCGCAGGTCACAACAACGAGGACGGATCTTCTTGGGATCGCACTCCCCCGAACGAACGCAAGGTGATGATAGCCGCAGCCCGCTTGACGCTGCTCGAATTATCAACGGCACCCGCGCAGTTGAGCCCAAGCCGCAAATACTATGCCAAGCCGGGCGAGGCGGAGTGGGGATGCTGACGTCCGTTACTCAAAACGCTCCGAAATTATGGGTTGGAGAGTGAGATGGCGAGTTCGTCGAGCATGAACGAATTGACAGGCCAAGGGAATCTTCTGCAATCCCGTCTGGAAGGCTTAGTAGGGGACGATGACACTCTCCTGGCTGGCGATTTCCGTCTTCATCTTCGAACTAGACACGCAACGGTTCGGGGCCAGCAGTTGCGGCTGACGGAGGAAGAATTCGAGTTGCTAGTATTTCTGGTGAGGCACCGTAAAAGCGTGATTACGCCGCACACTCGTGTGAACACGTCATCGGGGAGCAAGCAAGCTCGTCAGAAGGACTTGTCGCGCGTGCTCAGCCAGTTACGCGAAAAACTTGCGGGCGTCGAAGGCTGCTCACACTACATCCGCACCGAGCCGTGGGTCGTATGCCAATTTGATCCCCACAACCGGGACAATCCTTATTGAGGCCCAAGTTCGTCATCCCTGAAGTACGATTTTCTTGACGAATTTTCTTGAACCGGCACAGCCGAAGAAACGACGAGCTTTTGGTCTCGTCCCAATTGCACAAGCGGTACTATCCCGTGTGGTGGGAATCGTAGAGGGAAGCGCTGGTGAAAGCTAACCAGAATAATGCCCGAGTCCATCGAGTGGCGCGGACCTGCGCCACGCCGTGAAATCCGCGCAATCTGAATTTGACATCGTCACAACTCCAAGCCATCCAATTAATGATTCCGAACGGCATAGCCTTCAGCCTCTGATCACGCAGCTGCGATGTACAAGGAGAAGGTATTTCTAATCGGCAGGGTTCGCCTCGATGAGAAGGAGGTCAAAAGCCCTGGTCGTGAAGCGACTCTACTTTCTATGAAATTGATCGTGGCAAATGCTCGCATAATCACACCCAGCTTCTGCCGCCCGCCGGAAGAGTGCTCGCGCGGAATCAATCTCAGACAACTGGCCGTCTCCTGGCCCAGGGCAAAGCGGCTCACATCGCCCATGCTCTCCCCCACTCCCGGCTGGGTCTTAGAGGCGCCATTTTGTCTCGTTGCGCTTCTTCTTTCACCGCTCCAGGGGAGCGATCTGCTGATCCAGCATCTCCAGCAAACCCTGGCGCCGGCGCGCCGCCCACGGCTTCAGGGCAGCTCCTGCCGTCCTGCTTTGCTCCACAGCTTGTGCTTGCGCTGCACTCCCTGATCCCGGCACAGGTGCTGCGACTCATTCTTCACCCGCCTCCGAATCGTCACCAGCTTGTAGCGGTACAACAGCAACTGCCGCAGATCCCGCACCTCACTTGACGACAGCCAGACACGCGGAAATCGTCCTTCCACCAGCAGCTTCCAGTATGTGGGCCGCGTCCCGCTTGTCCGTCTTCTGCTGCCGCACATAGCTGGCCCGGATCTGCGCCGCATCCCCCGCCCGCAACTCGTGGCCGATCTCCGCCAACAGATCCACCAGCCAGTGACAGTTGCCCGCGCCTCCATGATGATCGGCGACGGCCCCGGCCGCTCTCGATAGAAACGTTCTGCGTCGTCCGAGGCCTGCGCCAACTTCTGCTGCCCCGTCTCTCGCGTCTCCGTGTTCAGCCGTATCACTTGTTGCCAGCTGGGATGGAAATCACATCCTAATAATCTTCATTGCGATAATCTTCATTGCGGAGGCTTCCTTTCTTCCCAGCGCCTTCGTCCTCAACCAAGACTGCCGGGGCGAACTCAGCCTTCGCTCTTATCCAATCAGTCCAGGGGTGGCTTGGGCGGGGACCATGACATTGGTCGCGAACCGTATCCCTGCCGCCTCCACCACCCCGTATTGTCGTACAATCTTCCTTCGCCACGGAACACGCACCCATGTCCCCTACTCCCAACCAGCCTCCCGACAAGAAAAATCCCTGGGTCCAGGTAGGCCGCTACAGCCAGCTGGCCCTTCTGCTCCCAACCGGCATAGTCGTCGGATGGCTCCTGGGTTCCGCCCTAGACCGCTGGCTTCACACGAGTTGGGTTTCCATCGTCGGCCTCTTCCTCGGCATCGCCGCCGGCATGACCGAACTAATCCGCACCGTCCTGCGGGACACAAAGTAAGATCAATCTTCTGGGTGGCGCAGCGCTTTAGCGTTGCGAAGCAGAGCCCAATCAGTCTTGGTTTTAGCCGCTGAGGTCGCGTTAGCTGAAGAGATTTTTTGAAACCCTGTTCTGTCGCATGAAGCAGAAACCCCCAAATCCCGCCGCACAAACAACTTCCGAAATCCCCCCCGAGCCCTTCTACTCCGGAGCCCTCGACCGCATCCGAAACTCCATGATCGTCCTGGCCCTGTCCCTCTCCATAGCCGCGTCGTGGAGATTCGGCCGCTGGGCCGCCCTCGGCTTCCTCCTCGGATGTGTCATCGCCTACCTCAATTTTCACTGGCTCAGAGCCGGCGTCTCCGGACTGGCCGACCGCGTCACGAATACCGGTAAACCCCAGTCCGGAAAAGGGATCGTCGCCCGCTTCCTCCTGCGCTACCTGTTGTTGGGAGCCGCTGCGTATGGTATATTAACCAGTTTTCCCGCGAGCCTTCGTGGACTCTTTGCGGGCTTATTTTTGCCCGTCGGAGCAATTGCCTGCGAAGCCGTCTACGAGCTGTACGTAGCCGTAACTCGCGAAGTTTAGGGATTGGGTCGAAGCGACCAGCGCTCAGCTAAAGGCTAGAATCTGCTTCTATGGAACAACTCTGGTTCACCAAAATTCTGAACCACTTACTTGCCGGCCCCGTCACGTCCTTTTTGCGGATGCTCCACGTCGAGCCCCGTTATCCGCAGGCGCCCATCTCCAATTCTTTCTCCATGGAACTGCTGGTATTCTTCTTCCTGCTGGTGCTTTTCCTGATGGTCCGCTCGCGACTCTCCGTGGAGTCCCCCGGAGGCTTGCAGCATGCTTTCGAAGCCGTTGAAGGATTCGTCCTCAGCCAGAGCCGCGAAATTATCGGCCACCACAGCGAGCCTTACACTCCTTTTTTCGCGATCGTATTCATTTTCATCTTGGTCTGTAATCTGATCGGTCTGATCCCTGGTTTTGAATCGCCCACCGGAGTTCCCATCGTTCCTCTGGGTTGCGCCATCTGTGCCTTCATCTACTACCATACCCAGGGCTTCAAGCACGCCGGACCCAAGTATCTCCTGCACTTTTTCGGTCCGCCGATGGAGGGAATGCCGTTCATTGCCCGGATCCTGCTCGCCGCGTTGATGCTTCCCATCGAACTGGTCAGCCACTTCGCGCGCCTGCTTTCGCTCACCGTTCGTCTCTGGGCCAACATTTTTGCCGGCGATCTGATCACCTTGGTTTTCTTTTCGATGATCCCGATCGGCATTCCCATCATCTTCAGCGGCCTGCATATCGTCGTCGCTGTTTTGCAGGCCTACGTGTTCATGTTGTTGTCGATCATCTACGTCTCCGGCGCTGTCGCCGACGAGCACTAAAAGCAGTTCGCAGATTTCAGGGCTTGGCGAGTGCAGGTTTTGGGAATGTAGGTTTCGTGAATTGGCACAGCTTCAGCCCCTGAGGGCGGCCTCGTAGACGGAAACAACGGGCTGGTCAGAACGCAGTTGTCAGCTCCCTATAACTCAGCTTCGGTTTTTGCTGAGAACCAGAACTGAGAACTGTAAACTGACCAGCCGCGAGCGTGAGGGCGTCTGCAAGGTACGGCGTCAACCACCCACTGGCGGCAATTTGATAGAGGAGCAACAAAAATGCGTAAATTACGTTATCTGTTCATGACTCTCTCCGCCCTCTGCTTCGCCATGCCTGCCTTCGCGCAGGGCGGTGCAGCCGAGGACACCCATTGGATCGCCATCACCGCTGGATTCTCCATGGCGATCGCGTCCGCAGTCTGCGGCCTCGCCCAGGGCAAAGCCGTCGCCGCTGCCACCGAGTCCCTGGCTCGCAATCCCGCCGCCCGCCCCGGAATCCAGTTCGCACTGATTCTGGGTTTGGTCCTGATCGAGTCGCTGGCCCTCTACACCCTGGCGATCATCTTCCTGAAGGTAAAGTAAGCCAAAGATTTGGCCGCAAACACGAAAGCCTCTGCGTAAGCAGAGGCTTCTTGTTGTGTGCCGAGCATGCTCGACAGCTTGGAGGTGAAAGTCCTCTACCCAACCTGGTGGAGGTGAAGGGTTCGCGAAGCGCGAAGGTGAAATAACACTCGCCGCGAGGCGGGGCCTGAAAGAAACGTTGGAGCAAAGATGCGAGCTGATGAACAACCAACGGATAAGAGGCCTACGGTGGCGGGCGAGCGAGCAACTGATTGCGAAGCCCATATTTGCCGGGCTCGGCCTTCCGCCGCTGGTCATGAAGTTTTAGTTCAACCCGCCGAAACCGCCGTATGCGGACCCGCATGTACGGTGGTGTGGGAGGGAGGACAGGCGACTGTCCCGCCGCCGCACTAACCCTAACTAAAACCAACTCCCGCCTCAAATTCCAGTCGAAAGAACTGATAGCCGACGGCCAAAACGCTAGATCTTCCGCTCCCCACCCCACTCCTGCCCCTTGCTCTGCGGACCATGGTTCAGCGCATCCACCAGTAACCGGCGCAGCCGGTACCGGCTCTCCAAGTCGGTGCTCACAATCTCGAATCCCACTTCATTCACACGCGCTCGCCGCAACAGCACATGAGCCCGAATCTTCGACCGCATGCCCAGCGAAATTTCCAAATCGGCTTCGCTGCCGATACGCAGGTTGTCTTCCTTCGTGCCCATCCCGCCGCCCAGGCTGAGTTCGCGAATCTGGATTCTCGATTTCCCCCACGAACTGCCAATCGTCCCGAACACGGTCTTCGCCAGCACCAATCGCTCGTAGCGCCGCTGCCGCACCCACGGGCATGCCGGAGCCAAATCCAGGGGCGCGATCGCAAGCTCCGCCGCTTCCAATCCGCTGTCCGACAGCACTTGCGAGCTGTAGCGCGGATCGGTCTTGGCCAGTGCCTGCGCTGCCGCGATCCTCAACTCGCGGTGATATACAAATCCAAATGTCTTTCTGGTTTCCAGGATTTCCCGCAGCGTCGCCACCGCTTCCGGATCCTTCAACCGTCCCAACGACTCAATCGCTTTCAGCTGCACGTAAGCCGAGCGCGAAGCCGTTTCTCCGGGCCGCGCCATCGCAATCAGCGGCGGAGTCGCCGTCATGTCGCCGCTCATTCCTATTTCGTCCACCGCTTCGGGCAATACCAGCGGATCAAGTATCTCCGCCAGCTCCAGCAGCGTACGCCCGCGGTCGGCCGCCGCGCCATATGCAATCTGCCGCACCACGATGTCGTGATAGAACCGGTTCCATTCCGGCAAACGCGTCGGCAACAGCTCCAACAGAGTTCCTACGTCGAGACGGCTGACCAATCCAACCGCTCCCGCAGCCTGCCTGGGCTGCCCGGTGCGCAGAATCTCGCGCAACTGCATCAACACCGGCGAGCCCAGTTCCTTCACCAGTTCGATCATGCGATCGCATTCATCGCGCCGCATGCAACGGAAGAAGCGGTCCGCCAGATGCTCCGCACCCGACTGGCTCGTTCGCCGCAAGACCGACAACATGTCCGGAGGAATGGCGTCCATCTGAAGCGCTTCCTCAATGAATTCCGGCAGACGATTCTCCACTCCCACGCGCGGACGCAAATCGCTCATCAGCACGGGGCGTTCGATACTGATCAGCTCTATGCCCGCGCACACTTCGTTGACCGCTCCGTAATTTCTGACCGAACTTGCCTCCTGGCTCAGCCGCACGAAAGCCGCGCTGAAAAGGCTTTGTAGCTCCGGATCCTTTTCGCGGATCAGATGCTCGCTCAGCTTTCGAATCGCCTGGCCCATCGGGTCTCCCCCGAGCCTTGCATACAGGTCGGCCAGCTGGCTCAGACCAATCGCCGTCCGGCGGCGCGCCTCGATGTCTTTGGCTCCCAGGCAAGTTGAATAATTATTCAGAATGTCGGATGCACCCTGCTTGTCGTCCCGTTCAAGCAGCACTTCCACAAACTGCCGCAGGTTCCGCGGCGGCACGCATGGCGCTTCGTGTGAAAGCAGAACACTCTTCTTGCCCGACTCCGGTACTTCCGCCCAGAACATTCGGTCCAGAATGTCGGCGTGCGACTCTACCAGAATTCCGGCCTTGCTCATCTTCTCTTCCTGCAGCTTCAGAATTTGCCGCAGAGAATCCATCTGCCGGCTCATGTGCTCCATCATCTGGTGCACTGCGTTGACCTTGACCTCGCCCTTCTGATAGCGCTCCAACGCGAAGCGGATCGCCATGTGCTCGGCGGCTTTCATCAGCAGCGGCGTATCGTCTTCTTGCGACGATGTCGCCTTCGCCGCTAGGCTTCCCAGCAACTGCTGCAAGTTCAACCGCGTGTTCGGATCGGTCTCTGTCAGCTCTTTCTGTAAATCTTCTTCTTTGAGGTTGGGATCATGCTGCGCTTGCCCAAACCGCGTCAGCAGCCGGATCGCCTGCACCACTTCCTGCTCCTGCAAAGGAACCATGCCGCCAGTCCATGCCGGTGCCGCAGCTGTTCCCGCACTGCCGCTTCCTCCACCAGTTCCTGCACCGGCCGTCCCTTGAGGACCATTGGGCATACTGCCCAGCGGAACCATCGGCACTCCTCCGGGCGAAACTTGTCCGCCACCGGCGTTCGCGCCTTCTGCCGCTGCAATCAACTGCAGCAACTTCTGCGGATCGTTCAGCCACTGTTTGAATTCTGGTCCCAGGGTCTGCGCTGCAATCTGCGCCGCGATGCTCACATCGCCCGTCAGCGGATCGGCAGCGACGAACTTCACTTCATTAATTCGGATCGTGCTTCCCGGCTTGTTCGCGCCCAACGCTTCTTTGATCTGTTTGGAAACGTCCTGCCCTTTCGATCCCGCGACCGTGAAGGCGCGCACCAGGCGAACGAAATCTTCCTCGGTTACGTCTTTGGAGAAATGCAGGCTGGCCAATCCGGCCGTGGTGAGCAGGGTCGCGAAGCTTCGCTCCGAGTTGCCCGTCTCCAGCGGAATCCCGTCGAGCAGCAACTTGTTGTCCGCGACTCCCAGTAGAAAGCCCGCGTCCCCGGTTGTAGGCAAACCTTGCTGCAGCTCCTTCCACGTGGTTTCGAACTGTGCTTCAGTGCGTTTGTGCGTGTAGCCGTACATCCGGGCATACTTAATGAGGATGTTTAAGCTGTGGACAAACGCCCGCGCAGACGCGGCACGTGCAGCTTGCGAAGTGTGTGTGGCGGAGATAAGAAGCTCCTCAGAAACGCAAGTTTCAACCTCAAGGTTAAAGCGAAACGGTAAGGCCTGAAACGTTACGGAGGTAATCGAGGCATTGCAAAAAGTAACCCGCAAGCTATGCCTCTCAGTCAGTGTTTCCTCTCCAAATCCCTATCTCTTGTCCTTTCGAGCAGCGAGAAACCTGCTTTTTGCCGGAAGCACAATCGCCATCCGCTGTGTAACCCTGTGCCCTCTGTGGTCAAGATCTTGAGCCTCAAAGCTTTTCGA
>Ga0210389_10004002_pt1 | contig 11485 bp, 8 predicted proteins | sample IncBWH28OmetaG_FD_160127 | JGI IMG/M metagenome (GOLD analysis project Ga0210389, IMG submission 160127) | Forest soil microbial communities from Barre Woods Harvard Forest LTER site, Petersham, Massachusetts, United States - Inc-BW-H-28-O ... | reverse complement strand
GCCGCGCGTCACCTGTTACCGCCTCGGCATCCGCATGGACGAACCGCAAATGGCAGCGCTGCTGGTCGCGCATCACCGACCGGGTTTTTACTTTCGTGTACTGGAAGAGGGGGAAGTCGGCGCCGGCGACGAAATTGTCAAGGTCGCGGACGGCCCGGAGCGGATGAGCGTCGCCGAGATGGATGCACTGCTTTATCTGCCCGGCCATATCCCCGAGCAACTAGAGCGCGCTCTGCGCATTCCGGCATTGAGCAAGGGGTGGCAGGGTTCGTTTCAGGCGATCCTGGAACAGAAGACGAGTGGAAGCCGAGAGGCAGGGAACCCAGGACTCGCGCCGCCGAGCGGTCCGCCAACTGCGTGGCCGGGATTCCGACCGCTGAAAGTGTCACGTATCGACCGGGAAAGCGTCAGCGTGGTATCACTGACGTTGATACCTGCGGACGGCCGCCCACTCGTTGCTGCTCAGCCCGGTCAGTTCATTATTTTGCGTATGCAACCGGAGCCCAAAGGTCCAGTTCTGTTGCGCAACTATTCGCTTTCCAATTTGCCCAGTGCGGACCACTACCGGGTGAGCATCAAGCTGGAGGTGAACGGGGTTGCCAGCACCTACTTGCACGATCAAGTCAGGGTGGGCCATTTGCTCGATGTGGCAGCGCCGAGGGGGAGTTTCACGCTGCAACCGGGCGACAACTCAGTGGTGTTACTCGGCGCGGGTGTTGGAGCAACTCCGGTGCTGGCGATGCTGCATTCGCTAGCTGCCGAAATCTCGCCCCGCGAAGTCTGGTGGCTGTTCGGAGCCCATAACAGCGAGGATCACGCGTTTGCGGAGGAGTCACGCAACCTGGTCAAAGCGCTACCGCGCGGCAAAAGCTTCATTGCCTACAGCCGTCCGGGTCCCCGAGATCGTCCGGGCGTGGACTTCGATACTTCAGGACGTATCACAGTCGAAGTGCTTGAAAAACTTGGTGTTCCGCGCGATGCCGATTTCTATCTGTGTGGGCCTGCTCCGTTCCTCCGGGATTTGAGTAACGGACTGATGGCTTGGGGCGTTGCAGACGACCGGGTACACACGGAGATTTTCGGCCCGGGAAAACCGATGACGCCCGGCGTCGTCGATCCGTCGCAGACAGCTCCGCACCCGCCGGGGGGGCCTATGGGTTCGGGCCCACGAGTGTCGCTGGTGCGCAGCGGCCTTAATGTGTGCTGGAACGCAAAGTTTTCGAGCCTTCTCGAATTCGCGGAAGCCTGTGATGTGCCGGTGCGCTGGGCGTGCCGTACGGGGGTCTGCCACACTTGCGAAAGCGGCTTAATCTCGGGCAGCGTCAACTACCAACCCGAACCGCTCGAGCCGCCCACCCAGGGCAATCTGCTAATCTGTTGCTCCCAACCTAAGAGCGACGTCGTAATCGACTTGTAACTGGAAATTGGAAATCCGACGTCCCGAATCCTAGCTAAAACCTGTTGCGAAAATGTCCCGGAGGGGAAACACGGCGCACATTTCGACGAAATGCCTCTGGGATTAGCTGCACCCGATCATACCGTACCCTACGGGACGGTTCTTCCGAGGGACGCTATTCCAGGCACTTCGTGCCTGGCTACGATCGGTGTTGTCCCTACGGGACGCGCTTGCAGACATTTGGCAACAGCATCCAGCTAAAGCCTGTTGCGAATGTCCCGGAGGGACGGTGCGATCGTAGCCTGGCACGAAGTGCCTGGGACAGCGCCACCCCAAAAGAGCCGTCCCGTAGGGTACGGTATGATCGGGCGCAGCTAATCCCAGAGGTATTTCTCGTCAAAATGTGCGCCGTGTTTCTTAAGGAAGGCTAAATACTCTTCTTGAAAGGTTTGTGTCCGATGATGTTCGAGCTGCTGCTCGATGTAATGGACCGTGCCTGCGAGATTCCAACGCTGAATGCGCCATAGCCCTGTTGCCAAGCAAAGTTTCGGAGGTTTGGAAAGGTTTGATGAATCCAAGCCGATGATCCTGCCTTTATCAATTGAACGGCTTTCGCAACGGCCAATCTCGTAGGCAGGGTTACAAGGAGATGGACATGGTCTGAGACGCCGCCAATGCATTTAGGGATCATCCCATTCTGCTTAGCGATACCGCCCATGTAAGGCCAAAGGCGTTCTCGAATATCAGGATTCAGGACCCAAACACGTTCCTTTGTGCTGAAAACGCAATAAATGTTCAGGCACGAGAAAGTGTTTGCCATGGAAAGAAATTGTATCGTAAGTCAGAAAATACACAACGCAAAGTTTTTAAGTTTTTATATTCGAAATTTCGTCACTTCAATCGTCGAATCGGTGCGCACACCTGCACGAATCACACCGTACCCTACGGGACGGCTCTTTTGGGTGGCACCTGTCCCAGGCACTTCGTGCCAGGCTACGATCGTGCCGTCCCTCCGGGACATTTCGCAACAGGCTCTAGCTAGATGCTGTTGCGAGATGTCTGCAAGCGCGTCCCGTAGGGACAACACGATCGTAGCCAGGCACGAAGTGCCTGGAAAAGCGTTCCTCGAAAGAACCGTCCCGTAGGGTACGGTATGATCGGGCGCAGCTAATCGCCCATGTCCGGCCAAAGGCGTTCTCGAATATCAGGATTCAGGACCCAAACACGGTCCTTTGTGCTGAAAACGCAATGAATGTTCAGGCGCGAGAAAGTGTTTGCCATGGAAAGAAATTGTATCGTCGGTCAGAAATGATACAACACGAATGTTTCAAGTTTTTGCATTCGAAATTTCGCCACGGCAATCATCGAATCGGTGCGCACACCTACACGAATCACACCGTACCCTACGGGACGGCTCTTTTTGGGTGGCGCTTTTCCAGGCACTTCGTGCCAGGCTACGATCGCGCCGTCCCTCCGGGACATTTCGCAACAGGCTCTAGCTAGATGCTGTTGCGAGATGTCTGCAAGCGCGTCCCGTAGGGACCAATCGTAGCCAGGCACGAAGTGCCATCGCGCTGTCCCTCCGGGACATTTCGCAACCGGCTCTCGCTAGATGCTGTTGCGAAATGTCTGCAAGCGCGTCCCGTAGGGACAACACCGATCGTAGCCAAGGCACGAAGAGCCTGGAAAAGCGTTCCTCAAAAGAACCCTCCAGCTAGTCCTGTTCGCCCAAGGTTTGGGCGTACGTTTTGCCGTAAGGATAAAAGAGTTCCTTTCGGCCTTGTTGCCACGCCGCTCTGAGTTCGGACGTTGTAATGTCCCAGTCCGGCCGGCATTTCTTGGTAACGGCCCGTAAATCCTGGCGGAGATCTTCCATCGTGGGCCGACCGAAGAACCAGTAGCCCATGTAGATCTTATAAATTACAAGACCGGGCTCGAGGACAATCACGTAGGGGATCATCGGATTGTGGAGAGGATCTGTGTACTCGGCGATATCGAGGTCCTTTTGGACTTTACGCCCCGGGTCAGAAAGGAAAGGCCAGTGGGCACCGACTCCGGTGCGATATTCATTCGTCTCTGTGATATTGTCGGTGCTAATGGTAACCAGCCGGCAATAGCCAACCTCTAACTCACGATTGAGTTCGATAAGCCCTTCAGCCTGCCGGCGGTCCTTGGGGCAGAAAGCTCCGCGGCTGAGGATGAGAACCATTGGGTGTGGTCCTTGCAGTTCGGAGAGCTTCCGACGTTTCGTGGCGTGATCGGGAAGCTCATAGTCGGGGAAGATTGCCCCGGGTATAATATCAGATCGCATATACAAACCACCTTTCTTGTTAGAACATAACCACTCTTCGCTTTTCTTTAATAATCTACGCGGGCTTGTCTCTCTTAAATTCTGCTTGCAAATTGCTTCGCCCGAGGATTCGCTCGCCTGACTGGGGATAATCACAAATGGCATCGTCATCGTAAATATCGTGTTCCGCGTTTGCATCGCCGGCGGCCGACGCCTGCCAGTGCGTATTCAGGGCTTCACGTATTTGTTCCTCTTGCATGGGCTGCTCCAGGTGCTGACTTGGCTTTATGTTCACTTTCCTCTTGGAATAAACCCAGGCACGCCAGTCGCCACGACTGCATTAAATCTTTGCCGCGTCTTGATTCCCTCACTAATCTCTTTCATTGCGTCTTCAGGAAGCGTGGAGATATCGAAGTTCTCCTTGATCCGGCTGGGGGTTTTGGAGGTGGTAAGGAGGGCCGTGCCGCGTTGCACCGCCCATGCGAGCAGCACTTGGGCAGGGGTTTTGTTGACTCTCTTGGCGATGGAGGTAATCGCAGGGTCATCTGTCAACTTAGGTTCTGAACTATGACCCAACGCCGCAAAAGCTTGGAACACGATACCGTTCTGGTGGCAAAACTCGAGCAACTCCCATTCTGGGAGATAGGGATGGGATTCGACATGAACAACGGCGGGCTTGATCGTCGCGGCTTCATAGATCTCCTTCAGCTTTTCCGGGCCGATGTCTGATAATCCGATCGCTTTGCACTTGCCCTCGTTCACCAGTTTCTCTAGCGCGCCCCATGTCTCCAACAGCGTCACCCCTTTATCATAGATGACATTTCCGTTCGAGTCCCTCGGGTCTTGCACGTCTCCGGGTTGGAAGGCGAAAGGAGTATGGATGAGATAGAGATCGAGGTAGTCGAGCTGGAGTTTCTTCAGGCTTGCCTCGAAGGCCGGCTTGACGCGCTCGGGCCGATGATTGGTGTTCCAGAGTTTCGTGGAGACAAACACATCCTCCCGTTTGATCTTCCCTGCCTTGAACACCTCCTGCATGGCGTCGCCGACCTCTTTCTCGGTCCGGTAACGTTCCGCAGTGTCGAGCGCGCGAAACCCTGCCTCAAGCGCTGCCCTGGTCGCGTTTTGGGTTGCGATGGGGTCGGGAATCAGCGTTCCAAAGCCGAGCGCCGGGATCGCGCCCGCTTCGTTGCTTAGGGCCAACTTCGTGTAGCGAAGACTGTCTGCTTCTATCATGATCTTAATCCTCCGTCAGTTTCTAGTTGATTGTTAGCCCGCGACTGGGGAAGTCAGGGCGATGGGATTTGTCAGTGTCTTCGGGTTTGGCTATGGTATGCGGGGGTTAAGACGATTTGTCGTTCGACGACCCGCTACGGGCTCTGGTTCGTCGTTGTCGCCCGCATGTAGTTTTGTACATTACATCTTTGTAATATCAAGGCTTACATCGCGACGTCCATTCTCATGCTGGCGTCTCGATCACAGAGTGGGGCAGTTCGTTCATGGCTAAACATCCGGTCCGCTTTGGGATGGGTGCGATGGAAGCGTGAAGGAAAAGCTGGCCCCGGGACCTTCATGCGCCGCCACCCAAAGCCGCCCGCAGTGATTCTCCACAATGGAGCGGCTGATTGAAAGCCCCATCCCGAGTCCACCCGGCTTGGTCGTGTAGAATGCAGTGAAGATTTGTTCCCGGGTTGCGGGATCGAGCCCGATCCCGGAGTCACGGACCGTCACCACCACATTCACCTCACCGCCGTTTTGCGTGCGGATGACGAGGTCACGAGCCCGGCCTTGAACCGTCGCCATCGCATCGACGGCGTTCAAAATCAGGTTGAGCGTGACCTGCTGCAATTGCACCCGGTCACCGAGGACGTTCGGGAGGTCGGGTGACAGTTCCAATCGCAGCGTGACCCGCTGCTTGTCAATCTCGCTCCGAGCCAGCACAATGACTTCACGGATCGTCTCGTTGAGATCCAACGGTTCCGTGGCCGGTTCCGTTTTCTTGAAAAGCGCTCGGATACGGCCGATGATTTCCCCTGCGCGGTTGCCGTCGCGAATAATCCGCTGGATTGTCTCGCGGGCCTCGTTGAGGTCGATCGACTCCTCCTTCACGCGAGCCAACCAGCGCAGACACGCGTTGCCGTTGATCACGACGCCGGCGATCGGTTGGTTAACTTCATGGGCAATAGACGCGGCGAGTTCACCGATGGTCGTCACCCGTGTCACATGGGCCAATTCGGCCTGAGCCTGTCGCAAAGCGGCTTCGGCTTGCCTCGTAGCCGTAATATCCATAACAGCGCCGACAAATTCATGGGTGCCAAATTCCCCGCGGACGGCGTGGGCGACAATATGGACCTGTTTCACCGCGCCCGTCGGCAACAGCAAACGGCATTCGCAATCGAATCCATCTCCGTTGGTCGCACGGGTTAGCACCTCGTCCAGCAATGGAATATCTTCGGGATGAATGCGTTCCCGGACCATTTGCAGCGAGACTTTGCTGGAAACCTCGTACTCGAAGATGCGGTAGGTTTCGTCGGACCAAAAGTGTTCGTCAGTGGCGATACTCCAGCCAAAACTGCCGGTGCAACTCAACTTTTGCGCCTCGGCTAGATAAGCTTCACTGCGCCGCAGTTCTTCCTCCGCCCGCTTACGCTCCAGATTCTCCTGTTCCAGTGCAGCGTAGAGCCGGGCATTCTCCAGGGAAATTGCGGCTTGCGAGGCTAGCATGTCCAGCACGGCCAACCGATCAGACGTGAAGACGTGTGGAGTCAAATTGTTCTCGAGGTAGAGAACGCCGATCAGCTTCGTTTGTTTGACGATAGGCAGGCAGAGGACGGATTTGGCTTTCCTCTGCTCCAAATACTCGTCGTCCGAATACAAGTTTCTGACCGACGCATTATCGAGGACCACTCGCTCCCGCGTCCGAATCACGTAATGAAGCGCGGACTTGGGAAGATCGGATGAGGTAATATCTGTCTGTCGAACAAGGACATCGACTCTGCCGTGACCGGTGGTGGCCTCTGCCTCGATTAGCGGTTCGTTCCCGCGGAGCAGGATGAGGAGTCCTCGCTCGGCTCCTGCATGCTCCACCGCGATTCGCATGAGTCTCTCGATGAGCTTGGGGAGGACGATCTCGCTCGAGAGCGCTTGTGAAGCCCTGGCTACAGTCTCGGCGTCCAACTGCCCGACCGGCGTGCCGATGGTGGCGTTGAGGGAGGCAGGACGTTGCCCCTCCGGAGCGGCCAAATGCGGGTAGAGTCGATCGAGTTGCTGCACCTTGCCGTCGGCGCCCCAGCGGAGATAACAGTACCTGGCGTCCCTCAAATAAACACGCGCAATCTTGGATAGGTGTCGGGTGGCATAAAACTGCGCTGCACACTCGTTGGCGACCGCCTCGCAATGTGCGAAACCGTTGTCGTGTGCCAAGCGGATCGCCGCGTCGTAGAGGTGCTCCGCGTCGGGGATTCGGCCCTCGATTCGCGCGATTTCCGCGCTGACCAACGCGGTTCGATTTGCGAAATTTGCAGGGCAATGCTGGGCCCATATCTCGAGCTGCCGGTGGTCGTCGATCAAGGCGGCAAAATGCCGCTGCCTGTCTTCAGATGAAGCTGAGTTCCACGCGGCGGCACGCGCGAGGGCGGCATAGAAACGAAAATCGCCCGTTTCAACCTGAGATGCGGCTGGCCAGAGCAGTCGATGGGCCTTCTGTGAAGCATCGACCGCCGTTGCGTAGTCTCCGGCGAAGAAGCGACCCTGAAGTTTTCGAGTCCAATAAAAAAACTCGGCTAGAGCCAAGGTCGGGTTGCTGGCGAGATGATGTTCGGTATCCGATTCGTTATAGTCCCGGGCATCAAAGCAGCCGAAGGTCGATGTCAGACCGCGAAGTGTACGGATCAGGCCCAACTGTGCGGCGCAATTCTCGGCCACCAAGCCGAAACCTGCCTTCTTGACGAAGGCGAGTCCCTTCTCCGCCTCTGCTTGCACCTCCGGGAGGGGATCGCCCACGAACAGATAATTCGTGATCAATTCGTGCCAGCTATAGGCAGAGAACGTAAGGTCCCCGTTCGATAAGCGACATCGAAAGCCCGCCGGACCAGATCCCGTCCCTTCGCGGCGTGCTTCGCCCAAGGTGTGAGCGTGCCAAACGAAATGTAGGTTCTCGCTTGGTAGCGCGTCAGGTTGCGCTTTTCGACGAGATCGTAGCCCAGCTGGCCGAAACGGAACCCATCCTTGTAATTGTTGAAGCGCGGTCCAGCGAACATCCCAAACCATACATAGCCGAAACACGACGCATCGCAGTTACCGTGCTCCAGACAAAGACATACCATGCGGCAAACCACCAGCGTGGACAGATTCTCATCGAAAAACATGGCTGGGTGGACGATTTCGGTGAATACATCGAGCATGTCGAGGACGTCTGGATCGTCGAGCAGTGGCAAGTACACGAGGTCCTCGATCTGACGGTCGCCAACCAGTGACCAGATCCGGTTGTACTCGCGCATGACGTCATCGCGAGTCGGATCCTGCGACCAGTCCGTCCCGTTTCGGCGGAGGTAATCGAGGAACACTTCGATGGCGCGGTCGCTGCGATCCAGGGTCGTGTAAAGGGTGAGCTGCAATCGCGTGACAACCGCAAAGTCGTGACGGCTCCTGGCACGCTGCGCCAACATGGTCAGGCGGCTTTCGGCTGCGACCATTTCTGCGGTAAGCAGTTCGCACTCGGCCATGAGAGATTCAATCGAGAAGATAAGGTCGTAGTTACGCTCCCAAGTCTCCTCGCTTAATAGCGAGCGGCCAGCATCAAGGTATTTCAGCGCCGAGGCGTACGCTGTTGATGCCTTCGCCCGCCTGCCCGCGATCAGATTCAGGCCAGCTGCTCGCTCACGTTCACTAACAGCAGTTATGAGAACTGAACCACGGTTGAGTTGAGTGACGATGTCGAAAATTGTTTCTTCCAACCGCTCGTGCGGGGTGCTCTCCGCGAGAATTCTTCCGATGTGCAAATGGGTCTGAGCGCGCAGTTCCTGCGAAATCAGAGAGTAGGCTGCTTCCTGGACTCGATCATGGAGGAAGCGATAGGAATTCTCTGAGCGAAAAATAAGGCCGACGCGAACCGCTTCCCAGAGTTGATCGTGCATTTCTTCTTTCGCATCCGCGTACACCGTTCGTAGTAGTTCGAACTCAGCGCTGTTCCCCAAGCAGGCGAGTTGTTTCAAGGATTCCTGGGTCGCCTCCGGGAAGCGGTTCAGCTTTCCGACCATGAGGTCCACAACGTTGTCCGTGTAGCCTTTTGCGCGGATGCGATCAACGCCCCACCGCCAAGTTGCAGCGCTTGGCTCGAACGCCAGCAACCCTTCCTCCTCCAGCTCCGTGATGAATTGGATCGTGAAGAAAGGATTGCCGCCCGTTTTTTCAAAGACGAGTGCTGCCAGGGAACCGACACGCTCCGGCTCGCACCGGAGTGATTCGGAAATCAGGCACGCGACGTCATTTTGCGTCAGGGGCTGTAAGATGATGTTCTGAATCTTGGCCCCACTGGCATGCAAGCCCTCGAGAGTCCGCGTGAGCGGGTGTGCGAGGTCAACCTCGTTATCCCGATATGCACCGATAAAGATGACATGGCGAACCTCCGGCTCGGTAACGAGGTATTCCAGCAGCTTGAGGGTGGCGGCATCCAGCCATTGCAAATCGTCGAGGAAAAGCGCCAGAGGGTGCTCCGGGCTGGCGAATACCCCAAGAAAGCGGCGGAAAAGCGATTGGAAGCGCGCCTGAGCTTCCTGCGACGGAAGGTCGGCGACAGGTTGCTGGGTTCCAATGATTCGTTCGATTTCTGGAATCAGGTTTACGATGAGTTGGCCATTCGGCCCCAGTGCTTCGCGCAGAGCGTCGCGCCAATGAGCGATCTCGCTTTCGTTCCGACCCAAAATCTGGCGGATCAGAGTTTGGAATGCCTGTGCCAGCGTTGCGTAGGGAATATCGCGTTTGTATTGGTCGAACTTGCCTGAGGCGAAGAGGCCACGGGGCGGCACAAGTACCTTGTGCAGTTCGTTGACCACCGAAGACTTTCCAACCCCGGAATAGCCTGACACGAGCACGAGTTCCGTCGTGCCCTGGCTGACCACGCGGTCCAATGCCACGAGCAGCAGTTCGATCTCCTTTTCCCGTCCGTAAAGTTTCTCCGGGACCAATAGGCGGTCCGGCACATCGCAAGCGCCGAGTGAAAATGATTCGATTCGCCCGTGCGCTTCCAAAGCGGAAAGGCAACGCCGGAGGTCCGCCTCCACCCCCGCAGCAGTCTGGTAGCGTTCCTCCGGGACCTTGGCGAGGAGCTTTAAAATGATCGCGGAAAGCGGGTCAGGTATTTCGTTCCGCCGGAGGCTGGGTGCCACTGGTAGTCTCGCCATGTGGCAGTGAACCCACTCCATCGGATCGCGAGCTGTGAACGGCAGCGCTCCGACGAGCATCTCGTAGAACGAGACGCCAAGCGAGTAGAGGTCGCTCCGGGAATCGATCGAGCGATTCATCCTCCCGGTTTGCTCGGGAGCCATATAGGGCAGCGTTCCCGCAATGATCTCGAGCGTCTCCGCAGACTGGCGGTGGCGGGACAAACGCGTGGCCAAACTGAACCCCGTGAGCCAAGCCTCGCCAGTCCTAGCGTTAGCGATGAGGTTGGCCGGTTTCACGTCCTTATGCACCAGTCCTTTTCCGTGCAAGCCACCGAGCGAAGATGCGATGCTAATCGCCAATCGCAGGAAGTCCGGAACTGCAAGAGGCCCGTCGATTTTCTTGTCGAGAAACTCGCCGTCGGGATATTCTATGACGAGCGCCAACCGGCCACGGAACTTCACCAACTCCACGGGACGCGCGGCCCACGAAGCGTCCAACTCGTCCCGCAGCGCAAAAGCGTTTTCGAGCTTCGCAAGGCTGGACGGCACCGGTTGCTCCATTACGGGTGAGACCAATAAGCACGAAGGCAGTCCGTTCGGCCTTGCCACTCGCGCAAGGGCAAACTCGCCATCCTGCCGGAGCGGCTCAATCTCACAATTTGTCAAATCGTTCATGGCTGAACATCCGATTCACTTTTCGGTCCTTGATGTCCACGCGTGCCGTACCATTTGAGAATGTTGCCAGATTCGTCGCCCAGGGGATTTGCGCGAAAACAGGAACCATCGATAAACTCCATCGCGACGGCGCATCCGCGCTTCAGTGTCGACGGGCGTGCCGGTTGAGGGGCAGGACTGCCAATATTCCACCAACTCCTTAGCCGGAAAGCACATCAATGAGACGGATTGCTTCAAGCTCCATATTCGTTCGGTTCCCTTATTTCCACGGGGATATGCGCCTCCGTCCGGAAAAGTTCTCGCTGCAGTTCCAGGCACCCCGGCGGCTCGACGGTGGTGCGCGCCAGAAACTCTCTGGCTGAGCAGTAGGTCTCCACCCACAGGCCCTCCGCCCACAACAACCCTTCGACCGACTCGCGGATGGACGCATCGTCATCCACTACGCAAAGAGAAGCAGCGATTTTGTTCATGGCGTATTTCGAGGCAACTGACGTTGAGGGCGTTCCGTCTAGCCCGATAAGGCCTGACTGATCGCCTTCAATAAGGAGTCTTCACTAAAAGGTTTGAGCAGGCAATCGACAGCTCCGTCGGCCATGACGCGCGCGATCAAATCCTCATCGCCATGCGCCGTGATGAAGATGATCGGGATGTCCTGCCGGCGGCTGATCAGCTCCCGCTGCAGTTCGGGTCCGCTCATCCCCGGCATGCGCACATCGAGGATCAGGCAGTCGGTTTTCGTCAGCA
>Ga0210389_10003997_pt1 | contig 11494 bp, 12 predicted proteins | sample IncBWH28OmetaG_FD_160127 | JGI IMG/M metagenome (GOLD analysis project Ga0210389, IMG submission 160127) | Forest soil microbial communities from Barre Woods Harvard Forest LTER site, Petersham, Massachusetts, United States - Inc-BW-H-28-O ... | reverse complement strand
CGGCAGCTGGGGAGCCGACGACCAGGCTTCCACCGCGCTCCTCGACCGCTACCTCAACGCTGGCGGGAACTGCATCGACACTGCCAACGTCTACAACGACGGCCGCTCCGAGGAAACCATTGGCGCCTACCTGGGCAAGCACCCGGGACTGCGGGACCGGCTGGTGATCGCGACGAAGTTCGCGGCCGGCATGTTCCCGGGCGACCCCAACGGCGGCGGCGCCGGCCGCAAGGCGATCCTGCAGCAAGTCGAGGGCTCCCTGCGCCGGCTGGGCACCGACTATATCGACCTGTACTGGCAGCACAACTGGGACCAGCACACCCCGCTGGAAGAGACGATCTCGACCCTCGACGACCTGGTGCGGGCCGGAAAGATCCGCTACATCGGGCTGTCCGACACCCCGGCCTGGGCCGTCGCCCGCGCGGCTACGATCGCCGAACTACGAGGCTGGGCCCACGTCACCGCCATCCAGGTCGAATACTCCCTGCTGCGACGCACTGTGGAAGGCGAACTCTTCGGCGCCGCACGGGAACTCGGACTTGGCGTCACCACCTGGAGCCCGCTGGCCAGCGGCGTGCTGACCGGAAAGTACACCCGCCAAAACACCGCCCCCGAGGGCTCAGGACGGACCTGGCAGGCCGCCCGGCACCTGACCGAGGAGACGTTTGCCGCCCTGGACCTGCTCCGCCAGATCAGCGATGAACTGGGCGCATCCATGGCTGCGGTCGCGCTGGCCTGGGTCCGGCAGCAGCCCGAGGTGACCTCGACCATTATCGGGGCCCGCACCGTCGAGCAACTCGAGGCGAACCTTGCCTCCCTGCAAATCACCATCCCGGACCCGCAGCTTGCCGAACTTGACGAGGTGACCCGGCCGCAGCTGGAATTCCCGGCCGAACTCCTCAAGACCATCGCGCCCTCCTACCAGCAGGCCGGCGCGACCATCAACGGGGTCGAATCCAGCCAATTCCACCGCTGACACCCGACTCCCTCCGGCCGTGACCGTCCCGGCTGCTGATGACCTACATCGCTGCCGCGCGCACCAGTGGCGCCAGCGCGGGACATTTAAGCGAGGGTTTGACGGTCCGTAAGACCCTGCTCGTAATTGCGACCCCTCGGACGCCGACGCTAGTGCTCCCGGCCACTGTGACCGAGAGTGGAGGATTCGCATGGACTCGAGTTCCGCACAGTCCGAGCAGACCGGATTGACCAGGCGCCGACTGCTTGGCACCGGCGCTGCTGCCACCGCCCTCGGGGCGGCGTCGCTCGCCCTGCCGGCCAACGTCACCAAGGCGCTCGCGGCTACGCCGCCAGGCAGGGGCAAACTGAGCGACATCAAGCACGTCGTCATGCTGATGCAGGAGAACCGCAGCTTCGATCACTACTTCGGCACGCTGTCGGGCGTGCTCGGCTTCAGCGACCCGTCCCCGCTGATCCTGGATAACGGCCGGACCGTCTTCTTCCAGCCAGACCCGACCAACCCGGCCGGCTACCTGCTGCCGTATCACCTGGACAGCCGGACAACGGCCGCCCAGGCTATCCCGTCAACTAGCCATGCGTGGGACGTGCAGCACTTCGCGTGGAACGGCGGCAAGATGGACAACTGGGTGCCCGCGCACATCGCCGCCGACGGCCCCGACGTCGGACCGTACACGATGGGGTACATGACCAGGGCCGACATACCGTTTCAGTTCGCGCTTGCGGACGCATTCACCGTGCTGGACCACTACCACTGCTCGGTGATCGGTGACACTGCTCCGAACCGGCACATGTGGATGTCCGGAACCATCGACCCCAACGGCCTGGCCGGGGGCCCGTCACTGTCGACCAGCGGACCGTCCAACCAGTTCTCCTGGACGACATATCCCAAGCGGCTGTCCGACGCGGGCGTGAGCTGGCGGATCTACCGGCAGCCCGGCAGCCTGACAGGGGCCGCGGCTATCAGCAAGTTCACCGAGTTCTTTCAGGCGCAGCCTGGCGATCCGCTTTTCGACTTCGGGATGAGTGTCCAGCCGCTCGGCCAGTTTGAATACGACTGCCTGACCGACTCGCTGCCCACGGTCAGCTGGATCTTGCCGCCATCCGGCTTCGACGAGCACCCGGCCTCCACGCCGGCTGCTGGCGCAACCTTCGTGGCCGGCAAGATCGACGCTATAGCCGCGAACCCCGACGTGTGGGCCAAGACGGTTTTCATCCTCAGCTACGACGAGAACGACGGGCTGTTCGACCACGTTGTTCCGCCGACGCCGCCGCCCGGCACGCCGGACGAGTTCGTGTTTAAGACCTCCAACACCGGGGTGGTCGGCGGCGGATTCCCGGTCGGGCTGGGTTTCCGCGTGCCATGCATCATCGTCTCCCCGTGGACGATAGGCGGCTACGTCAACTCCGAAGTCGCCGACCACACCTCGCAGCTGCTGTTCCTGGAGCGCATTACCGGCGTGAAGGAGACCAACATCAGCGACTGGCGGCGATCGACCGTCGGCGATCTGACCTCAGTGTTCCGCTTCGAGCAGGACATCCGGCCGGCTCCTCAACTGCCCGACACAGTCGGGGCCGCCAACCTGGCCCAGTTCGAGACCTCGCAGCTGCCGCTGCCGCCCTTCCCCGGTGGCGCCCAGACCATGCCAACCCAGGAGAAAGGCAAACGTCCGCACGTGCGGTGACCGGCGCCCAAACTATCCGGCGGCGCGGGGCAGTGCCTCGCACTTCTTCGCGCCGCGCCGCGCCGAGCAGGCAGTGGCACAGCCTTTTGGGGCAGTACGTGCCGTGTCTACCTGCTCGGCGCTGGCAGTCAAGTCCTGGGTCAGTCGGCGCCAGCCACCCAGAGGCAGCATGGATCTTCGCTCGACTCCGGAGATCGCCTGCGGGAACTCCAGTTGGTACAGCGGCAGCGCACAGCGGGCCGAGTTCTGCCCTCGTGGCATGACATTGGACCTTCCGGCCGCGCGATCCGCGGCGTGACCGGACGCCTCGATCTGGATCTTGTGGGAGGATGCGACGTTAAGGGGCCTGGGCTCCGGCTGGCTCCAAGATCGTGCGGGAGGGTCAGCTAGTCGTGGTCACTCTGGGCAGCAATGCGCACATCTTCGCGCGTCCCCGCCGGCGCGAGGAACTGGCTCAGTGCTTCGAGACGCTGCTGGGCAACCCGGTGCGGACCGTCGAGTGGCCTGGCATCGACCAGCCGATGCTCATTGTCAGCTTTCCCGGCGGCGGACATCTCAGCATCGAATTCACCGACGACGCACCTGATGACGAGCGACCCCGGCTCGGCGCATGGCTCGAACTCCGCGCCGACCATCCAGCTGCCCTGCTGCAGACCGCGCTCGACGCCGGACTTACCCAGGTCAGCCACCCAGGTCACGCCTACTACTTCATGCTTCCTGGCGGCCAGGTATTCACCATCGCGCCAACGAGCTGAAAGCGGCAAATCCGTGCGTTGATGCCTGTCGTAAGGCTGCCGAGCGAGAACTGGATGGAGTTCTCTCGAGCTAGGCACTTGCCGGTTCCGGGTCAAGGCGACAGCAGCGCTTGCGCTGTCCGGGGAGGCGTTCGCGGCTGGTCGGGTGTTGCTATAGGTCGATGATCTGGCTTGTCGCGCCTACAGCTTGGAGGAGGCGGTGGATGTGCGCGGTCGCCGGTGACGACGACGGCTTGTAGGTCGGCGGCTGTCTGGGCGACGGCGGCGTCGACGACGTCGCGGGTTGCGGCGCGGCCCATGAGTTTGCCGGCGGTGTGTTCGGTGAGGCAGGTGATCTGGCATCCGCGCAGGAGCCGGCGGAGCTGGACTTGGGCGGGGGAGCGGCTGACCTGGGCGATGACGGGCGCGGGGACGACGGGGATGATTCCGGCTTCGAGCCAGTCAGTGGTGCTGGCCACTTGCGTCACCTACCGGCAGCTAGACGCCCCGCGCGTTGCCGACCTGATCGGTTCAGGAGTGTTCTACGGCTCGGCAATCTCCGAAGCGCACGCGCTGAAGGACCAGGACATCTTCATCGTCGGCGCGGGCAACTCCGCCGGCCAGGCGGCCATCTACTTCGCCCAGTCGGCTCGCAGCGTCACCTTGCTGTCCGGGGCGACGCACTGGCCAAGAGCATGTCCGGCTACCTGATCAAAGAGCTCGAAAGCACCGCCCGGGTACAGGTGCGGCTGCAGACTGAGGTCGCCGCTGCACGCGGCGACCACCGGCTCACCGAGCTGGTGCTCCGGGATCGGCGCACCGGACAGGAGACCCTGCCGACCGCGGCGCTGCGTCCTGGTATGCAGCCGCGAGTTCCGCAGCCCCGTTCCGGCCCCTGCCGGAACCAAGGCCGACTCGCGCCCGGCACTCTTCCACGCGAGCCAGCGGAACCGCCGCGCCACGAAGGCGACCTAGCGGAACGTTTCCCGCGCCATTCCCGGGCTGATTGGTCAGCACGACGATGATCAGGACGACACCGCCGGGCGAGCGGTGTACGAGGAGGTCGTCGTCTATCAGCTCATCGCCGACCTGGCCGAAGAGGGCCCGGCACTCGGCTCGTAGCAGGTAGCCGGGCCTGCATGAGCATGTGCTGCAGGACCTCGGGGTCGTGACTCGGCGCGCGAAGGTCCGTGCAGTTGATGGCTAGATGGCAGCTTTACAGCTTTGCTGCATTACTGTGAGATTGCTTGACAGCGAAGCCGTGTGTCTTCAGAATAGATGTATGGGTGGTTATCGTGGATACGCGGCGGTTCAGGGACGCGGCACCGTTGCCCTGCCAGCTGAGCTGCGCCGTAAGTACCGCTTGGACGAGCCGGGTGCGCAGCTGGAGATAACGGACCGGCCTGACGGCGTGATCGAGCTGCGGCCGACTCTGCCGGTACCCGTAGAGGAAATGTGGTTCTGGACACCAGGCCAACAGGCGGCAGAGCAGGAAGCCGAAGATGACCTGGCTGCTGGCCGGTACCGCGACTTCGAGGACGCCGAGTCGTTCCTGGCCGACTTGGAAGGCCTGGCTGGGGCGGGGCGGGACGAGACCGGTCAGTGAAGTACCGGTCCCTTGAGTCGTTCCGTAGCGACTTCAGGCGGCTGCCCGGTGAGCATCAGAAGCTGTTCCTGCAGGCAGTGCGAGAGCATTTCCTTCCCGCCATCGAAGCCGGGTCCTTCGGCGGCAAACCGCCGTGGCCAAAGCGACTGCGGATCCACCGGCTGAGCAACACGGAGATCTACTCACTCACGTGGAACTTTGCGGCTCCCGATGGCCGCGCCACCTTTCACCTCGACAAGGCTGGCGACGGCGAGCCGATCCTGATCTGGCGACGGATCGGCGATCACTCGATCTACCACCGTCCCTGAGCACCGGCGTCCGAGCCAGCGATCGGGAGCCGGAAGCGACAGGTGGGGCCGGGACGGTACGACCCCGGACCCGCTGGTAGCGACGTTTATCACCCTGACGGTAGGGAGCGTGGTGAGCTTCAGCTGCAAACGCGAAACAGCGCCGTCGATTCTCGGTTGCACCAGACAGCTCGCGGCGGAACGCCCGCACCGACACTCGCGGACTCTCAGCTCCGCGATTGCTGGCCAGGTTGAGACAGATAGCGCGACCTCGACAATCGGACGACGCCGCCGGGAGCCAGCGTGCGGATGACGCCGGCCGACTCGGACCAGCGAGACGACGTGAGATATTTGTCCGGCTGGTATGAAATATGCCCAGCGAGGACTAAGGGTTTAGCGAAGCTGACGTCGCGAACAGGAGTGCCTTATGACAGCGCTGCCAGAACTGGCCCGCGAGCTGATCGACGGTCAGAACTTCGCGTCGGTGGCCACGATCCAGGCCGATGGCAGCCCGCAGTCCAGCATCGTCTGGGTCCGTCGGGATGGCGACGACGTGCTGTTCTCCACCGTGAAAGGCCGCCGCAAGCACGCCAACCTGCTGGCGGACCGAAGGGTGAGTCTCCTAGTCACCGACGTCGCCAACCCGTACCGATATGCCGAGATCCGAGGTGGGGCGACGGTTACCGACGATCCGCAGGCCGAGCTGATCCAAGAACTCGCGGACAAGTACACCGGACAGGCCTTCGCGATCAGGCCCGGCGATGAGCGTGTCATCGTCCGAATCGCCCCAGACCACGTCGTGGTGTACGACGACTGACTTTCAGCTCCGGCAGAAACTGAGCATCTCCTAGCGTTGCTCAGGTGTGCCAGGCAACGCCTTTCCTGCAGGCCATTGGATCGGGCGGGGCGTTGTGGGACAGCGCGGTGATCTGATCGGGCTGAACGCCGGACACCCTGCGCCAGTCACTCGCTGAAAGGCGACGGGCCGTATGTTCGAGCCCTCGCAGACCTAAGTCACTCACGTACTGCCACCTGCCGCTGCGGCTGGGTCGGCGCCGCCTACTCCCATCTCCTGAGTGATGGGTACTGTGACTGCGCGCCGCCTGGTGGGCGCCCCGGCCACGTAGAAGAGGATCCCTATCACCAGCAAGATCACCAGCGGGATGATCTGCGACATCTCGAACTGCCCGCGGGTGAAGCCAGCGGGCAGGGAGCTATCGGGATTGCCGTGCTGCCCGAACCAGTTCGTCCCGAAGCCTGGGTAGATGAGCACGATCGATGCGATGACTGCCCAGAACGTGCATAGCCCGCCGACGAGCCAGGCCATCGGCATTCCCCCGGGCACCCGGTACGGACGGTTGACGTGCGGGTGGGACCTCCGGAGCCTAATCAGAGCCGGGAAGATGACGATGTAGGAGATCGTCGTCGTCGAGATGACCAGTCCGAGCACGACGGTGAAGTACTTCAGGGCGTTGCCCCCTGTGATGGCGAAGGCGAGCACCATGACTGCTGTGGCGGCTATCCCGGAGCACACGTTCACCACGATGGGCGTGCCGAACCGGGCGGAGAACCGGCCCATGAACCTAGGGGCTGCGCCGTCGAGCGCGGCCATGGCCTGCGCCCGGTCCGCGCCCATGATCCAGGTCGTCCCGCTGGTCAGCAGCGCCAAGACGAACGCGACCGCGATCACGTAGCCGAGTACCTGGCCCGCCCCGGTGAGAACTGGAGTGCCGTTCGCAGCAAAATGGCCGCCGTACACTGTAAACACTGACTTGATCGCGGCTAGGAAGCCTGTCAGGCCTGTCACTTGACCTTTCGGGAGAAGCAGCAGGATCGCGAGGATCGGCAGCCCGTACAGGAGCACGGTCCCGAAGGCCGACCGCGCTACCCCGAGCGGAACGTCACGCTGCGGGTTCTTCATCTCCTCACCTGCCGCGCTGGGCAACTCAAAGCCGACATAATTGAAGATCAGCACCGGAACGGCAGCGATGAAGATCGTGTAGCTCGGCAAGAACGCGCCGCCGCCGAACGTGTGGTGGATGCCGTTCTTGATCGCGTAGATCACGACCGAGATCGTGAAGAAGCCGAGCAGCACCGATCGCATGAACGCCCCGATCGTCGGCACCCACTTCCCGACGCTGAATGAGACAATCGCCGCGACGACGGTAAACCAGATGAATGCCAGCACGAACAGCACGTCAAGGAGCGTCGCGCCGCCCAGGACCTTGGGACCCGGCAGGGAGTTACCACTGTTGAAGAACTCCTCAACAGTCGTGAGGGCGGTGATGCCCAGAGTTCCGCCTACCCAGATCGGGTTCGAGATCCAGTAGATCAGCGAGTTCACTGCGGCTACCCCGCGCCCGAAGGCGAGCCTGGTCCAGATGTACGGGCCACCCTCCTCAGGAAACGCGGACCCGAGTTCAGCGGTCAGCAGCGCGTACGGTACTAGGAAAAGAATGGCCAGGAAGATCAGCCACGTGAACGCCTGCGGCCCGTTACTCGCGACAGCTCCGAGCGTGTCGACCCCTACAAGGGTGCAGATCAGGAAGAACAGGATGTCGAAGCGAGCGAAATGCTTCCGTAGCTTCTTCTTCTCCTGCAGCGCATCGGTCGTCGTCACGTCCAGCAAATCGCCTGGAGCAGCTGCTGTCGCCATGGCATAGCCCTTCGTCAGCAATCGCGGGCCGCGCGAGTCCTGGCCATGGCGCGTTGGCCATTCACGTCGCTCGCGTAAGGTTGCTTACCATTGTCGGCGGACTAGCCCGCCATTGCCAGCAGGACATTTACCGGACTACCACGTCGCAGTGCTCAGTCGCCGCCAAATCGCGCCCTGCCTAGCGGAACCGGGGCGGGAGATCACGACGGTGGCCCGGCGGGTCCGGTGGGCCCTTGGCCGTTGGGCGCACGGACTTGGTGAAACAGCCGTGGGGGTAACCCTAACCTCAAGGGCTCGCGACCAACGAGTCGCGGCGTTCACCTCAGCCAGTCGGGACGGGACGATTACTTCCGCGCGTGGTTCCTGCCCGGCGGCGTAGCGGACGACCCGCTGCCATGCATCGGGACGCATTCGCGTGGCCGCTGCAGCGAAAGCGTCGGCGGTCTGCCGTACCTCATGGATCAGGACTTCCGCCGGGCGGTCTGCTCCGGCCTCGATAGCGGCGGCCCGTGCCGCCAGGCCCTCGTACTCGTGGCTCGGCACGCCGGTGCGCGCCCAGCCCAGCAGCCGGGTACCGCCTTCGGCGTTGCGCGCCAGATGGGTAAGCACATGACCGCGGGTCCAGCCCGGCAGCAGCGACGGACCGGCGCGCAAGGTAAGCACCGAAGCCGATCGGCTGGTCGATCCTGCGTCGTTTCGGGTTCCGGTAGGAGAGGGAACCAGCTGTCAGGGCGCGGCAGACCACCGTGCCCTGGCAGTCCGGCTCGTCTGACCAGATAGCGTCGCGTTGTGACAGCGTCCCGGTTCGTCGTGCAGCAGCACGACGCGACGCGGCTGCACTACGACCTGCGGATCCAGGTCGGCGACGTGCTGCGCTCCTGGGCCGTGCCGAAAGGGCCATCACTGGACCCGGCGGTGCGGCGGCTGGCTGTTCCGGTCGAGGATCACGAACTGTCGGCCGGCGACTTCGAGGGCGTGCACGAGAACTCGCGCCGCGGCACCGGCGCGGTGATCATCTGGGACGAGGGCCCGGCCGAGATCGTCAGGGACGAGCCGGGACACATGTCGGCGATCCTGCGCGGCACCAAGCTCCAGGGCGGCTTCGCGCTCACGAAGACCGGTCCGCGGCGCTGGGTCCTGGTCAAGGTCAGGGACGCCGACACGCGTCCCGGCTCCGATATCACCGCCGATCAGCCGGCCAGTGTCCGCAGCGGGCGGACCTGGCAGGAGGTCGCGCTGGCGGGCGGCAGCGCGCCCGGCCGGGCCGTTCCCTCCTGACACAGCGGCCAGGCGGAAGACCGAGTGGCGAAGGTGACCCGTTACCGCCCTGAAACTACGGATGCGAGGATCAGGTGCGCCGTATCGCGCACCGCCAGGCTTGCGCGGTCTCTCCCGGGAAAGTGCCCGGGTTGATGTCGAACGTGTCGGCGGTGATGGAGTCGATGACCCAGCCGTCGGCGAATGCGGCGCGCAGCTCGTCCTCGCGAACGCGGCGCGGGCCGAGGTCGCCGGGCTCCCGGTCGCTGAAGCACATGAGGTAAAGGCTGCCGCCGGGCCGGAGCACCGAGGCCAGGCTCGCCACGTAACGTTGCCGGTCTTCGTCGCTGAACACGTGGAAGACGCCGCTATCGACGAGCGTGTCGAAGGTTGTGCCGAGCCGGCCGAGGTCCAGCGCGTCGCCGACTTCGAATCCGGCGCGGGCGCCGCGCTCGGCCGCCTTCGCCCTGGCCCGCTCGATCGCGGGTCCGGCAATGTCGATCCCGGTCGCGTCAGCGCCCCGGCTCGCGGCCAGCAGTGTCTGCTCACCAGTGCCGCAGCCGACGTCGAGTACGCGGCCGGACAGTTTGCCCTCCTCGGCAAGCCGGACGAACGCGGGCTGCGGGCGGCCTATGTCCCACGGGGCCGGCGCCGGGCCTGTGTAAGAACCGTCCCAGCTGCTAGCCATCGGCATCAACTCTTCCATAACCAGCGGCGAGGATGCGCGCCTCCGGCTCCATCAGGTGTTGCCTTCGTTCGACCAGCGGGAGTGCCGATTAGAGCGGCGTCAGTCCTTGGGCAGCGGGCCGATCCAGCCTTCGCTGCTGGCCAGGCCGGCGGGATTGTCCCGCAGGACGCTGGCGACGCCGCATAGCGGGCATGCGCCGTTCTGGGCTTGCGGGAGCCGCAGGGTGGCGGTGTCCATCGGCCGGGGTATTCCTCTGTGCGTTCGGGCGGTCCAGTAGCTGGCCAGGGCGGGGTCGTCACGGGGCGAGGTTCCCCGGACACCGGAGTCTCACCGGTTAGGCCGTCTGTGGCGGTGTCTGAGGAGCAGCGATCTGAGTGCTGGACGTCGCTGGCATTGGGGTGATTTTCGACGGCGGAGTTTTGTGGATCCGGTGGTGCGTGGACATGGCCGCGCCGGCCAGCACGTCTTCGGCACGGTGGCAGGCGACCCGGTGGGCGTGAGTGGCTTCGCGAAGTTCCGGGACTTCCGTGCGGCAGCGGTCGACGGCTAGGGGGCAACGAGGGTGGAACACGCAGCCCGAGGGCGGGTTCGCGGCGTCCGGAGCGTCGCCGGGCAGGACGATCCGCGAGCGGCGGCTGGCGACGTCAATTTCGGGGACGGCGGAGCGGAGAGCGTGGGTGTAGGGGTGCGCGGGGGAGTTGAGCAGGACCTCCGTGGCGCCGATCTCGGCGACCTTGCCCAAATACAGGACTGCGGTCTGCTCGCAGAGCTCGCTGACGACGCCGAAGTTGTGGGTGATCAGCAGGTACGACAGTTCGCGCTCGGCGCGGAGCCGGGCGATCAGCTTGAGCATGTGTGCCTGGGTCCGGACGTCCAGCGCGCTGGTCGGCTCGTCTAGGACCAGCAGTCTGGGCTGGACGCTGAGGGCGCGGGCGATCGCGACACGCTGGCGCTGGCCGCCGGAGAGCTGTTGCGGGTAGCGCTCGGCGAAGGCGGGGTCCAGGCCGGCTTCGGTCAGGAGTTCGGCGATCCGGCCCGGGACGTCGTGGCGGGGGACGACGTGGTGTGTGTTCAGTGCCTCAGCGATCGTGCTGCCTATCAGCATCCGCGGGTCGAGGGTGTTGTCCGGGTTCTGGAAGACGATCTGGGCGTCTCGGCGGTACGCCTGAAGGGCGGCGCCGCGCAGCGAGCCGACGTCCTGGCCGGCGAACGTGATTGAACCGCCCGACGAACGGACGAGGCGGAGGACTGCTCGTCCGATGGTCGTCTTGCCTGAGCCGCTCTCGCCTATGAGTCCGAGGCCGAACGGTCCGGCTGCGACGTCCAGGGAGACCTGGTTGACGGCGTGGACCGGCCCGAAGCGGACGCTGAGGTCGGAGATCCGGAGCAGCGGCGGCGCTACGGCGGCCGCAGGGGCGGCTGGCACTGCGTCTGGTGCGCTAGTCATCTCGGTTCCCGTCACTTGGTGGTCGCGAGCTTGGGCACCGAGTCCAGCAGCTCGGCGGTGTAAGGATCGGCTGGCGACGACAGCACCTGGCTGGCCGGGCCCTGCTCGACGATCACGCCGTTGCGCATCACCGCGACCCGGTCGCACAGCTCTGCAACT
>Ga0210389_10003996_pt1 | contig 11494 bp, 12 predicted proteins | sample IncBWH28OmetaG_FD_160127 | JGI IMG/M metagenome (GOLD analysis project Ga0210389, IMG submission 160127) | Forest soil microbial communities from Barre Woods Harvard Forest LTER site, Petersham, Massachusetts, United States - Inc-BW-H-28-O ... | reverse complement strand
TCCGGCAGGAACGAGTCCCTTCTCGGTGGTGGCGGCCGATGTCAACAATGATGGCAAGCTGGACGTTGTCGCTTCCAACTGGGGACGTCAGATTTCGGCTCGAATGCCGGTGCAGTAACGATTCTTCTGGGTAAAGGAAATGGGCAGCTTGCACCGGGTGGAACTTACTCTACCGGAGGAGCTGAACGTCCATCGGTCGCCGCGGTCCACGTGAATGGTGACGGGAAACTTGACATAGCGCTGGCGTGCGTTGATGACAGTCTGCTCGGAACCGAAAGGGTTGTGGGCATTCTGATTAACGACTCAGTGCTACCGGCGCAAAAAACGACAACCGCGGTGACAACTTCCGCGTCCGCGTCGTTTGCGGGCCACGCGGTCACGTTCACGGCCAGCCTAACGGCGAGGAATGGAGCGGTCCCGGAGAGCGGGCTTGTTACATTCTTCGACGGGAAGAATCGATTGGACACCGTGCCGCTGTCGGGAGGAATAGCTTCCTACACGACGGCGGCCCTTACGGCGAAAACGCATACCATCAAGGCGACATACGCGGGGGATGCGAACTTCCAAGCGAGCTCGGGATCGGTGAAACAAGTAGTGGAGCTTTATGCCAGTACGACGACGCTGACTTCGAGTCCGAACCCGTCAACTTCGGGAAGGCGGTAGCCTTCACCGCGACGGTTTCGTCGGCTGGTCCGACGGCCACGGGCAAGGTCATGTTCAAGGACGGGACTAAATCGATCGGCAGCGCAACGCTGGACGGTGGAGTTGCGACGCTGCTCGACTCGAAGCGGGACCCATGTAATCACGGCGATTCATGACGGAGATAGTGAGTCCGGCAAGAGCCTTCGCAGCCGGTCAATCAGGTGGTCAATCAATAGCGGGTAGGGGAGAGCCTTGAATCTGGTTCTGGGAGGATTGCCATCGCTAGTTCTCCTCGCTATGTTCACCCCTCTGTGTGTCTCACTGCAGTGTGATACCACGCTACGGAAGCTTGTCTATCACGGACCAAACTTCGCGACAGCACAGGACCGCCTCAAACTTATGAAGAAGTGTATTACGATCACGGGCACCATCGTCAGTGCGAGTCGTGAATCGGACGGGGGCTACCACATCCGTGTCAGGGTGGACCCGCAGTTCAAGAATCTCCTGAACGGTAAAAACAATATCGGACAAAAAGGTTTCTTGGTGGTCGAACCGATGTGTGCGAAGAAGCCGACACAGCAAGACACTGTTGATGAAGGCGTGTGCAATGGGTTTAAGCAGGCTCTCTTTAAAGCTTCGATGCGCGACAACCATGTTTCGGTCACCGGGGACTACGTCCAGGACATGGAGCACGGGTGGCGGGAGATTCACCCTGTGACCTCGATAACGGTTGCACCGTGAGATGAGTCCATTCTTGCTAGGGCGGGCCAAGGCAAAAGAGAGGGGCATCTTCCCCAACGACCCCATGTAGGCGGCCGGCCAGCCATCGTTGGTGTAATCGCGATCAATAGTAATCCACCAGACCGACTACGTTCGGATGCCGCTACCACGCCAGAAGTCAGCTCGAAGGTAATGAGAAGTCCAAAAAAAAAGACCGGCGCGAGTGGAGAGAGAACTGTCGATGCGTAGCCCTGCTTCCGCAAGCACTCTCGACCCGCCATGGTGCCATTGTAGTGAAGCAGCGGGTCCAAGCCGGCTGTGATGCGCGGGGGAGGCCCTAGGCTCACCCTTCCTTTACGAAGAAACTCGGTTCACGGACAACTCCGAATTTGGAAAGCGCGATAAGGGAGCGCTGAGCGCTAACTTCTGGATTAGAATTGCTTACCTTGAACTCGCCCGGTCTGGGCGACACGCGACGCTCCGATGAAACAGTGAGTACAGGCTATGGCACGTCAATACCCTCCTTCCGCTCTCTCAATTCGCGATGCCATGGTCCCGAGTAGTTCACCCGAGTTGACCATTCCGACGAGTGGCTCCGACTTCCAGAGTTTTGTCAATCAAGTTGTGGAGCTGGCAAGGATACTGACAGGAGCGAGTGGATGTGCAATCGCGTTTAGTGGAGAGCAAGGAACAATTTGCTCGGCAACATCAGGGGAGGGAGCGCCTCCGCTCGGTGCTCCGGTCGACATCACTACCGGAGTCTCTAAGCAATGTCTGGACTCGGGAACCCCACTATGGTGTGAGGACGTTGCAACCGATTGCCGTGCTGACCCTGAGATTTCGCAGGCGATCAAAATCCGCGCAGTAATGGTCGTCCCTATTTATCGCGGCGATGATATTTCGGGAATTTTGGGAGTCTTTTCCAGCACTCCTGGCATTTTCACTGATCTGCATCTCAAGTGGTTGCAACAACTGGCCAATTGGGTCGGATCTGCTGACACCATGCCGAGCGAGGAGCCAATTTGCGGTTCGCATGCGGATGTTCACGTCGATGTCAGCCCTGACATTACATTGCTGATCTCGTGGGAACCAGCATACCGCGTCTTCTTACGAAATATTTCCGACTTGGTGTCGCTGCGCTCCCCTCGCTCTGCTGGTGATCCATTGAAGCAAATAGATGGCGGGAACGGCATCTTAATCGGCACTCGCGTTCCATGGAGACGGTTCATCGAGTCAGGCTTGGTGCATATCATCGCACTAGGGATGTTGTTAGTCCTCCCAAAACCTTGGCCGCGAGAAACGCTAGCGTCCTCGCAACCACTTCATGAAGCACGAGTCATCTACTATCCTTTTCTGCAGTCTTTCCCCGCATACGAGAGTAGTCGTCGTGCAGCATATCCAAAAGGTCAGGGTACGTCTGTACATCGGGGACTGATCGGCACTGCTGGCAACCGTGAGCCCCGCGCGACCTCAAGCACTCGCGGCACGGTTGATGGACGAAAGATACACGAATTGACTATGACGTCTCCCCCTATACCAGTGTTCGCGGTCCGCAGTCTCCGAGAACCAGCACTTTTCCCTGCACTATCGCTGCCGCCCGGTATCTCCAAAGCTCAGTTTCGAGAGCTTCCAGTGCCTAATTTTCCCGGTTTTGCACCTCTCCCGGAGCTCAGCGGAGTTTCTAGATCACGGACAATCGACGCACCTAAAGCGACAGTCGTCCCGCCGTCCCCTGACATACGTGGGTTGCTGACAAACTCCACACTCATCGATCACGGTCAAGTCAGAGGTGGTACTGTAGGAACCGCTGACATTTCGATCGTGCCACCTGCGCCATCTCTAAGTGATCGTGCGGCCCTCACCGACAGGACAACCGGCGTCATTCCAGCAACGGACTTACCGGTGGTCCCTCCTCCGCCATCAATTCAGATCGGGCGTGGACCGGGTGCACCAAGGGCTACTTCGCTGGGGAATCGAGTTTCACAGATCGTGCCGCCTCCGCCGTCGCTCGCAGGGGCAGGCAACTCACTTGGGCGCGGGCATAGTAATCCACTTTTGACAGCCGCGGGCGGATCCCAGCTTGCGCCTCCTCTTCCATCAATACGGGACGGAGGGGACCTTGGGAGACATAGAGGGACGAGCTCTCTGGATGACGTCACATCAAAAGATCTATCCACCTCGTCTATACCGGAGACTGGCGTCGACCAAGCGCACCCAATTTATCAAGATGTGCAGCTCCGCGTGATTGCTTTGGCATGGGCGCCTCCGCGTTCTACCTACTTCTCCAACTTCGAGGTTTTCCTTGCAGAAAGGTGGCTTAACAAGGAACACTTGCAGTTCATTAAGCTGGTATACGTATTTCTTCCTTATCAAAGATCGTTGTCGCAGTACGGTCCCGATGCCTTGAAGATCCGCAGGCTCCGCGTCAGAAGAGATTCAACATGTGACGAAAGCCTCACACAGCTAATGTGGTCTGAATACGAAAAAGACCCAACCGGCTTGCGCCCCTCGGGCGACGCCCGTGCGTCTCTTTCCACCGACCGCGATCTGCTGCCGTGTTATCTTACGACTGCAGACGACTACCGACGAGCAGTCTCGGCGAGCAAGTAATCGGCAGACATCTAAATCTGAGATCCATTGTCGGATGTACTCGAGGCGATTTCAGCAACTGATAATTTGCGTCCAGGTAGTCGGTGAAAAAGCGATGTTTCAATAGCTACGGGCAAAGAATCTCGACACGAAGACTCGTTCTTTCGAACCCGTAGAACTCGCGGACGATGTTCGTCACGAAGCGCCGCCGCTCGAGTAGACGACGCCGATCCGGCACCGGGAGAGGTGGTTTCGACGGAGTTCTTGATCCAGACGGGTGGCGGGATTCTATTTTGCTTGTCTTATGAAGGCACGTTCAACAGCCCCGAAGAAGTTTTCCATCAACATAGTGACACCAACAGCTTGTCCGGCCTTCGCACTCGCCGAGAATAATGTGAATCGAGAGCAGTGGCCTTGTCGCGCCCTGCTCCGCTGCTCATCGGTAGAGCATAGGCTGGAAAAAGCATAGCCCTGCTGATCCAAGACTGCACAGTTCCGGCAATATGCTTGACAGGATTTCAGCGCGAGTTTGACACGCCGTGTAGGGGCTAAGTCAATCTTCGAGGCTGCCTCAAGGTGTGCGATATTGAACAGCGTGCGCCGTCCAGTCTTGGCTATACTTTCCTTTACCTAGAGGCGACGGGTTTCCCTGCCGACTCCATTCCCCACAACGGCGGGGAAAGCCACAGGCGGTGCTGCGTGTTCCTCCTTCGGAGGGCGTTACGTCGCACCGCTTCTTTTTAAAACAAATTATTGAATCGCCCAGCGATGCCACACGCGCACGTTTGGGCCGATGCTAACGGTGAGTGTCGGAACGCAGGGTGGTGGTGAGCAGACTTCAGGTGAGCGCTGTTTACAAGCGTCCCGTGACTCAATCGAGTCCGGGGCGTTTTAGTTTTTGCACCTGCCCCCCGATTCGGCAACGTTTCTCCTGCCATGAATCTGCCGAATGAATTAATTTGGAACTGGGGCTTACTCACGGCGTTGACTTATGACTGGCTAGACTTTCTTAAGCCAAGGTTGGCGCAGTCTCGTGCGACCATCGTCATCCCACTTAACGACCGCGTCCTCTCCATTCGCCCGCGCACCCCGAAGTCGCCCAAGCCCTCGACGCGGTCCCCCGGGGTTCAACTCCGAGTCGGCTGCGGCGGGCGGGCAAGCCGTGGCTTCTTGACCGGCCGGAGTCGCTCTGGGTCGTGACAAGGGCGGTCGGGAAGCTTTGCGCAGCCTTGGGGTCGCCTTGTTCGTGACTTGGGTCATGTTGATACCTTCTTTCTAACGGCCAGACAGTGCTTTCGTGACAACAGAATCTTCTCAATAGATACAGCATGGGCCTCGAAGGAACGCCTGGGCTGGTCTAAACTGCACAGGTCTGGTAATTGAACCCGCACATTGGAAGAATTGCAGAAGCTAGTCGTTGAGCACGATGTTGAGAAGTGAACTGTGGACTTGCAAGCCTTCGTTGCTGTAGTCAACGAAGCCCATCTGCCTGAACCTGTTCATGAAGAAATTGACCCGCCCGCGAGTTGTGCCCACCATCTCCGCGAGCGTCTCTTGGCTCATCTTGGGGATCACGGTCTCGGGCTTACCTTCCTTGCCGAACTGAGCCAGCAATAGCAATATCCGGGCGAGTCGCTTCTCACTGGAATTGAAAAGCTGGTCAACCAAATCCGCTTCGTATCGGATGTTCCGCGCCAGCAAATAGGCCACGAACATATCTGAAAATGCGTGCTCCCGGTGAAGCACGTCGTTCATGGACTTCTTGTCGATTCTCATTACGGAGCAATCGGTCATTGCGGTTGCGGAGCACAGGCGGAACGGCTGCCCCGTAAGGCAACCTTCTCCAAAGAAATCGCCCTCGTTCAGAATGCCTATTGTGGCCTCCTTCCCAGCCTTCGATAGAACCGTCAGTTTTACCTTCCCTTTCTGTACATAGAAGACTGAATCGGACGAGTCTCCCTGACGAAAGATCGTCTCTTTCTTGGGAAAGACTGCAAGAGTACGGCCGCCGTCGATAGTCGAGAGGAATGTCTCGGTATTGAATTTTCGACGTTGCTTTGCCGCCGCCACCGCTGTCATGTTCGTCCCCTCTCAATACTCAAGGATGCCCAATAACCCCAGTGTGTAAGCCGATTATGATATTAGGGATTCAGCACGTCAACATCGCCACTTTGTTCGGCGTTACGAAAACGGAACGATGCGGTTTGCGGAAGGCAAATTCCAGAGAGCAATGTAACTAACAACGATTGCTTGCTTCCCTCGCAGTACGCGGTCGATTACGAGGGTTTACCAGGCAGCGGCACGAACGGAAAGTGAAACGAACGCGGCTTTGATCCTGCGAGAGCAGCGTCCGTTCAAATGGCGCGTTCTGTACGTTTCGTCTGTGGCGCACCCCACCAATCTTGTACGTTTTAAGTTCCGCACGTTCGAATACATTTGCGACCACTATTCCGAGCTTGAAGGACAGGCGAGGTACCCTACGACCAGACAATCGAAGATCGAGTTGTTGCGGTGCTCGGGATATCGGCATGCGCAGATGAGAGGCGAGATTGCAGGTCACGCCGGGGCTGGGTGGGACCGACCGAGGAATGTCCTGATGCAGAAAGGGACATGGGGCATTTCATGGCGCATTGCATCGGAGGCGGGCTCGAGAATTACTGCTATGCGCAACCGGGAACGTTTTGCTTCTCGCGTCCAGTCTACGCAGATAGCTCAAGAGTTCGGCGTGCTGAAGGCCGATCAGACATTCTGGGTCGAGGTGTTTGACAATTGGGTTCGAGGTCCATAATCTTCATGTGTACGGTCGCTACCACTCTCTCGAAGAAAACAGCGTGTCGAAGAATATTTCGACTGCGCTTCCCACGAACAAGGACCTTACTGGACTCCTCGTTACAACATCGCCCCGACGCACACTATCTCCGTCATCTGCCAGAATCCCAAGGAACCCGTCCGCCGTTAGTCCTGATGCCCTGGGGACTGTTTCCCTTATGGGCAAAGGATTGGTCTTGTGTTGCAAGAATGATTAACGCCCGATCGGAAACCGTGAGCACCAAGCCCGCATTCAGAGAAGCGTTGAAATCCCGAAGGTACCTCACTCCTGCAGACGGATTTTATGAGAGGAGTAAGCCGCCCGTTGTAAAGGTTACTTCTCAGTGACCTTCGCCGAACTCGGGTGTCACGCCCGACGCGCGAGACCATGGCGAGCGATTGAAAAAAACTTCACTGCGATGATTCCCCTCGAAGACGACGAGCGATTTCAGCTAGTTCCCTAGCGCCATCAAGAAGGTTGTCGCGCATGGCATCGAATGCTTGCTCCGGTTGCGCAAAATGTTCCCGGTACCTCTTGTCAAAGGAAGGGCTTTTCGTCACCGTTTCCCGTACTGAATCTTGCAATTCTTGTGGTTGTCCATGACAACCTCCATCCCAGAACTCTAGCAAACACACTGGCGATCCTTGCCATTCATTGACGGGGTTACGCGTTGATGAGGGGATTTTTGCTACACCCCACTTCCATGGAGGTATGCGAGGCGAGCGGGCCGAGGAATGCCAAGGATGGAGCGAGAGGTGTTACGATTTCGTAGTGGGGAACGTTTGAGGAAGGCAACCTATTAACGCTGGTAACTATGATCGGCATCGTGCTCGTTTTAGGCCGGAAGTGTGGCGGCATACTTTCCTTTCCAGACGGATTTTTCCAAAAGACGAACAGCATCTTTAATCAGGCGTTGGGCTGAGGTACGCAATTCTTCTGCTTCATGACGTAGCTGTTCGGAGTCGAGGTCTCTGAGGTCATCGACAACTAAATGGCATTCGGAACGGCTCTGACCAGTGTGCCAAATTGCGCCAGAGTCCCGGTTTGTTCCGAATTAACCGTTCTATGTAGGTATTCTCGGATACTCTCTTCGCCATGAAGAAAGAACTCAGTCCGAAACAAATCCTCGCCGTGCGTTGCCCCACCTGCGGAGCCGAGCCGGGCGAAAAATGTGAATTGAGCACGGGGCAGCCCCGCACGGAACCACATCGAGACCGCCGATTGATTGCAAAAGATTGAGGTTCGCGAAAGGGGTCAGTACAAATTTCCACGGGCTCGCAATTTCTGCATTCTGAAACCGATAACAGGTGATACTTCAAGAACTGAACCTAGAATTCACATCCCCGTCCTCCCTGCCTCAGTCTCCACAAATGTTAATTGGGGGGTGAACCGCTGGCGGTGCCTAAACGACCTGATTGATCCGACCTTCAGAAAGTGGGATTACAAGTCTATGTGGCACGCTTTCTTAACCAGAATGCGCAGGCGACTGTGGGCATCACCGATTGCCCGCATCTCGGTTGGAGAGTCGTCACCGGTTGATTCAATTTCCGTGACACGCACAGTAATGGCAGCTTGAGCGAGATCGATCAAGCCCATAATGCGCGTTTGGTCAGTGCAGAGAATTGCCGCGTCATAAGGCCGCTGCCACGTGTAGCCTGATGGTGCGTATATATTCTCGTCCGCCCGGTGATCCGCAGGAGTCTCCCGGCAAGCGACGCCGACCGTTGCTTTTTCCAATTATCACCTTCACAACCCATGACCGAAATTCACGCCTACAAGCCACGGAAATAAATCGAGAGCGTCGATTTTCCGAAAATCAAAAAGACCCGGACCGCCCATCCGGGCCTTCGCTCCAATTAACAGTCTTGCGCTCCATTATCGGAGCTAATTGTGAAGGACAATATTAGCGAAAGGAGTTGCATAGAACTGAGCAATATTGCGCAGACCATTATGAGTCTCCAGTCCAAGATGAAAATATCCCCCTGCCTAAAGGAGGGCCTTCATATGGCCCCGACTTCAGAAGACGAACGCTGGCGCTCTATTGCAGCACAGGCGATCACTACCTCAATCGGAGCGCGGCCAAGCTAGTTTCGCGTTGGCAAAAGCGAGCTAGCTAAGAAAACCTACAAAAAACTCCCAATTCTGATAGGCGCGGTTGTCGCTGTACAATCGGCTGTCGCCATGCTCACTTCAATCTCTAAACGAGATCAGAGGACTCTGTGCACGAATCACAGAGGAGCCCTACACGGCTAAACTCGTTCCCATGCTTGCCAAACTTCACAAGCTGTTTGACCGAGTTGCAGGTGTCAACAACAAGATAGAGAACCGCCAGCTACCTTAACAGCAACTTCTGCGGAAAATAAGAAAAGCCCGCATAAACTCTTAGGGTCGAAAATTCGTTCGGCCGTTCCGTCCAAGAAGACAATCTCCGTAGTGCCGGCGAAGAACCAATGATTTGCTCTTAAAGGCTACGCGCCGATTTTGAAGCACACGATTGCCACAATCAAGATAGCCCAAATCGGGCCTAATCTGGGCTGAGCCGGGCCGACTCTCCAACCCATTATTTCAAGTGCTTGTTGACCGCCTTGGTCATCTGAAACATATCCAATTTCTGGCTGCCAAAGATTGGTTGCAACTTGTCGTCAGCCAAGATTTCCCGTTTGTTCTTCGGATTCTGAAGATTGTGCTTCTTGATGTGGGCCCAAATCTTTTTTGTGACTTCACTTCGGGGCAGCGGTTCTGTGCCGACAATCTTGGCTAGGTGCTCTGAAGGCTGCATGGGTTTCATAAAACCACTATTCTTTGCTTGAGGTGTCGTCTTTAGCATTTGTCTCTCCGTCCATTGGCGCAAGCCAACGCCTATCAGCATTATTGAATTGTCAGTTGGTGTTCATTCAGTGTTCGCAGTTCTTCTCGAATCGCTAGGAGACGAGGCCTTCTCAACTCGTTCGAATTGGCTTCTGACGCTGTGGTACTTTTGCGAATTGAATCGATCTACGCTCGAAATATACCTCGTAACGACATTCAACGCACCATCAACGCGATGGTTGGTCTCCGAGCAACACAACAACTCACATGCTCCCAAGAACAGAAGCGGTAATGGAGAGTCAGACACAAAAAGAGGACCAGTGCGATGTGAAAGAGCTTTCGATGCGCTGGCCCTGCGAGAGTTACTGTGTGCGGCAACCAGTGTCCGGCATTCGCGCGCCGAGGGTCTGTTCAAAACAGCTCACCTCTAATAAAACAAATGCGGTCGCGGTTGGTGCTATCGGGCTATTCCGACGACTGACGCAGTTGTAATGCAGGTCAAGTGGGCAGAGTTGTCGTCCGTCGTTTACGTTGCCGAGCCTCGATGACAGTTCCAAACGGGCGAGCTCCACTAGTTTAGAAGGGGTGGATTCACACCTCACCCGACGACACACGGCTTGGCCAACGCCTCTTGGGAGGCGGTTGGGTAGAATGCTGCGTGAGTTCGCACAAAACTCTTTACTGATGAAAACTTCGCTGTCCAAGTAAACCTTTGCCATCGCATGACCTTCCCGAGTCGGAGTCAGCCTACCATCGTGCTCCAAAACCCTTGTCCGCTGCCGCAAGTCGCTTGTCTCATATACAATTGGGCCGCATCACATTACCTGAGGGGGTAACAATGGAAATCTTAAAAGGACTGTCGTCCTTCATGTCGCAACTGAAGGCAAAGAGAATAACTCTTATGAATGAGCTTCATCATATTGATGAGTCTCTCGCCGTGTTGGACAAGTTCGCCGCTGCGAGTTCTGCTGCAAGCAATGGCACGAAGCCGAGGCACATGTCGGCGTCGGCACGCGGGCGGATCAGTTTGGCACAAAAAGCGCGGTGGGCTAGGGTGAAAGGTCAGGTGCCGAAGGCAAAACGCAAGATGTCTGTCGCTGGTCGAAAACAGATCGCGGCGGCTTCACGGGCACGCTGGGCGGCGTTCCGAGCGGCAAAGAGGAAGGCGGCATAAAAATACAAAGCGAGAATAGCCACTACTTCGGTGGCGGGCTTTTCTTGTCTTCCGACCGAAAAACTGACAACTCGCAACTATTGTTCTTGCAGCCTCCGGGCATCGAAACCTACAGCTAACTATTGAAACCACACCCTCGGATCGTGGCAATACGTCGCGCCTCGAAGAATAGCCCTCGCCGTTAGGACGCAGCACCGCATGAGGCGAACAACATGTTAGGTGGATCGTGAGCCATGAAGGTCTGACAATGGAGCGCCAAGTATGGGAATTGCAATCAGAATAGACAAAAAGGGCCAGCCAACGCCAAAACGTTGCGTAGCCCCCATCCGGGCCTTCGCTACGGTTTAACAGTCTTGCACTCCATCAGTCCGGGCTTTTTATTTGCAACCGAGGTATCGCTCATGTCAGCAAGGCTACTGTGCAACGGCCGTGCCGATTGCGGCATCAATGTCTTTCGTGGGAGAAGAGATACCAATTTCGAGCGCTTCTAAGTTCCGGCAGCAAGGGCAGAATTTCTCGCTGCTGTACAGACGGCGATAAATGAAGCTACCCGACTCATGCTGATGGCCGACGAATTGGAAGGGCGTGAAGTCCCTCTTCCCGCCAAGTTCACTAGACCCAACTGAGGGCCACGGAGAGTCACGACACAGAAAACGGTTGCCAGAGATAAAGGTTACCCGTGTCGTATCGCACGGAGTGGCTGACGGTCTGGTACCATACGCTCGAAATGCCTAGCCGCCGTGCCCATTCCC
>Ga0210389_10003995_pt1 | contig 11496 bp, 10 predicted proteins | sample IncBWH28OmetaG_FD_160127 | JGI IMG/M metagenome (GOLD analysis project Ga0210389, IMG submission 160127) | Forest soil microbial communities from Barre Woods Harvard Forest LTER site, Petersham, Massachusetts, United States - Inc-BW-H-28-O ... | reverse complement strand
AAACGCGCTGCTCACCGTATTTGTGATGATGTTCATGACGGCGTCGACCATCAGGCGCCTTCACGATCTGGACCAAAAGGGCTGGTGGATCATCCTGTTTCCGTTCGGCGCGCCATCAATGGTCACTCTCACCTTTCTGGCCAACCCTCTGGCGTTTGCTTCCCTCCTTGGCAATCCATTCACCGCGCTGTTAGTCGCGCAAGGTCTTGGTTGCCTCATCCTGCTTGTCTGGCTTCTCGCGAAGCGCGGTAGCGATCTCGACAATCCCTATGGCCTGTCGGTAAATCTGTCCGATCTGAGCCCTTCTTCGGCCTAAAATTGCGGGGTGCCCGGGCTACAAGCTCTGGGCACTGACCACCTTCACCGGCCTCGAGATGCCGAGCACGATGAGCGCCGCGACCACACACAGCGCGCCGGCGACGAAGAACGCCGGCAGATAGCTTGCGAGCACCGTACGCGACAGGCCGGCGCCGAAGGCCGCGGTGCCCGCGCCCAATTGATGGCCGGCAAAAATCCAGCCGAACACCAGATTGGCGCGTTCGGGTCCGAACCGTTGCGCGGTCAGCCGCACCGTCGGCGGCACCGTGGCGATCCAGTCGAGCCCATAGAACATCGCAAACACCGACAGACCGTAGAACGAGAAATCGGTGAACGGCAGGAACACCAGCGACAGCCCGCGCAGCCCGTAATACCAGAACAGCAGATACCGGTTGTCGTAGCGGTCCGACAGCCAGCCCGAGACGATGGTGCCGAAGAAATCGAACACGCCCATGGCGGCGAGCAGGCTCGCGGCCTGCACCTGCGGAACCCCGAAATCGAGGCACATCGGGATCAGATGGACCTGGACCAGGCCATTGGTGGAAGCGCCGCAGATGAAGAAGGTCGCAAACAGGATCCAGAACACCCGTTGCTTCGCTGCCTCGCGAAGCGAGCCGAGGGCTGCCGCCATGATCGGCGCGTTCGCGGGTGGCGGAGCCGGCAGCGGTTGCGTGCCATCGTCGCCGAATGGACGCAAGCCCAGATCGACCGGACGGTCGCGCATCACCAGCAACACGGCAAAAGCTGCAACTCCCAGCATCACGCACATCAGCGCCAGTGCGGCGCGCCAGCCCAAACGCTCGGTGAGGCTGGCAAGCAGCGGCAGGAACACCAATTGTCCGGTGGCGGTGCTCGCCGTGAGAATCCCGACCACGAGTCCACGTCGCGACGCGAACCAGCGTGCGGAGATGGTCGCGCCCAGTACCAGCGCGGTCATGCCGGTGCCGATCCCGACCACCACTCCCCAGAGCAGGATCAGTTGCCAGATTTGCGTCATGGCGAGCGAAGTGACCAGCGCGGTGGTCACGATCAGGAGCGCCGACAGCGTCACATTGCGCAGGCCATAGCGGTTCAAGAGCGCCGCGGCAAATGGAGCCATCAGGCCAAACAGGACGAACCGGATCGACAGCGCCGAAGAAATTTCCGCGGTGCTCCAACCGAACTCCCTCTGCAGGGGAACGATGAACACGCCGGGCGCGCCGACCGCGCCAGCGCTGACGAGCGCGGTAAGGAACGTCACCGCGACCATTGCCCAGCCGTAATGGATGTTGCGACGGGCGAGGGCGGCCGACAGCCAATTCGAGATCATGGAGGTTCCTTGCCGGAATTCCGGATGGTCGACGAGGCGTAAGTGAGGAGTTAAGCGAATCTGCGCCTTGTCTGAAATGGCGCATTTCCCTCGATTTAGGACAACAGGGCTAATGCACCGTCCGCTCCACCGCGATCGCGGTGGCTTCGCCGCCGCCGATGCACAGCGCCGCTATGCCGCGTTTCAGGTTCTGCGCTTCCAGCGCATGCAATAGCGTCACGATCAGGCGCGCGCCGGTGGCGCCGATGGGATGGCCGAGCGCGCAGGCGCCGCCGTTGATGTTGAGCTTGTCTCTGGGGATGCCGAGATCGCGCTGCGCCGCCATCGCCACGACAGCGAAGGCTTCGTTGATCTCGAACAGGTCGACATCCCCGACGCTCCAGCCGATCTTGTCGAGCAGTTTGCGGATTGCCGGGATCGGCGCTGTCGTGAACCATTGCGGCTCCTGGCTGTGGGTGGCGTGACCCTTGATCTCGGCTAACGTTGCCAGGCCGTCGCGATCCGCGAGCGATCGCCTTGCCAGAATCAGGGCCGCGGCGCCGTCGGCATTCGCCGAGGAGGCGGCCGGCGTGATGGTGCCGTTGGGCCGAAACGCCGGCTTCAGCCCGGGAATTTTCGCTGGATCGACTTTCAGGGGAATCTCGTCATTGCCGATGGTGCGAGGGCCGGTCTTCTCCTTCACCGTCAGCGGCACGATCTCCGCCTTGAACGCACCGCCTTCCACCGCCTTGCGCGCACGGCTCAGCGTCTCCATCGCGTAGGCGTCCTGATCGGCACGCGTGAATTGATAGGCCTCCGCGGTGGCCTCGCCGAAATCGCCCATCGAGCGGCCGACCTCGTACGCATCTTCCAGGCCGTCCATCACCATGTGGTCGATGATGCGGTCGTGACCGGCGCGATAGCCAGCGCGCGCCTTCGCCAGCAGATAGGGCGCATTCGTCATGCTCTCCATGCCGCCGGACACCACGATAGCGGCCGAACCGGCATGGATGATGTCATGCGCCAGCATGGTGGCCTTCATGCCGGAGCCGCAGACCTTGTTGATGGTGGTGGCGCCGGTGGCGTCAGGCAATTTGGCGCCGCGCGCGGCCTGCCGCGCCGGCGCCTGGCCCTGTCCGGCCGGCAATACGCAGCCCATGAAGACTTCGTCGATTCGTTCAGGCGCCAGTTTCGCCCGTTCCAGGGCGGCGCCGATCACGTGGGAACCGAGTTGATGCGCAGAAAACGGCGAAAGCTCGCCCATGAACTTACCCAACGGCGTGCGGGCGGCGGAAACGATGACGACTGGATCGGAAGCTGCGGCCATGATGGGGGCTCCTTAATTTTCGGGTTATTACATGATATATATCATATGATGCGTTGCAAAAAGTGCAATGGGTTCCGGGGTCCGAATCCATCGTTGTGTCAACTTGGGCGACCCCTGCGAAGTGCAATCCCCTTCAGAGGACAGGATTGCCTTTTTCATAACTACATAATACAATTTATAGTTGCGAATTGGAGGAGAATGCCATGAGCGGGGAGACTTGGTGGACCAAACTCAATGCAAAGGTGCGGATTTTATCAAAGAACGTTGCGGTTTTCGCTGTTGCCGGCACCATCATAGCTTACTGGAACACTTTTGAAGACAAGATTGCCGACAGGCACGAACGCGCGTGGAGCGTCATCCGGACTGCAATGCAGTGGTCGAAAGATGGTTGGGGCGGAAACGTTGGGCAAAATAATGCGATCGAGATTCTGACCAGGGATTGCCATAGCTGGTCGACCGCTCCGCCACTTTCTTACGTTCTATCGTATTTTTTTCAGGACTGTGTGCCGTTGCAGTCGCTTACGCTCAAGGCGATGGATTTTCGATCCCTGCAGTCTAGCGGCAACCTGTCAGACAGTTTTTTTGCGTGTTCAAATTTCGGAAATGCAGATTTGCGATATGCGACATTGCGAAATGTCAGATTCCATGCGGCTGATTTGAAGGATGCGGACCTGTCGAATGCCGATTTGAGCAACGCTTGCTTTTATAAGGCAAATCTGGCCGGCGTTAAGCTCAATGGCGTCAAGAATCTGGACACAAAAACATTGTTAAACGCCTGTATCTTGAAGCTTCCAGGTGAAAGCAAGCGAGCAGAGATTGTCTCGGACATCCCTGAGATACAAGGAATTTCAACAAAGATACCGGATTGCGTCGACTACATCCGATGCGGAAACTGGGACGCATCTAAGTGGGATTGTGGAGAGTGATTCAAGCATGATGCTACAGGACCGATGTTGCCCCTGACCTAGCGCTATGACATCCGCTTCCGGTCGATAAATCCCTGCATCATCCGGTGTGGCTCGTCGGTGAGGAAGCACTGCCCGAACACGCCGATCGAGAGGTCGACCGATTGCTTCAGCGGCAGTTCCTCCCATTGCCGGAGCAGGGCCTTTTGCGCGCGCAGTGCTTGCGGGCCGCATTCGAGCAGCGCAGCCACCGTCCTCTCGACCGCGGCATCGAGGCCGCCTGCCGGCGCGACCACGTCGACCAGTCCCCAGGACAGCGCCGTGGCCGCATCGATATTCTCGGCCGTCATCACCAGCCAGCGGGCGCGGCCCCAGCCGATCAGCCGCGGCAGCAGCGCCGCATGGATGACGGAGGGAATCCCGACCCGCACTTCCGGCATGCCGAATCTGGCGTCGTGCGCGGCGATCCGGAAATCGCAGGCGGCTGCGACCTCAAGCCCGCCGCCGAGGCACCAGCCCGGCATCCGCGCGATCACAGGCCCCGGAAACGCCCGCACGGCCTCGCAGAGATCGCGCAGGCCGGTGATGAACTTTTCCGCGGACGCCTGATTAAGCCCGGCCATTTCCTTGATGTCGGCGCCGCCGATCATGCTCTTCTCGCTCTGGCCCGCGATGATCAGCACGCGGATCTGCCGTTCCGTCGCCAGCACCTCGAGCCCCTCGCGGACGCCCCTGATCACGGCCGACCCCAGGATATTGAGCGAGCCGGCGTTGCAGATGGTGAGGCGAACGACGCCGCGCGGGTCGCGGTCGACGCCGCAATGGGGGTTGAGCATTTGCATGGAGGGTCTCGCCAATTGTGGGGTCTGTCACTTCCCGGACAAGGCCCGGTCTTGTCAAGTTCCGCGGGTTGGGCCGCCGCGTTGTAAACGGGATTTGGGTAACGAAATAATGGGAGCTTTTTACCGGCGCGGATGTTATTATATGACCAGGGACATTTAATGGGACCGCCGATGCGCTACTCCAGGGAACACAAGCTCGAAACCCACGCTCGAATCGTGAAGAAAGCCTCGGTGCGGCTTCGCGAGAAGGGCGCGCACGGCATCGGCGTCGCCGACCTGATGAAGGACGCCGGCCTCACCCATGGCGGGTTCTATGCCCACTTCAATTCCCGGGACGCGCTGGTCATCGAGGCCTTTACGCACGCGATGGACCGGGGGACGGAGCACTGGCGCAAACTCGCCGAACGGACGCCGCCGGACAAGCGGCTGGCGACCATCGTGGAATCCTATCTGTCGACGCTGCACCGCGACGACCCCGGCCATGGTTGCGCCATTCCGACGCTGGGCGCGGAAATCGCCCGCGAGAGCCCGAAAACCCGCAAAGCCTTCGCGGCCAAGCTGGAGCAGATGATCGACATGCTCGCCGCGCAGGTTCCCGAACTGCCGCGCAAGGCCGCGCGCAAACAGGCGATGGCCGCGATCGCGACCATGATGGGAACGCTGGTGCTGGCCCGCATCGCCGGGTCAGGTGAGTTTTCCGACGAGATTTTGGGCGCCGGCCGCGATGCCGTGCTGGGGCGCACCAGTCAGCCAAAACGCGTGACAAGGAAGTCCGCCGCCAAAAAAGCCGGCACGCTGGCGCGGCACTGATACGGTCGCAAGGCAGTCGCCTTCGACGTTGGTCGTAGGCCGGAAAATACCGGCCATGCCCGCATTTTCGCAAATGCGCTAGGCGTGGAGACCCTTTCCAAACGCCGTAAACCCTGCAAGATGCCGCAAAATCCGGCTTCGGGAGGTACGCATGCGCACAATCGGGCATTTTATCGGTGGCTGCGAGGTCAAGGGCACTTCCGGCCGGTTCGCTGATGTCTTCGAGCCAATGACCGGGGACGTCCAGGCAAAGGTGGCGCTGGCCTCGAAGGCGGAGGTGCGTGCCGCGGTCGAGAACGCGAAAGCCGCGCAGACCGAGTGGGGCGCCACCAATCCGCAGCGCCGCGCGCGCGTCATGATGAAGTTCCTCGAACTGGCGCAGCGCGACTACGACAAGCTCGCCGACCTCCTGGCGCGCGAGCATGGCAAGACCGTCCCCGACGCGAGGGGCGACATCCAGCGCGGGCTGGAGGTGGTCGAGTTCGCCTGCGGCATTCCGCATCTGATAAAGGGCGAATATACCGAAGGCGCCGGCCCCGGCATCGACATCTACTCGTTGCGGCAACCGCTCGGCGTCGTCGCCGGCATCACGCCGTTCAATTTTCCCGCGATGATCCCGATGTGGAAATTCGCGCCCGCGATCGCCTGCGGCAACGCGTTCGTCCTGAAGCCGTCGGAGCGCGATCCCGGCGTGCCGATGGAACTGGCGAAATTGATGATCGAGGCCGGGTTGCCGCCGGGCATTCTCAATGTCGTCAATGGCGACAAGGAAGCGGTCGATGCCATCCTCGACGATCCCGACATCAAAGCGGTCGGCTTTGTCGGCTCTTCGCCGATCGCGCAATATATCTACGAGCGGGCGGCGGCCACCGGAAAGCGGGCGCAATGTTTTGGCGGCGCCAAGAACCACGCCATCGTGATGCCGGATGCCGACATGGACCAGACCGTCGATGCCCTGATCGGCGCGGGCTATGGCTCGGCCGGCGAGCGCTGCATGGCGATCTCGGTCGCGGTTCCCGTCGGCAAGACCACCGCCGACCGCTTGATGGAAAAACTGATACCGCGCGTGGAGGCCTTGAAGATCGGCACCTCGATCGATCCGTCGGCGGATTACGGTCCGCTGGTGACCAGGGAAGCGCTCAACCGCGTCAAGAATTATGTCGAGATTGGCATCAAGGAAGGCGCCACGCTCGCGGTCGACGGCCGAAGCTTCAAGATGCAGGGCTATGAGAACGGGTTTTACATGGGCGGCTGCCTGTTCGACCATGTGACCAAGGACATGCGGATCTACAAGGAAGAGATCTTCGGTCCCGTGCTCTCGGTGGTGCGCGCCCACGACTACAACGAGGCGCTGGCGCTGCCGTCCGACCACGACTACGGCAATGGCGTTGCGATCTTCACCCGCGACGGCGACGCCGCGCGGGATTTCGCTGCCAAGGTCAATGTCGGCATGGTCGGCATCAACGTGCCGATCCCGGTGCCGATCGCCTATTACACCTTCGGCGGCTGGAAGAAATCCGGGTTTGGCGATCTCAACCAGCACGGCCCGGATTCGATCCGCTTCTACACCAAGACCAAGACGGTGACCGCGCGCTGGCCCTCCGGCGTCAAGGAAGGCGCGGAGTTCTCGATTCCGACGATGAATTGAGGTAATGCGTACGCCGATATTGGCGGAGAAACCCAATGGCGCATTCAGAGACGCGTAGCCGCACCGACGAACTGGAGGCTGCGTTCGCGCGCCGCGCGCGCGCGAATGGCCGCACGTTCGAACAGGAGGTCGAAGAACTTCTGAAGAACAAGGCGCCATTCTCGCCCGAAGAGCGTGTTGCCGTGTCGCGGTATTTTCGGTCGCAACATCCGGAAATCCAGCCCTCCCTGACTTTGAATGAGATCAGGGAAGGTCTGAGGTGAGGGCGGTTATCGTCGACGCAAGCGACTGGCGGCCGGAATGATGCAATTCGCTCTCAACGAGGACCAGATTGCGGTCCGCGATATGGCGCGGGATTTTGCCGCGGAAAAGATCGCGCCGCACGCGATCCGCTGGGATGAGGAGAAGCATTTTCCGGTCGATGTGATGCGCGAGGCTGCAAAACTCGGCATCGGCGGGGTCTATATAAGCGACGACGTCGGCGGCTCCGGGCTGACGCGTTTCGACGCGGCGCTGATCTTCGAGGCGCTGGCGCAGGGCTGTCCGACGGTGTCGGCGTTCATCTCGATCCACAACATGGCCTGTTGGATGATCGATGCCTATGGCAACGACGCGCAGCGCAGGAAGTGGCTGCCAAGACTTTGCACCATGGAGCTGTTGGCGAGCTATTGCCTGACCGAGCCCGGCTCCGGATCGGATGCGGCGAGCTTGCGCACCCGCGCGGTGCGCGATGGCGACCACTATGTGCTCAACGGCCAGAAGCAGTTCATCTCCGGCGCCGGCAAGGGCGACCTCTATGTGGTGATGGTGCGCACCGGCGCCGACGGGCCAAGTGGCATCTCGGCGCTGGTGGTCGAGGGCGATACGCCGGGGCTGTCGTACGGCGCCAATGAGCGCAAGATGGGCTGGAACGCGCAGCCGACCCGTGCCGTGATCTTCGAGAATGCGCGGGTGCCGGTCGGCAACCGACTCGGCGAGGAGGGCATGGGCTTCAAGATCGCGATGGCCGGGCTCGATGGCGGCCGCATCAATATCGCGGCCTGCTCGCTCGGCGGCGCGCAATCCGCGCTCGACAAGTCGCTTATCTATATGCGGGAGCGCAAGGCCTTCGGAAAGCGCCTCGACGAATTCCAGGCGCTGCAGTTTCGGCTTGCCGACATGGCGACCGAGCTGGAGGCGGCGCGGACGTTTGTCTGGCGCGCCGCAGCCGCGCTCGATCGCAAGGACCCTGATGCCACCATGCTGTGCGCAATGGCCAAACGCTTCGGCACCGATGTCGGCTTCGAGGTCGCCAACCAGGCGCTGCAACTGCATGGCGGCTACGGCTACCTCAGCGAATACGGCATCGAAAAGATCGTGCGCGATCTGCGCGTGCACCAGATTCTCGAAGGCACCAACGAAATCATGCGGCTGATCGTCTCGCGCAAGCTGATCGAGGGCGCGCGATGATCGCGCAAGCCGCAGCCGCCACGGGCGCCGAGCCCGACCTGATCGTGCGGCGCGAGGGCGCGGCCGGAATCATCCGGCTCAACCGGCCGAAGGCGATCAATGCGGTGACGCTGGAAATGTTTCGCGACATCGACAAGGCGCTCGACGCATTCGAGGCCGATTCCGCCGTCGGCCTGATCCTGCTGGAAGGCGCGGGCGAGCGCGGTCTTTGCGCCGGCGGCGATATCCGGGCGCTCTACGAAGATTCAAAGGTAAAGGGCGATCTGGGAAAAATCCTGTGGCGCGAGGAGTACATCCTCAACGCGCGCATCGCCAAATTCGTAAAACCCTATGTCGCCTTCATGGACGGCATCGTGATGGGCGGCGGCGTCGGGCTGTCGGCGCATGGCAGTCACCGCGTCGTCACCGAGCGGACAAAGCTTGCGATGCCCGAAGTCGGTCTCGGCTTCTTCCCGGATGTTGGCGGCACTTGGTTGTTGTCGCGCTCGCCGGGCGAGATCGGCACCTATTTCGGACTGACCGGCCAGACCATGAATGGTCCCGATGCGGTTTATGCGCATTTCGCGGACGCGGTCGTACCCTCCGGCAAGCTCGCCGCTTTGCGCGAAGCGCTCGTCAACCTGCGCGCGGGCGTTGATGCGGCCGAGGTGAAAGCCGCGATCGCCGGATTCGCGACCGGCGAAACCGCGGGCCCCGTCGCGGCGATCCAGCCGCAGATCGACCGCTGGTTTGCCCACGACCGGATGCAGGACATCGTCGCGGCGCTGCGCCAGGACGGCTCGGAACTGGCGCAATCGACGTTGAAGACGTTGAACGAGAAGTCGCCGCGCGGCATGGTGGTTGCCTTGAGGTTGCTGCGGCTGGCGCGCGCCTCGTCCTCGCTGGAAGAGTGCCTGGTGCGGGAATATCGCGCCGCGCTGCAAGTGTTCGCCAGCGACGATTTTCGTGAGGGCGTGCGCGCGGCGGTGATTGACAAGGACCGTAAACCAAAATGGTCGCCACCGCGAATTGAAGATGTCACTCCTGAGATAACAGCGCCATACTTTGCCGAAATCGGCGCCGATGAACTGGTATTCGGCCACGCAAGATAGAAAACGACCCAAGCGGAGGGAATTTTAACATGACGAGCATCGCATTCATCGGCCTCGGCAACATGGGCGGGCCGATGGCGGCCAATCTGGTCAAGGCCGGCCACAAGGTGATCGCGTTCGATCTGGTCGCGGCCTCCCGCGATCAGGCCAAGGCCGATGGCGCGGCCATTGCCGAGAGTTCGGTCGGCGCGGTGAAAGGCGCCGATGTGGTCATCACCATGCTGCCTGCCGGCAAGCATGTGATTTCGGTTTGGACCGACGTCGTTCCGTCCATGAAAAAAGGCGCGCTGATCATCGACTGCTCGACTATCGACGTCGAAAGCGCCAAGCAGGCCCATGCGCTGGCGGCGAAGCATGGCGTCGCATCGGTGGATGCGCCGGTGTCCGGCGGCACCGGTGGCGCCAAGGGCGCGACACTGACCTTCATGTGCGGCGGCGAAGAAAAGGCGTTCGCATCGGCAAAGCCGGTGCTGGAGAAGATGGGCAAGAAGATCGTGCATTGCGGCGGCGACGGCGCAGGCCAGGCGGTCAAGATCTGCAACAACATGATGCTGGCGGTTTCCATGATCGGGGTTTGCGAGGGCTTTGCGCTCGCCGAAAAACTGGGACTGTCGCATCAGGCGCTGTTCGATGTGGTCTCGACCTCGTCGGGACAATCCTGGGCACTGACCTCCTATTGTCCGGTGCCGGGCATGGTGCCGACCTCGCCCGCGAATAACGACTACAAGCCGGGCTTCGCGGCGGCCTTGATGGTAAAGGACCTCACGCTGGCGCAGGACGCGGCCAAGGCCACGGGCGCCGCGACGCCGCTCGGCAAGCATGCGCAGGAAATCTACAAGGCCTTCGATGCCGCCGGAAACGGCGGGGTGGATTTCTCCGGGATTATCCGCCATGTCCGTGAATTGGCGGGATCGTCATCCTGAGGTGCGAGCTCTTGCGAGCCTCGAAGGATGACAGAGGTGGTGTTTGCGGCCATCCTTCGAGGCTCGCCGAAGATGGCGAGTACCTCAGGATGACGGTGGAGCGTGTGGGGAGACCATAGGGTTCAAGATATGACGACATTCCAGCAAGCCCGTGCATTCCTCCTGAAGCATCGCACCGACTACGATGCCGCCGTGGCGGATTTTCGCTGGCCGGATCCGGTGCCGTTCAACTGGGCGCTGGACTGGTTCGACGCGGAACTGGCGCGCAACTCCGACAGCAAGGATCGTGCGGCGCTGTGGATCGTCGATGCCGGCAAAGAGACAAAACTGTCATTCGCAGCGCTGTCGCGCCGTTCCAATCAGGTGGCAAACTTCCTGCGCGCGCAGGGGCTGAAGCGCGGCGATCATCTGCTGCTCCTGCTCGGCAACGTCGTTCCCTTGTGGGAAACCATGCTGGCGGCGATGAAGCTTGGGGTCGTGGTGATTCCCGCGACCACGCTGTTGACCCCGGACGAGTTGCGCGATCGGCTCGATCGCGGCCGCGCCAAGGTCGTGGTGGCGACGCAGGATCAAGTGGCGAAATTTTCGGGCCTCGGCGGCGATCAGCTCATTCGCATCGTTGTCAACGCTTCCTCGAAGCAGGACGGCTGGCTGGCCTACGAGCAGGCCGCGGAGTTTCCCGAAAAATTCACACCGGATGGGCCGACCAATGCCGACGACCCGATGCTGCTGTATTTCACCTCCGGCACGACGGCAAAACCAAAGCTGGTGCGGCACAGCCAGCGCAGCTATCCCGTCGGCGGCTTGTCGACGATGTACTGGCTGGGCTTGCAGCCGGGCGATATCCATCTCAACATTTCCTCGCCGGGTTGCAAGCCCAGCCAGTACATCGTCG
>Ga0210389_10003993_pt1 | contig 11498 bp, 9 predicted proteins | sample IncBWH28OmetaG_FD_160127 | JGI IMG/M metagenome (GOLD analysis project Ga0210389, IMG submission 160127) | Forest soil microbial communities from Barre Woods Harvard Forest LTER site, Petersham, Massachusetts, United States - Inc-BW-H-28-O ... | reverse complement strand
TCGCCGTCAGCGTTTGCGGCAGGAACGGAGGAATCGGCATCCCGAAGGCGTTGTTGGCTCCCGGCGCAAGCGCGAGGGCCACGGAATCCGTGACGTGGCTGAAGATGGCGTCGACCGAGAGCACATCCTTGCCCCGGATCGGGATGTCGGCGCCCACACCGAACTGGTAGGCTCCATTTGAAGCATTGTTCTGGGCGTAGCCGCCGAACTGCCACAGCGCGGCAAATCGGAAATGGTCGATGTTGAGCCGGTATTTCACCGACGTCGTGTCTCTGCAGTTTTGGGTATTGCCGCCGCCGCAGGTGATGCCCTGAAAGCCGATCGGGGAGAAGGCGTAGGAAGCGCCAAACGGATCGTAGTCGAACACCGCATCCAGCGTCAGCGAGTTCTGTCGCAAAGCGGTCAGCCTCCCATAGGTCGGAGAGTCGACGCCGACGTAACCCTGGCCGTTGTAGAACTGGCCCGCCCGGCTAGAGTCCGAGTAAGAGCTTTGCAGATTTTGGGGGACGCCGTTGCTCGCGGCAACCGATCCCGCTCCGTTCGAGAGGAACAGGGAATAGGGGTCGAATCCGGCGTCGAGATCAAAGACGAAGGAGAAATTCCCGCCGATCGGCTCGACTCCCTTGATGCCAATGGTCGAGTTGCTCAAGGCGTTGGGCGCAAGGGTCCACAGCGATCCCCTGTTCTGCTTCTGGATCAGGTATGAGCTTCCGACCGCGGATCGTGGATCAAACGGCGCGCCGTGGCTTTGCCATCCGAAGCCCGTGTCAACGACGCCGAAAACCGTGATGCCCTGCCAGGTGAGCTGGCAGTTGGTCGTGAAGAAATCAGCGGGATTGGTGCATGGGCGCGGAGCGACTGCCGAAGGCGTCGTGGCTGACGGTGCCTTTGTCGGCATGTCGTCAGCGGCCCACGCATCCACGGAATATGGGCCGCCAATAGCTGCGAGGAGGAACGCGGCACAAAAACCAAGTTTTGGCATGAGGAAGCTCCCGCGACCAGGACTACGCTCACGGGCCCTAGCTTGCCCCTTTACCGCGTGCGCCGCAAACAGCTCGCCTTAGTCTCAGCTCGGCTTGTGAAAAAATCTCTGCCTGTAGCTCTACGGCAACACACCGGAACTGGCGCCAGACAAGCGCGAGCGCAGAACCGCAGCTCGAAGGACCGAGCCGCACATCGCGCCTGCGTAAACGAAAACGCGCCCGGGGGGTCGAAGCCCCGCGCGCGCAGACAGCGAGATTAAACGACAATTTAATGGGCCGCCGCCCGGTGATGCGCACATGGGAGCTGCGCGGACGACGCATAAGCCAATCTCAATCACACACCATGGAGTAACGAAACAATGTTCACCTCACGCAGAAGCTTACTCGCCGGCGTTGGCGGGGTTTCTCTTGGAGCTGCCGTAGATGCTCTCAAACCGCGTCAGGCACGTGCCGGTGAGGCCGCCTTGCCGGTCGCGAGTGAGGGAGGAGAAGAGCTTGTTGCTGTGGCCGTCAACGACGCGCTGGAGGGAGCCTATGGCCGGCACAAAGGCAAAAGACGAAATCATACGAAGGGGTTGGGTGCCGTCGGCTACTTCGTCGGGACCAAGGAGGCTGCAGAACTCTCGCGGTCGGGGCTGTTTGCGGGGGACAGGATCGAGGTGATCGCCAGGTTCTCGACCGCCGGGGGCGATCCGTCAGCATCCGATTCCGAGCGCAGCCCACGTGGGATCGGGCTGGAATTTCGGCTCAAGGGCGGAGCCCTGCATCATATGACGATGATTCACACCCCGATGTTCTTCGCAAGGACGCCGTCCACCTTTCTCGACAAGTTCCTGGCGCTCGCCAAGGACGTGCACACAGGCAAAGCCGATCCCGGCAAGTTGGCTGCCTTCATGAAACAGCATCCCGACCAAGCCGCGCAGTTTCATTTCCTGGAGACCAACAATCCTCCTGCGAGCTACGCCAATACTGCTTTCTACGGGATACATACCTTCCGCTTCATCGACCACAATGCACGGTCAACGAACGTGCGCTGGCGCTTCATGCCGGAAGACGGCGAGAAGACGCTGACGGACGCACAATTGGCACAGAAGCCGCATGACTTTCTCGAGGAGGCCTTTCGAGAGCGCGTGAAGCAAGGCCCCGTTCGTTGGCACATGATTGTGACGATCGGCGAACCCGGCGATTCGGAAGACGATCCAACAATTCTCTGGCCGTCGGAGAGGCGTGAAGTCAGGGCAGGTACGTTGACGCTGATCTCCTCGTCGCCGGATCAGGAATCGGGAGCCTACACCATCAATTTCGATCCCATGTTGATGGCCGATGGTGTCGAGCCAACCAATGATCCGATCCTGAGCTTCCGCTCCTCCTCCTACGCGATCTCACATACAAGAAGGCTCACTGAGGTATAGGAGCGAATTCCGCGACGAGAAGGCCGCCACTTGCGGCCTTTCCGTTCGCATTTAAACAGTTATTCTCGACGACATTGGCGAAACGCAATGGTTATTTTCCCAATCTCCTGCGTATTCTCGCGAACGCGCCTGTTGCACTTGAAGCCTATCTCTCAGCGTCGGGCATCAACGCACGCAGTTCACTCTCGATTGGCGAACGAGAAGCCGTTCAGATTACCGCAGCGGCGGTTCACGGCTGCGCCTATTGTGTGGCCGGGCACTCATTGCGGGCCGAAAGGAAAGCCAAGCTCGACAGGGTGGTCGTCTGCGAGCTCCGTGACCGCGCCAGAGTGAGTGACACGAAACTCGATGCCGTCGCTCGCTTTGCTGAGGCGGTTATCGCCTCGCGCGGCAACGTAACAGATGACGAGGTCGCCCGCTTCAGGAATGCGGGCTTTACAGATCAGGCGGCACTCGAGATTGTTCTTGGTGTCAGCCTCGCAACGCTCTGCAATCTGGCCAACAATCTCGCTCACGCGCCGATCAATGAAGAGCTCAAGGAGTATCTCTGGACCCCGCCCGCGTGCTCTGTAGGGATCGTGTGAATCAGACTTACGCAAAGCGTTAACAGATCCGCTAGATCCAACCATTGGTCGATCTGATCGTGCTTGCCGCAAGAATCGCGACCTGGCACGTCCTCTTGCGGTCACGGTCGCGTTCGGTCGAGAAATCGGGCGAATTTGAAATACGCCAGCATCGACTGAAAGTACTTTACCGAGGTCTCCCGCAACACAACCTCTCCTCAGCGGTACGCTGATTGGATCTCGGAGTGCTCTCGTGAAGCAGAACCCCAACAGAAATGTCCGCCGCCGCGACCTGCTTCGTGTTGCGCTTGCAGGCGCCGGTGCAGCAACCGCGAGCGTCCTGCTGCCGCAGCAGGCGGCAGCGAAACCCATCGACATGACCTATAAGCGCAGGGCCCGCTACCAAGCCAATTCTGCCGAGGTTCGAAACTTCTATCGCGTCAACAGCTATCCGACCGGATAGGAGGATCTCCGTGCTGATCAAAAAGTCGGAGCGACTTCGAAACCCTGGTGCGCCCGCTGGGGCACAGACCGATCAACCTGGTGGCGAACTGGACCGCCGCTCATTTCTCCGACGCTCTGGTATCGCCGCCGGAGCACTGGCCACGCTCGGCGGCCTTCCTCTGGACGGTCTGCGCAAGGCGGAGGCGGGGCCGCCCGCTCCCCCGGGCGCGACGGTCACATATCGCAAGAACATCTGCACACATTGTTCGGTCGGCTGTTCGGTGATTGCCAAAGTGGCCAACGGCGTGTGGGTCGGCCAGGAGCCCGACTACGACAGCCCGATCAACCGCGGTTCTCATTGCTGCAAGGGAGCCGCGGTCCGCGACGACGTGTTGAGCGAACGGCGGCTGCGCTATCCCGTGAAGCTCGTGAACGGGGAATGGGTGCGCCTGTCGTGGCAACAGGCCGTCGACGAGATCGGCGACAAGCTCTTGCGGATTCGCGAAAAGTCCGGACCGGATTCGGTCTATTGGCTGGGCTCGGCCAAATTCACCAATGAAGCCGCCTACCTCAACCGCAAGCTTGCAGCCTTTTGGGGCACCAATAATTCCGATCATCAGGCGCGTATTTGTCATTCCACCACGGTCACCGGCGTCGCCAACACCTGGGGTTATGGAGCGATGACGAACAGCTACAACGACATCCGCAATGCCAAGACGATCATGGTGATGGGTGGCAACCCCGCGGAGGCGCATCCGGTTTCACTTCAGCATATTCTCGAAGGCAAGGAGCTCAACCGCGCCAACATGATCGTGGTCGATCCGCGAATGACGCGGACCGCGGCGCACGCGACGGAGTATGTCCGCGTGCGTCCCGGCACCCACATTGCGACCATCTACGGGATGCTTTGGCACATTTTCGAAAATGGTTGGGAAGATAGGGAATTCCTCAAGCAACGCGTCTACGGTTTCGACGAAGTCCGCAAAGAGATAGCGAAGTGGTCCCCGAAGGAAGTCGAACGCGTCACCGGTCTGCCGGAGGCTCAGGTCAGGCACATAGCCGAAATCTTTGCCAAGCAAAAGCCCGCGACACTTATCTGGGCGATGGGGCAGACCCAGTTCACGACCGGAACGGCGAATGTTCGTGCGAGCTGCATTCTGCTTCTCGCCACTGGGAATGTTGGAGTACCCGGAGCCGGCGCCAACATATTTCGCGGCCATACCAACGTGCAGGGTGCGACTGATCTCGGTCTCGATGTCACGACGCTGCCGCTCTACTACGGTCTGGCCGAAGACGCCTGGCGGCATTGGTGCCGGGTGTGGGAGGTCGACTACGACTGGATGAAATCCCGGTTTCCGAACAAGAGGCTGATGGAAACGCCGGGCATTCCCAGCACGCGCTGGTTCGATGCGACATTGCTGCCGAAGGACCAGGTCAGCCAGCCCGATACGGTGCAGGCGATGTTCATCATGGGACACGGCGTCAACACCATCACGCGGATGCCGGAAGCCAAGCGGGGAATCGAAAAGCTCGAGCTGCTGGTCGTCTGCGATCCCTATCCAACCGCTTGGTCAGTGCTGTCTGATCGTAAGGATGGCATCTACCTGCTGCCGGCATGCACCAGCTTCGAGATGGACGGGTCACGGACCGCGTCGAATCGCTCTCTGCAGTGGGGTGAGAAGATCGTGGACCCGGTGTTCGAATCCAAAAACGACTACGACACGATGCATATGTTTGCGGTCAAGTTCGGCTTCGCCGACAGCATGTTCAAGAATATCAGGGTCGAGAACGGTGCGGTTTCGGCAGAAGACATTTTGCGTGAAATAAATCGTGGCGGCTGGTCGACCGGTTACTGCGGACAATCCCCGGAACGGCTCAAGGCCCACATGAAAAACCAGGCCAAGTTCGACCTAGTTACTTTGCGTGCGCCGAAGGATGATCCGGAAGTCGGAGGCGAGTATTACGGCCTGCCGTGGCCGTGCTGGGGTACGCCGGAGTTCAAACATCCCGGTACGCCAATCCTCTACAATACGAACCTCTCAGTGAAGGAAGGCGGTGGCACCTTCCGCGCTCGTTTCGGTGTTGAACGCGTTGTCAAGCGCGAGGTCATAGAAAACGGCCAGCAGATTCAGAAGGAGGAGCACGTCAACTTGCTCGCTGATGGCTCGTACTCGGTTGGCTCGGAGCTTAAGGACGGTTATCCCGAATTCACCCTGGGCGTGCTCAAGAAGCTCGGCTGGGACGACGGCCTCACCGCGCAGGAAATGGAAATCATCCGGCGCGTGAATTCGACCAACCCCGAAGCCGTGTCCTGGGCGCTCGACCTTTCCGGCGGAATCCAGCGGGTCGCGATCGAGCACGGTTGTTCGCCCTATGGGAACGCCAAGGCGCGCATGATCTCGTGGAATCTGCCCGATCCAATTCCCGTCCACCGCGAGCCGATCTATACGCCGCGCCCGGACCTCGTTGCGGACTACCCGACGTTGCCGGATGCGAGGCAATTTCGCGTGCCCAACATCGGCTTCTCTGTGCAGAAGGCTGCGGTCGACAAAGGAATCGCGAGGCAGTTTCCGCTGATCCTGACGTCCGGCCGTCTCGTTGAATATGAAGGCGGCGGCGAGGAGACGCGCTCCAACAAGTGGCTCGCGGAACTGAAGCAGCACATGTATGTCGAAATCAATCCGTCCGATGCGAGCGAGCGCGGCATCAAGGATGGCGGCTGGGTCTGGGTGACTGGCCCAGAGAACCGCTCGAAAGCTCGGGTCAAGGCGCTGATAACCGAGAGGGTCGGCAAGGGCGTCGCTTGGATGCCCTACCATTTTGCCGGATTCTTCGAAGGCCAAGATTTGCGCGATAAATATCCGAAGGGTCGCGATCCGATCGTGCTCGGAGAAAGCGTCAATGCGCTCACGACCTACGGCTACGATCCAGCGACCGGCATGCAGGAGCCAAAGGCGACGCTCTGCCAAATCAGGGCGGCCTAAAGGAGCAATCGATGGCGCGGATGAAATTTCTTTGTGACGCGGATCGGTGTATCGATTGCAACGCCTGTGTCACCGCGTGCAAGAACGAGAACGAGGTGCCCTGGGGAATCAACCGTCGGCGGGTCGTTACCATCAATGACGGCAAGCCGGGCGAGCGCTCGGTCTCGATGGCCTGCATGCATTGCACTGATCCGCCCTGCGCCGCGGTTTGCCCCGTCAGCTGCATTTATCCGACCGAAGACGGCGTTGTCCTGCACAACAAAGATCTGTGCATCGGTTGCGGCTATTGCTTTTACGCGTGTCCGTTCGGTGCCCCGCAATACCCACAGGTCGGCAACTTCGGTTCGCGCGGCAAGATGGACAAATGCACCTACTGCGCCGGCGGCGGAGGAGCTGAAGCGCCCGGCAGTGCTGAGGAGTTCGCGAAATACGGATCGAACCGGTTCGGCGAGGGCAAGCTGCCGCTCTGTGCCGAAATGTGCTCGACCAAGTCGTTACTGGCGGGCGACGGCGACGTCATTGCGCAAATCTACAAGGAGCGCGTCTTGAAGCGCGGCTACGGCTCCGGCGCCTGGGGCTGGATGACCGCTTATCACGAGGACATCAATGCCTAAGTTCGGGTGCTTGGTGACTTCAGCCGGGATGAGTCAGACGGAAGGTTGATTTATTATGACGGCTCTTGCGCGCATTGTCGCCGCGGCACTGCTGGTCTTTGTCGCAGCAGCTCCAGCGGCGGCCCAGAAGTTCGGCCCGGATGGTGCTCCCAATCCGACCGCCAGCGTTGTTGATCAAACCACGTTGCTCAAGCAGGCGCCTCGTATCGAAGGCCGCATCGACATTCCTGATCTGAAGGCTGCCATACTGGAGCAACCGGTCGGACGAACCTGGGACTACTTCCACGAGGTCCTGCTGCATTGGGGCGGCGCAGTCGTCATCATCGGGACGATCCTGCTCCTGGGCCTCGCTTATCTGACCATGGGAAGAATCCGAATTGCTGCGGGGCGATCCGGACAAAAAATCCTTCGCTTCAAAGCCATTGAACGATTTTCGCATTGGCTCACGGCGATATCCTTTGTCGTTCTCGGCCTGACCGGTCTGAACATCACATTTGGCAAGATTGTGCTGCTGCCGTTGGTTGGAGCCGACACCTTTTCCGAGATTTCGCAGGCCGCAAAGTATGTGCACAACTTTGCAAGCTTCGCATTCGTAGCCGGCCTCGTCCTCATCACGGTGATGTTCTTCAAGGACAATTTTCTGGAAAGGGTGGACCTCGATTGGATCAGGCAAGGTGGGGGGTTCATCAAGTCCAGGCATGCGCCGGCCGGTCGCTTCAATCCCGGCGAAAAGCTGGTCTATTGGCTGTCGGTTGGCGCCGGCATCGCAGTCTCTGTATCGGGATTTCTGCTGCTGTTTCCGTTCTACGGAACCAACATTGCAGAGATGCAGCTCGCCCAGGTGGTGCATGCGGTCGTGGCGGTCTTGTTCATCGCTCTGATCCTCGCTCACATCTATATCGGCACGCTCGGCATGGAAGGTGCTTTCGAAGCCATGGCGACCGGCGAGGTCGATCTCAACTGGGCCAAAGAACATCATGACGTCTGGCTCGCCCGGCAGCCGCAACCAGATCAGCGTGGTGCGCCCGCGGCAACACCTGCCGAGTGAATCTCGGCGAAGCAAGTGCATTGATGTAGGTCGGAGAAGACCGGCGATGATAAATCCGCACCAATCTGCACACCGCGTCAAAAGCGACGAGAGGACGGTTGTAACGCCAAAAATGGCAGCTCTGCTGGCACTGGCGGCCGAGCCGGTGGCGGATGTGACGACCGTTGAACTGGAAAGCCGGGGCGTCATTCTCATTTGTGGACGCGACGAGGGCGCAGTCGAAGCTGGCAAGCTGCTCAAGGATCATCTCGACGTTACGGTTCTTATCCCTCCACCGGCTGGCATCAAGCCGCACGCAAACGATTTTCCGGTAGCGAAAGGCAAAGTCAGAACCGCAACGGGCCATCTCGGCGCGTTCGAGCTCACTGTCGACGAATTCGCGCTGGCTCGGCCATCGTCCCGCGACTTAATGGAGTTCGAGTCGGCACGCAACAACGCTCGTTCGAGCTGTGATATCATCCTTGATCTGACGGGTGGCACGGCATTCTTCCCAGCAGGTGATTTGCGGGACGGCTATCTGCGTGCGGATCCCGACAGTCCTGCCGCGGTGCTGCTGGCCGTCGACAGGGCACGCGATCTCGTAGGTGTCTTCGAGAAGCCGAAGTATGTCAGCTTCGACTCGAAGCTTTGTGCCCACTCACGGTCAGGGGTGACGGGCTGCACGCGCTGTCTGAACCTCTGCCCGGCCGGCGCCATCGCACCCGCAGGTGATCACGTCGTCATCGACCCGAATATTTGTGCCGGCTGCGGCCAATGCGCGGCTGCATGCCCGACTGGGGCGGCGTCCTATGCGTTGCCATCGGAAGATGCGCTGATGCGCAAGCTGCGCGCCATGCTCAGGGCGTATCGGGAAGGGGGCGGCGAGCATGCGGTTGTGCTTGTGCATGATGAACCCCACGGGGTACCGCTAGTCGATGTATTGACGCAGTTCAGCGACGGGCTGCCGGAGCAAGTGCTTCCGTTTGCGGTCAATGAGGTCACCCAGATCGGATTGGAAAGCATCGCAGCCGCGTTTGCCTATGGTGCATCAGCGATGCGATTCCTGCTTCGGGCCAAACCGCGTCATGATATTTCCGGGTTGCGGCGGACGATGGAACTGGCGGATCCGATTCTGACGGGGCTCGGCTTCGGTCCTGATCGGATCGCGACGATCGAAACCGATGATCCGGACGCTCTTATTTCGTCATTGCGCGCGATCCCGTTCATGCCACCTGCGCCGCATTCAAAGAGCTTCCGCACGGTGGGAGACAAGAAGAGCGTGCTACGACTTGCCTTGGGCGAGCTTCATCGTTCCGCCCCAGCGCCAGTGGATGTCATCGCCTTGCCTGTCGGGGCGCCCCTTGGCACGGTGGAAATCAACGCCGGCGGCTGCACCTTGTGTTTGTCCTGCGTGTCGGCGTGCCCCACCGGTGCATTGCGCGACGACCCGGAACGGCCCGTACTGCGGTTCGTGGAAGACGCCTGCGTCCAGTGCGGGTTATGCCAGGCTACTTGCCCCGAAAAGGTCATCACCCTTAAGCCGCAGATCGACTTTCGTGCCGTCAGAGCTCCGGCCCGGCTTCTCAAGGAGGAAGAGCCGTTCTGCTGTATCCGCTGCGGAAAGCCGTTTGGTGTCAAGACGACCATCGACCGCGTGCTTGCAAAACTCGAGGGCAAGCACTGGATGTATGCCTGTTCGTCGAATCGCCTTGACGTCATCAAGACGTGCGAAGACTGCCGCGTTGCATTTGTCGCAGAAGAGCGCTTCGACCCTTATGGCGCGGCCTCGCCGAGGATTCGCACGACGGATGACTATCTTCATGAACGCGTGAGGACCGAAGCATGAAACTGTTGCGCACGATCCGGCTGGACGCCTCGGATTCGTTCGTTTTTGACAAAGCGGCAGAACCCGGTGAATGGGCGGTGTCGGGCGCCTTTGCGTTTGCCTGCGGCGATCCGGCCAAGTTGCAAGGCAGAGCGCGCGGAGCCTTCCGTGCGGGCTTTTTGGGACTAGCCTCGCTTGGACGTTCGACGTTGGTACAGACCGTCGACGCACATAAATCCGATCGTGAGGTCGCGGTCGGCACCCTTGCAGCGCAGCTGCTTGCACACTTCGGAGCCCCCGATGGCCGCGCGGCTCGCCTTGCCGCAGAGGAGGAAATCGATTTCGCGGCTTCGCTCTGCATTCATCCGCCCGGCGCGGTTATCGCAGTGACGCGCTGTTACGAGCAGGGCGCGATTCGCGAGACGTTCCGAACCTTGCGTCCTAGGGAAGGAGCGGGGCATGCGAGGGCCTTCGAGTTTCTCGAATTCGTCGGCGAGGAGAGCGGGTCCAACGAATACATTGACCTCCTGGCACTTGAAAAGGGAGAAGAGACGTGAGTGTGCCGCGCGACTTCTGGCTTTCCTGCGGACACCATTTGCTCGATCGCGACGAAGCGGGCAGGCTGTGCGTTACCGACGAGTTCCTTAAGGCCTATCTGGCCCGGCCTGAACTGATGCCTCCGCCGGAAGCATGCTCGGCGGAGCGGGCAGTGCACCGAGGATTGTTGCTTGATCCCCGACAGCCGATTCGAAGTGGGAAATTGACCCGCATCGCCGATCAGGACGCGCGGGAAAACTGGCAAATAATGATCGCTTGGCGTGACCATCTCTTGAGACATAGCAGCCTGGAAAGCGCCTATCTCGAGATTGTCCGGCGCAAAATGAAATTCCCCCACATCCTCGTCAACCAGTTGGTGCAAGCGATCATGCGCAATGCATTGGACGGTTGTAACGATGTCTTCATGCTGCGGGCGGCGGAAATGTTCTTCCGTCCGCAGAAGGTTGTGCGGCAGGACATGTCGATCATTGCGATCGACGAAGAGACCGGCTCACCGGGTGGTCGACATGATCCCTCGCCGCTCGTGACCCTGCTCGGGTTGCCGACCATCGATATCGATGTGCTAAGTGAGCCGACAGCAGATGGTTATTGGAAACGCAGCGACCGGTATGATCTGGCACTCGACCTGAGCGCCGGCGGGCGGGGCATGGTAGCTCTTGGTGGCGTGATCGTGCGCTGGATCTCCCATTTGCTCGACATCGAGGTCATGATCGAGCCGCTGACGGAACTGCAGGACGCGACATTCAGCTGGTATCTCGGACTGACCTCCGAAGGCACGCGCATTGGCGATGCGATTTGGGGTGGAGACGATCTGGACGACGCGACGCGCGGCCGACTGATCGGGCTTTTCCGGCTGACGTTCCACGATCCGGCTGACGTCCGCGAAGAAATCCGCAGTGACGGGGTGTATCTGCTTTTGGCCACGGCGACAGGCGGAGAGCTACGCCTGAAAGCACAGAACCTCGTGGTCGGCTTGCCGATCCCACAGCGGGAGGCGGTCAATTGAGAACGACCGCTCTCGCACGTATTGACGTTGGCGTTGTGGTCGAGCGGCGCAAGGCCAGGAGTAGCTGGGCGAGTTTTCTATG
>Ga0210389_10003991_pt1 | contig 11502 bp, 10 predicted proteins | sample IncBWH28OmetaG_FD_160127 | JGI IMG/M metagenome (GOLD analysis project Ga0210389, IMG submission 160127) | Forest soil microbial communities from Barre Woods Harvard Forest LTER site, Petersham, Massachusetts, United States - Inc-BW-H-28-O ... | reverse complement strand
CTTCCCGAGGCAAGAACCTGACTCCCCCGCAGCGGCAGTGACGGCGAGACCGTCCACCTGGTGCCATCGCCGGTCCACGCGGCGAGGAGGCTCGCGCCGCTCTTGGCCGTGGCCTGGAGCAGGGCCGTGTCATCGTCCTGAGTCTGAGTGAGCCGGACGACCTTCACGGACTGTCCGCCGGGGACGGCGGGTCCTGTCGCACGCCAGGTGCCCGCGACGCGGGCGAAGATCCCGGCGACGCCCTGCCGCGCGCAGGAGGCCGCGGCGAGCGGCGTGCCCGACGGAGTGTAGGCGACCGCCGTCAGACCGGTCACCTGACAGGCGCGGCCCGCCGTGGATGCCGCGATGGCGCCAGGAGCCGCCAGCCGCGCCCAGTTGCCGCTGGCGGCCTGGCCCGTGGTGGACTGATCGATGGCGCCGTTGTCCAGCAGGCCAAGCATCGCGGTGCTGTCGGCCGCCAGCGCGTCGGGGACGCTGGCCACCGACGCGTTCAGTAGGCCGGCATCCCAGGTCTTGCCGCCGTTGCCCGTCTGGGCCAACGGGGAGAAGACCAGGTCCTGGCTGGGCTCGAAGGCGACCGTGAGCGCTCCGCTACTGACCGCGGCGACCAGGCCGCCGTTGTCGGCAACCCCGGGCGGGGTATCCAGCTTCCACCCACTGCCGCCGGGCAGTCGGGTGAAAAGCTCCCAGAATCGGTTTTCGGCCGCCGCCGACCCGCCCATCGCGACGATCGCCCACGCCTGGCCCGTGGCCGTCGTCACGGAGGTAACAAGCGGCACTTTCACAGCAGGGGCGGGGGCCGCCGGCACGACCGGGGCGCTGCCGGCGGCGCAGCCGGCGAGCACGCCCGCCGCGGCGACCGTGCCGAGCACGGCCCAGGCCGCCCGCGACGGCACCGTTCTCGCTCGCACTGCTTTGCCTGACACCGCTTTGGCTAGCGCTGCGCTGAGTGGCACTGCCCTGGCTCCCGGTCTGGTCGCTGGCGCTGTCATGACTGACTCATCGCCTGGCGCGCGTCCTCGGCGAACAGAGCGGCGTACGAGGTCTGCGTCGCGCCGGTGGCCGGGCCTGGGTCGGAGTTGGTCTCCTGCACGATGTTGCCCGCGGGATCGATGACGACGACCAGGTCGGGGTGCATGGTCATCCCGCCGGCCGGCAGGTTTTCGACATCGGCCCCGTAGTGCTCCCATACCTGGTTGAGCTGGCTCAGACTCCCGGTCAGGAACGTCCAGTCAGGGATCGTGGTGAGCCCCTCCTGCTCGTCGAACGCGCGGGTGAACGCGGTCGAGTAGTACGTGGGGTTGGCGGCGATGGCGACCATCTCCACCTGCCGGTCCTGGCTGCCGAGCAGTTCCGCGGTGCTCTTGAGCTCCTGTGCGATGATCGGGCAGTCGGAGGTGCAGACCGGGTCAAGGAAGGTCAGCATCACGACCTTGCCCCGCAGGCTCGCCAGGGTCACCGTGCGGCCGCTGGTGTCGGTGAGCTGGAAGCCGGGGGCGGGCGCGTCAACCGGCGGGGTGTACCCGCTGACCGCCTCGGCGAGGATCGGGTCGGCCGTGCCGTTTGTCGTCGCCACCGCCATCGGGGCGGCGCCCATGATGATGATGGCGACGGCGGCTATGGCGGCGACCGTGCCGACGCTGGTCGCCGCGAGCGCCGCGGTCAGCCGGCCGGTCCATGCGTGCGCGCCCGCCGCCTGCGGGTCCGTTGCCGCGGCGGCCGCTACTTTAGAGGCTTCAGCGGCAGTTAGCTCTGCCGCCGCTGGTTCAGCAATCAGCGTCTCACCGGCCACGGCCTGCGGGATTACCGCATCCGCGGCCCCGGGGACTGCCTCCGTGGCGGGGGCGGGCTGCACTGCGGCCAGTGGCCTGGTGAGAGCCAGGTAGCCGGCCGTCAGCAGGATAACCGTCGGAATCATGCTGTTGGGGTCGGTGCCGAGACCGCCGAAGAAGCCAAAGTCCTGGACGAGTACCCAGACGGCCAGGCACAGCACGCTCGCGGCGATCACCGCGGCGCGGGCCACCGCCGGGCGGGGGAAGAGCAGCCCCGCGCCGAAAACGGCCAGGGTGATCACCACGAAAAGGTTCACGGCGAAGCCGTGTGCGGTGTCGAAGGACCCGAACGCGGAAACCACAGCGCCGATCACGTGCGGCTGGGAGAGCTGCGTCATCTGGGTGATCATGCCGGCCAGCGAGCCGGGCGTGCCGTGCACACTGCCCTGCCAGAAGCCCCGGCCCGGCCATGCCTGCAGGACCGCCATGCCGATGAAGAACACGCCAGTCCCGGCAAGCAGCAGGCGCCCGGTGCGGCCGGTGCGCCACGCTGCAAGCGGAAGAGCTATTAGCGCGCCCCCCACGCAGTACAGCAGCACCGCGCCTGGGGCACCGGACAACCAGGAAAGACCGGGGGCGAAGATCCCGCCGAAAGACTCCCCCAGCACCCAGACGACCAGTCCCCATGCCACGCTGGCAAGGCCGGCCGCGCGTGACCACCGGCCGCGCACCGCGACGAGCAGCCACAGGCCGATCCCGGCCTGAACCCACACCGAGGCGGCGGCCAACTCGATGGGGTGATCGGACCACACCGTCCCGCCGGCGTTGACCACGCTCTGCACCCAGCCCGGCGAACTCTGCGCCGTCGGCTCGATGACCTGCGAAGGCAGGCCGCCCGCCATCTGCGGCTGAGCCTGCAGGATGCCGTCGAGCACCCACAGCAGACCAAAGCCGATCCGCAGTACCCGCCGCCCAACTGGCTCTGGGGACGGGGCGGCCCCGACCGCCGCGGGAACCCAGTTGCGCGACGTGCTCCACAGCAGCAAGAGGACCACGAGGATCGCCGCGGCGATCAGTCCCTGGTGCAGCAGCACGGACTTGAACGCGGTCACCAGGGTCGGATCATCCGGGCTCAGCCCGGAGTTCATGCCGGACACGGCACCGTCACTTTCGCTTCCACGACTCACTAGTGCGCCGGCGGGGCGAAAAGGTTCCTGCGAACTACAGAAGCGTCGGGCTAGCGGCAATGACCCCGATGACAGCTACGGCTGGCAATCGCCAGCGGCGCGGGACTTAGTCGCCCGCGTCGCAGGCGAGCCGCCGCCCATGGTCTACGTCCGACGTCATGGCGTCCAGGTCCTCGCGGGCGCGGGCCACGCGAGACCTGATGGTGCCGACCGGGCAGCCGCAGATGGCGGCCGCCTCCGCGTAGGAGCAGCCGAGCATCTGGGTAAGGACGAAGGCTGCCCGCCGGTCCGGGGCGAGGGCGGCTATCAGGTCGTCGGCCATGACCTGTGAGTAAGGCTCGGGCGACGGCTGCGGGCGGCCGGTGCCCGGCAGGGCCTCAAGTCGTGTGGCGAGCCGGCGGTCTCTCGACCTGGCCGCGATCTCCGCCGCGCAGACCCGCCGCGCGATGGCAAGCAGCCAGACTCGCACCGGCGCGTCACCGCGGAACTTGCCAAGTGACTGGATCGCGCGGAGATAGGTGTCCTGGGTGAGGTCATCGGCCGCGGCCTGATCGACGAGGTGGGCGCACAGCCGCCACACGTCGCCCTGGGTCTGCTGGACGAGCCTGGCCAGCGCACCACGGTCACCTCGGCCGGCGGCGCGCGCAACCGATGTCAGCTCATCCACGAGCAATAGCGTACGACAGCCTGTAGGGGACTGCTGCGAGGACTATCGGAACTTTCCATGCGGTGCGCCACACTACTGTGACATGGAATGCGACAGGGCACGCGAGGCCATCTCCGCCAGGATTGATGGCGAAGACAGCGGCATCCCCGACGACGTACTGGTGGCGCACCTGGCCGAGTGTGCCGACTGCCGTTCCTGGGAGCAGCGGGCGCACGTGGTGACGCGGCGTGCCCGGCTCGGCGGCGCGTTCCTCGACCGCGACCTCACCGAGCGGGTGCTCGCTACGGTGCCTCCGGCGCCGGCTAGGCGGCTGCGCGGCATTACCCAGCGGACGGCGCTCGTCGCCGTCGCGGTCGCGCAGTTCGCGATCACGGTGCCACTGCTGATCCTCGGGCACGATCACGGCGCGGGCGTGCACGCCGCCCACGAGCTTGGCTCGTTTGACCTGGCGCTCGCCATCGCTTTCTGCGTGGGCGCGATCCGCCCGGCGCTGTCGGCGGGCTTGGCCTGGCCGTGCACCATCGCCGCCAGCAGCCTGGTGGGGACCGCCATTCTGGACCTGATTGACGGGCAGACGATCGGCGTCGACGAGGCACAGCACCTGATCGCCCTGGCCGGCGCACTGCTGCTGATCTGGCAGGCCAGGACGACCGGCACCGGAACGGCCGGGCCGCAGAGGTCGGACGTGCCGCACGATGGCGGGCACTACGCCACCCTCCCCGCGGATCCCGGCGTGGATGCGTCGGCGGGCTTCCCCCTGTGGGGCGCCACGCCGCTGCCCTCCAATGGCGGCACGGACGCCGCCCGCGCCGACGGCCCGCTCATCGCCGCCCACGCCGGCAACACCAGCTCAGCGGACAGCCGCGCCAACGACACCGCCCCTACCGGGACGGAACAACAAGGCGGGGGCGGGTCCGACCCGCGAGAAGCCGTCGCGTGACCGCGCCGACAGGTCGGCCGCCACGGCAAACGATCGCAAAAGGTCATTGAGGAGCGACCGCGCCCAGAGCCTCGAGGGTTGCGCGGGTGCCCGGATCCTGCTCGGTGCCCGTGCGGGTGAGCGCGAACAGCAGCCGCGAGGCGGGGGCGCCGGCGATGGGCAGCACGACCACGTCGTGCGCGCGCAGCGGCTGCGCCGAGCGGGGAACCAGCGCCACGCCCACCCCGGCGCCTACCAGCGCGGCCACGGCGTCCCATTCGCGGCAGTAGTACTGGACGTCGGGTGAGAAGCCCGCGGCCGCGCAGATGCCGGTGACGATGTGGCTGCACGCGTCGCTGGCGGCGGCGCCCACCCAGACGTCGCCCGCCAGCTCTTTGAGTTCGATCGACTCCCGGCCCGCGAGCGGGTGGCCGACCGGGACCACCGCGTCCATCACGTCGCTGAGGAGGTCCACCCGGCGGTACCGTGCGTCCTCCCGCGACGGCGCGCCCGGGTAGTCGACCGTCACGGCGATCTCCAGTTCACCCGCGTCGAGCAGCTCGAGTGCGTCCTCCGGCTCTCGCTCGCTGACCTGGACGGTCAGGCCGGGGCGTTCCCTGCGCAGCCGGACGATCGCCGGGGCGACGAGCGCGGCGATTCCGGTCGACAGAGATCCGACCCTGACGTATCCCACGCTGCCGTCCTCCCAGGCGTCCAGCGCCGCGCGAGTCCGCTCCGCGAGCTCCCGCATCTCCTGGGCGTGCGCGAGCAGCACGCGCGCCTGACCGGTCAGCACAACGGTGCGGCCGCGCCGTTCCAGCAGCGGCACGCCGACCTCCCTGGCCAGCCCGGCCAGCTGCTGGGAGACCGCGGATGGCGTGAGGTACATGGCCTCGGCGGTGGCCGCGATCGTGCCGCGCCGGTCAAGCTCGTGGAGCAGCCGAAGCTTTCGCCAGTCAACCGTGAAGTCCCAGCTAACGCTTTTCATGAAAATAGTCTAGCTGGACATTACGGGTAGCCGGCCTGAAGGATAGAATGGTGACAAGACGCGGCATCATCCTCTTCGCCCTGCTCGGCGTGACCTGGGGCATCCCCTACCTGCTGATCAAGATCGCGGTCGGCCAGCTTGACCCCGTGATGCTGGTATTTGTCCGCACCGCGCTGGCCGCGGTCATCCTGCTACCGATCGCGACGGCAAAGGGCCAGATCATGCCGGTGCTGCGGCACTGGCGGCCGCTGGTCGTGTTCACCATCGCAGAGCTCATCGTCCCGCAGTTCCTGCTCAGCTCGGCCGAGGAGCAGCTGCCTAGCTCGACTACCGGACTGCTGATCGCGGCCGTGCCGCTGGCCGGCGTGGGCATGGCGTTCCTGCTCGGCCGACCCGAGCGGCTCACTCCCCGCAACTGGCTTGGCCTCGCGCTCGGCATGGCGGGTGTGGCCACGCTCGCCGGCTTCACCGTCTCCGGCTCCGACCTCGGCGCGGTCAGCAAGGTCCTCCTGGTCGTCATCGGCTACGCGCTCGCCCCGGCGGTTATCGCCAAGTGGATGCCGGGCCTTCCGGGCACCGGCATCACGGCGCTCGGCTTCACGATCACCGCGGTCGTATACGCGCCGGTCGTGGCGGTGACGCACGCCTGGCCGACCGCCTGGCCGTCCCCCTCGGTGGACGTGTCCATGGCGCTGCTCGCGCTCGTCTGTAGCGCCGCCGCTTTTAGCATCATGGTCGCCCTCGTCGGCGAGGTTGGTCCGGTGCGGGCAACCACGGTTACCTACGTCAACCCGGCCGTCGCGCTCGTGGCGGGCGCGGTCGTCCTCGGCGAGCCGATCACCGGGTGGTCCATCGTCGGCTTCGCCCTCATCCTCGCGGGCTGCTACCTCGCGGCCGTCCGCACCCCGATCCGGGTTCGTGTCCGCGGGACGAGCATCGCGCGTCTCTCCCGCCACTCGTCCCTGAGGGCTGACGAGCTCGCCCCGGTCACGGACAACCAGGCCCGCCAGGATTCGCCGGTCTGAAGCCGGAGCACGCGTAGATCCGGTATCCGGCCGGGCTCTCGGCTCTCAACCCGAGTCGGAGCACGGCCGGGACCCCCATCTAGGAACAGTAATGGGCCGGACGCGCCGGCCACGCGGTCAGCTCAGGCTCCGGGGCCCTGACAATGGTGAGGTGAGCCAGGAACCATCCGCCGCTGGCGGCCGGGCAGCCGGGGACAATCGGCCGGACTACCGAGCCGCCGCGGCGTCCGGAATCGGCGTGCTGCAGCGCTGGTACTCGCCGCGCACCGGGCTGTGGAAGACGACCGGCTGGTGGAACTCCGCCAACGCGCTCACGGCGGTGATCAGATACACCCAGTCCACGGGCGACCGGTCCTATCTGGATGTCATCGAGAACACGTTCATCAAGGCGCAGCGTGGGTTCATCAGGGTGCAGCGCCGGAAGCCCAGCTTCATCAACGATTTCTTCGACGACAACCTGTGGTGGGCGCTCGCTTGGGTGGCCGCGACTGACCTGACCGGGGACGAGCGGTACCGCGCCGCGGCCCAGGCCATCTTCACGCACAGCCTGAGCGGCTGGGATGACACTTGCGGCGGCGGGCTGTGGTGGAACGAGAAGCGGGACTACAAGAACGCGATCACCAACGAGCTGTTCCTCACCCTCGCCGCGCTGCTCGCCGCCCGGGTACCCGACCAGCGGGAGTACCGAGACTGGGCGCTGCGGGAGTGGGAGTGGCTACACGAAAGCGGCATGATCGGCCCATCCGGCCTGGTCAACGACGGACTCAACGCCGCCTGCGCGAACAACGGCGGCACGACCTGGACCTACAACCAGGGGGTGATCCTCGGCGGCCTCGCCGCGCTGCACGAACTCACCGGCGACCAGGGGTACCTGCGGCAAGGAGAAACGACTGCGGACGCGGCGCTGCGCTCCCTCACCGGCCCGGAGGGCATCCTCGCCGAGCCGGGCGAGGCCAAGTTCGCCGGCCGCGCCGATGACTCGACGCAGTTCAAGGGCATCTTCGTCCGCTACCTGCACGACCTCTCCCGCCACAGCAGCAAGCCGGCATACCGGGCGTTCATCCTCGCCAACGCCGACGCGATCCTGGCCAGCGCCGGGAACGACGCCGGGCAGTACGGCCTGCACTGGGCTGGCCCCTTCGACAAGGCAGACGCCAGCCGCCAGACCTCCGCCATCGAGGTGCTCACCGCCGCCGCCGCGCTCCAAACCCCAGCGGACGCGCCTGGGCCTGGTCAGGTCAGTTAGCGGCCTGTCCAGACCGGCGGGCGTTTTTCGGCGAAGGCGCGCGCACCCTCACGGGCGTCCTCGGACCCGAATACGGGCGCCGCGATGGGCTGCTGCTTGGCCCATGCGTCCGTCATGTCCCAGTCGTGTTGCTGCGCGACGATCCGCTTGGTGGCGGTCACGGCGAGCGGGCCGTTGGCGGCGATCCGCGCGGCGAGCGCCCGGGCGCCGTCGAGCGCCCCGCCCGGCTCGGTCAGGGCGTTGACGAGGCCCAGGCGGTAGGCGTCCGCCGCGGGCAGCGGGTCCCCGGTGAGCGCCAGCTCCATGGCGATGCCGGCCGGGATGCGGCGCGGCAGCCTGATCAGACCGCCCGCGCCCGCGACCAGGCCGCGCTTGACCTCGGGGATGCCAAATTTGGCATCATTCGCCGCGACGATCAGGTCACAGGCCAGTGCCACCTCGCAGCCGCCCGCCAGCGCCCAGCCTTCCACGGCGGCGATCAGCGGCTTGCGCGGCGGGGCCTGCGTGATCCCGGCGAAGCCCCTGCCCTCGATGCTGACGTTCTCTCCGGCGAGGAACGCCTTCAGGTCCATCCCGGAGCTGAACGTGCCGCCCGCCCCGGTGATGATGCCCACGGTCAGGTCGTCCCGCCGGTCGAGTTCGTCAAGCGCCTCCGCCATGAGAGCCGACACCGCGTGGTTGACCGCGTTCCGCGCCTGCGGCCGGTTGATTGTCAGGACCGCGACCCGGTCGGCATACTCGACTAGCACCTCATCGGCCACATGGGCTCCTTACCGGTCTTACCTGTTCATCCTGGGCGCGGCAGCCGGACCTGGAGCGACTGCTCCCGAACGACCCGCGGCTTATCAGATCATCGATCCTCGCAACGCCCGCGCCAAGCGGTACGTCCCTACGACCGTGTCTTACCAGATCGGGAACTCCTCGCCGCGTTCCGATTCGGGGCGGGGGCCGAAGATGCGGCGCTCGGCCGGGGTGATCCTGCGGTCGTTGATGGAGGCCTCGCGGCGGCTCATCAAGCCGTTCTCGTCGAACTCCCACAGCTCGTTGCCGTAGCTGCGCCACCACTGGCCCCGAGAGTCGTGCGACTCGTACAGGAAGCGGACGGCGATGCGGTTGCCGAAGAAGCTCCACAGGTTCTTGCGCAGCGCGTAGTCGAGTTCTCGCTCCCATTTGCGGGTGAGGAACGCGACGATCTCCTCGCGGCCGACCAAGTGCTCGTCGCGGTTGCGCCAGACCGAGTCTCGCGTGTAGGCGAGCGACACCCTTTCGGGGTCGCGGGTGTTCCAGGCATCCTCGGCGGCCTGCACCTTCTTCAGGGCGCCTTCCAGGTCGAAGGGCGGGAACGGTGGGCGGGACTCGGACATCGGAGCGGTCCTTTCAGTCGGCGATCGCCCGGTCGGCGGACGTCGAAGTCACCGGACGTCGAGGGCGGTCAGGCGCTCGATCAGGCGCGCTGTTTCGGTTTCCGTGAGCGGCAGCCGGGGCGGGACGAGCCACGGCTCGCCCACGCCGGTGCTGGCGAGCGCCGCCTTGTACGCCGCCGGGGGCGCTCCGGTGCTGAACGCGTCCTGCACCGCGCGGAGCCGGACCTCATGCCGGAGCGCTTCGTCCAGCTTGCCCGCCCTGACCGCCTCGTAGACAGCGAGCACCAACTCGGGCACCACGTTGGCGTTCGCGCAGATGGTGCCCCTGGCCCCGGCCATCATGTAGGCGACAAGCATCGAGTCCGTCCCGGTCAGCACGGAGAAGTCCGCAGCGGCGCCTGCCGCGGCCACCGCGTCAAGCAGCCTGGTCGCGTAGCCGAAGTCCCTGCCCGAATCCTTCAGCCCGGCGACCTGGGGATGTGCGGCAAGGGCCGCCGCGATGGCCGGCGCGATCTGGATCTTGGTGTAGCCGGGGATGTTGTAGAGCACGAGGGGTAGCGCGGTGGCGTCAGCGAGCCGGGAGAAGTACCCTTCCTGCTCGGCCGCCGCGAGCGGGTAGTAGGCCGGTGGCGCCGCGAGCACGGCCGTGCCGCCGTGGTCGGCGTACGCGGCGATCTCGCTGACGGCCTGCTCGTGGTTGTGCGCGAAGACACCTGGAATGACGGGCATGCCCGCGGGAACCAGCCGGGCGACGGTGTCCACGACCGCGAGCCGCTGCTCCAGGCCGAGGCTGTACCCCTCGCCGGTCGAGCCGAGCGGGCTTATCCCGGTCACGCCACGGTCGACTAGCCGCTCGACCAGCCGCTTAAGCGCTCCGTGGTCGACCTTGCCCTCGCGGTCGACCGGGGTGAGCAGGGCGACGATCACACCGTCAAGAACTGGCACAGTATGTCCTCCATTCAGTCACTGGCATATCCACTCGATCACGGGCCGGACGCGAAATCCAGCGGCCCTCAAGAGCGCCTTGGGCGTTCCAGGTATCTCGTGTCTGGTTCGGCGAAGCCGTACTTGCGGTACAGGTCGTGGGCGTCGGAGGTGTGCAGGGCCCAGCGGAAGCCGGCCCCCGGGCCGCGGTCGATCATCGTCGCCACCAGTTCCTTGCCAAGGCCGGCGCCACGCGCCTCCGCCAGGATGAAGACGTCCGAGAGGTAGCCGTAGCCCACGCCATCCGAGAGGGCGCGGGCGAAGCCAACCTGGCGACCGGTGGCCGTCTCGTACACGCCGACGACGCGCCAGGAGGCGGCCAGCTGCGCCTCGAAGTCCGCCCGCGTGCGGGACCTGCCCCAGTACGCCTCCGTAGAGAGGAACTCCCACACCGCGTCTTTGTCGATCCGGCCGGCATCGTCGTCAAGCTCGTAGGCACCGGAAGTAAAGATCACTCCCGCATCGTAACGAGCGCCACAGTTTCGGCGGTTGCCAGGGCGGTTACGACTCTGCCGTGAGCATGAGGGTCATTGTCACCGGCGGTGCCGGATTCATCGGGGCTTTGCTTGCCAGGCGGCTACTCGCCGGGCCCGTCGCGATTGGCGGTGCCTCGCCAGCGAAGGTGGACGAGCTTGTGCTCGCTGACCTCGCCGCTCCCCCACCCGACCTCGCCACCGATCCGCGGGTGCGCGCCGTGACCGGCGACCTGCCGGCGACGGTCAGCGAGCTTGGCGAGGCGGACGTCATCTTCCACCTCGCGGGGGTAGTCAGCGGCGCGGCCGAGGCCGACTTCGACCTGGGGATGCACGGCAACCTCGACGGGACGCGCGCCATCCTGGAGCACGCCAGGCGGCACCCGGTGCCACCCGTGCTCGTCTTCTCAAGCTCCCTGGCGGTCTTCGGCCAGGACCCGGCTCTGGCAGACACGGGGCTGGCCGACACGGGGCTGGCCGACACGGTTAGCGACGACACGCTGCCGCGCCCGCAGAGCAGCTACGGCATCCAGAAGTTCATCGGCGAGCAGCTCGTCGCGGACTACTCGCGCAGGGGGTTCGTGCGGGGACGCTCGGTTCGGCTGATGACCGTGTCCGTCCGGCCCGGAAAGCCCAACGCGGCCGCGTCCAGCTTCATGTCGGGGATCATCCGCGAGCCCCTGGCGGGAGTGCGGGCGACCTGCCCGGTGCCGCCCTACACCCCGGTCGCGCTGTCCTCGCCGCGCCGCACCCTGCAGGGGATCTTGCGGGCCGCCGCCGTCAGCGACGCGGCATGGGGCAGCAGGACCGCGATGAACCTGCCCGCGCTCGCGACGACGCCCAAGGACATGGCCGAGGCCATGGACCGGGTCGCCGG
>Ga0210389_10003990_pt1 | contig 11502 bp, 16 predicted proteins | sample IncBWH28OmetaG_FD_160127 | JGI IMG/M metagenome (GOLD analysis project Ga0210389, IMG submission 160127) | Forest soil microbial communities from Barre Woods Harvard Forest LTER site, Petersham, Massachusetts, United States - Inc-BW-H-28-O ... | reverse complement strand
CATCACGATCTGGATGTCCCGGCTCCGGGCGATCTTGGCGATGAACTCCGCCACCCGGTCGGTGTAGCTCTCGCTGACGAACGTGAACGTCTCGTCAAGGAACAGGATCTTGCGCGCGCCCGGGGTTAGCAGGACCATGACCAGCTGCAGCACGAAACCGACGACCACCGCCATGCCGCCGCCGCGCGCTTCGAGCACGGGCGTCTCGATGACCTCGCCGTCGTACTCTGACCGGATGACCGGCTCCAGGGACACCTGGCCGCCGGTCTCCCCGGGCACCAGGCGGAACGAGAACTCGTCGCCGAAGATGTCCTGCAGCGCCCGGGTGGCGAGGTCGTCGAACATCGCGCGGGCACTCTCCTGCGCTTCCTCGCCGATGGCGGTCAGCAGGGCCGCGGTCTTGGCGTACAGCTCGGTGCGCTCAGTCAGCCGGGCGATGTCCTGCTCAGCCGCCTGCCAGGACTTGGCCACCTGCTGGGCGCGCCCCGCCTGGCGGTCCAGGTCACGCCGTGTGACCTGGACCGCCGTGGCGAGGGAAGCGAGGTCAGTCGGCACTGACGTACGACCTCCACGGGACGTACCGGCCTTCCTGCCAGAAACCCCACTCATCCTTGTCCGGGCCGACCACTACCAGCGTCCAGAGCGGGCCGCTAGTCCCGGTAATGATGTGTGCTGCCCCGCGACTCAGGCACTTCAGCGACCACCGGCGACGCGAGCGGACGAAATGACAGCCCTTCCGCGTCTTATCCGGCCAAACCTGCTCGATATAGCCTCCGGTGAGCACGAGGGAAGCGAACCACCAGGGGTGGTCGTGCAGGTCCGTCTCGCGGTCCGGGCGGTGGATGTGATGCAGGTAGACGCCAAACCACGGCGTCTGCGCCAGGCGCAGCCGGTCCAGATACGGGTCACCGTCTGCCCCCACGTCCAGCCCGGACAAGAACCCCCAACGCATCAGACGCGCCGCCCCCCGTGCCGGTAGTCGCGGGTGTAGTTGTACTCCATCTTCCGCTGGTACTCGTACTGGATGTTGATGCCGCTGCGGCGGGCCAGCTGGAAGGTGAACGCCAGCACGTTGGCGATCCCGGCCGCGAGGTCGGCGGCCACCGGGTCAGACTCCCAGGCCATCGACACGCGGGAGATCATGTCGTGCAAGGCGTTGACGTTAGTCATGAAGTCGTCGCTCAGGGCGAACACGCCCCGGCGGCGCGGCACCAGCTCGGGGATACCGAGGTCGTACCGGCCGCTGTCGTCCATGACCCGGATAACCACGTCGGCCAGTTCGCTGCCGACGCCCTGCGGCTTGGCCCGGGGAGACGGCCTCGGGCCGTCCACCGTAGCCCCGGTGGTAGCGTCCATCAGGCCCCACTCGCGCCAGGCGTGGCCGACCTCGGATGTCTCCTCGTGCAGCAGGGCAAGCGCCACGGGGACGGGTACGTCCTGCTCGTACCAGCCCTTGGCCACGCAGTACTCCTTGACCTCAGTTTCCATTTCCTTCAGTGACTTGGGCATCTGGTGCCTCTCTTGTCTAGTAGCCGACCAGGCTGGGCGGCATCCGCGGGCAGGTCCCGGTGACCTGCTTGTCCTCGTCTACGAGCAGCAGGGGAGCGCGGACCTTGCCGCGGTCCTTGCCCACCTTGAACTCGCACGCTGCACCCGGGTGAGCAGCGAGCAAGTTGGCCAGGAACACCGCGTTGACCACCATGAGGTGCTGGCCGCCCTCCCAGGACGCCGGGATGACCTCCTCGGCGCTGTTGCCGCCCTTGTCCCGGCCGGTGACAGTCAGCCGACCGCGCTTCCCGTTGTCGCTGTCGGCGATGAGCGCGACCGCGGACGTGCTGGCGTCGGTGTTGACCCTGACCCGGCGCAGCGCAGCGGTCAGCTCGTCCTTGTCGACGCCCAGCCTCATGTCATTGCCCTTGACCGGGCCGAGGAACAGCTGGTCGGTGTTCGGGAAGGGAGCGCCCGTCCGCAGCGCCGCCAGGGTGACAGGGCCGACCCGGAACACCGCGTAAGGGCCAGCCTCAGCCACCTCGGCGTCGTCCACCGGGCTCTTGGCCAGCAGCTTGAGCAGGTCGTCCAGCGCCGCGCCGGGGATGAGCATGCTGCACGGGAATCCCGGCACCGGCGCGCTGGAAAACTGGCTGGAGTCGGCTGCACACGCGAACATGGTTCCGGCGGCGTCGCCGTCAATGCGGACCTGCGTGAACGCCGGGCGGCCGGCGTCCTTGCCGACCGCGTGCCGCACCGTGTCCAGTGCCCAGCGCAGGTTCTCGCGGCCGACCGGGGCGAACTCGGCGGCCGACAGGTCCGGCATCCCGGTGTAGCCGTCGGGGGGCGGGAGTCGCAGCTGCCAGCTGGCCGAGCCCGCGGTCACCACAGCGAGGTTGCCCTTGACCGACACGGTGACGTCACCCTCGCGCGCCTCGCTCAGGATCGAGCGCAGCTTCTTGGCCGGCAGGTAGACCTGCCCGGAGGACTGCGAGAGCACGGCGGGGATCTCCGCGGACACCGCCTTGGCCTGGTCAGTGGCCGCCACCCGCAGGCTCTCCGGACTCACCGCGACCTGGAAGCACCCGTTGACCGGGAGCGTGGCGCTGCTGGGCACGGCGACCGCCGCCCACTCAGCCAGCTGGGCGAGCATGGCCCGCCGCACCGTGAACTCCAGGGAACCGTAACTGGCGTCATCTTGGCTCATGCTGCCCCTCCTGCCTGGTCGAGCTGCCGCTGTATCTCGGCTGCCTGGGCCGCGAGCTTGTCCTCCAGCGCAGCCAGCTTCTCCCGGGCCTCCGCCACGGTGGTGACGCCGAACTCCTCGCCCAGGTCTTCGCGAACCGCGGCAGCGCGGGCACCGGCCCGCTCGGCCTGCGCAGACGCGCTTGCGTGGCGGCGCTGGGCCTCGGTCACCTCGCTGCGCAGCCGGGCTACCGTCTCCTCAAGTCCCATGACTACTGCTACGGCTAGCCGGGACGGACAACAAGGCGGACGAACATCAGAGTCTCGCCCAGATAGTTAAGACCCTTTCCGGTGTGCTCGGGGCACCCGCACGCGCCCCAGAAGTTGTCGTGCCAGGTGTTGCCCTCTTCCAGGTAGGCCGCGCCAGTGTCCACCAGCAGCTGACGCAGAGCCTCGTTCTGGGTGAATTTGGCCATGACCACCGCGAGCATGATCCGTTTCTTGACCCGCTCCCAGTCCGGGCGCAGTTCGACCGTCTGGCCCCAGCGCTTAGCCTGGCCCGGGGAGTCCAGGCGTAGGACGCTCTCGCGCACCGCCGGAACACCCGACTTCATCGCCTGGTAAGCGTGCTCGGCTGTCGGGTAGGCAACGCCCTGGAGCCTCACCCAGGCCGGGTAAAAGTTCGAAAGGAACCGGAAGTCACCGTCAAACCTCGTAATTTCCTTCATGCCTGTACTACGCCGCAGTGAGCGACATCCGGCCCGGCTTGCCGCCGAAGCGGAACTTGGGGCAGGCGTGCTTGACCGGGCAGTAGGCACAGCCGGTGTTGTCAGCTTTTGGGGCAAGCTTGCCGGCCCAGATGTCGCGGGCCGCCTTGGTGATCCGGCCGGCCATCTGGGCCACCGCGTCGCGGTCGACCGTGACCGCGAGCACCTGCTGGTCGCACATCGGCTGAATCAGTCCCGTCATCGCCGGGAACGTCCCGTGCAGCGCCCTGACGGCGATGGCGTAGAACGCGATCTGGCCGAGCACCTTCTTGTGGTAGCCGTTGTCGCGCGTGGCCTTCAGGTCCCAGACCGCGTACCGCCCCTCGCAGTCGCGGACCAGCAGGTCCATCTCGCCCACGAGGATGATCTCGCGCATGTGCCCGCTCAGGTCTTCCACCGAGATGGGCACGGAGAACCGCACCGCCGGCGTCCACTCGAACGGGAGGGCGTACTTCGCGAGGATGGGCTCCAGGCGCTTCACCAGCTCGCGGCAGAACTCCCTCGTCTCGGCCGCGTCGTTCACGCTCTTCCACCGGACGATGCCGTCGCCGGTCTCCCTGGCGATCTGGATGGACTCCTCGAACAGCGCGTCAACCTGGGCGAGCATCCATCCGGGCTCGGGTTCGTCCTGGGCCAGCCAGCGGCGCATGGCGAGGTCGACCACGTTGCCGTGGAAGAAGTTCCGCACGTCCTGCACCGGCGACTTGTGGGCGCGCATCAGGTCGCCCTTGGCAGGGCACTCAGCGTGGAGCCGCAGACGTGACCAGGACAAGCGCAGTGCCCCGTCGTCGCTCACAAGCCGCCGCCCATCCCGTCGAACACGAGATGCTGTACCTTCGCCGCATCCTCAGCGTAAAAGGGGTTGACACCTACTACGGGAACATTCGCGCGTTCCTGAATTTCCCTCACAACATCCGGATGATCTTCATAAAACAAAACGGGGTCAAAACCCCTTGACCGAAGATCTTCGATATAAGCGACCTTGATGTCTGCGTTAGCCCTGTAGTCGCCCACCGCTCGAAGGGCGAGGGCATCATACGGAACCCGGTAAACATCGAGCCATCGCTCAGTGAGTACCTGAGCCGTCGCAGTTCTTCCGGACACGATGTGAACAAGGTGATGCTGCGAGAACAAGCGCAACGCAGTCACAACGCCTAGCACCGGAGAGTCACCCATGCAGGCCGCTGCGTACTTATCCCAGTCCGACGTTGGATCGACCGAGGGGGCTAGGTGCCAGCGGTGCTGCGTATGCGCAATCGTGGAATCCAGGTCACTGAGCACTACCGTACGAATGGAGCGGCGAAGCCAGAGCCGGGACTCTCCCCGGTACCGCCATTCGCGCTCCAGACCCGAGTTGCACCGCTGGCACAGCAGACCGCGAACGCACCTCCCGCACGACCTGTTCGGCCGAGGACAGCAAGAATGGTCATGATCGATGCACAGTCGCTTACCTCCGTCCCTCGGGAGACTGCGGCAAATGCCGCACCGGCCACCCTGCGCATTGAACATCGCCTGCCAACGTTCGGGAGTCAACCCGTACATACCCAGACGCTTCTCCCACTGCGTTCGCGGATTCAACTGCCGACACCCACGGCACTTAGCTTCACCAGCTGCCGTCTTCTCCCGGCGCATCGGCTTTCCGCACGTACCGCAGGGACCGTACCAGAACTTGACACTCTCCCCTGGGTTAACACGAGCCATTAACGCGTTCCTCCCTGCTGGGCCATGAGCAGTTCCTCGGCCAGGTTGACCACGCTGACGGGGTGACCGCCCTCGCGGATGTGCGCAATCACGGACTCCACGTTCAGCAGCCCGAGGGTAACGGCGTCCACCCCCGACAGGAAGAGGTCAAGGCGGCGCTGCCCGCCCTTGGCCTCCTCGTGCTGCCGCAGGCGGAACACCTCCTCTGCCGGGCGGGCGTCCAGCGGGACGAACTCGAACGCCCGCTCCGGCGGCTCATCGGTGTCCCAGATAGTCACGCCGACCTGGCGGTGCAGGTTGTACTCGTCCAGCGAGCCGCGCGACAGCGCGCCGTAGTTGCAGAACGTCACCCCGCCGTGCTGCCATACGCCGTGCGGCTCGTGGATGTGCCCGTACAAGAGGTAGCCCTGGTTCCCCATGGCCTCGGCCCACCAGGACGCCGGGGTGAACTCGGCCCCCTCGTAGTGCGGCTCCTGGCCGGGCGGGTAGATCGGCGCGTGAGTGACCACCAGCGAGCAGCCGTAGGTCTCGCCCCGCCAGCCGGCCAGCACCTCGCTCACGCGCCGCTGTGACCACTGCTGCTGCCAGGGCACCCCGTACAGGTCAAGCTTGCTGACCTCATCAGCCCCGGTCCAGCTCTCCAGGTTCCGTGCGCCGGCGCGAAACAGCACCCCGAGCGGCTGGGAGATAAGGCTGTCTAGCCTGTCATGACTGTTGCCGGTCCACAGAACGCGCCCGTTCCGCCGGGTCAGCCACAAACCGTTTGTCAGCTGCGGGCACCACACCAGCCCTCTGTACGGAACACGCTGCGAGACAGGCATAGAAACCGGGGCACCATAGGAGATACTCAGCCGGAACATAATCCCAGCCGAACCCGGATAATCTCGGTGCGCCGTGGGGATAGGGCCGAGCTTGGTCGACCTGACTCCTAGCTTGACGCACACCTCCTGAAAATCGTCCACAAGCTGCTCAGAATTGCTGGTGTACGTCCAGCTAGACCGCCCGTTCCGAGCCCCGTCTCCCTTCAACGCAGTCTCCAGCAGCAGGGCCAGAAGCTCACGCGGCCAGTTCTTAACCCAGGCCGGAAGCCGCTTCTCACGCGAGATCCGGCCGAACTCCCGGCCAAGAAAACGCGCAACAGGCGCAGACCCGAAGCGGACACGATCCGGGTCAAGCTGCGGCCTGAACCCGGTGCGCCGCACCAGGTCCGCGATCTCTTCGTACTGCTCAGCGTGCACCCTCGCGGACTGCGAGAGGACAACGCGGCCCGGCTCGCAGGTTCCCTCACTGACGTACCACCCAAAGAGCCGGGCTGCGTCCCTGACAGGCAGAGCCAAACCCGGAGACCGCCCCGAAGGGGGTACCTCCACATGCTCCAGGTGCTTACCATTCCACACAGGAGCTGCCGACAAGCTGTACCAGCGCTGCGGGATACCTGGAGCGTCTGCAGCTTTCCGCTTACGCATGCACTCCGGGCTGAACACCACCGACCGCTTGGGCGGCATAGAGCCGTCTAGCCGTCGGGACGTGCTCCCGTGTGGCACTGCCACGTAGACATCGTGACCAGGAGTGACAAGATGATCAACTCGCGTCCCTTTGAAGTGGACTAGCTCACCGTCGTAAGAGCTGACGAACAACCGCTGAGGAGCTTGCCATTCAAACTCGTGAGTCTCCGGATTCAAGGTGGCGAATAGCTCAGTCCCGTCTAGCTGCTCCCGGCGCAGCCACCCTCGGCTAGTCAGAGCCTCGGTGTCGTCAGAAACACACATGTCATGGTTACCCGGCACGATCCACAGCGGGCACGGGTAACCCTGGACCACCCCGATAAGCTCCTGCATCAGGCCGTGGTCGGTGCGCGAAGGGGCCTTGTGATGGAAGACGTCGCCGGCCCACACCACCCCGTCGACATCCCGCTGCCGGGCCAGCTCGCACGTCTGGTACAGCAGAACAAGCAGGTCGGGCCAGTAGAGGTCCGTGCAGCTGCTCGGCGGTCGCCTGGTGGCATGGATGTCGTTGACGCACAGGTATTTGGCCACACAGACTGATACGGCTAACCGCCGTTCGGCTTCTGCGGTGCCTGGAACCACCGGCCGGCTGACGAGAACTGGGCCCGGGGCAGCTTCGCCTGCTTCTCCGGGCTCATGCGGGCGATCTTCGCGGCCACCCGGCGCTCAGCGCGGTTGCCGTCCGGGTTCCCGACAATGCTGACAACGCGGCGGCGGCGCGGCCCGCCCCCGGTCGCCCGGACGTTGTTACCTGCTCTTCCCATGCCCCTATTACACGTCAGGTGGTGCTGAACGTCACCGACGCCCAGCCGCCCGCGTGCCCGCCGTCAGGGGCGATGGCCCGCACCCCGGCGGTGTACTGCGTCCCGCGGGCGAGCGAGCCGCCCTGCCACACCTCGGGGTTGACGCCCTTGGCCACGAAGCGCGGGTAGGACGCCACGTCCGGCCCGCTCAGCAACGGGCCCCTGACGATGGCCACCTCGTACTGCGCGATGCCGGGCATCGGCTGCTGGCCGGGCACCGGCGCGGGCGCGGTCCACTCCAGCTTCACGCTGGTCTGGCCGCCCGCCGCCGTCAGCGAGCGCACCGGCGGGTAAGTCCAGTCCGGCGGCAGCGGGGCTGGCGCGGGGTTGGCCCACTGAACCAGCGCGGCCTCCGTCCCGTTGAAGTAGTCGAGGTCGCCGCCGCCCGCGCCCGTGGCCCCGTTCTGCCAGAAGGTCCATGACCTCCACGGAGCCACGCTGCGCGGCGGGCTGCCTGCGTAGTAGGCCAGGAACAGCGGGTAGCCCGAGCACTGGGCGAGCTGGTTCTGCGCCATGAACAGGCTGCTGTAGAGCAGCACCTTGCACGCCGGGCCGGCCGCGGCCTGGACGTCCTGCAGGAACTGCAGTGCCCCGTCGCCCACCGCGCCGGCGGTGAACCCCGGCGCGAGCGCCTTCCGCCCCTCGTGCGAGCGCCGGGCGGCTCTCTCGGTGCCGTAGCTCTCCCTGCCGTCGTCGCCGACAGTGATCTCCACGTCCGCGATAAGCACGTCCTCGGCCCGCAGGCCGTGTGCCTTGACCGTCGCCGTGAAGAACTGCACCTGCGCAGCCGCGCTATCAGCCGGGTGGAAGAAGTGGTAAGCCCCGCGCACCTTGCGCTCGGCTGCCGCGTTCGCCCAGTTCTGCGCGAACGTCGGGTCCGACCAGCCGGTTCCCTCGGTCGCCTTGGCGAACGCGAACATGTCGCTGCCCCAGGAACTGACCGGCTGGAAGCTGCTCCGGTCCTCTCCGACCGCGTTGGACATCCCGGCCTCCTGCCTGTCGCCTCGGCAGGAGGTATCGGGAGCTAGGCGAAAGGCTGCCCGCACGTCGGGCACTGCCCGGCATCGGCCAGCGCCTTGTGCAGCGCCGCCAGTGCGGCCACCTCGTCCTCCTGAGCCTGGCGGGCCTGGCCGCTCAGCTCCACGGCCTCGGACTCCCCGGCCTCCAGGTCGCCGGCTAGCTCGCGCAGCCGGCTGACCGCGGCAGCCAGCTTCTCCAGGTGCTCCAGGGACGGCGGGGCCTGGCAGGCAGCCTCGGCACGGGCGGCGGCAGCGGCAAGCTCAGCAGCCTCCAGGCGGCCCGTCAGGGCGCGCAGCCGCTCAGCCGACGCAGCCGCGGCCTGCGCCGCCGCCAGGGCCTCCTCGGCCGCTGTGCAGGCCGCACGGCGCTCCTTGATGCCCGCGAACTCCTGCGCTTCCGCCATCAGGGCCTCGCGCCGCGCGCGGGCGGCGTCAAGCTCGCGCTGAGCCTGCTTGCGGAGGCGTCCGGCCTCGGCGGCGGCCCCGAGAACCAGGGAAACGTTCGTCAAATCACCCAGCCGCCGCGCAATCTCCGTGCCGGGCAGGCTCAGCAGGTACGGGACCTGCGGGATTTGCCGGGCGAAGTTCAGCTCGGACAGCTTCAGCAGGTCTTCCACCTGCGGCGGGACCTGGCCGTTCAGCTTGGTGTACGTGCACGCAGTCCAGCCCTCGCCACCCGGCTTGGGCGTCGGCACCAGCCGGGCCACCCGGTACTCGTTCTTCCCGCCGCGTGCGGACGACCGGGTAAGGCGGGCGATCCACCGGCCGTCCCCGGTGGTCACCGAGCACGACGTCTGGCCGTGGCTGATGATGTTGGCGGTCCCGCGCGTGTTGCGGGCGAGGGTCATCATCGCGCGGAACAGCGCGCTCTTGCCCGAGCCAGTCGGCCCAGTGATGACCGTGAACATGCCCAGCGGGATGTCCGCGCTGCGCAGGCTCTGGAAGTTGCGGACCTCGATGCGGTTAAGCATGCCTGGTGATACGGACCGGGAACATCGGAACTATAACCAGGTAACTCGCGTCCTTGCCGTGGAAGTAGCCGGCCCACAGGTCCCTCGGCTCGAACCAGAGGGAGACCCGGCCAGCTTGCGCCAGCCGGGTCTTCAGGTCCCAGAAGCCCACTCAGGCTCCCGGGAACAAGTAAGGCACCGCGATGCCGTGGCCGGCGACGTAGTGCCCGACCGCGCCGAGCGCCGCGACCAGGACGACGAACACCACCACGGCGAGGTAGACCCCGAGCCGGCCCTTCCCGATGCGGACCGACTTGTTGGCCCGCCACATCGACGCCCACCGCTCGCGCAGCACCGGCGGCGCGACGGGACGGCGCTGCCAGGACGGCAGGATGCGCAGGCCCGCGTTGCTGTAGCGGATCGCGGCGTCCAGGCTCATTCCCGCCCTGGAGATCTTGCCCTGCCAGCTGTCCACCGAGCGGTCCAGGCCAAGGCCCTGCAGCGTGGCCCCCACGGGCCACCAGTACCTGTGCAAGACCTTGGTGATGACGAAGGCGATGATGAAGTTGGCAGCGCTCAGGCGGCCGAGCCACTTGGTGCCGGGCAGCGTGTAGGCCCCGAACGCGTGGTGCCAGGCGTCCGGCAGGCCGAAGAACGCCAGGTAGACCCCGAGGACGCCGAGAGCGAACGTCAGCACGATGATGACCAACGGCGCGGTCACGATGCGAGCCGTGCGCACGGGCTTGCCCTTGTACGGCTTGGCCAGCAGCGTCGCGATGCCCATGGTGGCCAGTGCCGGGCCGGCCACGTCGCGGAACGCCAGGTGCCGGTACTGCGGCCAGTTCCCCGAGTGCACCAGGCCGAAGCAGTCCCTGTCCCAGGCGGGCTTGAGGTAGAAGAGGTTCTGGTAGAACGACCCGATGTGGATGTACCAGTGAACCTGCAAGATGCCGTCGTAGAGCCCGAAGACGAACTGGGCGAGCACGAGGCCGACAAAAAGCGACCAGTACAGCGACTGCACGAAGCGGAGCTGGACCTCCTCGCCGCTCAGCAGCAGGGCCTGCGAGTCAGCCAGCGCGTCGCGCGTGCCGGTGATGCCGTCCTGCACCCTGCGGTGCCAGTGAACCGGGTTGAGCCAGTGCGGGGCACGGAACCGGCTAGAGCGCTCCGGGGCCGGGGTCTCGACGGTGCTCACGACTCGTTCGCTTCGATGATCTTCGGCAGGGTGACCCCGAAGTAGGCCACCCGGGCCGCATGGCCGCCGGACACTATGTGCGCCTTCTCAAACGCCGCCAGCGCCTGGGTCTCCACGACCGGGCGCTTGGCCTTCGGCACGCCGCACTTGGCCCACAGGGCCTGGCGGCCGGCCTCAGAGCCCAGATCCTTGACCGCAGCAAGCTGCCCGGCGGCAGTCGCCGTCCCGCACTTAACGGAAATGACGGCCAGGTTAGCCTTGGCCGCGGCGGCAGCCGACCCGCTAGCCAGGGCTGATGCCCTGGCTGCGTCCGTGCCCTTGTTGCCGCCGCACGCGCTGAGCACGGCAACCGGCACAAGGACCAGGGCGGCGACCACCGCTCTCCTGCTGTTGTTCCCCATCCGATGTCTCCCGTCCGTTGTTTTTCAGAGAATGGTTCCTCGGGTTACTGCTACGGCTATCCCGCCTCGGTGTGAAACGAGAAGCCCGGCCATCCGGCCGTAAAGACGTGCCCGCAGTCCGGGCACAACTGCATTGAGTCCGCAGGGGACTCCTCTTCCGGGTCCTGGGGCTCTTCCCAGGTGCCCTCGAATTCGGTGCCGCACGTCCAGCCCAGCCGTCCGGGGCAAGCGATGACGGCGACCAGGTAGCGCAGCTCAGCCGGCATGGCCTACCCCGTGAGCCAGGGCGCTGCGGACATCCGGCTGCAGGCGGGCCTTTTCCACCGGGACGCAAAAGGCCGGGTTCTGCACGCAACTGAACAGGTAGTGCCGGTCCGACCCGGTGGTGAATACGCGCCAGCGGAAACCGTGCGACCCGTTAACTTCAGCGACAAACTGCTTAACCTGCAATTCCGGCGGAAATACACTCATCGATTTACCTCGTCACC
>Ga0210389_10003989_pt1 | contig 11503 bp, 4 predicted proteins | sample IncBWH28OmetaG_FD_160127 | JGI IMG/M metagenome (GOLD analysis project Ga0210389, IMG submission 160127) | Forest soil microbial communities from Barre Woods Harvard Forest LTER site, Petersham, Massachusetts, United States - Inc-BW-H-28-O ... | reverse complement strand
TGCCTGCGATCTCGCTCCACGCGCGAAACAAATAGCGCGACGACTTCACAGCCGGACTCCCTTTTGCCGCGCCCGGAACCACGTGGGTGCGTGTGTATTCAAGCGCACGTTTATTTTTTGGGCTGATCTGCAATGTGTGTTTGGTCGCCGCGTGCGGTCCATTCATCTGATGTGGCCAAGCTCCGGCTGCGCTTCGTCAATGCGGATTTCGGAAAGCTCCGTGATCAGACTTCCCGCCCATGCAAACACATTATGACGCATGACGGTGCTGCGCATCAGTTTCATGCGTGTTTTGCGTTCCTCCGTATCCATCTCCAGCGCCACGCGAATCGCTTCGGCTAGCTGTTCCACGTCGTAGGGATTCACTATGATCGCATCGCGCAATTCGCGGGCGGCTCCAGTGAACTGGCTCAGAATTAGCGCTCCTTGCTCGTCGTCGCGCGAAGCGATGAATTCCTTCGCCACCAGGTTCATGCCGTCATGCAGAGAGGTGACCATGCAGAAATCGGCCGCGCGGTAATACGGGAGAATTTCCTCGTGGCTGTGGTGGCGCGTGAGCAGCGCGATGGGCCTCCAATCCGCCGTCTGCCAGCGCGCATTGATCCGCGCAGCTTCCCGTTCGAGTTCCTGCAGGAAATCATGGTAGCGCTCGATTTCAGTGCGGCTGGGCGCGCCAATTTGTATGAACGTGAATGTTTCACGATACGCGGGCCATTTCTCCAGAAATCGTTCGACCCCGCGCAGGCGTTCCAGCAATCCTTTGGTGTAGTCCACGCGATCAACGCCGACGCCGATGAAGTTCGCCTTGATACCCAACTTGCCGAGCAGCTCGCTGCGTAGCACGTAGGGCGACACCGTCGGGTCCTGGGTTCGCTGCACCTCGCGAAAATCCACGCTGATAGGAAACGGACGAACGAACGTGATATGTCCGCCACGTTTCACTGCAAATCGTTCCCATTCGATCTGAGATTCCATGGCGGCGTCCACGGTCTCCAGAAAATTATCGCAATGCGCCTGTATCTGGAATCCGATCAGATCCGCGCCCAGCAGGCCGCTGACCAGCTCTCGTTGCCACGGACAGATGCCAAATGCTTCGGGATTGGGCCATGGAATGTGCCAGAAAATCGCCACGCGCGCGTCTGGACGCGCTTCCTTCACCATGCGCGGAAGCAATGCAAAATGGTAGTCCTGCACGAGCACCAACGGATTTTCGACGCCTTCGATTTCCTGCAGCACTGCTTCGGCGAATTTGCGATTCGCTTCCTGATAACTTTGCCAGTCTGAAGTGCGGAAAATCGGCCGAGTATGCGCGATGTGGCATAGCGGCCATAACCCTTCGTTCGAAAATCCGTAGTAGTGCCCTTTTTCCACTTCTTTCGAGAGCCACACGCGGCGCAAAGTGTAGTCCGGCTTGTCCGGAGGCACGCGGAGGTGGTCGTGATCGTCCACGGTTTCGCGGTCCGCGTCGCCGGAACCGGCAGCAATCCAGATTCCGTCGCACGCGCGCAGAATCGGTTCTAATGCCGTGACCAGGCCGCTGGCTGGAACCAGCAGTTCGATGTCCTTCCCCCTGTGCACATGCATGTACGGCTCGCGGTTGGATACAACCACGAGCGACCCCTGCGAAGCCTTTCCCTGAATGCTGACGCGCAGCCGCTCTGCGGTCCACACTGACTCGCCGGATTCGCGCAGGCGCGCTTCCTCTTCCGCGGCAGAGCGCGCGTCCGCCAAACTGCGGGTGAGATTCATCACCTCATTCGTGAACGGAGCGAGGAAACTTTCCTTCGGGCCTGGCGGACTGGGCAGCACGCGGCCGCGGCGTATATCTTTCATCCATTGAGCGGTGCGCGTTATTGGCAGAACGATCGTCCAACGGATGATCAGCACGGTGATCAGAACGATCAAGAGCACTTCAGCAATCACGTGCCAAAATGTCGCACGCCACATGCGCGCACTCTGCGTTTCGATGTAGCCCACATCGTGAAAAATCGCCAGCACGCCGACGACGGACTTCCCGTCGTGCAGCGGCAGGTAGTACACGTGCATCGGCTCGGTCCCGACATTTATGAATTGGCTCAGGCCAGTATTGTTCGAAATCACGCTAGCCAGAGGAACGGGCGGAGGCACAAAACGATTCTCCAGATTGGAGCTCTCCGCTAGCACTGCTCCGTGATTGTCGTAAACCGCAACGCCCGCGAGCTGCTCCCGGTTTCCGAAGCGCTCGACGATACGGCGCAGCTGTTCGCGCGAGCCCTTCTCCAGGGCCGGTTCCACAATTTCTTGCAAGCTCTCTGAGAGAATTTCGGCGCGACGCACCAAGTCGGTGCGCAGGCCACGCTTCTCCGCACGCACTTCATTTTTGGATACGACGAAAGTAACGATGGTGACGGCGGCAGCCAGGAATAAAATCAGACGCAAGCTCAGCTTCACATTAACCTCTAGCTGGATTTAGAGATGTCCAGGCAAGCCTCGCTATCCGAAAAGGCAGCACGAATGTTGCCAGTCGGCCAAGGCTTTTGTTGTTCAGAATAGGACACTTAGGCCGACCATCGAGAATCACACAATGGAGATTCGCCGAGCACCCGGTAGATTCTCCTGGGAGTCAACCCCATAACTTACGTGACCTAACGACTGAGCTGAATCCAGTGTTCACCTGATTTTTTTTCAAGCCGCGCCGCAATAGCATGGTAGCGGAGAGCGGCTCACGCACGTATGTGCCACTGAAAGATTAGATGCCTCGCGCACTAAATTCGCTTCGTGTTGCTGCGCTTGCGGACCGCTTTTCAATCTGGTTGCGCTCTATCCTGGCACTCACTCTTTTCCTGCTCCCAATGCCGCAGCTCGACGCGTCGTATACTGAAACCGTCTCTCGCAACCGATCAATGAACAATGAGTTTCAACACTTCGAGGACGTGCAGCAGTACATCTCTGTAGGCTGGGACCACCTTACCCGCTCTGTGGACAAATGCAAAACATATGAAGATCAGAAAATCGGCGACGAGCTCTATCTGTATTTTCCGGCGGACTTCCAGAGCTTGCCGGCCTTTCAGCAGTTGGTGAAGGATTGCAGGGTGCGCGTCGCGCGCTTGCCGGAAGTCATCAACAGCCCCGACGATGTTCACCTGAACAAAATCTCCCACGCCGGGCTGCTCTACCTGCCTCACGCTTACGTCGTGCCCGGAGGCCAATTCAACGAGATGTATGGCTGGGATAGCTACTTCATTATTCTCGGCCTGCTGCGGGCAAATCGCCTGGAGCTCGCGAAGGGGATGGTCGAAAACTTCTTTTACGAACTTCAGCATTACGGCTCGATTCTGAACGCGAACCGCACGTATTACCTGACGCGCTCGCAGCCTCCGTTTCTCACATCCATGATCCTGGCGGTATACGACGCGGAGGATCCTTCTTCGCAACAGAAAGATACTGCCTGGCTGCAGAAAGCTTACGATTTCGCGGTGACGGACTACGATCAATGGACTCACCCGCCTCATTTGGCCGGCGACACTGGCTTGTCCCGTTACTTCGATCATGGCGAAGGCCCGGTTCCGGAAATCATCGGCGACCCCAGCGATTATTATCGCGGCGTCGCGCAATACTTCCTGCTACACCACGGCACAGAAGATCCTCACCTGGTCCTCGTGGATAAGGATCATCCGGCCGAATCTCTCGTTGGACCGCTTTTCCCGGTTTTCGCTCGCGATGAACAAGCGGGCCAAAACTCGAAAGACAATCACACTTCGGCGGATTCGCCGGTCGGGCAGGTCACTCTGACCGCGGACTTCTACAAAGGCGACCGCAGCATGCGCGAATCCGGATTTGATGTTTCGTTTCGCTTTGGCCCGTTCAGCGCGGAGACCCACCATTACGCTCCCGTCTGCCTGAACAGCCTGCTGTACAAAACTGAAAAGGATTTGGCGCACATGAGTTCCCTTCTTGGACGCCCGGCAGAAGCCGCGCGCTGGAACGACCGCGCGCGCGAACGCCAAAAGCTGATAGACAAATATCTTTGGGACGCGAAGCAAGGCCTCTATTACGACTACAATTTCGTTACCAACACACCTTCCACATACGAGTACGCCACCACTTTTTATCCGCTGTGGGCGGGGTTGGCGTCGCCGGAGCAAGCGCAAGCAGTGGTGAAAAACCTTCGGCTCTTCGAACAGCCAGGGGGCCTGGCTATGAGCCGCGTGGAATCGCAGGCGCAGTGGGATTACCCGTACGGTTGGGCGCCGATTCAGTTGCTGGCGGTGGACGGCATGCGCCGCTACGGCTTCAGCGCGGAAGCCGACCGCGTTGCCTATAGTTTCCTGAGCATGGTGATTGAAGATTTCGCCACAGACAAATATATTCGCGAGAAGTACAACGTCGTCAAACGTACTTCCATCACGCGTATCGTGAAGGGCTACAGCCAGAATGTAATCGGATTTGGCTGGACCAACGGCGTCTTCCTGGAATTGCTGCACGAATTGCCGCCCCCGCTCCTCGATCGCCTAAAACGTGAGTAGACGGAAATCCGGAGCCAGGAATTGTGCGGGCGCTTGAGTTGATGTAGCCAGCGTCTCAGCAAGCGGCGGAATTGCGCGGAATCGTCTAGGAGGCTCCTTCGGAAGGGGGGTGGGAGGATGGGGGAACATCCTCCCGGCGTGGTCATGGCAAGGGGTTTGCCTGAGGAGCCTGCATTCAATATGAACTTCTCCGCACAGGCGCTCCATACAGTAACTATCGTATTTTTGATTCGTACGGGCCTTATGACGGCGGGAGCCGCATGCCAGGCTGGTTAGCTATTTCGGTTAGCCTTTTTTAGAACTGCCTGGATCTGTGGTGGCTGGCTCGGAGTCCGTGGGTCCCAGCAGCGCCTGAATCATCCCCACCATCGGAAACGCATTCGTTTTGGACACTACGGACCGAATGCCGACTTCCCTGGCGTGTTTTTCCAGGTCGGTGCTGGCGTGCTGCGTAAACAACACGATTGGCACGGCCGGCGCGATCTCTGACATGCGCCGCGCCGTTTCGATTCCATTGATCCCCGGCATCTGAAAATCCAGGATCACGACGTTGGGATGCAATTCTTTGAACAGCTTGACGCCGGCCTCGCCGTCAGGCGCCTCGCCGCAAATCTCCCACTCGGGATTCGCCTGCAAGACGGTGCGCAGAGATTTCCGCACGAGTTCGCTATCGTCCACGATGAGGAATCGAGTGCGCATCAGAACTCTTTCACGCGTCTGGTCCTCTCGTGGATTAGCACATGCGCCAAAATCTTCGTTCGCGTGCCTCCGGTCGCAGACATCATACACTTTTCATCGTCGTTTTATTCACGGGGACGGCCGCGATGACCGTTGTGCCTTTCTCGCCCGATTGAATTTCCAGCGTACCGCCAAGCTCGCGCAGGCGTTCGCGCATTCCGCTCAACCCCACGCCATGGCTTGATCCCGCGGCCGTGGATGCGCCATTTGAGCCGGCCATGCCCTTGCCTTCGTCGCAGACTTGAACGCTGAGCAGTTTATCTGGAGTGTGCGATATTTTGATCTGCGCTGTTTTACTTCCGGAATGCCGGTACACGTTGGTCAGGCACTCCTGCACGATGCGAAAAATCGAGATTTCCACATTGGGCGGCAGCCGGCCGATGTCCGGGGAAAGTTCCACGGCGACTTTCACGCTGCTGCGTTCCGCAAAACCCTCCGCGAACATTTTAATCGCGGGCAGCAGTCCAATCTCATCGAGAAGCGGCGGATGCAGCAGGTGGGAAATCGTGCGCGTCTCTTTCGAGAGCTGTTCCACCAGTTGATTACTCTGGTGCAAGACCTCGGCAACCTCGGGTCCTAGCGTTTTTGTTTGCTGTGCCAACATCCCGTTATTCATGGAAAGCGCCGCGATCAAAGGTCCGATGCCATCGTGCAAATCGCGGGCGATGCGCCGGCGTTCCTCATCCTGCATCGCCAGCAGCCGCGCGGAAAGTGAACGTAGATCGCGATTGAGCATTTCGAGCTGCCGCGTCTTGCGATGCAGGTCCGCGAAGACGCGCACCTTCGCGCGCAACAATTCCGGGACGATGGGCACGGCTATATACTCCACCGCCCCGCGTTGGTAGGCGTTGAGCCGATCCACGTCCGTCAAGTGCACAGCGGAGATGAAAATAATCGCGATTTTCTGGAAGCGCGGGTGTTGCCGGATCATATCCGCCAGCTGGAATCCATCGAGCTCCGGCATGCTCACGTCCATCAGCACTACGGCGATATCGGTCCTGAGTAAATGATCCAGCGCCTCTTTCCCGGAACGGGCTTTGATCAGATTTTCGTTCAGCTCGCCGAGAATGGCTTCGTAGGTGACCAGCTTGCCGGGCTGGTCATCCACCATCAGAATATTTACTTTTTCCTGCTCGCGCATATTTTCCTCGTGCTGCAAACCTCTCGCTGCGGACCCCTCACTTCAGAGAATGTTGCGCCGCCCGCTGCGATCGAAATTCAGTCGCCGCGAGTGGCCAGCCGTCTCACCGGTGGAACCACATCCGCAATGCCGAGAGCAACTGCTCCGTGTTCACCGGCTTCGCCAGATACTCGGAAGCGCCCGCCTCGAGACATTTTTCGCGGTCCCCTTTCATCGCCTTGGCGGTCAAAGCAATAATCGGCAAGCGCCGGAAAGAAGGATTGCGACGGATGATCTGCATCGTCTCATATCCATCCATGTCCGGCATCATGATGTCCATCAGCACGATTGCCACATCCGGAGTTGATTCGAGCGTGGTGATGGCTTCGCGGCCTGTGCCGGCGGTTAATACCGTCATTCCACGGCGTTCCAGCACGCTGCTGAGCGCGAAAATATTCCGCACGTCATCATCCACCACCAGAACTTTTTTCCCCACTAGAGCTTCGTCTGAATGATGCAGCAGATCGAGCATCTTCTGCTTTTCGGGCGGTAGATCGGTGACCACGCGATGGACGAACAGCGCCGTCTCATCCAGTAGCCGCTCCGGCGATTCCACGCCCTTCACTACTACGCTGCGCGCAAGCAAATGCAAACGCGCATCTTCCTCGGGCGACAAGTCTTTGCCCGTAAAGACCACAACCGGCAAATCGCTCAACGAAGGAGTGTCGCGGAAGCGTTCCAATATTTCAAATCCAGACATGTCCGGAAGGCGCAGGTCGAGCACGACGCAATCGAACGCCTGCTCGTCAATGGCCGCGAGCGCCTGTTCTCCGGTGGCGGCGATCTCCACGTCAATATCTTCATAGCCGAGCAACTCGCGGATGCTGAGTTGTTCGGCCGGATTGTCTTCCACCACCAATAAACGCTTGCGCCGCGGCGCGGTGTATTCCTTCATGCGCGCGAACGCGGTCTTTAGCTGCTCGGAAGTCGCCGGCTTGATCAAGTAGGAGAACGCCCCGCGCGCCAGGCCGTGTTGCCGGTCTTCATCGAGCGTCAACATCTGCACGGGAATGTGACGCGTGCGCGGATCTTGTTTGAAGTGATTCAGAACCGTCCAGCCCAGCATGTCCGGTAAGAAAACATCGAGCGAAATGGCCGTCGGCTGGAATTCATGTGCGAGCGCCAGAGCTTCCGAGCCGCGCGTGGCGACGAGCACTTTGAACCCATTGTCGTGCGCCAGATCGCACAACATGGTAGCGAAGTACGGATCATCTTCCACAATCAGCAGAATGGGATCTTCCGGTTGCAAATTGTCGCGGTCGTCCGCAATGGTGATCTGCTCGATCACGCGCTTGGACGCGATTCCCGCAGCCGCCTGACCAGGTGTGGGTATCGCTGAGGATTTCGCTTCGGTGCCGGCGACGCCCGTGGAAGGACCCACGTACGTTTGCGGCAAATACAATGTGAAGGTGCTTCCTTCATCCGGGGTGCTGCGCAGTTGAATCTCGCCACCCAACAGGCCCGCGAGTTCGCGGCTGATCGCGAGGCCTAGTCCCGTGCCGCCATATTTACGGCTGGTGCCGGCGTCGGCTTGTTGGAACGCCTCAAAAATGATTCGCTGCTTTTCAGGCGGGATGCCGATGCCTGTGTCGGTGACCTCGAAGGCAACCACCGAGGCTGACCTGCCCAGAACCGGGTGGTCTTCGGTCCAGCCGCTTTCGGCGGCGAATACGGACATGCGCACGCCGCCCTTCTCGGTAAATTTGAAAGCGTTGGACAAAAGATTTTTCAATACTTGCTGCAAGCGTTTGGAATCGGTGACCAGGCTGCGTGTCAGTTTAGGATCGGAGTGAACTTCAAAATTGAGGTGGCGGTTTTCCGCTTCATGGCGGAACGGACGAGCGATCATATCCAGCAAGCTGGCAAAGAATACTTCCTCCGCTTGGACCGATACCGTGCCGGATTCGATTTTCGAAAGATCCAGAATATCCGTGATCAGGTTCAGCAGGTCGGTTCCGGCGCCGTGAATGGTGCGCGCAAATTCCACCTGCTTGTTCGTCAAATTGAGGTCGGGGTTGTCGGCGAGCTGCTGGCCCAGGACCAGAATGCTATTGAGCGGTGTGCGCAGTTCGTGAGACATATTGGCCAAAAATTCCGATTTATATTTCGAAGTAAGCGCCAGCTCTTTGGCTTTTTCTTCCACAGCACGCCGCGCTTGCTCGATTTCCTGATTCTTGCGCTCCACTTCGACGTTCTGTTCGGCCAGCTGCTGCGCTTTTTGCGCCAGCTGTTCGTTGGTCTGCTGCAATTCGGTTTGCTGGGTCTGCAGTTCGGTGGCCAGTTGCTGCGATTGCTTCAGCAGCCCTTCGGTTTGCATCGTAGCCTCGATGCTGTTGAGCACGATGCCAATGCTGGAAGTCAGTTGGTCCAAAAACGCCAGATGCGATGCGGTGAATACGCTGAGCGACGCCAGCTCGATCACCGCTTTCACGCGGTCCTCGAAAAGAATCGGCAGCACAATCACGCTGCGCGGCACGGCCTGGAATAATCCGGAACGAATCGGCACGGCATTCGCCGGTACTTCGGTAATCAGCATGCGCTGCTTTTCCGCGGCGCATTGCCCGACGAGCCCGGTTCCCACAGGCAGGCGACTGGAATGCCCGTTTTGATCGCTATCGGCAAAGGCCGAGAGCAACACCATCGTTCCCGATTCTTCAGACTCCATCTGATAGATTACGCCTTGCTGCGCGCTGACGAGCGGAGCCAACTCGGAAAGCAGCATGCGTCCCACGGTCGTCAAATCGCGCTGCCCCTGCAACATTCCCGTGAACCGCGCGAGGTTGGTTTTCAGCCAGTCCTGCTCGTTGTTGCGATCGGTGGTGAGGCGGAGGTTGTCGATCATGGTATTGATGTAATCTTTCAACTCGGCGACTTCGCCGCTGGCTTCCACTTGAATCGAGCGAGTCAGGTCGCCTTTCGTCACCGCCGTGGTCACTTCCGCGATGGCGCGCACCTGGTTGGTGAGGTTGTCCGCGAGCAGGTTCACGTTTCCGGTCAAGTCCTTCCACGTGCCGGCGGCTCCAGGCACGTTCGCTTGACCGCCCAGCCGGCCCTCCACGCCCACCTCGCGCGCGACGGTGGTTACTTGGTCCGCGAACGTCGCGAGTGTGTCGGTCATGTTGTTGATGGTGTCGGCCAGCGCGGCGACTTCGCCTTTCGCGTTCACCGTGAGTTTCTTAGTCAACTCGCCGTTCGCGACGGCGGTCACGACTTTCACGATTCCGCGCACCTGCTCGGTGAGGTTCGCGGCCATTACGTTTACGTTGTCCGTCAAATCTTTCCACGTGCCGGCCACTCCGGGCACTTGCGCCTGGCCGCCGAGTTTGCCGTCGGTGCCCACTTCGCGCGCCACGCGCGTCACTTCCGCCGCAAACGCGTTGAGCTGGTCCACCATGGTGTTAATCGTGTTCTTCAACTCCAGGATTTCGCCCTTCACGTCCACGGTGATTTTGCGTGACAAGTCGCCGCGCGCCACAGCCGTCGTAACTTCCGCGATGTTGCGCACTTGACCGGTCAAGTTTCCGGCCATCGCGTTTACAGAGTCAGTGAGGTCCTTCCACGTTCCCGCCACGCCGGTGACGTTCGCCTGTCCGCCCAGCCGTCCTTCGCTGCCCACTTCGCGCGCCACGCGCGTCACTTCGGCGGCGAACGAACGCAGCTGCTCCACCATCGTGTTCAGCGTTTCTTTCAGCTGCAGAATTTCTCCGCGCACGTCCACCGTGATCTTGCGCGAAAGGTCGCCGCTCGCGATCGCCGTCGCCACTTCCGCGATGTTGCGCACCTGGCCGGTCAAGTTGCTGGCCATGAAGTTCACGTTGTCCGTCAAGTCCTTCCACGTACCGCCGACTCCCGGCACTTCGGCTTGGCCGCCCAACTTCCCTTCCGTTCCCACTTCGCGCGCCACACGCGTCACTTCGCCCGCGAACGCGTTCAGCTGGTCCACCATCGTATTGATGGTGTTCTTCAGCTCCAGAATTTCGCCCTTCACGTCCACGGTGATCTTGCGTGACAAGTCGCCGCGAGCTACGGCCGTCGTCACCTCGGCGATGTTGCGCACCTGACCGGTCAAGTTTCCGGCCATCGAGTTCACCGAGTCCGTCAGGTCCTTCCACGTTCCCGCCACACCCGGCACGTTCGCCTGGCCGCCCAGCCGGCCTTCGCTACCTACTTCGCGCGCCACACGCGTCACTTCACCCGCGAACGCGTTCAGCTGGTCCACCATTGTGTTGATGGTTTCTTTCAGCAGCAGGATTTCGCCGCTCACGTTCACGGTGATTTTCTTCGAAAGGTCGCCGCTCGCGATTGCCGTCGCCACTTCGGCGATGTTGCGCACCTGGCCCGTCAAGTTGCTGGCCATCGAGTTCACCGAGTCGGTCAAGTCCTTCCACGTTCCCGCGACTCCAGGCACCTGCGCTTGCCCGCCCAGTTTTCCGTCGGTGCCCACTTCGCGCGCCACGCGCGTCACTTCCGAAGCGAAAGCGCGCAGCTGATCCACCATCGTGTTGAGCGTGTCTTTGAGTTCAAGGATTTCGCCTTTCACGTCCACAGTGATTTTGCGCGAAAGGTCGCCGCGCGCCACGGCCGTTGCCACTTCCGCGATGTTGCGCACCTGGCCGGTCAAGTTGCTGGCCATGAAGTTCACGTTGTCCGTCAGGTCCTTCCACGTTCCCGCGCCCGGAACTTGCGCTTGGCCGCCCAATTTGCCTTCGGTGCCCACTTCGCGCGCCACGCGCGTCACTTCGCCCGCGAACGCGTTTAGCTGGTCCACCATCGTGTTGATCGTGTTCTTGAGCTCGAGGATTTCGCCCTTCACGTCCACGGTGATTTTGCGCGACAAGTCGCCGCGCGCCACGGCCGTGGTCACTTCGGCAATGTTGCGCACCTGCGCCGTCAGGTTACCGGCCATCGAGTTCACGGAGTCGGTCAAGTCCTTCCAGGTTCCCGCGACGCCCGGCACGTTCGCTTGGCCGCCCAGCCGGCCTTCGCTACCCACTTCGCGCGCCACGCGCGTTACTTCGCCGGCGAATCGGTTCAGCTGGTCCACCATCGTGTTCAGCGTTTCTTTCAGCTGCAGAATTTC
>Ga0210389_10003988_pt1 | contig 11503 bp, 12 predicted proteins | sample IncBWH28OmetaG_FD_160127 | JGI IMG/M metagenome (GOLD analysis project Ga0210389, IMG submission 160127) | Forest soil microbial communities from Barre Woods Harvard Forest LTER site, Petersham, Massachusetts, United States - Inc-BW-H-28-O ... | reverse complement strand
AGCCGCCGCGCAACGTCCGCCTCGTGCGCGACCAGCGTGCGCATGCCCGGAGTCGTGGCCCGCCAGGCGTGGAGGAGCGCTGAGCGCGAACCGCGCTCGCCGCCCATGACCTCGGTCGCGATGCGCGCGATCAAGCGCCAATGCTGCGCCTCGTCGGCGCTCTGCGTGGCCAGGAAGGCGAGGTGGCTCTCGTCTGGGGCACCGGCGAGGATCAGCGACACGTGATCGACGGCGGTGTACTCGCCGATCATCAGGCTCTCGATTCTCGAGCCGATCGACGCGCGGAACTGACTCGAGGCCTGCTCGTGCCAGGCGCTGCGGTCGGCCGTGAGGTCGATCTGCCCGCTCGACCAGCGTTGGCGCTCCCAGCGCTCGAACAGCGCCTCGGGAGTGAGGTTACGTGTGACGGTGCACTCGACCGCGGAGGCGATCGCGTCGGCCGGCAGTCGCGCGAGCTCCGCCGGCGTCGGGATCGGCGAGATCGGTGCTCGCCAGCGGGCCATGACGCCTCACGCCGCCACGGTGGCGCTCGCCGCACCGTGTTCGCCGAGCGTCACGGTCATGTGCTCGATCCGGGCGCTTCGCTCGACTGCGGCCACGTCGACGATCTCGAAGCGCCCGTCGTCGCACTGGGTGAAGCCGGCTCTCGAGAACAGGTCGTGACAGGGGGCGTTGCGTGGCACCTTTGCGACGTGGGCGCTGGTGCCGGGACGCAGCAGCTGTGTGAGCCGCAGGCTGCCGACGAGCATCGGCACCGCTACCTCGAGGCCGATCACGCGACAGCTGAGCACGACCGCGTTCACCGCTTGGCCTTCGGTCACGACGATGCCGCACAGGCCGTGATCTCCGAACCGGTCCGTGACCCTGACGCCGATCGCTCTGACGCCCGGGCCTTCGATCGTGCGCATCGCCTCGTCGCGGAGCAGGAGACGACCGAGCGTGTTGAACTGGGTGGTGCGGGTCAGCAGCTCGCAGGCCCGCGCTCGCTGCTCGGGGCGCAACGGCTCGAGTGCGACACAGACGTCGAGTGACGCCAGGAAGTCCGCTTCGGGGAGGGTGTCGCGGAGCGCCTCCCGCTGGAGAGCCATCCTGGTCGTCTCGGTACGGCGAGCCGTCTCCTCCGTGCGCCATGGAGCCTCGCATCGTGGGTCGCTCAACAGCAGGGCGCGAAAGTCCGCGACCTCGCGGTCTGCGATCTGCGTCTCGGGAAGGCGCGCGCGCAGCTCGGCGCGCTCTGCCGGACTGTCGTCCAGGAGCAGCACGTCGTGCGGCTGCAGCCCCAGGCGCTGTGCGATCGAGCGCAGACGCTCGGACTTCGGCGTCCACTCGATCGAGTGGAGCGCAAAGTCCTCGGGGCTCAACAGGCGTGGATCGCCGCCGCGGCGCCAGGCCTCGAGGGTCACGTCCGCCGAGCCCCTGCTCAGCGACACGAGCAGGATGCCGCGAGACTTGAGCAGACGCAGTGCCTGGTGCAGGCCCAGGTGCATCCAACGGGTGGTCGTGTCGGACTCGACCCATCCCATGCCGTCCTCGGCGAGGACTCCCGGCCACAGCACGCCATCGAGGTCGACGGCGACGCAGCGGACGCGCCCCAGCCCGTGAAACGTCTCGTAGCACGCGAGGTACTCCTCCGCGAGCACGTCGCTCAGCAGAGGCAGCTGGTGAGCCTGCGCCGTCGCCGGATCGGCCGCGCCGCCGTGATGGCCGAAGGGGAACAGCAGCTCGTCGAACAGCCGCGCGCCGCCGTGGCGAAGCGCGAGTCGCTCCTCGTCCACGATCATCAGGCTTTCATGGTGCCGCGCCTGCTCGTCGATCGCGGCGTTCAGCTCCGCAGCGATTTCGCGGAAGTTGGTGGGGATGCGGAAGTCCAGTCGCCCGAACGGGGACACGCTCGGCGGCGCGACGTTGTGGACCAGGCCCAGGCGCCCGTCCAGACGCGCGGCGAGCTCGTCGATCATGCGGGCGAACAGGCGCGCAAGCGCGTGCACGTGTCTGGTCCGCAGCGCCGGCGCCTGCAACGGCCCGTCATCCCAGACGCCCGTGAGGTACGCCTCGATCGTGGGCTGCAGGACGACCAGGTCGGGGCTCGCACCGTCGGCGTCCAGGGGCGCGAGTCGACGCGTGGAAGGCCAGCGGTGACGGCACGTGACGGAGAGGCCCCGCCGGCGGCCCAGGCGGATCAGCGTGTCCTGCGCGAACGCCACCACGCAGCCACCGATCATCAGCACCTCGAGCGCCCGGAGGCCTCCGCTGTGGGTTGCGGGCGCCTGCAGCTCGTCCGCACGCAGCGGGCGTGGTGTGCGATAGCGAGCGGAGAGTGGCTTCTCAGCTGTTGCGGGTGGATCGTCGCCGGCGATCAGCTCGCCCAAGGACGCCGTCTCGTCGTGATCGCGCGCCACCACGATGCCGTGGTCGAGCAGCAGTGAGAGCAGGGCGTCAGCGTCCACCTGCTCGGGACAGCCGGCGGCGAACTGCGCCGCCGTCAGCGGGCGCTCGCCGAACGCCTGCACGGCTTTGGCGAGCGGCGCGTCCACGATCAACCTGGACGGCGTCGCCACGTTCGCGACGATCCACCAGCGCCCGGCGGGGACGACCCTGGCGAAGCTGCTGAGACGGAGCGCGTCAGCCGGCGACACACGCGCCCCCTGCCGAGCCCAGCGACGGCCAGTCGTTGGAGTAGCCGCCCATGCGGTAGCGAAGCGTGGCGCGCCCGGACTGGGCCACACGAACGCGGCGCCTGACCAGGGTCACGCTGAAGGCGACGTCCTCGGTGAAGCCAAGCCGTCGCGCGCCGCGGCTGAAGCTCGTCTCCCACGGACAACGCAGATGCAGGCTCCTCGTCGCGAGCAGCTCGCTCGTGTCGAGGCGGGGCAGCATCACGCCTCCCGTGTCGAGGCGATCTCGTACCACGTTCGAGCCAGGCGAGAGGATGCCCAGCTGACACATGAGCGCGAACGAGCGCCCGTCTCGATCGCGGCGCGGATACCACGGATCGCGACCCGCAGGCAGGTATGGCTCGCCGTCGGCGCTGAACAGTCGCCGCCAGCTGTGGGCGACCTCGGCGCCGGCCGTGCAGTCGAGGGCGTCCAGCAGCGAGCGAAGATGATCCGGCTCGAAGGCGTTGTCGTCGTCGAGTTGCGCGACGTAGCTGGCGCGGGCCAGCCGGACGCCGAGGTTTCGCAGCTGCCCGAGTCGGGCCGGGAGGTATCCGACCTCGTGCTCGCGTGCCACGTTGAGCACCCGGAGGTGCGGGTGACGGCCGGCGAGCTCGATCCTCGTGGCTGGGTCCTCGAGTTGCGGGCAGGCGTCGCCGAGCACGACGTGATCGACCGCCACGCCGCGCTGTGCCGCGACGGAGTCGACCGCGCGTCGCAGCGGCTCGAGACGGCCGCGGGTGAGCGTCACGACGCTAACGAGCGGCAGCTCGCCTTGTGAGAGTCGAGCTCCGCCCGGATCGCGCGTGGCAGTCACGAGCGACCTCCGTGATCGCCGGGTGCCAGTCGTCTCGTCGGAAAGCTCGCGTCCAGCGCGACGCCGTCAACCGACGTCAGCGGCACCGGCCGGTCGGCGATCCGCAGCAGCATCGCTCCCAAGCTGCTCGATCCGGTGATCGTCGGGGCCTGCTCGCCGGCGAACTCGCGGATCGCGGTCGCGGTTACGGGATCGAACGGCGTCCACCTGTCCTCGACGCGCACCTCGACCCAGCTGTGTGGAAGCGAGAAGGGAAACGCGATCAGCAGGCCGTAGGCGGCTCGTGCCTGGTAGCCCGCACGCGTGCAGGCGGCGAGCGCCAGCTGCGCCACGCTGTCACAGTCGGCTAGGCCGAGCTCCATCGTCGCCGTGGCGCTGTGGCGCAGCGAGTCGGGGATCACGTACAGCTGCAGCTCGGCGAAGCGTTCGAGGATCTCAGCCAGACGCGGCTCCGGCTTGGGCCACAATCCGCACTGGGACGCCTCCACGGTGATCCCCTTGTGAGCTACTCCCAACACCAGCGACCGACGCCTGCCGCCGGGCAGGATCGCCGAGGCGAGGACGCCTTCGGGGACGACACGATCGGGCCTGGGCGTGTAGTCGACCGCGATGTGCGTGCGCGTGCGCTGAGAGAGCTGTGTGAAGCTCCTGGCCCACCGCTTGATCCCCAGCAGATATGACCTAGCGGTGCCGAGGCGAAGCCCCAGGTAGTGGAGGTCTCCCCAGCGGAACACGTAGTCGCGGCCCGCCCTCCGGTGCGGCAGACCGGCGCGTGCGAGCGCCTCCAGATCTACCGGCGCAAGGCCGAAGTCGCGCCCACGCTCGCTGGAGACGGTGAAGTCCCGGGGGCTTGCGGGAACTCGCTGGAGCGTCGAGACGAGCGGCAGGTAGTCATCCGCCCGCAAGTGCGAGTCCCGCTCGGTGGCGCCGCCACCGAGCGGGAGCCCGAGGATGCTCGCCGGCGCGCTCAGAAGGGAATCACCCCGTCGGGCAGCTCCAGCGAGCGATCCATTCGCATCACGGGCTCGGCGCGACGGGACGCGCGCGCTTGCCAGTACGGAAGCGGGTTGGGCCATTTGAGCTGGTCGGCGAGCGCCACGCTCATCGCCACCGCGATCCATTCGTGTCCGATCTGCGAGGGGTGTGTTCCATCGGCAGCGTAGACCTCATCGCCGTGGTGCGCTGACATGCTCGCCAGATCCACGCAGCGAACGCCAACCGCGCCGGCGGCCGCGCGGATCGCCTCGTTGAGCTTTGCGAGGCTCGTCGTCACCCGCGCTCTGGATCGTGGTCGGAAGGGTAGGAGCGGCACGAAGTTCGGGTAGGTCGCGGTCACGACCCGCCTGGGTGCGATCGCTTCCGTGAGGCTCGTGAGGCACTCGGTCAGGTGCGCTGCGGCGCTGTCGATGTCCGGCCGTGGGCTGTACATCATGTCGTTGGCGCCACAGATGACGGTGACCAGGTCGGGTCGGGTCTCGAGCGCCTTTGGGGTCTGATCGCTCAGCACGTCGCGACTCAGCGCTCCGCTCACCGCGAGGTTCACGTGGCGCACGTGCGGCGAGCGCGTGGCCAGCCAGTCGTTCAGCAGCTGCGGCCAGAGGGGCCCGCTGTCCAGTGGCGCGCCGGCCGTGATGCTGTCGCCGAGCGTGGCGAAGCACCGGATCGCGGCCGCGTCTCTGCGCAACGCTCTCATCGCCGGATCGCCTGCGCTTCGAAGGCGAGCACGACGTTTTGGCCGCCGTGCCCGAAGGAGTTGGAGAGGCCGACGAGCGACCCGTCCTGGGAGCGCAGCGTGCGACCGTCGGCGTTGTAGTCGAGGTCGAGTTCCTCGTCTGGCACTTCATAGCCGAGCGTCGGCGGGGCGATCCCCCGGCGCAGTGCCAGCACGGTCGCGAGCGCCTGGACGGCTCCGGCGGCGCCGAGCAGATGTCCGATCGCCGACTTGGCTGAGGAGATCGGGACGGTGTGTGCGTGGGTCCCGAGCGCGGTCTTCAGCGCGCGCGTCTCGGCGCGATCGTCCAACTGCCCGCCGGCGCCGTAGGCGTTGACGTAGTCGACGTCCTCGGCGGCGATCCCGGCGTCGGTCAGGGCAGCGTCGATCGCGCGCGCCGCCGCTTCCGCGCCGGGATCCGGCGCTGTCGGATGAAAGCCGTCGCAGGTCACCCCGATCCCGACCAGGCGTGCCAGCTCGGTGGCGGCGCGTCTGCGCGCGGCTTCCTCGCTCTCGAGCACGAGCATTCCGGCGCCCTCGCCGATCACGAACCCGTCACGACGGGCGTCAAACGGCCGGCACACCCCGGTCCTCGAGAGCTCTCCGTTTGCCGCGAACGCGGCCCGCATGAACCCGCTGATCGCGGACTCGGCGCCGCCGACGAGCGCCGCGTCGACCTCACCGGATCGGATCAGGCCGGCTCCGAGCGCCACGGCTTCGGCGCCGGCCGCACAGGCGGACGCCGGCGCGGCGCTCGGCCCGTGCAGCCCGTAGCGCATGGAGAGGGTCGCCGCGGCGGCGTTGGACGTCATCAGCGGGATGCAAGCCGGTGCGCATGCTGTCGCGCCGTCGGCGCAGTACCCATCGTGTTCGCGCTCGATGATCTCGACGCCGCCGAATCCCGTGCCCACGACGCACGCGACGCGGTATGGATCGAATGGCACGCACGTGCCCCAGCCAGCGTTGCCGAGCGCCTCCTCACACGCCGCGAGCGCCATCTGGGTAAAGCGATTGGTGCGACGTATGTCGTTGGCGGACAGCAGCTCCCCAAGCTCGAATCGATCGCAGCTGCCGACGCCGTCAGTCGTCGCGCAACGTCCGGAGGACCACTCGGCGAGCAGCGTGTCCGCCCCCATGCCAAGCGGCGTGACCGCGCCAACCCCTGTGACCACGACGCTGTCGTTCATGCGATGCGCGACACGATCAGGTCGATCGCGTCCCCCACGTTCTGGAGCTGCTGAGCGTCGTCAATCGTGAGCTCGACGCCGTACTCCTCGTCGACGATCTGGGCGAGCTCGACGAGGTCGAGCGAGTCGATGTCAAGCTGATCGAAGGTCGCCTCCCGCACGGCGCTGTCCGGCTCGGTGCCGAACGAGATGAGTATCTCGAAGATCCGGGCTTCGACGTCCTTTGACGAGACGGCGCTGTTCACGTCACTCCTCCTTTGCGCTCACGCGGTGAGCGCACCGTCGACCACGAGGGTCGCTCCGTTGACATAGCTGGCCGCTTCGGACACGAGAAACCCCACGCAGGCCGCGACCTCCTCCGGCGAGCCGGCGCGACGCGCCGGCACCATCCCGGCCAGCTCCTGGCTCAGCGGGGCCGTCATCGCCGTGTCGATCAGCCCCGGCGCGACCACGTTCGCGGTGATCCCGCGCCGCGCGACCTCGGCCGCGACGGTCCTCGTCATGGCGATCAGCCCTGCCTTGGACGCGGCGTAGTTGGCCTGGCCGACGTTGCCACGCAGGCCGACGATCGAGCCAATGCTCACGATCCGCCCGAAGCGCGCGCGCAGCATCTTGCGCAGGACCCGTCGCGTGAGTCGAAAAGCCGCCGTGAGGTTCGTCTCGAGCACCCGGGAGAACTCGTCGTCGCTCATCGTGGCGCTGAGGCCGTCGCTGTGAACGCCGGCGTTGTTGACCAGCGCCAGCACGGGTCCGAGCTCAGCTTCAGCGGCGGCTACCAGGTTGTCGGCGGTCGGCGGATGAGCGACGTCGCCCTGGATCGCGCAACCGCGGGCGCCGAGCTCGAGGATCGCGCCGACCGTCTCCGCGGCGCCCTGCTCGTCGTCGCGGTAGTTGACCGCCACCGCCCAGCCGTCGGCGGCGAGCTGACGTGCGATGGCCGCGCCGATGCCACGAGAGCCGCCTGTGACGAGCGCGCAACGCTTGCCGTCAGACATCGCGTGCGCCCCCCTCCCGCCCCCCGGGCGCCTTCTCCGACAGCGCCACCGCGCTCACCCCATCCCCGTACACGCCGGCGTCGAGGGTCAGGACCTCGGCGCAGTCGCCGAGCGTGCGCCTGGCGAGCTTGCCGAGGGCAGTGCCCGGGCCGGCCTCCACGAAGCGCCGGTAGCCGACGCCGTGGAGGTGTTCGACGCTTTGGCGCCACAGAACCGGCCGGGTGATGCCGAGCGTCAGCTCCGTGGCGACGTCGATGAAGGGAGCGCACGTGGTCGTGCAGAGCGCCGGCAGTGCCGGCGGGCCGATCTCGACTTCGGCCAAGGCTGCTTGGAGCTGCTCGCCGACGTCGGCCATTAGGGGCGAATGGAACGCGCCGCACACGGGCAGATGCGCGGCGCGTAGTCCGGCTGCCCTCGACTCCTCGAACGCGCGCTCGATCGATGTGGCCGACCCGGAGAGGACCAACTGGCTTGGCGAGTTGTCGTTGGCTATCACGACGCCACAGCGCTCGGCTATCGCCTGCACGCGCTCGAGGCTTGGACCGGAGACGGCGATCATGCCTCCGCCGTGGCTCTGCTCGGCCTCCTCCATCAGACGACCGCGCCGGAGGACCAGTTGCAGCGCGTCGAGCGGGCTGATCGATCCCGCCGCCACGAGTGCCGCGAACTCTCCGAGCGAATGGCCGGCGACCGCCGCCGGCTCGAGCACCTGCTTGATCGCCCGCCAGCCGGCGACGCTGGCACAGAAGATCGCCGGCTGGGCGAACGCCGTGCTCTCTCTCACCTGGCTGAAGGGGTCCGCTCCGAGTGCCCGTTGTGCGGCCTCGCCCAACTCGGGGCACCATCGCCGGACGCGATCGCGCATGTCGCGGGCCTGGCTGCCCTGGCCCGGGAACAACACGACGACCCCACTGTCGCCAGGCACTCCGTGAACGCCGACCATCTCGCCAAGGTAGACCTCCTCGGGGGAAGTGTCGAATAGGCGTATTGCCCGGCGTGACCCGCGCCGACACAATTCACTCCCACACAGGCACCGACCATGAGCGCATCTCTGTGAACACATCGGCAGCCCAGAGCAGGCTCGACGGCTGGCTCGAGGCGCTCGAACGTCTCAGGTCCGTGCCGGGCTCACACCGCGATGCGCGGGTTTTACGCGAGCAGGCACTCCTGATGCTGCGCTGCGGCGAGCATGTGCTGGACGAGCTGTGCGATCGCGGATTGCCTCACTGCGGCACGCCTCCGCACGAGCGCTACGACAGCTCCGATTTGGTGAACCTGGCGCTCAGGTGCGGATCGCGTCGCTCACTTCCAGAGCTCGGCGTGTCGTTCGTATCCAGAACCGCCCGCGCCACGCCGCTGGACTGGGTGAGCGAGCACAGGTGGCGACTGGGGACAAGAGCGTTCGCGGAGCATGGGCCGCAGTGCGGCGAGAGCCCGAGCTGGTCCTTTCGCCGACCGGTGCCGGAGGCCTTCGGTGGCAGCTGCCTCGAGTGGGTCGAGGGGGGCACCGTGCGCATGATGCAGGTCAACGCGTTCCCACGAGAGCACGCGTCAGCGACGCTCGACCTGACCGGTCGCGTGGTGACGCGCGGCGAGGTGCGGGTCGTGCGATCGAGCGTGTTGCGCGAGCTGTATCGCGAGGTCCTCGAGACGATGGAGTTCTTCGTGCTTCCCGCGAGCGTCGAGACCGACGTCGACTCGATCGTCAGAGCGAAAGGCGCCGATTGCGTGGGCATCGCCACCCTGCTCGAGCACGAGTGCCGGCGTGCCGGCTATCGCGCGCTCGCCAGACGTGGCTACCTGCTCGGAATCCTCGGCATGGGCGAACACTGCTGGCTCGAGGTCGTCGACGACGACGACCGAACGAAGGTTCTCGACCCCACGCTACCGATGGTCGCGCGCGCGTCCGCCCAGCCGACGCCCGCGTTCACGGCCTTCTGCCTCGGCTCGATCTCGAATCGCCTGCTGCCGTTCGACTGCCCGGTGCGAGCGTCGATCGTCGAGCATCGCTGCGGCGGCTCGGTGATGCCGTCTCACGCGATCACCGTCGTCGAACCGGACGACGGCGATCGCGCCTAGATGCTGCGTCAGGACTTCCGCGAGCTGATGCTGGCGTTTCTCCGGGACGCGAACCCGGGAGTCGCAATCGCGCGAGTCGCGGACGACGACGACCTGCTCGAGCTCGGCTACGTCGACTCGCTTCGCATCATGGAGATGGTTGCGCTCCTCGAGGACACGCTCGGGACGAACGTCCCCTTGGAGTCGATCGATCCACGTGCGTTTCGCACCGTCGGCGGAGTGTACGAAGCGGTGATCCTCGACGAGGGCGCAAGCTGAGCCGTCAGCCGCCACCCCCTGACAGCACTATGCGCTCGCCGCAGCGCGGGCATTTGAGCACGGTGCCGGGAATCCTCAGCCGGTGGGCCTCCTCGGCGACGGCGTCCAGCATGTCACTATCAACTTCTCGCCTGCCTCCGACCGGCGCGCTACTTTCACCAGTGGTCGGGAGCGCGCTCTCTTTGCGCGAGGCTCGCAACATGGTACGCAAATCGGACACTGACCAGCGATGTTCGAGCGCGGCCTCGAGCCAGCGCTCCTGATCAACCTCCTCGAGCGCTGCCAACGTCTCATGGTGACTCCAGGACAGGTGCTCCCGACGTCGGGAGATCGGAAAGCGCGATGCGACATAGACCATATTCATCAACGTCTGCGGGTCATACCCTGTGATTTGTGACGCCCGCGCATACCGTTCCCCGAATCTAGCGTTGCCATAGGTCAACCAGTCACCCAGCAGCCATTGGATGCATCGGCCGACCGTGCCGAAGCGTCGCCCTGCGACAGCCCACTGGCGCACGTCGAGTTCGTGATTGGGAATCCAGGCAATCGGGCCGCGGTGCGATCCCCGACTCTGGGAAAGCGGCTGGGCTTGGCCGGGGGTTGTCGACGGTGCCATTCAACAATTCACCATTGTGAGACTGAAGTAGCTTCCGGGCGCACCCAGATCTCGACGCTGCCGACGTCCGACAGATAGCAACTGCTGGCGGCCAGCTACTCATTAATGGCGATCATAATGACGCATATTTAGGAGGGCGAGCAAATATTCGGATTGTGTCTATCCGAGTCTCGAGTGGCCGAGCGCGCAGCCCGGCGGACCGCTCAGCCAGCCCGACCGCTCAGCCCGCGGACTGCTCGGCGGGCAGCACGGACGGCCGCGCCTCGGCCATGAGCGGCGCGCCGCAGTGCCAACAGAAGGCGGCGCCGCGGCTGTGGACGGCGCCGCACGAGCGGCACTGTCCGTGGATGCCGGCCTCGGCGGTGGCTAGCAGTCGCTGCACCTCGCCGAGCTGGGCGTCGGCCTCCTGCAGTTCGGAGGCTTTGCGCGCGAGCACGTCCAGGCGGTAGTGGTCGCGGATGGCCATCTCGTAGGCGAGCCCGCCGAGGTCCCAGGTGAGCGACGCGACGCGCTCTGCCAGCTCGAGGCGCCGGCGGCGCAGCTCGGACATCGAGCCGGGCGGGCTGGGTAGCCCGCCGGCGGGAAGCACGACGCCGCCGTTCTCGCCACGGCCGTTGTCGCTGGGGGCGCTCATTTGACTTCGACCGGGGCGGTGGTCAGTTTGTTGAGTTCGGCCTCTTTCTTCTTGCCGGTGGTGCTTCCCAGTTTGCTCGCTTCGCTGGAGTTGAGCGCTTTGGCGACGGGCGCTTTGGCGGGGTGCTTTTCTTCTTCCTTTTCTTCTTCCTTGGCTTCGGCTTCTTCCTTGGCTTCTTCGCTCTTTGCCGAGGTGGCGGACTTGCCTTTGGACGCCGGCGTGCCGCTAGGCGTGGTGGCGCCACCGACGGGCGTAGTGGTCGGGGCGGCGGCCACGGCGGGCAGGCCCTCGATCTTGATCACCTGCGTTCCGGACGAGGAGGATGATTTGCCCTGCGTGACCCAGTGGCCGACGAGCAGGCCGACGATCAGCGCCAGGAGCAGCACCGACAGCACGCCGAACAGCGGAGCGTAGCGGCGCAGCCACGCGGGCCCGGCGGTGGGCTCGACGTAGGGCGTGTAGGCGACGGGCACGCTGGCGACGGCGCCGGGGCCGTGCTGGGGCTGGCGCTCTGACTCGAGCACGTCGAGGAACGCCAGGCGCACGGGCGAG
>Ga0210389_10003986_pt1 | contig 11510 bp, 9 predicted proteins | sample IncBWH28OmetaG_FD_160127 | JGI IMG/M metagenome (GOLD analysis project Ga0210389, IMG submission 160127) | Forest soil microbial communities from Barre Woods Harvard Forest LTER site, Petersham, Massachusetts, United States - Inc-BW-H-28-O ... | reverse complement strand
CGAGCGCGAAGGGGAGGCGGTAGCGCAGCCCTCCGGCGAAATCGTGCACGACGCTCTTCAGGCTCCCGCGGCCGCTCTCGAGGTTGGAGGAGATTCCCACGCCCTGCGAGATTCCACCCTCGAGGCCCAGGTTTCCGACGAGCCCGCCCACCAGAGGCTCGAGATAGACCACCGCGCTGCCGACGAGGATCGGTCCCGCAGCGAGCGTGTAAGGGAACACGTTGGCGGTCAGGTTCTGGTTGAAGGTGAGGCTGCGGTTCAAGACGCCGCCGCCCGCCTCGACGTCCAGCCAGGCCAGCCCCGACGGCGCCGCCGGCGCGCTCTCTTCGGGAGCCGGCGCCCCCTGCTTGGGTTTGACCTCCTTCGCCGGAGGCGGCGGCGCCTCCTCCTTGCCCGTGCCGGCTTCGTCCTGCGACTTTTCCTCGCTCGCCTCACCGCCGGCTTCTCCGGACTCCTCGTTGTCCTCGGGCGACGTCGCCGTCGAGGCCTTCTGCCCCTTCTTGGCGCCGGTTGGCAGGCGACCACGCCCGACGTCGGCTCCCAGCTTTCGCCAGAAGGCCCTGCCGACCTCGGCCGCCAGCTTGCGCGGGTTGGCGCCGCTGAACGAGGCGTCGCCCAGCACCGACCCGTCGGCGCCGTTGTGGACGACGATCTTGGCGCGCTTCGGCTGCACGTCGGCGGTGATGATCGCCGCCAGCGCCAGCTCCTTGGCCAGCGTCTTGAGACCGTCGTCCGAGTCGAGCCCGCCGCCGATCTTCTCAATCGTCTCCTGGACGTCGTGCGAGCGGACCAGCTCGTAGCCGTGCGCCTTGAGCTGCTGCATCACCTTCTTGCGGACCAACGCCTCGTGCTTGCCGTCGAACTTGGGCACCCCGATCCGCTTGCCCGCCGCGTGGGCGCCGTCCGACCAGAGCAGAAGAAGAATCGCCAGCAGCGAGACGCGCCAAGCACATCTCACTGCGACGCCGCCGTCGTCAGGGTCGTGGCCTCTGTCACCTCCGGATGGTGACCGAGCCGGTCGAGGAACTCAAGCCGCACCGATCGTATACTCGCGGGCCAGCGTGGAGAGAGAGCCTGCGCCGTGGCCCGAGGGATGACCGTCGAGCGGCGCGATGCCGGTCGGTTGCGGGCCGTGGCGGCGCTCGTGATGGCGGCCGCCGTGATGGCGCTGGGCGCGCCGGCTGCCCGCGCACAGACGGAGCGGCCTTTGAGCCGTCTCGAGCAGGAATCGCTCGACGAGGCGCTGGCCCGGCTCGGCCTGCGCCCGGAGCCCAACCCGACGGGGAAGATCGTCCGGACGATCTACGTCATCAACGAAGATGTGTTCTCGCCGCGCGACTGGCGCTTTCAGTGGTTCAACATCTTTCACCGCACCACGCGCCCCGCGATCCTGCAGCGCGAGCTGCTCTTCACGACAGGGCGGCTCTACGACCAGGCGCTCATCGAGGAGAGCATGCGCAACCTGCAGTCGCCGCCGACCGTGGTCACGGCGACCGGGGCCACGCTCGCCCCACCGGAGCTCTCCAGCGTGGTGGCCATCGTGCCGGTGCTCTCGCCGCAACCGGGGACGGTCGACGTGTTGGCGGTGACCCGCGACGTCTGGAGCCTGCGCTTCAACACCGACTTCGAGTTCCAGCAGAACACGCTGTCGAGCCTCGACACCTCGCTGTCCGAGAACAACCTGTTCGGCTGGCGCAAGTTCCTCTCCCTCGGCTTCTCGCTCGACCTCGGGAAATACGCGGCGGGTCCCACCTACTTCGATCCCAACATCGCCGGCACGCGGCTCCAATTGCTGGCGACGGCGCTCGCCGACTACACGCGCGGCAGCGGCGACTACGAAGGGAACAGCGAGACGGTCTCTCTCATCTACCCGCTTTATTCGCTGGCGAGCCGTTGGGGTGCGGCTCTGAACGTCTCGCATCAGGACGCCGTGGTGCGCGCCTTTCAGGGAGACAGCCTGGCCAACGAACCGCTCGCCGGCCTGCCCGGCGTGACCGTCCCCTACATCTTTCGGAGGCGCTTCACGATCGTCGACGCCAGCGCCACGCGCTCGTTCGGCGCGGCGGTCATCCAGCGCTTCACCCTCGGCTACCGGTTCGACGACCGCCTCTCGGAGCAAGTGGGCGCCTTCGCCTACGGCGGCGCCACACCGGCCGAGATCCAGACCTTCCTCGAACAGTACGCGCCCATCACGGAGCGCCGCTCCGAGCCCTACTTGCGCTACGACATGTTCACCGCCCGCTACGCCATCTACCGCGACCTCAACACCTTCGACCTGCGCGAAAACTTCCGCCTCGGGCCGTCGCTCACCCTGCGGGTGGCCTACGGCTCACCGGAGCTGGGCGCCGATTTTCGCGCCTTCCCGCTGGCGGCCACGGCGGGCTGGACCATCGGTCCGGGGGGCGCGCTCGCCCGCGCGACGGTGACGGGATCGACCCGCCTGGTCGATGGCCACGCGATCGACCAGCTCGTGCAGGGCACTGTCTATCTCGCCTCGCCGATCCTGGGACGACTGCTCCGGGTGGTGGTGTCGGGCGAAGCGGACGCGGCGCGGAACGACACGCAGCACACGCTCTTCTTCCTGGGGGGCGACACGGGACTGCGCGGCTACGTCATCGGCGAGTTCCAGGGGACGAGCATGGTGGTCGGGCACGTCGAGCTGCGGTCGATGCCGCTGGCCATCTACTCGCAGCGCCTGGGGGTCGTCGTTTTCTGCGACCTCGGCGACGCCGCCCCCACGTTCGCCGAGATGGACGTTCGCACCGACGTGGGGGTGGGGCTCCGCTGGCTCATCCCGCAGCTCAACGCTTCCGTGATCCGCGTCGACTGGGCCGTCCCGTTGCAAAATGGCATCGTGACCCCGGCGGGCCTTCCTGGACGCGCGAGCGCCGGGTTCCAGCAGACCTTCTGACCGCGCTGCTGATCACGCTGCGAGGTGAGATCGATACGTCCATCGCCCGGGCGCGCCTCCGACTTCCGGTCTGGGGTCTCCGGGATTGCGGCACCAAGACGCCGTAGGTCCCCACGCGCCGCGCGTGCCGGGCGGGCATGGTTGTTGCGGGCCTCCGGTCGCCGAAGTCTCCACTCGGCGCCTGCGTGGTTGGTACCAGCCGGGCCCAGATTCGCTGGCAGGAGGACGTAGATGAAACGCGTGGCGCTCGGTCTGTTGGTGCTCGCGGGGCTCGCCGGTCCGGCGCGGGCCCAGGACAAATTTTTGTGCTGCGACCTCGACGTCGGCGCCACCTCCGCCGCGTGCACCGGCCAGGCGGACCCGTGCGCGCGCACCGGTAATTTCTCCGTCCAGCTCTCTGACGTCGTCCCCAACTCGAACGCAGACTGGGCCCCGGGCGCCCAAGCCACGATCCCCGACGGCCAGGACGGCTATCTCTACTGGGCGGCCGAGCAGCCGTTCTTCGGCTTCTGCCTGGTGGCGCCCGTTCTCGGTGACCCCACGCACCAGGCAAACCCGTACGTAGACCCGATCGGTTGCCTCCGCGTCACCCTCGGCCCGGGCATATCCGCCGAGATGCTCGACGTCATCGTGCCGGCCGACCCGCGCTGGGACGGCTACCAGTGGTGCTACGGCGGCTCCGATCCAGTGAACGGCTGCCAGAACCTCGCGGACGATTTCAGCATGGCCGCCGCCATGACCCCCTCGGGGAGTTGCTGCGCCCCCGCGGTCACCTTCGACCAGACCACGAGCACCGGCAAGCCAGAGTTCGGGGTCAACGGGGACATCCCCGGCGTCGTCCCGGCCCAGCTCGTCATCCAGGACGGCGCAGACGGCGGTGCCATCGTCGCGTACTTCAACGCAGACCCTCCCGACGCCGAGCAAATCGTCTCCAGCGCTGACGCCGGCTGCCTCACCGTCTACGGCGAGTCCAGAAGCTGCGGCTCCCTCCCGGACGGCTCTCCGGCCCCAGGCGCGGGTAACCCAACGGACGCAGACGCGCCCATCATGGCGGCCACCGGTCCCAAGGTGGGCTGCTCGGTGTCGGGCGGGCGCGCCGCCGGCTGGGCCGCTCCGTTGCTCGCGGCGCTCACGTACCTCGTCATCGCGCGCCGAAAGCGCGCCCGGACACCATCACTTTGCGGCACCACGCAAATGTCCGATAAGAAATATTCCGTCAACTAAATGCAAAGCGCGTGGTGCGGCGGCAGATGTGCCTCGCCCACCCGCGATGCCTACCCTCAATGTGACGGAGCTCGGGCGCTCGAAGAAGCGCTTCGCTGTGAGGGAGCGTGTCAGGCGGCAGTGAGCACCCGCGGCCCGTCGTCGGTCACCGCGACCGTGTGCTCGACGTGCGCCGAGAGGCTCGCGTCGGCAGTGACGACGGTCCAGCCGTCGTGGAGCATCCGAACGTCGGCGGCGCCGGCGTTCAGCATCGGCTCGATCGCCAGCACGATCCCGGGCCGGAGCCGAAGGCCCGAGCCCTCGCGGCCATGGTTCGGAACGCTCGGTGGCTCGTGCATGGCGCGGCCGATGCCATGCCCCACGAACTCCCGGACGATCGCGTAACCGAGCTCCTCGGCGTGCCCCTGGATGGCGGCGCCCAGGTCGCCGAGCCGTGCGCCCGGAACGCAGGCGCGAATCGCACGCGCGAGGCATTCCTCGGTGGCCGAGATGAGCGCGCGGGCCGGCGCGCTGACGATTCCGACCGCGACCGTGCGGGCCGCATCGGCGCAGTAGCCGTCCTTGTAACAGGCGAAGTCGATCCCGACGACGTCCCCTTCGCGCAGCACCTGACGCCGGTCCGGGATGCCGTGAACGACCACCGCGTTCACCGAGGTGCAGAGCACCGCCGGATACGGCGGCGCCCCGCCCGGGGCGTACCCGAGGAACGCCGAGGTCGCCTTCGCCCGCCGCAGCTCCCGCTCGGCGATCGCGTTCAGCTCCGCGGTGGTCACCCCGGGCAGGCAGGCCGCTTCGACCGCATCGAGCACAGCCCTCACGATGCGGCCCGCTTCCCGCATCTTCGCCAGCTCCCGCTCGCTCTTGAGCACGATTCCCATGAGCCAATTGTACCCATGGACGGCCGCGAACGGGTGCCGGCGAAGGCCGTTTCAGCGGATCAGGTCTAGTTCGTGTCGATGCCCGCGTAGACGAGCGTGGCGTGGAAGAAGTCGGCGGCGGAGTTGTTTCCGGTCGTCATGAGGACGTCCTCCAGCGGAATTCCGACGTAGACGACGGTCGACGTTCCCTTGGCGCCGACGTGCTTGCGGCCCACGACGGCCGGTACGGCCTGAGCGGACGTCAGCGCCCCGTCGGGATTCTCCGTCACCGTGACGAGCGCGTCAGTCCCCGAGGCAGGATTGATGACGTCGGCGGTGCTGGCGATCGCGGCATCTTTGACGACGTGGAACGATTCGCCCGCGAAGGCCGTCCCCGCCACGCCGGCTGCTGTATAGGTGACGTCGTTGAGATCGCCGTCTTCCGCGTCGCCAGCCGCGCCGATGTCATCCGCCAAGAACGCGTCCGTCGCGGCGCTCTCCGGTGTGACCCAGTCTCCGATCCCGTTGTCGGCGATCAGATCCTGCGAGAAGATCAGCAGTGTGTGGCCGCCGGCGTCGAGCCAGCTCGAAAGGATCGCCTCCTGGGCCGGCGACATCGTCTGATGGACGCCTTCGAGGGATCCCGTGTACCAGACGATCGTCGTGTAATTGGCGATGGTCGCCGTCGACGGATCCGCGGACGGGGTCGAGGCCGTGGTGCCCGCGATGCTCTCGTCGGTGACGAAGGTGTTGAAGCCGAGGCCCTCACCTTGAAGCAGGGTCGCGAACAGCGTATCCGAGGTCGACTGCGCGTTGCTGGGGTCAGTCGGATCGTCGTTGTTTGCGCTGCCGTCGTTGTCGACCAGCAGCGTGTTCGTCGCGCCGGTCACGGTGAGCGGAAGCGAAACGGTGTAGGTATCGGCTCCCGCCGTTCCGACCACCGCAAGCGTGTATTTCCCGGCCACGATGCCGGTAGTCCCGACGTTGACGGTGAGGGTCGTCGAGGCGGCGGCGGCCGGATTCGGCGCAATCGTCTGCGTGACGCCCGATCCGGTGATCGAGTTCGGCAGCTCCAGGGTGAACATGATCGGGTCCGTGAAGGCCGAGCCGCTGGGGCCTCGGTCGATGTTGATCGTCACCTCCTGCGTTCCGCCGGGCGGCAGCGACAGAGCCGTGGGGGTGACGGTGAACGAGTAGTCGCTGGTCTGATTCGCGCCACCGGTTCCGGTCGCGCCGCCGGTTCCGGACGTCCCGCCGGAGCCGGTCGCCCCGGTGCCGCCCGTGTCGGTCGGTCCCCCCTTGCCGTCGTTGCTGCTCCCCCCGCATCCGATGACGGCGAGCATCAGCGCCACAGATCCCAATGAAGTGAGTCTCTGAATGTTCACGTGCGGTTCTTCTTTCCGTATGTGGTTGTTGGGGGAAGCAGGTACGCCCGTCCGCGCATCGACGGATACACCTCAACCTTGAGCGTTGTCACCCGCCGTCCACCCGCCACCGACGGTGGCTGCGGCACGGGAGAGTCACGGCGCCAGTCGGCGGTCCCCTCATTCATCTCGAAACAAGGACGTCGCCCGTCGCAAATTTCGAAGAAAGAGGTGCGTGCTTCGCGCGGGGGCCCTGTGCTACCCTAAATACGTAGCCCGATGGACTTCGACGAGTTCGAGCAGCTGGTTCTGAAGGTGCTGTTTGAGACCGAGGTCCCGGTGACCGCGGCCCACGTCGCTTACCTCGGTCGGACCTCGGTCCGCACCGCGGAAAAGCACCTGGCGCGGATGGTCGAGCACGGCACCTTGAACGTGCGGACCAACGCAGCCGGCGTCGTCGAGTACGTCTATCCGGGACGCAAGCCGATCGCCACCCGCGTCGGCGGCGACACCTCGTTGGGCCCGCCTCCCATCTCGACCGGCGATTCTTTCTTCCTGACCCTGCGGCCACGCCCGAGCCCGGTCACGGCGGTCATGCTGTCGATGCTGATTCCGGGCGCCGGGCACATCTACGCCGGGCGCGCCGGCGCCGGCGTCGCCTGGATGGCCACGACGTTGATGGGCTACGCCTGCTGCTTCCTGCCCGGGCTGTTCCTGCACGGCCTCTGTCTGGTCAGCGCCGCGCAGACCCGCCGCAGCAACAGCGCGGGCTAGCTGGCGCGCGGCTCGCCGGTGGCGGGCGCCTCCAGGCTCTCTTCCTTGCGCTTCTTCAGCTGGCGGAGCTCGTCGAGCGCGCGCTGGACGGCCGGCGTGCTCGCCGCCCCGCTCGCCTCGATGGCCGCCACCGCGCCCCCCACCACCTCGACGTCGGTGATCACCCGCTCGCGCACCGCCTCGTGCATCTCCCGGAACGAGGTGTAGAAATCTTGCAGCTCGTCCCCTTTGCGCAGCCCTGACGGCGCCGGATTCATCCGGTTGTCCCGCACGCGCCCGAACAGGCTGGAGATCTTGTAGAGCGGCCCCACCACCTTGTGCGTGATGAGGATGCCGACCGCGCTGATCGACAGCACCAGCACGATCCCGAAGCCGATGATCCCCCACAGGACGATCCGGTCGCTGTTGGCGAACTGACCCTGGAGCTCCTGGGCCGTCGCTGGATCGGCGAGACCCGTGTACAGGATGATGCGCGAGATCTCGCGCGTCGCCTGGTACATCTTGAAGCCGAGGCCCGCGGTCAGGAAGATCGCGACGACCACGATCGTCGCCGTGTAGCGGAGCTGCAGCCCGGCGTCGAGCAGGTAGTTCCGCATCTTGCGCTTGTACACAGGAGGCCCGGCCCCCGCTGCTTCACTCGTGGTCATGACACCCTCCCGATCCGCATATTCTTCTGTTGGCTCATCTTATCTATCCGCCTTGCGACTTGAAAAAATGTCCCAGGTCGTCGGCCAGCTGGCCGGCCGAGGCCTCCAGGCAGTCACGCCGCGCGCTCTCCTTGTCGCGCGGCCGCGAGCCGGACTGCAGGCTGGCGCCCGCGTTGGTCCAGCTGATGATGCTCTTCGTGGGCCAGCGCGCCACCATGACCTTGACGTCACAGTTCGTCTCCGAGGCCCCGCCCCCGAGCACGTCCTCGAGCCGGGTGATGTTGCCGTCGATGAAGAACCCGAGCATCCCGGTCTTGGCGAAGTTGTGTTGATCGTTGGCGCTCAGCGACAGCGTCACCGACGGCAGCTTGCCCAGCTCCTGCGCCAGGGCGTCGGCGATGATCTTGGAGGCCTCCGGCCCCGCCGACTTGACGCCGCCGGTGAAGGGCCCGAACACCAGGTAGATCTTCGCGTGCTTGTTGCCGCCGCCTGACAGCAGCGCCAAGGCCGCGGTGGCCTGCGACTTCACGAAGGCGTCGCTCTCTCGGCGCAAGAGCTCCCGCAGCGGCTCGGACGCCGCGCCCTCCCCTATCTTGCCCAGGGACTGCGCCGCGATCCCGCGGACCGAATTGTTCTGGTCGGAGAGCGCCTTGATGAGCGACGGCACGGCTGCGGAGCCGCCCACCTTCCCCAGCGTCAGCGCCGCGCTGACCCGCACCTTGTAGCTGGGATCTTCGACCACCGCCCGGCAGAGATCCTCGACGCTCACCCCCGCCCGGGCGCGGCCGGCGACCATCAGCAAGAGAGCGAAGGCAGCGACACCGACCAGCGTCCGCGGGAAGCGGCTGGCGAGCATCGAGGCTCCGCGCATCGAGGCTCCGCGCATCGGCGCTCCGCTCATCGACGCTCCGCGCCCGGGCCACGTTTGGGGCGCGGGCCGCTGCGCTGCCAGCCGAGCTCGAACACGAAGGCGCACCCCTTCCCCCCTTCGACCTCCTCCACCCAGATCTTCCCCTCGTGAAGATCGACCACCGCGTGCGCCAGCGCCAGCCCCAGCCCGTAGGTCGCCGAGCCGTTGGCGCGCCGGCTGTACGGCTCGAAGATCCGCGCCCGCTCGGCGGCGGTCAGGGCGGGACCGGGTGCCACCGCGCGGAAGCGGACGCCGCTGTCGGTCGTGCCGACCTCGATGGAGAGCGTCCCGTGGGTCGGAACGCGGCGCAGCGCCCCCATGCCGAGGTTCAGCATCGCCGCCGCCAGCAGCTCGCGGTCGCCGTAGAGCGCCCGCTCGTTCTGGGGACGCACGAGCACGAAGCCCTTGTCGCCGATCGCCGCGTGGCGCCGCAGCTCGAGGGCCACCTCGGCCGCCGTCTCGCCCAGGAACATCCGACCTTCGCGCGGCACCAGCTGGCCGGTCTCGTAGCGATCGTAGTCGATCACCGTCCGCATCGTCCCCTTGAGCCGCTCGAACACCCCCTCGGCGTCGGAGACGCTCTCGTCGAAGTCGTGGCGGCGAGAGTCATCCACGGGCGGCGCGAACTTGGCCAGGTAGTCGACGTTCGCCGCCAGCGCCGCCACCTGCCCGGTCAGATCGTGCAGGAAGTGCGACAGCCAGTGCCGGCGCTCGACGATCTCCGTCTGCTGGGTCCGGTGGCTTCGCTCGGCGCGCCTGTGCAGCGCGCGCGTCCGCAGGAGCGCCCAGAGCCGGGCGCGCCGCTCCTGGGCGTCGGTCGACGGCGCGAACACCGCGTCGGCCCCCACCGCCAGCGCCCGCACGCGATAGCTCCGCAGGTCGTTGAGCGCGCAGACGATCACCGGCACGAAGTGCGTTCGCACGTTGTCCTTCAACCGGGCGCAAAGATCGACGGCGCCCGAGGGACGCACGCGATCGTCGACCAGCACCACGTCGGGCGGGTGCAGCAGCGCCTCCTCGAAGCCCGTGTCGGCGTCGTCGGCGGTGCGGACGGTCAGCCCCTGGGCGCGCAGGAAGGCGACCAGCGGGCGCGCGATCGCCCGGTCCGGCGCGACGATCAACCCTTCGGCCTCGCTCGGCAGCGGGAGCTCGTTGCGGTGGGTGGTCCTCTCGTCGGCGAGCATGTCGGCTAGAGCCCCGGACCATCATAGAGCAGCGTCGGATTTTGAGCCATCGCGACGGCGCGAGACGCAGCGTCAGAATTCAATGCACACGCCAGGAGTTGCGAACTGTCGATCGTGGCTGGCTGGTGGCTGCTCGTCGCTGCTTCGGGGCTGGCTGCGCGGCTGCGACACAAGCGCTACGGGCATCGACAGACAGCGGTCGGATCCCAACTCGAAAGTGAGCAATATTTTCGCCGGCGCGACGTAACGCAGCAATTATCCTACATGTACGTTTTTTGACTTCATTTGACGACAATGTAAGCTCATGGCATGTCGATCATCGATTCCCCTTCCGGAGAGCGCGCCACGGCCCCGTCCGACGAGTCGCTGGCCGATCAGCGGGCGCATCTGCGCTTCGACAAGATGTTCACCGTGCGGGTCGAGTCGCTGCTGTTCGGCGAGAGCTACTGCATCGCCCGCAACGTCTCCGCCGGCGGAATCTTTCTCGAGCTCCCCGATCCGCTTCCGCTCGGTGCCTCGGTCCGCGTCTGCTTCCTCACCCCGGAGGGGACGGGCGAGGTCGTGGCGACCGGCGAGGTCAAGAACCACTACTTCATCAACTACACCCAGGGCGGCTCCAGCCGGGCGGTCGCCGGGATGGCCGTCCGCTTCACCTCGTTCGAGAACGAGAGCCACCACGTGCTCGCCGATTGCCTCAATCGGATGCGCGTCCTTCACTGAGCCCCGGCGTCTCGACGTCGAGCAGGACGTCGCCAGACGTCGCCTATTCTTCGGCCTGGGGACGGACGATGATGGTGTCGGAGAGATCGACGGTGGCGCCCGGCTCGATCGGAATCTCCACCTCGCGCGGACCGCTGATGATCGACAGGACGCGCGTCCCCACCCGCACCGAGATCTCGTAGCGTCCCGGCAGGAGCGCGCCGACCGCGAAGGCGCCGTCGTGGTCGATCTCCCCCACCGCCTTGCGCGGCAGCGCCAGCGGCGACTGGCCGAAGAGGACCGCCCGGGTGTCGGGATCGAGGGCGGTCCCGCCGCGCGTGATGATCCGCCCCCGAACGCGCGCGCCCTTGTGCGAGAGGCGCAGCTCGATCCGCGCGTCGGGGTTGCCGTCGCTGATCTCGATCTTCTCCGGCGGGAAGACCAGCATTTCGCCCCGCCGCGCCCAGAGGTAGTAGGTCCCGGGCTCGAACCGGTCCTGGGCGAATTTTCCGTCACCGTCGACCGCCCAGATGATCGGCGAGCCGGTGTTGCCGAGGCCGGCCGACGGGAGCGCCACGACGGTCGCGTTGGCCTGTCCCTCTCCGTCGGCGTCGAGGACGCGCCCTTCGATGACGGCGGTGCGAACCAGCTTGAATCCGATCCGCGTGGCGGGCGCGGTGATCCCCCACTTGAGCATCTGCGGGAGCCAGCCGAACTTCGAGGCGCGCAGGAAGTAGCGCTTCACATCGAGCCCGGCGATCACGAACGACCCGTCGGAGAGACTCTGCGTCTCGCCGGCAGCGACCAGGTCGTCCGGGCTGCGCACGGCGCTGATCGCCACCCCCCCGATCGGCTCCCCCGCCGTGCTGACGACGCGGCCGTGAATGGTCGACTCGGGCGCCAGACGAAAGTTGTGCAGCGTGGTCCCGGCCCGATCGAT
>Ga0210389_10003984_pt1 | contig 11512 bp, 13 predicted proteins | sample IncBWH28OmetaG_FD_160127 | JGI IMG/M metagenome (GOLD analysis project Ga0210389, IMG submission 160127) | Forest soil microbial communities from Barre Woods Harvard Forest LTER site, Petersham, Massachusetts, United States - Inc-BW-H-28-O ... | reverse complement strand
GTCCCGGCCTTCGCCGGGACGACCGCAGAGAAGCTTTCTCGGGCGGCAAGCCGCAACCATTCGTTAACCTGCGCCGCGATATGGTTAACGCCGGGTATACCGTTGTGTCGGGTACGCCCGCGGGGCCCTGCCATGTTTCGCATCGATTTCAACAAGCTGCGATTTCTCGTCTGCGACGACAATCCGCACATGCGCCGCATTGTGCGGACGCTGCTGCATTCGTTCGGCGCGCGCGAGGTCTATGAATCCGAAGACGGCGCGAGCGCGCTGGAGATGTACAGCCACTACGTCCCCGACATCGTCATCGCCGACTGGTCGATGCCGATCTTCGACGGCCTCGAACTGGCGCAGATGATCCGGCAGCCGGAAAGTAAGGGCAATCCCTTCGCGCCCATCATCATGCTGACCGGACATTCCGAGAAGCGGCGCGTTACGGTGGCGCGCGATGCAGGGGTGACCGAATTCCTGGCCAAGCCGATCTCGGCGAAAGGGCTTTACCAGCGCATCCTCAACGTCGTCGCCAATCCGCGCCCATTCATCAAGACCAAGACCTATTTCGGCCCGGACCGCCGGCGCAACACCGGCAACGCCTATATCGGCCCGGAGCGCCGCGTCGGCGGCGAGGTCGAAGTCCTCACGCAGCCTTCGCTGCTCGACAAGGCCCGCTCCATCCTCTAGCGCGAGGCGCCTAAGGAAACCATCATGGCGAACGAGAAGCGCGACATCGAGATCAAGGCCTTCGCCGACCATCAGGTAATCACGCAGCCCAATCCCTTGCGCAAGGTGCTGCGGCGCGTCGCCGAGGCGGATCTCGATGATCCCGTCGCGCGCGCGGAGAAGGCGCTGGCCGGCCTGTCCGGCGAATTCAAGAACTGGATGGCCATCGAGGCCGACCGGCTTTCGGCCGCCCACGCCGCCATCCTTGCGCACGGCTTTACGGATGCCGCGCGCCAGGAACTGTTTCGCGCCGCCCATGACATCAAGGGCGACGCCGCCACTTTTGGATACCCCTCCGCCGGCGCCGCCGCCGAGAGCCTCTGCCGGATCATCGAGCACGCGCCCGATCTCGACGAGGTGCCGTCCAACCTGATCGCGCATCACATCAACGCCATCCAGGCCATCGTGCGCGAGCGCACCAAGCTCGACACCGTCGCGACGGCAAGCGCGCTGAGCCAGCAGTTGCGCGGCGTCGCCGACGAATATCTCACCCGCGCCAACCGCGACCGTCCCGAGCACCTCGAAGCGATCCTGGCGCCGAGCATCGTGCCGGGGGAGTGATCCCGCTCAGACTTGCCTTCGACTGCGTTCGCCCCGCACACTCCCGTCATCCTGAGGAGCGCGCTCTTGCGCGCGTCTCGAAGGATCGGACGCGCAATGATCCTTCGAGGCTCGCCTAAACCGGCTCGCACCTCAGGATGACGACATCGGTCTTCGAAAGTTGGAGAATCACGCCGCGATCAGTTGATGCTGGATCGGTGCAATGGCCTCATCGGCCATCAGTTCGTCGCAGAACATGCGGGCTTCTTCGCGCGCCGATTCCGTCGCAAAGCGCCGCAGCAGGATCAACAGTGGCTCGGCGGCCCTGGAATCGGTTTCGCAATGCGTCAGCACGCGTTCGACCATGCGGCGGCGCAATCTGGCGGCGTCTCCGAGCGTGTCGACATATCCGGTTTCATGGCTGACTTCGAGCGCCACCCGGAACGCGGCGAATGTCGATTCCGGCAGGCCCGCGCGTTGCAACAGCGCCAGCAGGCTGGCGCCGCCGCGGTCGTGCAGCAGCGCGGAGACCCGCGCCTGTGGCAGGCCGGACAATTCCGCCAGCGCATGGTCGAACAGTTCGAGATTGCCCGACAACAACGCGCGCAGGATCAGTCCGGCAGTGAGCTGGCCGGTGGCGCGCAAATGTGCTACCAGCCCGCGCATGTCCTCGCCGCGCGAGCGCGCCGCGATATTGACGGTCGAGCGGTCGCGCGCCTCGCTCGCGATCCGGCCTGCCCGATCGGCGCTCAGCCAGTTCCGCGCGACGACGAATTGCGCCAGCGTATCCGACAGCTTCGCTACCAGCGCGACCCGCGTGGCGGCGGGAAGATCCGCCAGCACCAGCATCGATTCCCGGATCGCGGCGAGATGGCCGTGGCGCTCGACGATGCGGTCCCATGAAAAGGACGCGAGTTCGGCATAGGCGTTTTCGATCAGCTCCAGCGCCGCCGCGGCGGTGCCGACTTCGGCGATCGCGGCGCAGACCGAGGCCGGCAGATTGGTGCGGCGGGCGATGGCGCATTGCATCTCGCAATTGCCGGTCGCGATGATGTCGACGAGGTCGGCGTCGATCAGAAGCGGGGAATGCTCCAGCACCGGCAGCGCCACTGAGGCTTGGTCGAGCGACAGCGCCTGCACGATCGCCGCGGGCGCTTCGGTGGAACGGGCAAACACTTCCGCCATGGCCTGGCGCACCAGCGGGGAAGCGTCATCGAGCAGCATCAACAGCGCGCCTTCGGCGGCGGCGCGGTCGTCCGCGGAGAGATCGGAAATCAACCAGGCCCGCGCCAGCGATCGCGTTGCTTCCGCCCGCTCGCCTGCCGGCGCGGTCCTGATCCAACTGATGAACTGCCGAACGATCATTGTCCTGCCGGCTTACGCAACCCTTGACGACACCATGACGCGATGCCACTGCAACAGAAAATAAACCACGACGCTTAACAAAGCGTTCACCATAAACGGCTGGTTTTATTGACGTTTTGTTAAGGGTGCGGGGCTGGGGCGCCGTGCGGCGGCCTTGTAGCAGGGCCCCTCCAAGCTAGCTGAAGGAGCCGTTGCGATCGCTGAAGAGATCGAGCGCGCGCGGCGCGCGGACATCGGGCGTCGGCGTCGAACTCGGTGCCGCATCAGGGGTCGCGCCCGCGACCGGGGTCGCTGACGCGACGGAGGTCGCCGACGCAACCGGGGTCGTTGACGCGACCGAGGTCAGCGACGAAGAGTTGCCCCACAGCTCGCGAACCGCCGGTGAAACCGGTTCGGTCCGGTCGCCGGCCTGGAACAGCGAGCGGAAGACCGGAGTCGCCGGCGGCGAGGTGTCTGTCGCTGTTGACGCGGAGGCGAGCGTGACCGGCGTGACCGTGCGGGCATCCGGGAATGTCGACAGATAGGCCGCATTGTCGATCGGCGCAGACGCCGGGGCCACGCTGGTCGCGCTGGCGAGCGCCAGGTTCGGCTTGACGTCGCCGACCGACGCCATCGCAGTGCGGGTTGCCGGGGAATTGGCGGCGCCGGCGTAACGCGCCGAAAGCACTGAATAGACTTCGGATACGCTGCGCGCGCGCCCGGAGCGGTCGAAGAAGATCGAGCGGTTCGCCGCGGCCGCGTTCGGAAACAGCCGCGCGCCGGAGGCCTGCGGATTGTCCTCGGCATTGGTGATCAGCTTGGCCGCGCCGCCGACGCCCATGAAGTGCGCCATGTAGAGTTCGCCGTCGGTCGGGCGCCGGCCGATCTTGCCGGTGAGCTTGAAGCTGTTGGACTGGGTCAGGACGGCAGCCATCGAAGAGGCGGCGGCGGGATCGTCGCGCAGTTTCAGGATCGCGGTTCTGGCCTTGGGATCGCTGACCGAATAGTTGCCGGAGCGGGATTTGGTGATGGCGTCGGCGTATTTGCCGTAGCCGAGCAGCGCGCCCGCTTCCTTCACGGTGCCGAGCCAGGTCTGGTCGATGAATTGAAAAAGCCCGTGCGCGGAAGAGGTCGAAGCCCCCGCGGTCGGATTGAAATCGGATTCCATCTTGGCGGTGGTGAGCAGATATTCGAAGCTGGTGCCTGTGGTAGAGGCGGCCTGCTTGATCGCGCCGGCTACGCGCACGCGTGAGGGATCGACACCTGCCGTTGCCGTGGCGTTCGAAGTGTCAACCGACATGTCTGGTCCTCGCTCCCCGCGAAACGACCCCCGGCCTGTTCGAGAGCTCCCACCAACGCCCAAGCCGCCATCACAGTGGCGCTGACATGGTTAATGGCGGGTTAAGTTTAACAACCCGTCATTCCGGGATGGTCCGAAGGACCAGACCCGGAATCTCGAGATTCCCCGATGTGCAATTGCACATCTGAGGTTCGCGTGGCGTCGCCCCGGAATGACGGTGGATAAATTATTTCCGATAAACCGCCTTCGGATCGAACAGCCGCTCCGCATCCACGAACGACAATTGCGCCCCACCCTCACCCACCTCGACCTTGCGATAGAAGCACGATCGGCGGCCGGTGTGACAGGCGGCGCCTCGCTGCTCGACCCGGATCCAGATTGCGTCCTGATCGCAGTCCAGCCGCATCTCGACCACGCGCTGCGTTTGACCTGAGGTCTCACCTTTTCGCCATAACGCATTGCGGGAGCGGCTGAAATACCAGGCCTCCCCGCTGGCGATGGTCTTGCGCAAGGCCTCGTCGTTCATGTGCGCGACCATCAGCACCTCGCCGGTCGCGACGTCGGTCGCGACGCAGGTGACAAGGCCGGACGCGTCGAATTTGGGCTGAAACTTCAGTCCTTCCTCGCGGTCATCGATATCTACGGATGTGGACACGATCGGCCTCGCAAGATTCAGGCGAGGCTACCGCTGCGGCCCTCGCACCATGGACAGGAACCGCGCCTGCTCCGCCGGATTGTCGCGGAACATGCCGGTATAGCGGCTGGTGAATGTCATCGCGCCATGCTTGGCGACGCCGCGCACCGACATGCAGGTATGCTCCGCCTCGATCATGACCGCAACGCCGCGGGGCTTCAGCACCTCGTCGATCGCGGCCGCGATCTGGGCGGTCAGATGCTCCTGGGTCTGCAGGCGGCGCGCGAAGATATCGGTCAGCCGCGCCAGCTTCGACAGCCCCACCACCCGCTCGACCGGCGTATAGGCGATATGCGCCTTGCCGTAGAACGGCATCATGTGATGCTCGCATTGCGAGGTGAATTCGATGTCGCGGATCAGCACGAAATCGTCATAGCCGGCGGTCTCGCCGAAGGTGCGGTTGAGCACCTCGGCCGGACACTGATGATAGCCCTGATAGAGCTCGTCGAAGGCTTCGACCACCCGGCGCGGCGTATCCAGAAGACCCTCGCGTTCCGGATTTTCGCCGATATAGCCCAGCAGGGTCTCTACCGCCGCCTCAGCTTCGGCGCGCGACGGACGGGGCTGGTCGGCGCGGACCGCCGCGGCGAGAAATTCGGAAGGATCGAGTTCGGCCGGCCGCGCGTCCGGCGCCTTCGCCTCGGAAGGCTTCGGGTCGGAAGGCTTGAGGTCGGAAGGCTTCAGGTCGGAAGGCTTGCCCGGGCGGAGGGATTTAATCAGTGCGTCCATGTCAACTCCGTTCGACCGGCCGGATAGGCCGGAGTGTCACCGGCAGACGGGGCGGCTTGCCGCCGGACGCCTGAGTCCCACAATTTCAGCACCAAGGCGGTTTCGATCTCGGCCCCGCCCCGGCAAGTGGCCGGACTGTATTTCCGCCCTTGCCCCCCATATATAGGGCTGTCGCCCGCGCCCGCCAAGGGCGATCGCCCAGGCCCGCCCGAGACCTCAAGCATATGCTGAACGACATTTACAACAAGCGGATCATCGAATTAGCCGGGAATATCCCCCGGCTCGGCCGGCTTTCCGCGCCGGACGCCAGCGCCACGGCGCATTCCAAGCTGTGCGGTTCGACCGTCAAGGTGGACCTCAGGATGGACGGGCCCGTGGTCACCGATTTTGCCCATGACGTGAAAGCCTGTGCGCTCGGCCAGGCCTCGTCCTCGATCATGGCGCGCCATGTGGTCGGCTCGACCGCGAGTGAATTGCGGGAATTGCGCGAGACCGTGCGCAAGATGCTGAAGGAAAACGGCAAGCCCCCTGAAGGAAAATGGGCGGACATCGCGCTGCTGGAACCGGTGCGCGACTACAAGGCGCGGCATGCCTCGACCCTGCTGACCTTCGACGCCGTGGTCGACGCCATCGGCCAGATCGAAGCCAAGGCCAAGCAGCCGGCATCGGCCTGATATCCTTGTCCCGTCTGACTCAGTTCGTCATGCCCGGCCTCGTGCCGGGCCGGTCCGAAGCCCTTCGTGGCGGAAAGTGAATGGTTCGAGACGCGCGCAAGAAGCGCGCTCCTCACCATGGGGGAGCATCATCTGCGCGTCTTCGGCGTCGCTTTTCCCGTCTTCGGCGTCGCTTTTGCAATCGCATTGGCCAGATCGACGAGGGAGTAGCGGATTTTGCGATTCCCGATTCCTCCGAACGCGGTCAGCAGGTTGAGCGTGTTGCGGTCGGGAATGAGCTTGGCCGGAGCGGCACCGGTTCTCTTGCCGGCGGACGTGTCGGCATTGGCCTCGAACAGGGCGCCAATCGGAATATCGAATATCCTGGCGATCTGGGGAAGCCGCCCGGCGCCGACCCGGTTCGCGCCTTTTTCATATTTCTGTATTTGTTGGAACGAGACGCCGAGCTTACGGGCGAGGTCGCCTTGCGTCATGCCCACGATCAGTCGATGAGCGCGGATGGATTCTCCGATCTGGATGTCCGCGGAATTCGGCCGCCGCCTTGTGTTCTTCATTGCAAAATTCACTACCTTTGAGAGATGATTCACGTCATTTTCAAATTGCACAGCAACATGGGCTTCGATTTCAGTTGGGTTGAGTCTGTGCCCAAAGCATTGCTTCGATGATCGCGTCGCGCAATTTCCGCCGCTGCACTTCGTCACATTCGACAAACGCTAAAATCGAATTGGCGCGAACCGCGAACTCGTCACGTTTTTCAGCGTCGGCTTGATCGCTTGGTACCGGCGCTTTCAATGGCTTGCCTCTCCGTTGCTAAACTTGTTTGCAAAATGCACTACCTTCGGGAGATGATTCCCGTAGTGCAATTCTAGATATGTAATTCCCGAGTCCGTTCTGCTGTTTTGTAGATAGAGCAGCGAGGCGCATGGTCTCGATAGTTTCCGGATAATTCCCGGGCCGCGTGTAGTTCGTCGCGGATTCCCGGGACAAGTTCCGCCGTCGCCTCGCCGGAGGCGCAGCGGCCTCTGGACGGCGCAGTCCGGTCAGTTCAACGTTGGCGTAGAACAGCGGCACGTTTTGCAGTCTTCCGCACCGCTAGCCGGATCGCTCTACTGCTCACTACGCTAGGTGGTGAGGAGCCGGGATATGCAGAATAACGTGCGAACCATCGATCCCAGTCACAATCAAATACGCACGGAGGTCGTGACGACGTACCAGCAATTGCTCCATGCCTACGCCATCCGCAGCATCTGCTTCATGGAGGAACACGGCGTCAAAGCGCAGCAGGCCTTCGACGGCAACGACTACCAAGCCACCCACATGATCGTCTATGCCGGCGACGAACCGATCGGTGCCTTGCGCATCAGATGGTTCAAGGATTTCGCCAAGCTCGAGCGCACGGCCTTCCGAGAGGCCTATCGCAACACCCACGTTCTGAAGGCTTTCGCGTATTTCGTGTTCGACCACGTCGCCCGCAAGGGATACGACAAGGTCATTACCCACGCGCAGCCGAAATATGCGCGGCTATGGCGAATTATCCTCGGGTTCAAGAAGACCGAAGGCAAGGAGCCGGTCTACTTCGACGGTCACCCGGAGCCGTACATCGAGCTCGTCAAGGAGCTCACCCCTCCGCTCAATGCAATCTCGGCAAGCACGGACGCGGCCATCCTGTTCCGGACCGAGGGCTTCTGGGATGCGCCGTCGCAGTATGAGGCGGTCGCATAGTCAGCCTCTGTACCAGCGGAGGATATCTTCCGCAGTCGTAAAACCCGCGAAAATACGAGCACCACCGTGGACTTCTCCCGGACCTACATGAAGCAGGTGGTCGCGATCCACCAGGCGATGTTCGAAAAGCTCCTGTCGGATGAGGATGCGGCCGTCAGCCTGGACCTGGCCGAACTGTTCCGCGACGCCGGCAGGACCTACCTGCAAATTTCGCAACGGATCAACGAGACGTGTCTGTCTCAACAATCCCTTCAAGATTGAACATCTTACGGAAGCCGGCATCGTACACGCTCGGCGGATTGTTCAACCTGAACTCGTCGCCGAACCAGGGATTGTTGCCGCCGAAGACCTCGCTCAACCAGTCGAAGACGAGACGGACCGGGCGGGCGTTCACGCGGTCGGCGAGCGCGGTCAGGTAAAGAGGGACCGAAATCCTCAAGTCGATTTCCAGCGGCACGGCGGACGGCTCCAGGAGTGTGTAGCTGCCGAGCATCCCGATTCCCTGTCCCGCCTTGACCAGCATGCCGTAGGCAAAGGAATTGTCGCAGTAGTGCGCGATGCGTCCGCGCGCCACGGCCTGCTGCCAACCGTCCCACAGCCCGGTCCTGGAGATGAAGTATTCCGACTGCAGGAAGAGATGCTGTTCCAGGTTGTCGCGCGTCGGCAGGCCATGCTTCCTGATGTAGTCCTTCGCGACGACGGGAATGAAATGAAGCTGCCCGAGCTTTCGAATCCGGATGCCGGACGATTCGGCCGGGCTGTTGCCGATCATCATGTCGGTCTGGTTTTCCCGGAGGTGCACGAGATTGACCGAGTTCTTCAGATGCAATTGGATTTTTGGATATTGCGCGGAAAATTGCTCGAGAGCCGGCGCGGCGAAGAGCGCGTTCAGCCCGTCCGTGATGCTGACGCTCACGGTGCCTTCCGCCTCGGTGGTCTCCGCCTTCAGGTCGCTGGTGATCGAATAGAGCCTGTGGTCCAGCCGACCCAGGGCCTGCGCCAGCGCCTCGCCCTTCTGGGTCAGCTTAACCCCGCGGGCGGTCGCGATGAAAAGCTGCGAGCCGACCTGGTCCTGGAGCCGCTTGACCTGCCGGCTCACCGTCGGCTGGCTGGTGTTGGTGATCTCGGCGGCGCGATTAAACGACTTGGTCTTGGCCACGGCGAGAAAGGTGCGCAATTCGCCCCAGAACTGTCCGCTCAGGAGATTCTCGTCGTCGAGTGGGCCCCCGTTAAATGCTTGCTGGTCCTCGTCGAACGCATCCATGGTTTTCACATTCAAATGGAGGTGACGACCACCTACAGCTTAACCGTATCGGAGTACAGGGCGATCACATAATGAGCTTCGGCACCGGTCAAGGAAATCTTCCGCGGACAGTCATCGAACCCGCTAAAATGCGAGCACCAGAAAATTACAGAACGTATTAACGAGACGTATCTGTCCCACCATTCCCTGCAAGATTGAACATCTTACGGAACCCGGCATCGTGCACGCTCGGCGGATTGTTCAACCTGAACTCGTCGCTGAACCAGGGATTGTTGCCGCCGAAGACCTCGCTCAACCAGTCGAATACGAGACGAACCGGGCGGGCGTTCAAGCGGTCGGCGAGCGCGATCAGGTAAATAGGCACCGAAATCCTCAGGTCAATTTCCAGCGGCACGAAGCAAGGTTCCACCAGCGTGTAGCTGCCGAGCAGCCCAATCCCCTGCCCCGCCTTCACCAGCATGCCGTAGGCAAAGGAATTGTCGCAGCAATGCGCGATGCGTCCGCGCGCCACGGCCTGCTGCCAACCGTCCCACAGCCCGGTTTTGGCGAGGTAGTATTCCGACTGCAGGAAGACATGCCGTTCCAGATTATTGCGCGTCGGCAGGCCATGCTTCTGAATATAGTCCTTCGCGACGACGGGAATGAAATGAAGCTGCCCAAGCTTACGAAACCGGATGCCGGACGATTCGGCTGGGCCGTAACCGATCATCATGTCGGTCTGATTTTCGCGCAGGCTTATGATGTTGACCGGGTTCTTCAGATGCAGCTGGATCTTTGGATATTGCGCGGAAAATTGCTCAAGAGCCGGCGCGGCAAACAGCGCGTTCAGCCCGTCCGTGATGCTGACGCGCACGATGCCTGCCGCCTCGCTGGTCTCCGCCTTCAGGTCGCTGGTGATCGAATAGAGCGTGTGGTCCAGCCGGCACAGCGCCTGCGCCAGCGCCTCTCCCTTTCGGGTCAGCTTGACCCCCCGGGCGGTCGCGATGAAAAGCTGCGAGCCGACCACGTCCTGAAGTCGCTTGACCTGACGGCTCACCGTCGGCTGGCTGGTGTTGGTGATCTCGGCGGCGCGGTTGAACGACTTGGTCTTGGCCACGGCGAGAAAGGTACGCAATTCGCCCCAGAATTGTCCGCTCAGGAGATTCTCGTCGTCGAGCGGGCTCCTGTTGAAGGCCTGCTGTTCCTCGTCGAATGCATCCATGGTTTTTCAGCCAAGTTGACGGTGCTACCGCCTGCAGCTTAACCGTGTTCCCAGGCCGGAGTCCACGCCCCCGCCGGGCGCGCGAACCTCAGCCTGAGAGTCTAACTAAAAAAGTAGCCGATAGAACCGCGGATTTATCGAAAGCCCGTCATGGCCGGGCAGAAGCGCGAAGCGCGTCTTCGCGCTAGATGTCGGGGGCATCCACGTCCTAAAGCGGCGGCAGCAAGAAAGACGTGGATGGCCGGGACGACGCCCGGCCATGACGGAGAAAGAATCATTTTCAAGCGCTTAGAGGGAACCTGAAAATACCGGCTGCCTGTTCGGTCATACTCTGAGGATTTTTGAGGATGGATTTGTATTGACAAATGCCTCTACAAACGTCAGATTGTTTTCCTAGGGGCAGGATATGGATTTTGCGGGTTTTGATTGGGATTCCGGCAACCGCAATAAATGCCAAAAACACGGAGTCTCGATCGCCGAGATTGAAAGCTTGTTTGACCGGCCCGTTGTTATCCTGCCCGACAAGGAGAATGCTCAGAGCGAGCGACGGTTTCGGGCAATAGGAACCACATCGAAGAAGCGAAATGCGTTCGTAGTGTTCACGGAGCGAGACCGTGGCAACGGCGTCCTGATACGGCCGATCAGCGCCCGCTACATGCATAAGAGAGAGGTGGAGAGCTATGAAAAAAACTATCCCGACGTTTAAGACGGACAAAGAAGCCGAGGACTTTGTAGCGACGGCAGACCTCACCGACTACGATCTTTCCGGCGGCGAGGTGGTGCGTTTCGAGTTGAAACCCAAAGACAAATCGGTAAATCTCCGCTTGCCCGCGCAGCTCCTTAAAGCCGTGCAAGACCGGGCGAAACGGGTTGGCATGCCCTATCAGCGGTTTATTCGGATGGCGCTTGAGCGCGCATTGCACGATCCGAAATAAAAATCCTCGTCACGCGAATATGTCGCCGTCGCTACTTGGCCGGCGCCGCGACGCCGCCGGTGGGGACGATGGCTTCTGCCGTCTTGGTGGATTTTGCCGGCTGCGGATTGCTCTCCACCTCCGCACCACCGGCAAAGCGATCCTGCACCGGCTTGGCGGTCAGCGCGGCAACCGGCACTGCAGTGACGTCGGCCTGCGGCAGCACTTCGGCAACGGCTTCGGTGGTCGAAAGATTGGTCAGCCGCAATTCGTCCCGCGACAATTCGTGCAGGTCTTCCCAGGGCGGCACGTTCAGCGACAGCGACAGCAGATCGCCCGTCCCTCCCATGTCGAAGGTGTATTTGGCCAGACGCCCGATGTCGCGCTCCACGATCATCATGTCCTGCGCCGTA
>Ga0210389_10003981_pt1 | contig 11518 bp, 10 predicted proteins | sample IncBWH28OmetaG_FD_160127 | JGI IMG/M metagenome (GOLD analysis project Ga0210389, IMG submission 160127) | Forest soil microbial communities from Barre Woods Harvard Forest LTER site, Petersham, Massachusetts, United States - Inc-BW-H-28-O ... | reverse complement strand
GGCTCCTGGGCCGATCGAGAGGGTGTGGAACAAGCGGCGTGGTCGGTTCCCGGTGTCCACGAGGTCTCGAATCACATTACCGTGCAGAGCGCATTGACGGCGACCGCAGCCATTTGATGGGCATGATCGGGGCTTGTCCCACTTGCGCGGTTCCGCGATTGCCGGGCGGCACTCTGCGCCGATCGCCACCAGAGGAACATCCGCCGCGGCGGCCAGAACCAGCGCTCCGGCGCGCGCTGTACATCGCGGACCTCCGCCATCGGGAGTGATCACTGCGCACGAACACTTCGCCATCACGTCAGTCATCCGTGTAACGGCGGGCCAGCCGTGATGTTCCCAGTCGCCGCGAATCACGCGCAATCCGCACAGCCGGCAGAGGACCATGAGTGCGTCGCCTCTGGGTTCGCTCGGCTTGGATTTTGCCAGAGCCACCATTAAAGATGGAGCGTTTCCGTGCCAAGTCGCGAGCACGCAGCGCTCAGGATTGTCCCGCCATTTTCGCCGCGTTCCCTGGGCAGGTTATTGGCCGGGCGATTTCGGGGATCGAGCGAATGATCGCCGCCGGTGAGCAAGCCGCACGGCATGCGCTGCAGTCCGCTACTGAGCGGCCGCGGCCAATCTTCGCAGCGCCTCTACCCGCGGCGCGCGGCTCCTCGGGCTGTCCAGGCTAAAAGACCGCGCGTCGCCCAGTTGCTCGCGCACATACTGCTCAGTCCGCGTCACGGCCTCTTGCAGCGCCTTGTCCTTTTTCACGAAGGCCATCCAGACGATCGAATTGGTGGCTGTGTCGTACTCCCAGAGTCCCACCACGCGGCCGCGGTCGACAATCGCGTGACTCGGCAAGTCGGCCAGCCCACCCAGCGGCTTGGTGTCTTTATCCACGAAAACCTGGCGGTCCATGTCTTTCCGATCCAGTATTCCCTTCAGATCGCGGCGCAGTAGCACGATGGAATCGAGGCCGGCCACCAAAACATAATGCGGCTCTTTTGGTGTTTTGAAAGCATCGAGTTTCGCGCGATCATCGGGCAGCAGCAAGCGATCGTCACCGGTCTTGACCGGCTCCAGTTTTAGAGGCTCGACGGCCGCGTTTGCCGCCTTAGCTCCCAGGCCGGAAAACCATTGGAACTCGGCGACGGTCGCGGGACCGATCCAGGAAAAGTATCGGTGCGCCAGTTGGGTGTAAGCTTCCTCGGCCGGCAGCTTGACGCCGCGCAACGGGTTCGGCCGCCACAGAGTGTACTTGTAGCGCTGCTGATCAAGGCGGCCATTGATCGGAATTCTTCGGATATCGCCGCTCGCTTGAAGCCTTCCCAGCGCCACGGGAAGAGTAGTAGTGAGACCTTTCTTCTGTCCTTCCGCGCCTAGATTACGAGCCGCCTTTCCGGTCGCCTCCCGCAACCCTTCTGGATCGAGCGGGCCCTTGGCAAGCGCGGCGATCACGGCGCCGCACAGCTGGTCGATCTCTTTTTCCGTGACCCCGAGCTTTTCGGCGGTCTTCATCTCGCCGCTGAATCCGCGCCCCACCGTCAGGCCGAGAGCGAAGTCGCTGGCGGGCAAGACGTACGTGCAACCGCGCGCGCTGGGAAGTTCGTGGATCTCGAGCTTCGCGACGGAAGCGTCCACCTTTTCGCGGCTCAATCCGGCCCGCGAAAAAAGCGTCAAGTATGGGCCGGTGCCGCCCACCGATCGTGCCCAGCCGGTTCGCCCTAATACTTCAGCAGCGGATTTTCCGTCCAAGCTTCCGTCCAGGCCCTGGCGATGCGCATACCAGGCTCGAATCTTGGATTGATCCATAAGCAACGTTTGAAACTCTAGTCTACCGGAGTTCTTTGCGGGTGAGGACCAATCAGGTCGTAAAATAGTGCTGGAAGAGCATGCCGGCCAAACCAGTCCTGCTTCTCGTTTGCACGTTCGCAGTTTGCCGGGCCCAGGAATATCTTCCCGCAATTCCGGTTGAACATCCTGCTATCCAGTATTCTCAAGGGACGCTCGACGATCCGGTAACCCGCCTCGCTAAGCAGCTACAAAGCGGCATTGTGAAACTCGAATCGCGCAGCGATGCGTCGGGATATCTGGCAAGCTTGCTGGAGCACTTGGGAATCAAAACCGATTCGCAGGCGCTGGTATTTTCAAAAACGAGTTTTCAAGCGCCGACCATTTCCCCCTCGAACCCGCGAGCGATATACTTTTCCGACGACGTCGCCGTGGGATACGTTCGAGGGGGCGAAGGATTCGAAGTCGCGGGCACCGATTCCAAGCAAGGCGTGGTCTTCTACACGTTTAATATCGATAAGTCCGGCGCGCCGTCTCTTGCCCGACGCGACGTGTGTTTAAAGTGCCACCAGGGGCCGGCGACGCTCGGCGTGCCCGGCATATTTGTCGGCTCCGTGTTTCCCAGCCCGTTGGGAGTGCCCCAGCGCGATGGCGCGATCATTACGGATCAGCGCACTACGTTCGAAGATCGCTGGGGCGGCTGGTATGTCAATGCCAAGCGCGGCGAACAACCCGACCGGGCCAACGCTGTGGCGTCGAATCCCGCCGAGCCCGACGTTCTGGATACCGACGGCAAGCAAAACCTGACTAACTTGGTGGGACGGTTTACTCCCACCGGCTATCTAAGCACAGTAAGTGACATCGTGGCTCTGATGACTTTCGAGCATCAAACCCAGATGACGAATTACTTCACGCGCGTGGGCTGGGAGGCGCGAGTTATGCAGCACGATGTAAAAGTGGATGATCCTGCTCGGCTGCAACTCGACGCGGACATCGAAGCGCTCGTGACTTACATGCTCTTCGCAGACGAGGTTCCGTTGAAGGAACCTATCGAAGGCATTTCTACCTTCACCAAGTCGTTTCCCGAGCGTGGCCCACGGGATTCAAACGGACGCTCGCTGCGAGATTTTGATCTTCAGAAACGCCTGTTCCGTTATCCGATGAGTTACTTGATCTATAGCGCACAGTTCGATGGGCTTCCCGATAAAATTCGGGAGCGCATTTATCAGCGGCTGTACGATATCTTGACCGGTCACGATCAAGAAGCGAAGTTTGCCAGTCTCTCGGCTAATGACCGGCGCGCGATTCTGGAGATCCTGCGCGACACCAAGCCCAGCCTGCCGGCCTATTGGCTTGCCAAGCCCCGTTCGCGAACCATCGCCGCCGTGTCATCGAGCGCGCGCGAGAACCGCTCGAACATCAGATCGATCTCGTCTTCTTTGATAATCAGCGGCGGACAGAACGCGATCGTGTCAACGAGTGGCCGGATGATGAGGCCATGATGCTGGGCGCGCTTGGCAAGAAACCCACCGACACCTGCCTTGGGATCGAAGGGCGTCTTCGCGGCTTTGTTGGCCACCAGTTCAATGGCGCCGATTAATCCAATTCCGCGCACTTCGCCCACCAGCGCATGATCCTGGAAGCGCCGAAGCCAGCCTTGCATTCGCGCCGCGATTTCGCGGACGTGTGAAACCAGATCCCTCTCTTCGTAGATCTTCAAGGTCTCAAGCGCCACTGCCGAAGTCACCGGATGCCCACTGTAAGTAAAGCCATGCGCAAACACGCCGATCTTTTCCGACTGTCTCACTAACGCATCGTAGACATCGGCGGAAACCATGACGGCCGCGATCGGCAGGTAGCTCGCCGACAGTGCCTTGGCGCAGACCACCATGTCGGGTTTGAGACCGTAGGTGGTGCTTCCCCACATATTGCCGGTACGGCCGAACCCGCAGATCACTTCGTCGGCAATCAACATCACGTCGTATTTCTTTAGGACCGCCTGGACTTTTTCCCAATAAGTGGCCGGCGGAAGCAGCACTCCGCCCGCACCCATGATCGGTTCGCCGATCATAGCCGCCACCGTCTCCGGACCCTCGCTCAGAATGCGCTGTTCCAGCGCCTGCGCCATGCGGCTTGCGAAGGCCTCCTCGGTTTCGCCCGATTGCGCGAAGCGATAATAGTGTGGGCAGTCGACATGCAGGATGTTGGCGATGGGCAGATCGAAATCGCGATGATTGTTCGGCAGCCCGGTCAGGCTGGCGCTGGCGACGGTCACGCCGTGATACGCTTTGGCGCGGCTGATAATCTTCTTCTTTTGAGGGCGCCCGAGCGCGTTGTTGTAATACCAGACCAGCTTCACCACCGTGTCGTTGGCTTCCGATCCCGAATTCACGAAAAAGACTTTGGTCATGGGAACCGGCGCGATGCTGAGCAGTTTCTCCGCCAGCTCGATGCCGATGTCATGCGCTTTGTGCGCGAAGGTGTGATAGAAGGGCAGCTTGATCATCTGCTGGTAGGCAGCGTCGGCCAGGCGCCGCTCCGAAAATCCGAGGCTGGCGCACCACAGCCCCGCCAGTCCTTCCAAATAGCTTTTTCCGTTTTCATCGCGGACGAAAACGCCGTCACCTTCCGTGATGACCAGCGGGCCTTCAGTCTCGTGCAGCTTTAGATTGGTGTAAGGATGAATCGCGGTCGCGATATCACGTTTGGCCGATTTGCTCGCGACTTCGGCTGTTGCGTGCGATGCGGATACGTCAGGCATATCCGACTATTGTGACACCTTACCAAGTGAGAGGAACTATTTGCTGTCGGTGAGCGCTAGCACCGCGTAGGCAGTGGCGGCATCACTCATGAAACGTCCGGCGTCGGAGGCGGGGTCGCGCTGCTTGTTCATCGAAGTCGCCCGCCACTGGCCCTCGGACTTATCCTGATTTTGGGCCAGCCAGCCTAGCGCCTTTTTCATGTGGCTGTCGCTGCGTGAAACGCCGGCGCGCTCGAGAACGAATGTTGCCAAACCTGTGCCGTAGCCGTCGCTCTTCGATTCGAGCGGTGTTCCGTCTCTTCGTTTCCAGGTCGCGATGACGATTGATGTCGTGCTCCAGCCGCCGTCTTCCTGTTGCTTGCTAAGCAGTTCATCGATGATCGACTTCTGCTGTTTGGGCGTCAGCAGATTCGGAAGCTTGGTAGAGGCCCAGAGCAGGAACGTGCGATTCAACAACGATTCGGCTGCCTGTTCGCGCTGAAAGTATTCACCGAGCAACTTCAGATTTTCCTGAACGGCGGGTGTCGACCGGTAATCTTTCGGTGTGTTTCCGGCAGCGAGTGCTCCGAGGGTCGCTCCCCAGAACTGCGAGTCATCCGCTTCCCAGGGCTCGTTGTGGAAGTTGAGCCAAGTCCACGCGCCGGTCTTTTCACCTGTTTTTAGCTGAAGTCCCCACATGTTGTCCAACGCGAGGCGGGCATCATCGCTGAGCTTGCCGTCGCGCGCGTCGTAGCTCGAAAGAATGAGCGCGTTGAGAACTACTTCTGTCCCCCGAGCTTCCGCGGTCTTCGGTGCGCCGTTCTTCTCATCGTTATAGAACGGCAGAACCTCGGACCAAAGCCGAACGCGTTTCTTCACGTTATCGAGAAGTTGACGCTCGTTCGTGGAGGGGACTTGCTCACCCAACGCCGCTCGAAGCGCCGGACGGCCAAGCGCGTACGGCAAGGCGGTGTGACAAGAAATGCAGAAAGTGTCGTGATCGCGAGCAGCGGGCTGCCAGGTGATCCACCAACTTGATCGCTGATCGAGGTATGCGGCAGCACCTTTGCTGTTCCAGGTGGCCGCGTCATTAGTTTCAGCATGCAAACCGACTGCGACGAAACAGGTGGCCAAAGCAAACAATGTCGTTTTCATGCGCCTCCTGGGATGGTTCTTACTCTATCACATCGCCGAACGCGTTCATGTAAGCTTGTTGGAATGGATCGGCCGATCGCACGTCGCGATTTCATTAGCGGTGTAGCCGTGGGGATCGGTGCGCTGGTGGCTCCCGAAGCCGCAGCTCAAGCCGGGCCCGAATCGTATCCGCCGCTTCGCACCGGCATGCGCGGAAGTCATGCTGGCTCGTTCGAAGTCGCGCACGGCCTGCGCGATCAAAAGCAGTGGGATCTCTCCGGCGCGGTCAATACGGGTGAGCTTTTCGATCTGATTGTTGTCGGCGGCGGTATGAGCGGCTTGGCGGCGGCCCATTATTTCCAGAAGAACATGGGACGAACGGCGACCGTCCTGATTCTGGATAATCACGACGATTTCGGCGGGCACGCCAAGCGCAACGAATTTCGATATAAGGGCCGCACGCTGGCGCTCAATGGCGGCACGCTCAACATTGAATCGCCGAACTTCTACAACGCACCAGCTAAGCAACTTCTGGCCGAAGTAGGCATCGATCTCGATCGGTACCAGAAATTGAACGCAAAGAACAGCGAACTTTACCGGGCGCTTGGTCTCGGGGGCGCGTACTTCTTCGATAAGGAAACCTGGGGATCGGACCGCCTGGTACTAACGGGCGGGCGAGGTGGCGGGGGCGGCGCACCGATGTCGGCCGAGTTCCTGGAAAAGACGCCGCTCTCCACCAAGGCTCGTGAAGATGTTCTGCGCCTCTATGATCCGAAGCAACCGGATTACATGCCCGGACTTTCCTCGGCTCAGAAGAAAGAGCGGCTGGCGAAGATCAGCTATGACGATTTTCTGCTCAATGTCGCGAAGGTCGATAAGCAGGTGTTGTGGTTCTTTCACACCCGGACGCACGGATTGTTCTGCATGGGCGCGGATGCAGTCCCGGCGCTGTATTGCTGGAACATGAACTATCCGGGCTTCGCCGGCATGAATCTCGAACCGACGCCCGAAGGCGTACTGGCCGATCTTCCCGGTGGTCAGCATGGCCGTCAAAAGCAATCGCGTCTGGGCGGTGGCGCGGTACATTTTCCGGATGGCAACGCGACCATCGCGCGCTTGCTGGTGCGCTGGCTCATTCCCGAAGCGGTGCCGGGAAAGACGATGGAAGATTCAGGAACGGCGCGGGTCAACTACGCGATGCTCGATCGGGCCAGCCAATCGGCGAGGATCCGACTCAGCAGCACCGTCGTTAATGTTCATCACGACGGCAGTCTACAAAACCCGAAGGGCGTAGTGGTCAGCTATGTGAAAGATGGCAAGACTTATCAGGTGCGTGGTGGCGCGTGCGTGATGGCTTGCTGGAACATGTTTATTCCGTATTTGGTTCCCGACCTGCCGGCGAAACAGAAAGAAGCGCTAGCGTACGGAATCAAGGCTCCGCTCGTTTATACCAGCGTCGCGATTCGGAACTGGAAAGCGTTTGAGAAGTTGGGCATCAACAACGTCAATGCGCCTACGATGTATCACTCGAGCGTGTCACTCGCGGAAGCAGCCAGCCTAGGCGATTTGAAGCACGCCGAGTCGCCCGACGATCCGATTGTTCTGCATCTGGTCCGGGCTCCATGCGCTCCTGGCAAACCCAAGAACGATCAGTTCCGGATGGGGCGCGCGGAATTACTCAGCACGCCGTTCGAAATTTTCGAGCGAAAGATTCGCGATCAGTTGGCGAGAATTCTAAGTCCTGGCGGATTCGACCCCGCGCAAGATATCATTGCCATCACGGTGAACCGGTGGCCGCACGGTTACGCCTTCGCTTACAACAGCCTGTATGATCCGATGGAGTGGGCATTTACGTCGACGAATACGCGGCCGTGCGTGGCCGCACGCCAGCCGTTCGGTTTGATTACCATCGCTAACTCGGACGCCGCCGCGAGCTCCCATACTGACGCGGCATTTCTGGAGGCGCATCGCGCGATCGGTGAAGTATTGGAGCAGCGCGGGATGCCGATGCTCAGCCCGCACAAAGGAGTCTCGTAGTCGATGCTGCCGACTGCTACGGCGCAAAAGCACGGTAGCCCGAGCGAGGAGCTGACTCGCAGCCTCGGGCTGTTCGATTCCACGATGATCGTGGCGGGGTCCATGATCGGGACCGGGATCTTCATCGTGTCGGCTGAAATGGCGCGCGAACTCGGGAGCCCGGGCTGGCTGCTGGTTGCGTGGGCGATCACCGGGGTGTTGACCATAGCCGCGGCACTGTCGTATGGAGAACTGGCCGCGATGATGCCGCGCGCCGGCGGGCAATACGTTTATTTGCGCGAGGCGCTGTCGCCACTGTGGGGATTCCTGTACGGCTGGACTCTGTTTCTGGTGATCCAGACCGGAACGATCGCCGCTGTGGGAATCGGGTTTGCGCGATACCTTGGAATTCTTTGGCCGCCGGTTTCTGAGACCAGCTATCTTATTCCGCCGGTCCATATCAGTGCCAACTACGCCATCTCGCTTTCCATCACTCAACTGGTGGGGCTGCTGGTGATCGCATTCCTGACTTGGACCAATACGCGCGGCATCCGTTGGGGCAAGGGAATCCAGAATGTCTTTACGGTGGCGAAACTCGGGTCGCTGCTGGGAGTGATTTTCCTGGGGATCGTAGTCGGCTGGAATTCGGAAGCCGTGCGAGCGCATTTCGCGGATACCTGGACACCGCGCGGTAATTCGCCGATCGCGCCTGGACTTTCGGCCGGTACGGCTTTTGGATTGCTGGTGGCGTTGTGCGTGGCGCAGGTGGGATCGTTGTTCTCGGCCGATGCGTGGAACAACATCACGTTCACCGCCGGCGAAGTACGCGAGCCGCGCCGCAACGTGCCGCTCTCGCTGGCGTTCGGGACGATCATCGTCATCGGCCTGTTTCTGCTGGCGAATGTCGCGTATCTGGTGGTGCTGCCGATCGATCAGATCCAGCATGCGCCTTCGGATCGTGTGGCGGGCGCGATGCTGGAGGCGTTGTTCCCTCGGATCGGAGCGGGGCTGATGGCGACGGCGATCATGATCTCGGCCTTCGGATGCATGAACGGCATGGTGCTGGCGGGGGCGCGGGCCTATTACGCGATGGCACGCGATGGACTGTTCTTTCGACCAGCGGCCGTGGTGAACCGAGCGCGTGTCCCCGGCGCGGCGCTGGTGATGCAAGGCGCGTGGGCCGCGGTTTTGGTGCTGCTGCGGACGTACGATCCGGCGACTGGCGCGTACGGAAATCTCTACAGCGACCTGCTCAACTATGTGATTTCGGCGGCGCTGATTTTCTACATTCTCACGATCGGCGGCGTCTTCCTGCTGCGGCGCCGGCTCCCGAATGTCGAGAGGCCGTATCGGGCATTTGGGTATCCGGTGGTCCCGGCACTGTACATCATCGGCGCGGTTGTGATCCTGGTCCTGCTCTTTTTGTATCGCGCATCGACGACCATTCCGGGCCTGGTGATCGTGCTGCTCGGAGTGCCGGTTTATGCGGCATTCAAGCGCTGGCCGGGAAGTTGAAAGGATATAAATATGATGCACGCATCGAAGCGAGTGCTGGCAATAGCGATCGTGTGCCTTTTGGGTGGGACGATGGCGAGTGCGCAGCGTGCTAAGAAAACGCAAAAACCGCCCACGGAGCCGGCGCCTCTGATGGCGGACGACGTGTTCAAGAACATTCAAGTGCTGAAGGGTATTCCGGTGAACCAGTTCATGGAGACGATGAGTTTCTTTTCGGCGTCGCTGGGCTACAACTGCACCAATTGCCATGTCGCGGCCAGCCTGGGGAATTGGGAGAAGTACGCTGAAGACGTTCCGGCGAAAAAGACGGCGCGCCTGATGATCGCGATGGTGAACGCGATCAACAAGAGCGATTTCGGCGGGCGTGGAGCAGTGAGCTGCTATTCGTGCCATCGCGGAGCGGGGCATCCCAGAATCATTCCGAGCCTGGCGGAGCAGTACGGGACTCCACCGCCCGAGGATCCGAATGAAATCGAAATTGCGGCGCAGGGTCCGGCGGGGCCTTCGGCCGATCAGATCCTTGACAGGTACATTCAGGCGGTGGGCGGGGCGGAGCGGCTGGCCAAGCTCACGAGTTTCGCCGCTAAGGGAACTTACGGAGGGTGGGACACGGATTTTCAGAAGGTCCCGGTGGAGATTTTTGCGAAGGCGCCGGGGCAGCGCACAACCATCGCGCATACTCGACTGGGAGACAGCACGACGGCGTACGACGGGCGCGCGGGTTGGATTGCGGGGGCCGACAAACCGGTGCCGGTGCTCGCGGTTCCGGCGGGCCAGGATCTGGACGCCATCAAGCTGGACGCGGATCTGTCGTTTCCGGGACGGATCAAGCAGGCTCTCGACGGATGGCTGGTTGGCTTTCCTGAGACGACGATCGACGATCACGCTGTCCAAGTAGTGCGGGGAATCACCGCGAGCGGGTCGCGAGTGAAGTTGTTTTTCGACAAAAAATCGGGACTGCTGGTGCGGCTGGTGCGGTATACCGATACGGTGGTGGGGATTGTCCCGACGCAGATTGACTACTCGGACTATCAGGAGGTGGCGGGGGTCCAGATGCCGTTTCACTGGACGGTGACGTGGACGAGCGGGCAATCGACCACGGAGCTGAGCGCGGTGCAGGGGAATGTTCCGATCGAAGCGGCGAAGTTTGGGAAGCCCGCCGCGCCGGTGGCGCCAAAGCCGTAGCAGCATTCTTGCGGGTATACTGGAGTCCTATGACCGTTAGACTCGATCCCGACAGTGAGCGTCTGATCGAGCAACAACTCCGCGCCGGGCGCTTTCGCTCCGCAGAGGAGGTTGTCGCGCGTGCTCTCGAAACGCTGGTCGAGAAAGAGTCTGCGCATTCGGAGGAGCAGGGAAGGCGCGGGGCTGTGCAAGACATGCTGGAGTTCGCTGGAAAACAGGGTTTCACACTTGGAGATGATCTTGAGATTCGAGACTTGATCCGTGAAGGCCACAAGCATTGACCGGTCCGTTCGTGGTGGACGCGTCGCTGACGCTGAGCTGGTGTTTTGCGGATGAGGCGACGCCGTACAGCCGAAGCGTACTCGTCTCACTTCAGACCACCTTCGCCGTCGTCCCGGCATTATGGCCATTCGAGGTCGCTAATGCTCTTGTGTTTGCGGAGCGTCGCCAACGCATTACGCCTGAAGGCATCCGCCGGGTTCCTGGAAATACTTTGGCGACTTCCGATTCAGATCGAGCGTCGCGATGCGCTTTGGCTTTGGCAGACGGTTGTGCCCCTTGCCCGAGAGCGTCACCTGAGTGCATACGATGCGGCTTATTTGGAATTGGCGAAGCGAGAGGGGATGCATTTAGCCACGCTCGATCGGGACCTGCAGGAAGCTGGTAACAGAATCGGAGTTCCGATCCTTCAGATCTCATAGTCAGTTGAGAGAGACTTTTGACGGATCCTGCGATTTGTGTATGTGCGAGAGTGCGCTTGTAAGCTGCTCGGTAAGAAAGGGATCCGTTTGCGCGGACGCATGGCTGATGAACATGCGTCAAAGAGTTGGCCTGCGGATTTGCGAAATCGTTGGGTTCGTTTTGAAATTTCGAGGGCGGCGCACCGAGATGCGTGTTCTTTGGTTAAAGCTGTTGGCATGATTGCACCATCAATTCGAGTGTAATGGGGCGAGTCAAGGAAAACGGCCGATTGGGTTGCGAAGGTGTTGATTTAGTTGGGTGGCCAGGGTTGTGACTAAGCCGGGACGCTGGGCAATTCCTTAGCTTGACAGCCCCTGCGCAGCATTGTCGCGCTGCCAGTGTCCCGCTATGGCGAACGGACGATACAGGCTCTACGGCGGCAAGAGCACTGGCGCCCGGACCGCTGCCGGAATC
>Ga0210389_10003980_pt1 | contig 11522 bp, 21 predicted proteins | sample IncBWH28OmetaG_FD_160127 | JGI IMG/M metagenome (GOLD analysis project Ga0210389, IMG submission 160127) | Forest soil microbial communities from Barre Woods Harvard Forest LTER site, Petersham, Massachusetts, United States - Inc-BW-H-28-O ... | reverse complement strand
GTGGAGCGGCTTCATGAGCGCGAGCAGCAAATCGCGAAAGATGGCGGTGAGAACGAATGATCCACCTCCGACGAGGAACCCCGACAGAGAGCTGTCTGACCGGGTTGGGTAGCCACCGGAGCAGGATAATCGGGAAAGACTCCCGTCATTGGCGCGAGATTGCCGACGTAGCGATTGACGACGCGGAACAGCGCGATGATGGCGGCTTGGTTGGTCGTGATCGAGTAGAGATTGCACATATGCAGCATTCCAATTCACCGAGGAAATATCACGGGAATACATACCGAAATTAGATGTTCGACGACCTGATCTGGAATGACGGCGAGATCGGGGACCGGGCGAATTGGAGACTGCGGATATCTCGCGAAGTGTGGCTTGTGCAGCTCGTTAAGGACGGCGACACCTTCCGACAAACCGACGCCATTAGGCAAACCGAAATCTACGGCGATTTTGTACCAACCTTCCAAGTCGTGGTTTGCTGGCGGCATTGTGGGAGCGGGGTGCGATCCACATTCTACCGCGTGAAGCACATAGGCTTTGAGGGCAAGCTCGATTGCATGCGTAAGAAGAGCAATTCGCGGCCAATTCGTTTCGCCGTTCACGTAGCTGGACAAGGGCATTGCAGCGTCGCGAAACTGCATGCCCCGGCGTAGGTATTGCTTCGCTTGTGATCCGCCCGTCTGTGGCGGAAATATCGGCGGTCTCATGGAAGGCCCTATCGTTCTCCCGGCCACCACGTGGACGGCGGATCGCTCGCCGATATCTTCGTCGGCCGAAGCGCGACGAGATAGCTGCGCTTGTAGGGGTAGCGGCGAACCCGTGAGCAGTCCTTGCACCGCATGTACCGCTCCAGCTCATGGATCGGCGTCGTCTTCGGACGGCGGATGATATCGAGCGCCACGGTCTGGTGGGTGTCGCAGCCGAGGCAGCGGACCTCAAGGTAGCCGTAACCGGCGTTGAGGGCATCGGCGATTGTTGGAGAAGGTTGGGCAGGAACCTCGGTAACCGAGCATCCGGTCATCCCAGGCCTTAACCGCGAGCCGGTCGGCCACCTTGCGCGCCTCGGCCGCACGCTCCGCTGATGCGCGGATCGAGCTGCCGTAGATCGACTCTCGAGATTTGGTGCTCACCGCCCAAGGATGCCCTCGGCCGAGCGATACGGGCAAGCCGCTACGCCTTGTGGATTTGGGTGATACCGGCACTAGGCCGCGTCCCCACGGATCAGGTTAACTTGCCGCCAAATAGTCCAATGATTGCGCCGAACCCTGCCTTCCAAGCAAAGCCCATCGCTGAAAACACCTCTAGCTGAAGCTGGGTTGGACTAGTTCCCCAGATGCTGGCCATTACGATTTCGGCCAGCCCGGCCAAGACCGTGATGGCGAGAACAGAAATAAAAACCAGCTTGAAGTGCCGAGATAAGACAATTGCATTCGGATCATCGCGCGCGTCATCCCGCCGTTGCAAGCCAAGGGTCCCTGGCGGAAGCGAGGGCCGCTCTCGCGCGCGCAACGCCAGCGCCGGGCTGATTACGGACATTTCCCCTGGCGACGACAGGGACTCCCTGGCGATGATAGCCGTATTTGCAGCCAGACTGCTTGTGCCCGGAACAACCTTGAAGTGGCCGGTCTCGGCCTTCAAGATAAACTGCTTCCGATCTTCGGTCATTCCCACAATCCCCCAAGCTGCCACCCTAACATCAAAGCGCACGCTCAGGATGTAAGCAACCGCCCTCGCCGCTTTTGCGATTGGAAATTTGGATTTAGAAAACGGTTAGACACTTGTTCGAGAAACGTTTTGTTTCCGTACTCTCGTTTTGGTGTCTAACCTGCGGCAAGCTAATTGAAATTGCGTGGGGGTGCGATCCCTGCTGGGATCGCCATGTCTCAAAACGGCAATTGATATTACTTCATAAGGTTGCCCTCAGTGTCGCACCATTGAGAACGTCTGTTCCGGTGCGACACAAGTCGCGGTTTTGGCTTGCGCAAGCCGAGCCACGCCAGCGAAAAATGAAGGCATGTCCCCGCGCATCATGTGGGCCGGGGGGGCCTGCGATGGGGCCTGCGATGCCCAAGCGGGGCTTATGATCGGCAAGGCGAGTGACCTAATTTAATTGACGGCGGTTCTGTGCAAGGACAGAATTTGCTCCATGGGCTAGGCTGAGCGACCGACATGTCCCGAGTGCGGGGCGTATCTAGTTTTGGCGTTACCTCCCGGTGGGAAGGGAAAGCGCACGTTTCAGTGCTTGGACTGCGAAGGCCCCGCCCCCCTGAAAAGCGATCTCGCAAACGGCTGGCTTAAGGGCGAGTTACAACCGCCGAAATAGAATCATTCCCTAGGACGTTGGCTTGTCATGCCGGTCTGTCCGCGGACGTTCAATAAGCTCGTATGTGGGAACGTGGGTGCTATTCCACCACGATTCTAGCGCAGCACCGCAGACCTCGCAGACCGCGTCACCCGTATGCGGTTCCAAGAATTTCTCTTCAGTGCGTCTGTACTCGGCGCCGCAATTGCATTGAACAATTGTCGACATGCAAGAAATATGTACCCGGCTCGGGCCTTTTCCAGCCCGGAACTCTGCCACAATCAAACTGACCACTACCAGAGGGCTGATCGCCGGGCCTCGTCAAAAACGAAAACCCGGCATTCGCGCTGGGCGATTCGCAAATATGCATTGAGATGAATGCCGGCAGTTGAGCGGAGATTATTCCTGCCGTCTGTGCAGTGTGTAACACTGGAACCAGCTCAATATCAGGACGCGGGAGCCCGCCCTAGCAGGTGCGACGCCACGATTCCCGGGTTGGTGGGACGCTCCTTATGACAAATGTGTAGGGAACGGCACCTTTAGCCAAGCCGTTTTACGGCTATGACGACGCTACTGACGATATTGGGCATCTGGTTCGCGCTGAATTTGGCGATACCTGCCTTCATTATTTATCAGCGTTCTCCTCGCCTGAGGCACCGTCGGTTCTACCTCACAGTGGGTAGCTTCGAGGCGGCCCATCGCCAGCATTGACGGCCAGCACCGATACGAGGTCGAAATACAAAAGCCGCCGCTGGGTTTAGATCAGCGACGGCTCTTACTCAGCACACGTGACCACCAAATGTCGCCGCGATGCTGACGGGTTGCAGTTAATGCCGGTTACTTCAGCGACGTATTGATCGAACTAAACATGGTGTTCAGGTTGGAACCGAGGCCATTGACCACGGTAATGATCGCGAGAGCAATACCGGCTGCGATCAGGCCATATTCGATGGCGGTAGCTGCCGATTCATCCCGCAGGAAGCGGGCAAAGAGGTTGGTCATTTGTGACTCCGGTGAGCGAAAGCCGCAGAGTAACGCCATCCTGTTGTGACGCAGTTAATTCGACCGATCAAATGCCAACATAAAACCCGCCGGACGACGGGTTCGAGGTCTGTAGCGGCGGTGTGTGAGCGAGGGTACTGAAGCCGCGCGCCCTAGCCCATGCTGCCCGGCATGAAGCACCGGATTCCAAGATGCGGAGGATCGGTCCCGCGATACGTGTAGGGCCAAACCATAGTTCTGCCGGCGCGGTTCGGCTCGGTGATTACGGCATCGTCGGGAACGTCGACCCATCGGCCCTCGAGACGGACGCGGTAATGGCCATCCTTCGACTCCCAATCAACATCGCTGACAACAGAGCCGTCCGCGAACGAACAACATAGCCCCTTGCCGGATGTTAGCCTGTTGAACCATTCGTTCAGTTCCGGATGGCTGGGATCGTGAGCGAGCGCGGGCGTGCAAAGCAGCAGGGAAATCAGGACAATCCGCATCATCACCGTAGGACCGCCTCCCTTCTTTTCAAAGGCTACGCTTCTGCGCGGCCGCGGCATCATTTTCCGAACGATGTTCACGGAACCCCTAGTGGCCTAAATTGGATTTGATATGGATCAACCCCTATCCGCTCCAAAGAACAGGCAATGAAACAGTGCGCCGCGGGTCTTATCGCCGCAGCCTTCGGCGATGGCTCGCCACGACTCTAGGAAGGCCATCGGTGAGTCCGGGATTTGAGGGCTTCAGGTGCCGGCCGATCGGCGCCAGTCAAGCACGGTCGCGCCCACGGGCTTTGGGGGCGCGAAGCGGGACTGCGACCGTGCAGGCCGTGTGATCGCTGGAAGACACGACCCACTGAAACATGAGGCTTTCGCAGGCGATGTTCCAGAACATCCGCCAAGGCCAGCGCGGGACCGATTAAGCCCCGCGCCCTTGTTCTTCGTCACGTTTCTGTGCGGGCGTAACGCTCGGTCGCCCTCCGTCCGTAATATGTATCGGGCGCGCACCTGTCTGAGCCTCGGGGCCCCGCCGTCTAGTTGTCCTACCCCTTAGACGGCGGGGTGCCCTCCTGTTGGCCTTTACCGCCTCAGCCTTCTGGCGTGTGCTGCCAACCGCTGCCGGTTGCGCTTTCGAAATCGGCGCCGGCGCTTCATGATTGCTCCATGGTTTGGCTAGGCTGATTTGAGGCGCAATTAAAATTCCCCACCTGGGGGAAATCTGCTTGCACAGTAGTGTCAGTTCAGGGAAATCTCCCGTCGCTTACTCGACGTCAGAGGCGACGTCTCGACAGGGCTGGCAGGAGTGCAAGATGCCGTCGACGCCAGTTCAGCGAGATCAATTTGAGGTTTCGCCTAAGGGTATTACCCACAAGCCGACCGGGGCGACGTACACTCCCCATCCTGGCGCCCCGTTCTCCGGAACCGTAAATCTTAGCCAGCTTGGAAACGTGCTGACGAATGGCAGCGATTATCGCCCCCACGAGGTGCAGGCGATGATGGAGCAGTTGTGGGCAGAGTACGTCGACGCGAATCCTCGCCTGTTCGAGGTTCATAATTAAAAGAATGACGGCCGACGCCTGGTCGAGCCCGGGCTGAACGCGAAGAAATGAGCGACGCGCCGGGTCGTCGGTAAAGCGAATTGAGACGATATGAGCCACCTAACTATTGGGGCGCTTTGCCGCGCCCCCTTGTGCGAATTGGGCTGCACCTTCAGCACGCGAATCGGCATAGCGTTGTGTTGCCGTCCTAGTACGGCGCCTCCCCAGACTTCAGGCTCGTCGCGAATGGCGGGCCTCTTTCGCGGGGCCCTCCTATATGCGATGGTGGGGGAGATTAGTGCGCGATGGACTTTCTTGGAGCAATTGCTCGATAGCTGCATTGCAACACTCGCGGACTTAAGCCCGGACCTCACGGCCTGCATCAGCGCCCAAATGATGGGGCATACCCCCCGTTGCCTCACGATAAAAGCAATTGCCCGTTGGCGCGGATTGCCTGACATCGAAAAAGCAGCGGAGAAGCTCAGCCGAAAGCTATTTGACGTGGTCGAACTTCGGAACCGCGCTATTCACGATCGAATCCTATTCGAGACCAAAGAACAAAAGCCCTATAGATCTCATCAAATGTCGAAAAAGGAACTTCACTACGGATTGAAGCCCTTTGATGAAGAGGAATTTAAACGCGCACTGGTGTTGATCGAAGATCGGCGAAAGGAATGCGCGAACCTTCTAACGCTCATTCGCGAGCAGGTTTACGATTATTCGGAGCCGTAAAGACGTGCCCGGGGACCGCTTATTGTGCAAAGGGTAGTTGCGCGTGAGGAGTGAGATGCATCGCCATCTCAGGGGCCAAATCCGGGCTTTCGTGGTTCGGATACTCGGAGCGACAAATGACAGAACTATTGATCGGCGGTCTGTATCACGACCTGAGCAAGAAGCGTTCCTTCGTGCACTTCGTATGGAAAGACGATCCAGACAACCGAACCACGCCATCGCGCCCCAAACGCGAAGCTCCGGCCAGCCTGCGCCGTCGGTGATGCCGCGGAGAAATTCGGCCCTCAGTTGGAAATGCGCTTCGCCGAATTCGAAGTGGAGTCGCGCAAGGATCTCGAACGCATCCGGATCTCTCCGGCGAAATTCATCAGCAAGAAACGGGGCGGGCGTGGTGATCCTCATATACAGGCGCTAGCGGTGATCAATATTTACGTTCGTGAGATTGACGGGCATCTGTATCCCTTGCAGCAAAAATATGAGCAATCCATCGCCATATTTGATGGTAAGAAACACATTCCGATCGTGGAATTTTTCGACGAGATTCTAGCCTTTTGGACGGAAGAACTGCTCGATAGGTTCAAGTTCAAAGGTGAATTCAGCTTTGACTGGATGACGTGCAAAGTGATGATCCGACCCGTGAGATGACTTGAGGCAACGCCGCGGCCCGCCGCCGCGCGCCGGTCGCTTTAACGTGATCAGTAGGCGGCGCATTTTCCACGGCGGCCCGTAACAAGCCGATTTGGAATTGCGAACCTCATGGAACCGAGGAGATACGCATGAGCAAATCGACCTGGCTTTTGACATTTGCCGCGACGTCGCTGGTGATGGTTCCCCTGCTTACATCAGTCCAGGCCGAGCCGATCGGCAGCGCCAAAGAGAGAGTTAAGAAAAATCTCCAAACCAGCTCCAGCCTCAGCGACCCCAGCTCGGCAAGTCGAGCAGGCGCGACCTGCTCCAGAGCCATCGACTGTGAGAGGTGGCCTCCTCCAATGTACGACGATCCTGATCGAAAGGCTGGAGGTGCAGGCGGCATGTGAAGCCCGACTATACGACGTCGCGTAAACTCGCGCATTTGCTGTCACCTTCAGTTGGGGGCCCTTGGGCCGGTACATCCGCGGTACCAAGGGCGAGCGCGTGCGTGGGGGACGGACACGAAGCGCTCAAACTCATGTCAGCGTGACTGCATTCCATGCCGCGCCGTCGTACCGAACGAACGCGCCGAGCGTCGTGTCCTGGAATACGAGACCGACTCGGAGTCCGGTGTTCGGTCTGGACGCCGTGGGGCCGCTCGGGACCGCGACGAATCCGACGGGCTTTAGAGTCATGAACACCTGCACGTCGCGCAGATCGACAAGCAGCGCGCCTCCGGATTCTGGCACGTAGTATGAACCCCGCGCTAGGCCACGCCCAAGCTCGAATGAGCGGTCGCCTGTTGGAATAATTTCGCAGCTGAACCTGTCTCTTGGGGAGTGACCCTCCAAGAGGGGTGAGCATGTTGCGGAAAATGATTATCGCTCTAGTCACAGGGGCGGCAGTTGGCTTGGACCCTATTGCGGCGCGCATAGGGGGATGGTGGCGCTATCTCCGCAGACGCAAGCGCAGGCGGCGCCAGCGACGAGGCTGGGCTTCACGAGCAGGTCGGCCGGGATCTTCCATGCCTCGCTGATGGTGCGGATCATTTCGACCGTCAGCGCGCGCCGACGGTTGAGCACTTCCGACGCCCGGGAACGCGATCCGAGCGAAGCCTGATCGGAAATCGCGAAGTGCCAAGGTACTTGACCAACGAAGTAAGGCCGCCCACTGGGGCTGCCTATAGGAACAACACTCCAACTCGGAGATTGAGGTATTGGTCTGTGGCGCGACACCTAGATCACCCTCTAGCGCCTCGCACCATCCACCGGGAACGACCCATTGTTGGACGCGCGGTCAGCGGTGGGCCGGTTCTCGTCAGGTAAGCGACCTAAGTGGCGGCCTCTACTGCCCGGTTTACCGCCAGAAGTCCTTGAAGCGATCCGGCGACAACTCGGTGTAGCGCACCGTGTGCTGAATGTTGCGGTGACCGAGGAAACCTCGGCTGTCACCGCTGATAGCGCGGATTACAACTGGTTTCATCCTCTTGCGCGTGGTCGGTGTCGCAGAGTGAGCCAATAGTGTCGGAGAACGGCCCCGGCGAACTAGGCCGGGACCGCCTGCCCGCGGGCAGTAGGGGGGTGGAGAAAACGCGGGCAACTCAGAATAGCACCCTCAAATGGTTTCCATTATAAAACCTGGGGCAGCCTCAGTGTTCCTAATCTGCCTTCCCGAGTGTCAGAGAAACGGCCCTGGACGGGGTGGAACTTAATACCAGCGGCCCCGTCCGTACCAGCCGCCACCGCCAAGTAGCAGAATGATGAGTACGATGATGAGAAGTGTGGTGGTATCCATGTCGGAGTCCTCCTGGGCAGTGCCCCTGCGTATGCACTGCCCACCACAACCAACCCTTCGATACCTACCCCGTTCCCGGCGCTATCCGTATTAGTGTCCTAATTCCCCGGAGCGAGTGTCCTAGGACAGCACCGCAGGTCGGGTACTGGCCTGTTCGACCCCTAGTGGCCGGTTTTGAAATACGCAGTGGCCTAGTTTGATTTTTGCCACTTATCCCCGATACTTACGGAACCTAAGTGCACTTTTGCACTTATGACCACATCCGCGCTCAAAATCGAACCGAGCGCAGTTCGGGAAGCATTGTGTCTGAGTTGCCGGTCATCCTGGTGGTGGAAGACGAATACGCACTTCAAGGCGTCATCGAGGAGACTTTGACGGACGGCGGTTTCGAAACCGACATTCTGTCATCCGGTGAAGAAGCTCTGACCCTGTTTCGAGGCGGCTTAAAAAACTACAAGGCACTCGTTACCGATGTGAATCTAAAGGGGCGATTGAGCGGCTGGGATATTGCAAGACAAATCCGAGAAGCCTCCCCCAACTTTCCAATCATCTATATGACGGGCATATCTGCGGACGACTGGCCTTCGCAAGGCGTCCCCAACAGCATTCTTTTGCAAAAACCCTTCGCGCCTGCGCAGATAGTGACGGCGGTTTCTCAGCTAATCAACGCAGGCAGCCCACCAATCGCGCCACCAGCGTAAGGCCGCCTCAGGCGGCGCGCTTGGCGACCTTCGCAATGGTGGCGCGGCTGCAGCCGGTGGCGGCTTGGATCGATGTCCAGCTCTGCCCAGCGGCAAGCATCTGAGCAATGCCGTCATTGCGCGCAGTATCCTCTGGCCGGCCCTTGTAAAGGCCCTCAGCCTTCGCCTTGGCTTGGCCTTGCGCCTGCCGGCGGCGCCTGTCGTCGTAATCCTTGCGCGCGACCGCGGCGAGCATGTCGAGCAGCATGCCGTTGATCGCTTCGAACATGCGGGTGGTGAAGTCGTCGCCGCGGGTTGCCATCATCCAGCTTGTCGGCAAGTCGAGCGCTACCACGCGGATATGCTTAGCGGCCAGCTTGACCTTGAGCGCTTCCCAATCGGACGCCGTCAGGCGCGAGAGCCTGTCGACCTGTTCGATCAGCAGGATGTCGCCTTCGCAGGCATCGGCCAGCAACCGGAACAGCTCCGGCCGCGCCAGCTTCGCGCCGGATTCGTTTTCGACGTACCAAGCCACGACCTGCAGGCCGTGCTCGGTGGCGAAGGTCTCGACCTGGGCGCGGGCGCGGGTCGCATCCTGTTCGTCGGTGGAGGCTCGCAAATACGCTCTGACGTAGCACATGAAAACCCTCCGTAGTTCAATTTTAATGGTTTCTATCATATCGGTTCATTTTGAATTATAAATCTACCTTATTGAACCAAGATTGAGATAGTTTCGGATAGGCATACCTAAATTGAACCACGACAAGAACGGGAACCCATGACCGCCCGCTACGTTTGATTGCAATCGGGGAGGATAGGCGCATGCGGAAACTGCTTGAGGTGGTGGAAATCTGGTTTCTTCTCAATCTGGCGACCTTCACCTTCATCGTGTGCTATCGGCGGCTTGCCGGAGGAACGGCGCGAAGCCGTCTGCCGCGGGCCGACGGGCAGAGCGCGGCCAGTGGTTGAGATTCCCGGGTGGAACAATCCACGCGCGGGAGCGTTGGGCGGAGATGGACCCCCAAACCAAGCGCGAAATTTGGCTTCTGGCCATCGGCACGGCTCTGATGCAGCTGCCGCTGGCGTTCGCGGCCTTCACGATGCTGAGCAACTAGACCCGAGGGGCGCTAATCGGCGGTGGTGCGGCCGAGCGCGGTGGGCGCGTTGAAAAAATCTCGGCGGGCGGGTGCGCGTCGGGGGCCCCACCTCAGCCATGGGGGGCATGCTCTTACGGGAGGAGCAAACATGAAAAAGACAATCGGTCTTGCGCTCCTGGTTCTGTTCGGCGGAGCCGAGGCGATAGCCCAGAGCGACATGAAGAACTCGCCGTCGTCGATTGGCCAGACCATCAATGGCGGCATCCCGGATGCGCCGATCGGTCACCGTCAGCCGCGCGCGGGCGAAATCCCGGATGAGAAGAATCTGGCCAATCCGAACGCCCCGATGAACAAAGAAGACGCTGCGCTCGACAAGAAAATCAAGAGCATCTGCCGCGGCTGCTAACGTCGCGCGGGCCTTCCGCACCACGTTTTTGTCAGAAATCGGCAGACTTGCCAAAACCTGACGAGTCCCCGGTCGATCGCAGCGAGGGCAGCTTCACGCGCGCGCGAGGGCGCGACGGGGCCGGCGGTGGTGGGCGGGCGAGAGGGCGAGGCGGGGGAAAATAAAAAGTCAGGGCCGCCTGCCTGTGCAGGAGGGAAAGTCTGAATGTCGCTGGCGTTGTCACTCATCCACGACTTGATCATCACCCGTGCTGAATTAGAAATGAGCGCGTGGCGCAGCGACCAGTCTACACGGGACGACGTCGGGCTAAGCCTTGAAGTCAAGTCCAGCAAGCTCAACGACGACAAACGGAAGGTGACGGGGGAAGTTGTCCTACACTCGTCGCCTGGGAGCCTCGATCGCGCGTCGCAGATGTACGGCACCTGGATCTTTTATACGCAGGATCGGTTTCACGCCGACGTGGAGGTGCCCGAGGCATTACTGATGCGCATTTGGAACTGCTACTCGAGTCGACCTCAATGGATACTGCTCAATTTCTGGGAAGCGCCGGAGGCATCCGTCGTCGGGAAACATTACGAAGGGCAATTTCGTATTGGTTGTCGAGCAGGATCTGAGCGAAGCGACCGGAAAGATTGAATGTCGCGCGTGTCCCCTCAAAGGAGCCCTCCCTTGGTCGATTTCTGAGTTTTACTCCCGCCGGGTGTAGTCTAGATGGGTTTGCATTTGCCCGGCTCGGCCTCGACGAATTTCTCAATCTGCTCGGTCATAGTTTTTATTGTGTCATCACCCGCATCTGGCCTTGCAAGGGCAAGCATAAACGAAAAGGGGCCAACATATTCGTTCGTTACCGTGACGAACAACTGGCTTCCGGCTCTCTTAGTGAGCCAGTTTTGCTTCACAATTGCGTACATAGGAATCCCGATCGGCTTATCTGGAGTCACCTCTAGCGTGATTTCATCTTCCGTTGCTTTGGCCTTCACCGTGAGGCCAAACACCTTTTTCATTAGATCGACGTATTGATCGAGCTTTTCCTGTCTTTCTTTTTTCGATGGCGTTTTATCCGGTTTTATGCAGCCAGCGCTGGCTGGTGGCCGCCACGATAGATCTCGCCACGTACCATAATCGCCCAGATAATCCGCACGGTCTTGCTCGTCATCGCGACGGTGGCGACCCTCGTTGGTTTTCGCGCGAGCAGATTGGCCAAGCGTGGATCGACTGTGGGATTTTGCTTTGCACGGTGCACGCGTGACGTCATGCCGACAATAAGCAGCTTGCGCAGGTACTTGTCGCCCATCTTGGTGATGCGCCCGAGCCGTTCCTTGCCACCACTCGACTTCTGAAGTGGCGTCAGTCC
>Ga0210389_10003978_pt1 | contig 11523 bp, 7 predicted proteins | sample IncBWH28OmetaG_FD_160127 | JGI IMG/M metagenome (GOLD analysis project Ga0210389, IMG submission 160127) | Forest soil microbial communities from Barre Woods Harvard Forest LTER site, Petersham, Massachusetts, United States - Inc-BW-H-28-O ... | reverse complement strand
ATTGTCAATTTCTAAATAAGTTATTTAATTTCGTTAGGTTGTTACGAAATCCGAACAAAGCGTTGGCATCGCTTAGAAGGCCAGCGCAAGGAATCTGCACTACCTCACCCTCTCATGGCGGGGGCTGTTCTCTCCTTTGTCGAGTTTCAGTACTCGGACGCAAAGAGGTGTTGACCCCCCCCGGCACCAGCCTCATTAGAATGAGGCGCTTAGAGAGCATACTAATGCTGCCCTAACGGAAGTAACGTTTACGGAGCAGACGATCCGAGCTATGGTTCGGGTCCATGGCTAACCGTCGCGCTTCTGTATGGAAGTATGTGAAGATCGGCATCAACGTAAGCGTCAGCCCGTGGCCGTCTGGACAGGAGTGTGATCCGCCCTCATTCTGGCGAAGTGGACACGAATGATAAGTGTCCACTTGGGGGGAAGATGGACACTTACACGCAAGCAGTCCCAGCTAGGCGTCGATACCTGGCGTTGGAGGAGAAGCGGCGGATCGTGGAAGAGACGTTTGTCGACGGGGCGTCTGTGTCACGGATCGCGCAAGCCCACGGACTTAATGCCAACCTGGTGTTCAACTGGCGCCGACTACATCAGAAGGGGCTGCTGACCGATCGAGGTGCGGCAAAGCTGTTACCGGTGCGAGTGAGCACAGAGGTATCGCCAGCAGTCGTGACTCCGTGGGGCACTGCTTGCGAGCCGCGATCCTCATCTACGGGCACGATTCATATCCAACTACAGAAGGCACAAGTGCGGGTCGAAGGCGTGGTGAATGAAGGGTTGGTGCGAGTGGTGTTGGAGTGCCTGGGGCAATGATCGGACCACCCAGCAATACGCAGATTTGGATTGCCGCAGGGGTCACTGATCTGCGGCGTGGCTTCGACGGGCTGAGTGGACTGGTACAAAACAAGCTGGAGAAGAGTCCGTTGTCCGGGCAAGTATTCATCTTCCGCGGGCGCAGAGGCGATCTGGTGAAGCTGATCTGGTTTGATGGAGACGGGCTATGTTTATTTTCTAAACGTCTGGAGGAGATGAATGTAAGCGTCAGGGGAAGGCCACGGTTGACATTCCATCAGAATCGTTCTCTGAGAAATGAGTTTATGGCTTTGCGGCGAGTTCAAGCGCTTTTTCCAAGATAAGGTCATGGCCCGACCTCAGGGATTCAATCGTGGGATGCACCTCCATGTCAGGTTTAATGCCCACTCCCTCAAATTCGGAGCCATCGGGGAAGTGCAGGCGCTTGACAGCGACCTTGACGGTCATGCCGTTTCCGAAATCATAGAAATACGGCAGTCCCGAGCTGCCCTCAGTGGTCTCACCTATAATCGTGCCGCGTCCACTGTCTTTGAATGGCTCAACTAATTCTTCGCAGGCGGAAACGCAGCCGCCGTCTACGAGGAGAATCACGCGGCCGTCGAAAGCGCTCGGGCTGGGTTCGACAACGTCGCCACCCCAGGTCACGGGCGAACTACAAAGGTGGTCCTCTGGGGACCGCTCACAATGTTTTAGGAATGCCGGCATAGATGTTGACTTCTTGACCTCTTCCTTCTTCTGATCACATTCGGCCAACGCAACTCGGACAGTGGAGGATTCCTTCCATTCACGGTAGGGCCGGTCCATAAGGGTCTGAATAAGCCGTTGGGGCGCGACGCCGCCAGGATTGTTTCTCACGTCGATGATCAGCGTCTTGGCGCTCCGAAACTCCCTTACGAAGTCCAGAGCACTCTGTTCGAACCACGGCTGGTTGAAAGCAGGAATGCGGACATAGGCTGTTAGGCCCGGTTTTAGCCAACGGCCATCGGTCTTTTGTCCGGGTTCTTTGAACTTCTCCCGGTCAATTGTGACCTTGCGGTTGCCGTCCAAGGTCAGAGTGAATTGTTCGGGAAACAGATACGGAAGAAGAAATAGATTTTGGCGCTGCGCGGTCATGCTCGACGCAGAAATGTACCGCTGCTGTCGTTGAAAAAAAACTTCGGACGGCATGGTATCGATGCTGGCAATGACATCGCCGGGTTTGAGGCTGGGGAGCAAGCTGTTTTGGACAACCCAGTATCCGTCGAGGGGCGCCGCATAGAACCCGAGAGGCTGGTTGCTCTTGTCGAGCCAGGTGTCCCAGAAGAAGGTGTGTCCGTCGTGGAGTTGGGCAACGAATGCGATCGTCGCCAGGTCGAATTGGCGGCGGTCGTCAAACGCTAACGCAGTTTGCAGGTAGGCCTTATAGGAAGTATCCAAACTCGACCGGGGCAGATCTTTTTCTGCAACGAAGTATCCCTGCGCAAGCGAATAGACTTTCGATGCCGTGAACGTTTGTTCTTCAACGCTCAGTTTTGGACTGTCGCTTGCCTGCGCACCTGCTAGAGTCGCTGCGAAGAGCACAAAAAACAGAATGTGAGGACTTGCGCGCACAGGATTCTCCGTTGGCAGAGCCGATTGCCGCTCTAGTTCCTAATCATTCAGCAACAGGCAGGCTTTTTGCTACCGGGCTATCGTCATAACCATAACTGGGGAACACGGCAATCAACCACAAAACACAGGAACCGCACCGTACATATCATTCGTGAATGCCTCGAATCGCTTCCTACTTGAGTGCGGATTGCTCGGGGTGGGCACCCAGAAGGGTGAACCATCGTAAGCGAATCTGCGAAGCCCAAGACTGCCAACTTCGTGGAATCCCACGCTTCACAAACGAAGAGTGGGGCACCCTCCCAATGGACCTGCTGCATTCAGACTGTCGGTCCTGTCCTTATGCTGCGAAATCTTGTCAGGAGTTTGAGCCCGGAGGGCAGCGCGAACAGCAACGACCATCCCAACCAGAGAACACCTTGTAGAAGGTTGCCGACAGGGTTCGAATAGCCGTGTCTGATCGACCATACTCCGCCACCAAAGAGGGGGATTCCAAAGGCTAGCAATGATAGATTCATCACCGTTTGCTGAATGCTCGCCTCGCTCTTCGGAGATGTCTGGTGTTTTCTGCGGCGGTCAAGAAGCAATCCCACGGTGAACCAAAGCACGACAACGCCGGCAAAAAATAGAAACTGTCCGGAATCGATGCCGAAAACTGATGACGGAGGATGATCAATGCGCTCAACGGGGAGGTATGTCATGCATAAACCCTTGAAAAGTACTGCTGGGGCATTGAGTCCGGCGTAAACTAAGGTCACGGTAGGCACGATTGGAAACTCGCCTCTCGGAGAGGCAGCGTTTATGTGCTCTTGCCACCGCATAACTGGGAATGCAATACACAGCATCAGAATCGGCAAGACAAACGCGAATCTTAGTTTGGGCATTGCAGGGGCTCCGGGTCGGTCTCACTCTCGTGCAAGTAGTGGAGTTTCGTACCAAAAACATTTTCCGCCAGATAATAGGTGATGTTGAAACTGGGAGAGCTCCGATGGAACTTGCCTAGCAAATCCGCGTCCTGATAAGGGGGATTGTAGTTTTGATAACCATGTATCGACTCATGAAAAAGCAAGGCCTCATTCAATCTTTCCTTGGCATCGCCGCTCATTGAGTTACATATGATCTGAGGGTCAAAGAAGATCATCGGCCCCTCGCCAGGTTGGCTTGGAGTTTGACTCGCCGCGGAAGAGTCGTTGCCCTTCTTCCTCATATAATCAGAAATCTTTTCTGTTGCTCTTAGGTACCCGAATGGACAGAAGAATTGTTGGTAAGCGCTCGATGGGCAGAAGACGCTAGTCAAGGCGTTGGACCGCGTTCCGTCAAATAGTCTCGGAACCCGCCTCAGGAAATTGTAAAAATCTGTTTGGTTGCCTTCTAATATACTGAAAACAAATGTTGAGCAGTCCGAACAGGGACTCAACAGCTTTAAGTCAAGCTTTCCCAACGCATCCCGGATTGCTTCCTTTGCGCAGGGCGGTTGGTTAGGAGGGGACAGTGGACAGCTCGGTAAGTCTGGATACCACTCCTGCTGAGCGCTGGTTCCTGTGCCGCCGTGGTTCCCACCCGGAAGAGCCGCATATGTCTGCGCATAGCTGATGGCAGCAGATGCAACTAACGTGGCTGCTTCCGAGGTGATGGCATAAGAACTGCCCAATGAGTTCGCCAGCCAACCCGGCCACTGGCCCCCGCTGGATTGGGTCAGATGCTGAACCAGGCTCACGGTCTGGCCGTTTCCGGTGCCGTTCAGGTCGTAGGTGGTGCCGGAGGAGCCGATTACTCCGCCGCCGGACGTTGCGATCTGAGGAGTGTCGTTCGGCCCCATCCACAGCGTGTTTCCGGACGCTGTGAAGGCAATCATGGGGTTTCCCGTCTGAGTCTGCACGGTACCGATGTATGATCCGTCGGCCCGCTGCAGCACCGGCTGCACCGGCACCGTCTGGCCGGGTGCGATCGTAACTTGGACGTTTGAGGCGACCCCGGCACCTGAGGTTGTCGCCAAATAGAAAGCTTGAGAAGTGCCGCCGTAATTCACAGAAGTATCAACCTCATAGCTGGCGAGCACGCCTTGGTCAGCATTGGTGATGAGGTTGGGTACGGAGGGAACGGAACTCGTACCATTGATCCCATCCCAGTCTCCCAATGTGATTTCGTAGGAGTCGCCTGCGCTGCCCACGCGCATTAGACGAAGGTGGTACGAATAGAGGGTTACTCCGTAGCCTCCACATCCAGACCGGCACCCCAATACTACTCCTTTGTTATTGAAGTACCAGTATGGAACGTAGGCATAACCATCGCCTGCGATCATGAGCTTGCCAATGGTCGGCTCGTAGATCACCGTGTCGCCCCCGCTTTGAGGCAATGGGCTCAAACATGGAGTGCATGGGCCGCCGGTGTAAGTCCAAGTCGAGTCTTCCAGACGAACGGTGAGCGTCTGGCCAGTGGACGGATTAATTCCCACCACCATGTCGCCGTCGATGGTAAAAATGGTGCCGTTGGTATGGACGACCGGGGTGCTGAGACTGCTGCCGGATGCAGATGTATAAGTCCAAGTCGATGGCTGTCCAGTCATGCCGTCCAGCTTATAGATGGAGCTTCCGGTGTAAACGGCCGAGCCACCTTGAAAATCGGGAATCAGTTGACCCGAGACATTTGGAGTCGTCCAAGCCGTCTGGCCGCTCGCCGTAATGGCTTGCACGCTCCCGCTCGCATTTTGTGCAAACACATCCGCCACTCCTGTCGAACTGGGAACTGCCGGCACAATACTACTGACACCGGAACCGTCTCCAGGGTTCGACCAGATCACAGTCCCCGTTGGTAACGTCGAGCCTGCCCAGACGGTAACGTCTGCAGAAGCGCTACCAGCGGTGATGGTCACCTTTCCGGGAGCGACAGCAGTAATGATCGGCGGGTCATCTGTCGATAGCGTGGCGACGGAGGTATTGCTGGAAGTCCAAGTCAGCCCGCTAACGGACTGGTTGCTGGAGTTCAGGGCCTGAATCGATTGAGTTCCGCCGACCACCATGTTGATCAGGTTTGGAACAAGAGTCACCGAAGTACTGCCACCACCGCCGAAGCTTGTGGGAACAGTGAACGTCATGGCATTGCTCCAGACGCCGTTTTGCTCGATCTTCACAATGCCGCTCACCGCGCCAGAAGCGACCGCCGCGACCACTTGAGTATCGCTCCATCCGATGACCGAGCCGGAGGTGCTGCCAATCCAAACGGTACCACTTCCTTGGGTCGCACCGAAACCACTGCCGGTAACCGTCACCACGGTACCAGCGGAACCATTGTTCGGAGTGATGCCAGTGATATGTGGCAAGTTAATTACGAATGGGACGCCGTTGCTCATGACCCCGTTCTGCAGAACGAGCGCATTGCCCGTGGCTGCGCCTGACGCGACCGTAGCGATGACCTGTCCATCGCTCCAGCTGTTCACAGTTGCGGGAACCGTTCCGAGCCAGACGTTGCCACTGTCCTGTGTAGCCCCGAAGCCCGATCCAGTGATCGTGACTTGGGTTCCGGGCAGTCCGTTGTTGGGAGAGATATTCGCGATCGCCGCGGTGTTGATCGTGAACGGAACCGAGTTGGAGGCGGAACTCTGCTGAATTAGAGCTAAGCCCGACGTCGAACCAGTCGACACAGTGGCGACGACCTGGGTGTCACTCCAGCTGACGACGCTGCCGAGCGTTGTGCCGAGCCACACGGTACCGGTGCCCTGAATTGCTCCGAATCCGGAACCGATGATGGTCACTTGGGTCCCGGCTGCTCCGGTGGTTGGAGAAACGCCCGTTACGATCGGGGGCGCGGGAGCCAGAGGCATATTGACGGTAACCGCGGTGCTCCCTGTGATGTTGCCGAAGGCGGCGGTGATTGTTGTGCTTCCTGCCGAGGCTGACACCACGACTGCTGGATTTCCGGGAATGTCGAACACTGTGGCGACTGAGCTGTTGGAAGAAGACCAGGTCACATCCGAAGTTAGGTTTATGATGCTGCCGTCCGAGTAGGTCCCGGTCGCTGTCAACTGGAGAGTCTGAGTGGATCCCAATGACACCGTCGGATTGGAGGGAGAAACTGCGATCGAAACGAGAGAGGCGGTGACCGTGACTTCTGTCGAAGCTGTGATCGTTCCTACCGATGCCGTAATCGTGGTCGTCCCTGCACTCAGCGCGTTGATGATGCCAGCGCTGCCGGCGGCATTACTTACGGTGGCTACAGAAGGTGAGGAAGAATTCCAAATAACCGACTGTAGCGGCGTCTGTGAGTTGTTCAGCGGATTGCCAGAGCTGTTGTAGCCGGTGGCCGCAAGGGACAATGTAGTACCAAGCACGACGGGAGGATTCGATGGAGAGATCGCGATGGACGCCAATTGCGGCAAAGCAAGGCTTGTGGGCTGATACGAATCCGAGCTCGACAGCGTCAATCCGCTATTGATCCCGCCAACCAGCAGCACGCTACCATCCGTCAGCAAGGTGGCCGTATGACCGGAACGTCCACTTGATAAGGCTTGGCTGGAAGTAAAGCTATAGGCTTGTGGATCGAAGATTTCCGTCGTCCCATCGGAAATGCATGAAGATGCGCAGGAATCATATCCTCCGGCGAGGAAAATCTGACCATTTGTAAGCAGTGTGGCAGTCTGGTCAAAACGGGAGACGTTCATGTTTCCAGTAGGGTACGTGGGGTAATGAAACGATCCGCCACTGTAGAGTTCAGTGGCCGCTGTGGGGCAGCCCGGTGAATTGCAGGTCGATCCGCCTGCGATCATTACCTGTCCATTATTGAGAAACGTGGCCGTCGAATTAGCCCGCGGGGTGTTCAGGCTGGCGCCGACACTGAAGGTATCGGCGACCGGATTGTACAGCTCGGCCACTGCGGGATAATTGGCCCCATTGAAGCCACCTGCGATCAAGACCTTTCCTGAACTCAACTCGACCGCACTTGCGTTGAACCGCGCGGCATTAAGATTGCCGGTGGCGGTGAAGGTTCCAGCAACCGGATTGTAGAGTTCAGCGGTGTTCAGAACCGTACAGGATGTAGCCGAGCTGCAGGTTTCTCCTCCAGCAATCAGGACCTGACCACTACCGAGCAGGGTCATCGTGTGTCCATACCGATCGATGGTCATGTTTCCAGCGCCGCTGAACGTGCCAGCATTGGGGTCGTAGATCTCCGCGCTACTTAAGGACGCACAATTTCCGCTTGAATCACAACTGTACCCACCGGCGATCAGGACTTTGCCGTTGCCAAGGAGGACAGCAGGCGCTGTGCGCGACGTTGCCATGCTGCCTGTGTTGGCAAACGCTCCCGATGTCGGGCTGTACATCTCGGCGCTGTTCAGATAAGTGCAAGAACCTGCCGAAGGACAATTCACTCCGCCTGCGATGAGCACCGAGCCATTATTGAGGAGCGTCGCGTTGTGCTGGTAACGGCTGGTATTCAGCGTTAGAGTACTCCCTGTGACAGTCAGCACTGCAGCTTCGCTGGTCGACCCATAAAAGGCGGTAATTGTGCTGGTTCCGTTCGCAACGCCGCTAGCTAGTCCGTTCCCGCTAAGAGTCGCTGCGCTCTGGTTGGATGTCGTCCAGGAAGCAGAGGATGTTATGTCCTGAACACTCCCATCCGTGAAAGTCCCCGAGGCGTTGAACTGGACGCTGCTGCCTACAGGGATATTCGCGACATTGGGCACCACCGCAATTGAGACCACGCTTGCCGTTCCAACTGTAAGCGGGTAGAGGTAAGGATCCTGGTTAAAACGTCACACTCTTTTAATCTTTTCCACCGGAAGTCCTTCTGATCGGGGCGGCATGCGCAAAACCCGGACTCGGTCCAGCGGTTCCGGCACCCGATCTCGATTCAGCGCGTATCGCCCGAACCGGTTAATATGCTCCGTCTGATAGGGACTGAGGCATGCCAAAGATTCTTCATCAATCGCATTCCCGTCCGCCATGAGCAGTTGCAGCGCCTTCGTCATGGTCACGACGTTGTGGAAGATAAGCAGGTTTGCAACTAAATGATGGTACTTGATCATCTTTCGCTGCTCGTCCCGAGTGTTTTCCGCCAGCAGGCGGCCCCCGCCGAACGCCACCCACTGAACAAATAGATTGAATGCCTCGCTCTTATTGGTTGCCGTCTGAATCGTGCGGCGAAGGTCGATATCGGAAATGTAGTCGAGGAGAAAGACTGTCCGCACAACACGCCCAAGTTCGCGGAAGGCGAAGTATAGCTTGTTTTTGCGGGAATACGTGGCAAGCCGCCGCAGAATTGTAGAGGGCCTGATGCGGCCGGCACCGATTGAAAGCGCCACGCGCAGCATTTCCGGCAGCATGGTGTCGATCAGATTCCATTCGACCTGCCTAGTGAATAGGAAGTCGATGTGCTTGTACGGGATGCCCGCAGCGGGCCGAAAGAAGTGCAGGTTCTTCCAGTTTCGAATGCGTGGTCGGAGTTGAATGCCCAGCAAATGGGCAAGGCCGAATATCGCCGCGCTCTGGCCTTGTGTGTCCGCGTGGATCGTGTCCGGCTGAATATCCGACGTATTGTCCACAACGAAATCCAGGATGTAGTGGCCCTCCCACGACCCGCAGGTTGTGAACCGGCTGAACAGCGCGATGTACATGTCCGACACCAAGTAGTATCCGATGCCGCCGTAACCGCCATAGCGAATGTGGTACTCGGACATCAAATTCTGCGGGGATAGATCCCACTTCGTGCCATCGCCTGAAGCTGATTTCCCCAGCCCCCATACTTTGGTTAGCTCGCATTGCCTGTAGCCGTTCACGACGGTCGTGATCGCTTCATTCAAGTCTTCCTCAGTCACATGCCGCTGATTGACGAATGCCACCTGTCGGCGGTCCAACCCGCGGATCGAGCGCGACGTCTGAGTTGGCCCAAAATCGAACCCGTAGCAGAACGTGGTCACCAGATACCGTTCGGTTGGGTTCTCCAGCTTCGAATCATTGCCTGAGATCGGCCCAAAATGCCTGGTCCAGTTCAGCCATTCCTCGGTGTCGGAGAGCGCTTCGAGGATGCCAATCGGCTGCATGCGCTCCTTCACGATTTTCTCAAGACGCTTGAGACCGGCCGGCTCCGGTTTGCGACGGAGCCGTTTCAACGTAGCCTCGCCGCCTTCGATGCGTAAATATTCATTTGTCGGGAAGGCGTCGTCAGCTTTTGCCGCCGCCTTCGTAAGTCGATCCTTCAAACCTGCCACGAACGCGGCTCCTTCCACAGGAACGCCCGCTCTTTCGCCGTACGAGGCTATGTCCTTTCCATATTCCTCCTCTGTTATCAGCTGTCCGCGATAATCGCTGTAGCGATCACTGCCGGGAATGCACAGGTCGCCCGATCGAAGATCCTGCATCACTTCCGTCAAAATGCACAGTTCGAACGGTCTCCGGAATACGCGGGTGGCAGGCGTCTTCAGGTTCTTACTTCCGGTCACAACCGGCCACCACCTCTCCGTGACGAGCGAAAGGTTTATCAAGGGGACCTGTTCAGTTGAGCCATCGCCCCGCCTTTCATCCCTTACCACCGATAGCCAGTCGTGACGGTCGGTCTTGTGCATCAGCAGGAAAGCAATGGCATCGACGGTACTCGTGTCCGGTGACGTCGACACCAAATCGATGCGCTCCAGGAATCGGAACAGAACCCCGCGCTGATGCGAGTAAAAACGCGTGAGGAACGGCAAATAGTTGCGGCCAGATGTCGCCTCATGCGCCTCGCATTGGTCCAGAATGCGGTCGGCATCGGGTTCCAGCACAGCGCCGATCGCGTTCAAGCGTTCTTCCGCCGTCCCATTGCTCCGGTAGGCGAGCGCAACTCCGTGCAGGGTGGCCACGAGCGAATCCGTGCGCTCCACATGATCTGCTTGATGCTGTAGCAACGCAGCGTAGGCATGGTTATGGAGCTTCTGCACCAACCGGATGAACATGTCTGCGACGTCATCGAGCGCGCGGGCGAGCTGAACAACCATCAGCGCCGCCGTCAGCGTCACACGTTTTGGATCTGCACATTCGTGAATGGACCCCAGATCCAGCGAGCGGGCTTCGGCTGCAAATTGTTTGACCTTGATATCGGGAATATCGGCGAAGACTTCCGCCGGCAGGGTCTGTTGCCGAAGCCATTCCAGGTGTTCCATGAAATCGCGCGTGTTCTGAGTCGTCGCTTGTCTCGGCTCGTCCTTCAAGCGGTCCCAAGAACTTTGGACACCTTCGGCCGGTCGAGCCAATAGCGCCGTCAGCCTTGTCATCACTGTGTCGGAGAGGCGCTCGCGAATTCGTGCGTAGTAGCCTTGATTGATCTCCGTCCGAGCGGCTCGCGCCGCACGCAACATCGTGTTGAAAGCCGGCAACTCGTATCGCTGCCGAATCAATTCTTCAAGGGCGAAATTGATAATATCTGCCAAGTCGTCGCGGGATTGCGCGGCGTTGCGGCAGGCATCCGCCAGCATCTTCTGCGATTCCTCACACCAAGCGCTTACGCCAATGTAGTCGCGAACACGAGCCATATGGCGCCGCCGGACTGAGCCTGCATCATATGCTCTTAATCCGTCTGGCACGGAATCGTAACCTGCGCATTGTGCGACGTGTTGGACGGCGGCGGTCGGAATTTCATCCAACATCACGAAATAGCCCAGCCGCTGGAACGTCTTCAGCAAGAGAAGCAAACCGATGCGCGGGACTGGCTCGCGCGTCCGTCGCTCGGCCCACCTGCACTCGAAGAGGTTGGGCGTGTAGACTTCGTCTAATTCCTTCGCTGCCGGATTGGGTCCGAGCTGCGGATAAGCGGTGTCGCTGACTCCGGGCATTGCCTAGTCCGGTCCTACCGGCGTACCGCCTATTCGCTCAACGCGAGCAACTACCCCCGGATTCGGTTCACTGCTGGAGACGCGCGCGTAGATCGCAGTCACGGTTGGCCGGCTCATACAGCGGTCCTGTCCTCACAGGGAGGTGCCGTTGATCATACTGGAGTTTTGTGAACAGGTGAAACGAGCAGAAGTCATACCCTGTTTCCAATCGTCCCCAGTGTGCGTGGAGACAGTCTTGTGGACACCCCACCTGTCTGTCTGGAGTGGCCGGGGTGAAGAGTGTGACGTTTTAACCAGGATCCTTACCTCTACCCTATTCG
>Ga0210389_10003977_pt1 | contig 11524 bp, 12 predicted proteins | sample IncBWH28OmetaG_FD_160127 | JGI IMG/M metagenome (GOLD analysis project Ga0210389, IMG submission 160127) | Forest soil microbial communities from Barre Woods Harvard Forest LTER site, Petersham, Massachusetts, United States - Inc-BW-H-28-O ... | reverse complement strand
TGAGAAAAAAAGGATATAACGTACGACCAGTTAAAAGAAAATAAATACAAGATGAGTAAAGTTGAAATTTCTGTACTGCATGTACATGTGGTGGCAGCAGAATTGAATGTAAGCACCAAACAGGTGCAGGCAACTATTGAGTTGCTGGATGAAGGCGCTACAGTACCATTTATTTCGCGTTACCGGAAAGAGATTACCGGCAGCATGGATGAAGTGCAGATTACCGGCATTCGCGATCGTTTTGAACAATTGCGCGAACTGGATAAAAGACGCGAAAGCATTCTGAAATCAATACAGGAACAAGGCAAGCTTACCGATGAGCTGGAAAATAAAATTAAAACGGCCGGTACCATGACCGAGCTGGAAGATTTGTACCTGCCGTACAAACAGAAACGCAAGACCCGCGCCAGTATTGCCAAAGAAAAAGGACTGGAGCCATTGTCTGTTGTTCTGCTGGAGCAATCCATCACCGATATAGAGGCTGAAGCCGCTAAATACATTGATACTGAAAAAGGTGTGGCTACGCTGGAAGAAGCCTTATCGGGTGCGCGCGACATCATTGCCGAACTGATCAACGAAGATCAGCAGGCGCGCGCTTCGGTACGTCAGCTGTTCAACGAAAAAGGAACCATCAAATCAAAAGTGTTCCCGGGTAAAGAAACCGAGGGACAGAAATACAGAGATTATTTTGAATGGGAAGAACCGATTGCCAAAACACCGTCGCACCGCTTGCTTGCGATGCGCAGAGGAGAGAAAGAAGGCTTCCTGATGCTGGACATTGCACCGGTCGAAGAAGATGCCGTAGAGATCTTAGAACGTCAGTTTGTGCAGGGCAGAGGCATTTGCACCGACCATGTGAAGCTGGCAGCTAAAGATGCCTACAAGCGCTTGTTGAAACCTTCTATGGAAACAGAAGTACGCATGGGTACCAAGAACAAAGCCGACGATGAAGCGATTCGTGTATTCTCCGATAACTTAAAACAATTATTGCTTTCCTCTCCGCTTGGACAGAAAAATGTACTGGCTTTAGATCCCGGCTTCCGTTCGGGTTGTAAACTGGTATGCTTAGACAGACAAGGGAAATTACTGGAAGAAACCGTAGTATATCCGCACGAGCCGCAACGTCAGACGCATCAGTCAGCTGCGGTAATCATGGCCCTGTGCCAGAAGCATAGCATCGAGGCTATTTCTATTGGTAACGGTACGGCTGGTCGTGAGACGGAAGCGTTTGTTAAAGGTCTGGGTTTACCGAAAGAAATATTAATTGTGATGGTAAATGAAAGCGGAGCATCTGTATACTCCGCATCGGACGTGGCCCGCGAGGAGTTTCCGGAATACGATGTTACAGTAAGAGGCGCGGTCTCTATCGGCCGTCGTTTGATGGATCCGTTGGCGGAGCTTGTAAAGATTGATCCCAAAGCCATTGGTGTGGGGCAATACCAGCACGATGTGGATCAGAGTTTATTGAAGAAAAGTCTGGATGAAGTGGTAATCAGTTCTGTAAACTTAGTAGGTGTGGAAGTAAACACCGCCAGTAAGCAGCTGTTAACCTACGTTTCAGGTCTTGGTCCCCAGTTGGCGCAGAACATCATTGAATATAGAAATACCAACGGCCCGTTCAGGTCGCGCGCTGATATTAAGAAAGTGGCACGTATGGGTGAGAAAGCATTTGAACAATCTGCAGGGTTCTTACGCATCCGTGATGGAGAAAATCCGCTGGATAGAAGTGCCGTGCACCCGGAAAGCTATACCGTGGTAGAACGTATGGCGAAAGACGTAGGTGCTTCGGTGACCGAGATCATGAAGAGTAAAGAGCTGCGCCAGAAAATTGTCTTGAAGAATTACGTAAGCGAAACCATTGGTTTGCCAACGTTGCAGGATATCTTTCAGGAACTCGACAAACCCGGCCGCGATCCGCGTCAGACCTTTGAAGTATTTGAGTTTGCGGATGGTGTACATGAAATGAAAGATCTGCGTCCGGGTATGAAACTGCCTGGCATCATCACCAATGTTACTAAGTTCGGCGTGTTCGTGGACATTGGCGTGCATCAGGATGGACTGATCCATATCAGTCACCTGAGCGACCGCTTCATCTCTGATCCGTCGGAAGTAGTGAAGGTACAGCAGAAAGTGCAGGTAACGGTACTGGAAGTAGATGAAGCCCGCAAACGTATCAGCCTATCTATGAAAGGCGACGCCGGCGGAGTGAGCAAGCCAAAAGGACAAGGCGCAGCGAAGAAAGAAAAAGAAGTAGAAGGCGATATGCAATCGAAACTGAACATGTTGATGTCGAAGTTTAAGAATTGATGTCTGAATTAGGATTTATTGGATTAAGGGATTAAAGGATCAAAAACAGATGGATAGAGCAACCCGTCAGACCGCTTTTTCGGCGGTCCGACGGGTTTTGTTTGTCTGAACTATGATTCATATAATTTATATGATGACTATGATAAACGAATCTTAACCGGCTTCATTTCAAATTGCGTTAAGAAATTTTGGTTCATGGAGCTTTTTGAACGCTACAACTAGTCCTTTTCCAGGACGATTTTGTAGCGTTTGCGGAATGAACCAAAATTTTAGCTTATTTGAAATCAGCCTTGATTTTTTGGTTCTTTTGCATTAAGGCAAAAGAACATAAGAATAAAAAAGATAGATACTTGAGAATATGTAAGGAAAAATGTTCTTTAGCTAATATGCCCCGCCTTAGTCGGTGTTTAGCGAGTCTGAATGCATGAATAGAAACATTTAGTATCCCGAGCGTCACCGACTAACTACCAATTTATCATTCATAATTTATAATTTATAATTAACTTGCATCATGACCATTGATTTTCAAAAAAGCGGCGGACTCGTTCCGGTAATCATTCAGGATGCCACCACCAGAAATGTACTGATGCTGGGCTACATGAACGAAGAAGCGTTGAACAAAACAAAAGCAGAAGGCAAAGTAACCTTCTTCAGCAGAAGCAAGAACCGTCTCTGGACAAAAGGCGAAACCACGGGCCATTTCCTGCATGTGGTAGATATTAAACTCGATTGCGACCAGGATACTCTATTGATAAAAGTAAACCCCGAAGGCCCGACTTGCCATACAGGTACCGATACCTGCTGGTCCGAAGTGAACAGCGGCAGAACCTTCTTTATTGAAAAATTAGCAGGTGTAATCAAAGACCGTAAAAACAATCCTACAGATACTTCTTACACGGCATCTTTGTTTAAGAAAGGAATAAATAAAGTAGCACAGAAAGTAGGCGAAGAAGCGGTTGAAATTGTAATCGAAGCAAAAGATAATAACGATGATCTGTTTAGAGGCGAAGCCGCAGATCTGTTATACCATTACCTGATTCTACTGGAAGCGAAGAACATTCCATTGGACGAAGTAATCCAGGTATTGGAATCAAGACAGAAGTAGTAGCCTGCCAGTGCGGCGATAAGAAGAACAAACCTTATAGGTTTTGTTTATCATAAAATACATCATTAATGAAATGAAACCTATAAGGTTTCGTTTGAGAATTAAAAGCGTCCTGCAAAATGCGGGACGCTTTTAATTTTTCTGAAGCTCTTCGGGATTTTTAATCCCGAAGCCAGATAATAAGGATTTGTAATCCGTGTATAATTGATATTAAAAAGCTTTCCGGGAAATCGAGAAGCTTTTTGGATGTCAATTTGGAAATATTTTTTTAATATATTTTTGGATCATAATTATACTAAAAACTTCATTTAGGGCTCAATAAGCCTAAAATTTCTAATAATGAGGTTATTAAATATTTATTAGTAATAATAATTTTATAATTATTCCGTGTAGAATATTTTTTATAATTATGATTTTATGGTAAATAGCCGCAGAACTTTTAAAGATAAAATAAATGATTTCTATATCGGAATGTTCTTACAGTCAAAAGCCAGGTTTTGAAACAGTAACTGAAGAATTTACAGGTTCAAATTTTAAGTCATTTTTGAAAAAAATAATTATGTATGGAAAATGAAAATTCATTAATAAAAATAATAGATGGGATTAAATCTCTTTTAAATCAATTACCAAGCGTTGCATACGGTCCTAATATTATTCCTTATTTCAATATAGTTGGCTATGGAAATGGCCAAGTTGGTTTTGATCTATTGAAGAAGGAATTTAATCAATTGGATTTATCTAAGACTCTTGAATATTCAGATTTAGACAAAAAGATACAAAGGCAAAAAGAAGAAATACAAGATTTAGAAAAAGCTCATACTAATTTAAAGGATATTCTTGGAGCAAATATCGAAGCAAATGAAGGTACAATAGCCTTTCAGATATTAACAAATTTGAATAAAGAAATTGATCAATTAATTAAAAAGAGAGATGACTTATTAGATGAAATTGAAATAAAAAAAGATTTAGAAGATGAGAGGATAAAAACTCAAAAAATAAAGGAAGTTTCTCAAGATGAATATTTTAAAAATAAGACTTTTCAATTAGAAGAACTATATAAGCAAAAAGAAGAATCTCTAAATACTAAATTTGAAGAAGATAGCGCGAACATTAATCAAAAAATATTGAATTCCATTAATGCTGCAGAGAGAAAAATTAAAGATGAAGAAAGTAATGCAAATATAAAGGTTAAGCTTATCAATCAGTTTAAAGATTTTTTAGAAGAGACAAACAAAAATATGAGTTTATATTCTTTTGTTATTCTTGGAGTTCTTATAGCGGCAATTCTTGCAATTTCTCTTAGTATTCCCAACTTATTAAATATTTTTAATAGCTACGATACTTTTATAAAACAATACAGTTCTAATATTACAAATTGGCAGATTATCAATTTTGCTTTAGGATTACTAATTGTCAAATTACCTTGGGCGTTTTGTATTAGTGCTGTTTTAACGGGAATGTATAGCTTATTGAAGGGGCTACTTTTAACATACGAAAAAATCAATCAAGACAAAAGGAACATGTCTGCAATTTATGCTATATCAGGGAATGTCGCCCAAGCACTCAATGAGTATGGAATTTCTTTGGCAGAAGATGTTGAAAATGGAGAGACTGGCGAGGCATTCATAATTATTAAAGTTTTGCGCAAAGGGTTAGAACAAAAAAAAGAAAACTTGAGATGGAATCAAATTATGAAATATTTTGAAGGAATGCAACAGCATAAAGTAGAACCTACTATTTCGGATGATCCTTCAAAACTTAAATTAGTTTCAGGTCTATTAAATAAAATGATAGATAAGTTACCCAAAACGTAATAAAAATCACACAGATTTAATAGGTCCATCAACCATGAACTGTGGCACACAGAAGACTATAGGTAGATTAGGTTAAGAAAGAATAAGGTATTTTATGATCTATATGGGAGACAGCTAGCCCGTAGTAATGCAACAATGTTGGTAAGCATAAAACATTGTGGGAACAAACTGAAAAAACACATAAAACAGAAGTAAGTATTTATTTAAAATAATAATTTATGAAATCGAAAGGTATTGCGTATTTATTCTGGTTCTTCTTTGGAGCGCATTATGCGTATTTAGGAAAATGGGGAACTCAAATTTTTTATTGGATTACATTAGGAGGATTTGGTGTTTGGGCAATCATTGATCTTTTTACGCTTAGCGGAAAAGTTGAGCTATACAATACTAATGTGGAACTTAAAACTATAAGAGCAGCAACACTGGCTAATGCTGTGAATTTATCTAAATAAAAAAATGATAGGTAGAAGTTGATAAACAACTTTTATCTATCTAACATTTAAGTTGTATTATATGAAATCCAAACACATCATTTCGTTTTTTTTACTATCAATCATTTTAATTTCTTGTAATAAGAAATCGAATAGTTCTAATGAAGAACGTACCTTATTCGCTCCAACAAAAGATACCATTATTGCTAAATTTAGAAATACACCACAAAAATTTACTATTGATGGAACAAGAGATACCATTATTAAAGGAGAATCCGGAATAAAAATAGCAATTGGAGCTAATGTTTTTGTTGATGAACATGGAAATCCGGTAAGCAATATTAAGTTAGAATTGCTCGAAGCAATCAATGTACAAAGCTTTATTGAAAATAATCTAATTACTATTTCTGATGATGAAATATTAGAATCTGGTGGGATGTTTTACATAAATGCGACTTCTAATGGGCAGGCTGTTAATATTAAAAATGATGAAGCTCTTACCTTATCTGTTCCATCTTCCAGTATTATGGGGAATATGAATATGTTCTATGGAAAATATAATGACGAAGGAAAGCTAGATTGGAAAATTGTGGAAAATAAAGAAACCATGGAGCTTGATTTCAACATGACAGCTATTCCACTCAATTTGCTAGATTATAAAGGACAATCAAAACGGCTCAAAGATAATTTTCTATTTGGAAATCCTATTATTATTGAAGAGATAGAAAAACTTTCAGATCCTAAATATGAAGGTACATTTATTGCAACTCGCGAATTTAGCGAGCGACTACAAATACATCTAATGGGGTCTTTTACTGACCCGGATAAAAATACATTTAGAGATGTAATGGATATATATAAGAAACATATCAATGGAAATTTGTGGGAAGCGGACGAAGAAGTCTTTATATATCTTACACCTCATTATAATGATCTAATGAAAAGAATGAATAGCGATAAAAAAGATGATGAATTAGGTATTGCTAAGGGATTTAAAGAATTTGGAAATGTTTGCTGGAATATTTTAAAATCATATCCGCAGGCAAAATATACGAGACCTATTGACTTTCATAAACTAGGAATTACAGAAAATACATCTAAAAAAGATTTAATTGAAAAAGGAATTTCTCCTGCTCAAGCTGATAGATTTCTTTATATGTATAATACATATAAATCAGAAACAACTTTTGAAAATATAAAGGCTTATACAGTTTCAGTTTCTAAATTAGGATGGGTAAATATTGATCGTTTTTTAGATGATCCAAGTTGTAAAGAGAGCAAGTTGTCTGTAATTGTTAAAGGGATAGATTCGAACACGGTTAAACTTATGTTAGTTTTTCCATTAAGAAACATTTGTGTTGAAGCAATAAACAATAATGGGAATAAATATAGTTTCACGAATAAAAGCGGAATGTATAGAAAGTTGCCAATTGGTGAAGAGGCTGTAATAATAGCATTGTCATCTAAAAACGGGCAACCATATTTCGGAACTACTAAAATTCAAATTCCAGAAACAGGCGAATTTACATTAGAAGTTTTTGAATCAACTACGGAAGATATTAAAAGCTCAATGTCAAAAGTTTTAAAAGCCAAAAGTCCTGGATTATAATGCATTTAGCTCTTCGGAATTTGCAATTTCCACTAGCGCCAGTCTTTAGCGAAGCGGGACTGGCATCTATCATTTTGTAGTCCGCGGCAGCGGATCGACTGCATTTATCCTCACTCTATGGAATTTGCAATTTCCGCAGCCAACGGAAGTCAGATAAAAAGGATTTGTAGTGGTTGCAAATTCCGAATAGTATAAAATACAATGTTTGGGATGAGTGCAAATTCGAAAGTTTATTGTTTTCTATTTTCTCACTTGTTATATACTAAATATTAGCTGAAATAACATGGAACTAAAATCAGGATATGAAGAATGGAAAATATGGTATCCATATGAAGTCTTTTATATTGAAAGTATATTGACTATAACAAGAACAGCTATTTCAGAATATGAATACCTGAATATGATTATAACAGATCAGGCTTTATTTGATAAAAACAGATTTATTTTAATAGACTTATCTCAAAACATAATAAATCAAGCCGCTTCACTTTCTAGATATTTTTGGCCGTCATCAAAACATAGAGTATGTCAATTAAGAGGTGAGAAACTACGAGAAAAACTAAATATTGAAACAAACAATATACTTGAAGATCGGAGTATGAGAAACTTCGTAGAACATTTTGACGAAAATTTAGATAAGTTTTTAAACAAACCAATTGCAGGGAATATAATACCAAGCTATGTCGGATTTTCAATAGAAGAAATCAATGAAATTAGTTTTGTTTTTAGAGCATACTTTATTAATGAGTGGATGTTTAAATCTTTGAATAAAGAAATCAAAATAATGCCAATAATTAAAGAAATTTATCGAATACATAATTTACTTGTTGAAAGTAATGATAAAGGGCGGCTTTGATGATTGGTGATAATGAAAATGAAATATGTACATTATATAGGAGAGTAAATGGCAACTAAACATACAAGAATTAAAAGATCAATTGATGAATTAAAGAATTTTTTAGAATATTATTCAGATGAATATAAGGATACCTATTCAGATATTATACCTAATCATGGTTGGCAAATTGAATATTATGAAGAAGAGTTATATTCGCTGTTAAATAATATATATGGAAATTTGTTCGATAGCCTGTACCCAAAGTTATTTGAAGAAAATCCTTCAACTGATGAAGAAATTTTGAATGAAATTAAAAGCATTGAAAAATATCTATCAGATTCCGAAGAACTATTTAAAAAAATAATTGATAAATCAGAAGAAAAGGTTCTCTCTATAGCAGAAGGAATAGTATATGATTTGGTTTCTAAAGCAAAATTTAAATTAAAAGAAGTAATAAGTTTGGCAGAAAATGATTTGAAAAATTTTAGAACAGCAAGTTCTGGTTTAAAAGAAGATATATCAAATGGAGATTATATAATCGGAATTATTACTGCCACTATAACTGAACACAATGCAGTTTTAAAACTTCTTAAAGATTATAATTTAAGCCTTTACGATGAAATGGATTCAAATACTTATTATGAAGGATACTTTGAAAAGGGTAATAAAAAAATAAAAGTTGTTTTAACTAAAACACATCACCAAGGAATACCTGCTGCTGTTGCTACAACTACAAAACTTATTATTAAATATCATCCGAAAGTTATATTTATGGTGGGTCACCAAGCCGGAAATAGAAATTTAAAAGGGACTCACAAAATTGGGCATATTTTAATTGGAGAAGAATCCATAGACTATCAGCAAAATGAAGTAATTCAAAGAAAAGGTAATGAATTAATAATAGAAGAGAAAGATAGAAAACGTTCTGTTAATATAAATTCATGGCTAAAGACACAGTTAGAACTTTATTTTCAGAAACAAGAAGTATTAGATCAGATTAAAGAAAATTATTTTTATAAAGCTAACTTTCCCGATCAATTAATGGGACATATTGGAAAAATAGTGTCAGGAAGTGCTCTTTTAAGGGCAGCCGAAAGATTTAATGAAATATTGAGTCAAAATCCTGGAACAATAGGCCTAGACATGGAAACTCATGGCTTTTATTATGCTTGTGAAAATACAGTTACTCAAAATCAACCAATGTTCGCTTCTGTTAAATCAATTTCAGATTATGGTGAGCAAGGAGCAAATTATGATGATTTAATCAAATCACCTTTAACGAGACAAGATTATGCATGTTATACAAGTGCTAATTTTATTTATGAATTTATTATGTTTACTTTTTGATAGGATAAAGTACTATCTCTTTACTGGTGTCCCTCACCGTGGTCTGTGGCACACAGAACACCAAAGACAGACCGAGTTTCGCCCTTGTCGGAGTTCCCTGCAAACAAAATATCTCATAGAGAGCTATACATATTGCGGGGTCTCCGACAAGTAGGAAGCAACAATCAAGCAGGAGAAATTTGTCGGAGACCCAAAATTTGCTTTGTTCATATCGCATCATTCATAGCCATGGGAACTCCGACAAAGGCAAACACCAAAAGTAGATTGAGAAAAAATTAAAACTACTCTTTAAATGTTAAATAAATCTATAGTTATGAAAAAGAGTATAATCAGTTTGGCATCTGCAACATTCGGAATTTTAATATCAATCTTTTTGACAGGTTTTACAACTGATTAAGCAAAAGGTAAATATGAATACACTCGCAGCTACAGCACCGGAAAATAAGAGTAATGCTATTGCCAATAGTGTTACTCAAATGCAAAGTAGTACTGAATCTGCTTTGCAGCAGGTTGTCGATCTGCCACAATATACGATGCAGGAAACGTCGGATAGCGACCCGCAAATCAAACAGCCCGTTCAATTACAAGAGAAACCGAAGGCAGATATATCTGTTCAAAAAAAACATATTAAATTTGCAGATAATCGCCCCGAAGCTATAGCGCAAAGGAAATATCGCTTGCTGGCAAATGCTCAGGTGATGCAGCCGAAAGGGAAGGCCAGATGGACCGCAGAACAACACGCAGAAAGAAACGAACGGATGCGTGTAGATCATGAATTGTTTGAGAAGCAAAGGAATTCAACAAACGAGGTACACCAAAATGATCGCGATTATTTTAACGCATACATGCAGATTGCAAAGCAGTCAATTCGTGTATATCGTGGCGATGGACGTGGTATAAATGCAAACTCTCTTCAGAATTTAAATTTTACCGATATTATTGCAGAGCAAACGCCGGATATTACTTTTGACGGAGTATTAGAACACACACATACCAGTACTATGAAAAATGGTATGGTTTCTACTACCAGTGATTTCAACATTGCGTACGGCTTTGCAAAGGATAGCCACGAATGGGGAATTGTGTATACCATACTCGTAGATAACTATATTGATACGGTAGCCTTGTTAAAAGAAAGATATTTCAAGCATCGGTTTGAAGGCCAAAAAGAAATGCTGATACCGGGTAATATACCAGCGTCCAAAATAATTTCAGCAACTCTATATGGATCGGATGGCAAAGTACATGGTGAAAAACGAAATGGGCAATAACTTTCTACTGGCCCACTGAAGCCAGTCATTTTGTAGTCTTTGACTACATTTATACCCGCTCTTCGGAATTTGCAATTCCGAAGCCAGATAAAAAGGATTTACAATCCGATTTACCATTAGTATAATACCTCTGGCACCAGCCATAAGCCCGGCGGTATCCATTTTTGTAGTCCCTGCCTGCATGCCTCTAACCTTTTCCTTGTCGTATTGAGCCACTAAGATTGTCATATTTACACCCTGATAAAGTAAATTCTGTTTGCTAGATTTGTATCGCAACAACATAGGTTGAAGCACTTTATTTTAACAAATACAAAATCAATTTAAGAAATAACTATGGCACGTATCGATCCACACATCAACTTCAACGGAAAGACCGAAGAAGCATTTACATTTTACAAGTCTGTATTTGGCGGGGCGTTCACAACGATTGTACGCTTCAAAGATATAGCAAGCACCGAACAACCAATAGCAGAAAATGAAGCAAATAAGATCATGCACATTGCTTTGCCTATTGGCTCAAACCTGTTAATGGGCAATGATGTTCCGGAGAGTATGGGAAAAGTAAATGAAAATGAGAACAGGTCTAAGATAGCCATCAGTGCAGAAAGCCGTGAAGAAGCCGACAAAATCTTTAACGGACTGTCAGCAGGCGGAGCTGTTGAAGTTCCTATTGCTGAAAGTCCCTGGGGTTCATACTTCGGTATGTTCAGAGACAAATACGGTATTGAATGGATGGTAGATTATACACCTGCAGCAAAAGCCTGATTATTGTTTCGGATTTTTCGTTGAATGCAGTGCGAAC
>Ga0210389_10003976_pt1 | contig 11528 bp, 10 predicted proteins | sample IncBWH28OmetaG_FD_160127 | JGI IMG/M metagenome (GOLD analysis project Ga0210389, IMG submission 160127) | Forest soil microbial communities from Barre Woods Harvard Forest LTER site, Petersham, Massachusetts, United States - Inc-BW-H-28-O ... | reverse complement strand
CACTACCTTCGGCTTCGCGGCGCGCGTCGCCGGCGGCAATGTCCGCGCCGCCAAGATCGTTGGGCTCTCCGTCGGCAAGCTGATCCTCACCATCTGTTTCATTGCCGGCGCCAGCGCGGGCCTCGCCGGAATGGTCGAGGTCGCCGCCGTCCAGGGCCGCACCAACGCCAACCTTGCCGCCGGCTACGGCTTCACTGGAATCCTGGTCGCGTTCCTGTCGCGGCAGAATCCGCTCGCGGTCATTCCGGTCGCGATCCTGCTCGGCGGCATCAGCGCGAGCGGAGGCCTGCTGCAGCGAAGGCTCGGCCTGCCCGACGCCTCGGTGCAGGTGTTGCAGGGGATCATCTTCGTGTTCGTGCTGGCAAGCGACGCGGTCTACGGACGGATCGGCTTCCTCAAAGGCAAATGAGTTTGAAAGGCAAGCGATATGGCGGCTGACGGAACGATCGGGCTCTGGACCGTGCCGCTTGCGGTGCTTGGCGGCGCCATCCGCGTCTCCACGCCGTTCCTGTTCGTGAGCTTGGGGGAGTGCATCACCGAGCGAAGCGGCCGCATCAATCTCGGGCTCGAGGGAACGCTGGTGATGGGTGCGATGAGCGCCTACGGCATCTCCTATCTGACGGGTTCGCCATGGCTGGGCGTGCTCGCCGCGGGCTTTGCGGGCGCGGCGCTGGGCGCACTGCATGCCGGCATTTGCTCGCTGCCGCGCGTCAACGACATTGCAGTGGGTATTGCCCTCATGTTGTTCGGCACGGGCTTAGCCTTCTATCTCGGCAAGCCGCTGATCGAGCCAACCGCCGCAAGACTTCCGGCGATCGATTTCGGCTGGTGGAGCGACATCGCGCAGGTTCGGGCGGCGCTGCGCATCAACGTGCTGTTTTTGTTCGGCGTCGCGCTGGCGCCGATTCTTTATTGGGCGTTCCGGACCACGCGCTGGGGCCTTCTGGTCCGCACTGCCGGTGAAAGTTCGGACGCCGCACGCGCCATGGGCCATTCGGTGCTGTTGATCCGCCTGCGCGCGACCATGATCGGCGGCTTCCTTGCCGGTATCGGCGGCTCGTTCCTGTCGCTGTTTTACCCCGGAAGCTGGAACGAGGGCCTGTCTTCGGGACAGGGCGTCACGGCGGTGGCGCTCGTCATCTTCGCGCGCTGGGACCCGATGCTGTGCATGTGGGCCTCGCTGGCCTTCGGAGGCGCGGCGGCGCTCGGACCGGCTTTGCAGTCGGTCGGCGTCACCTCCGGCTATCATCTCTTCAACGCGGCGCCCTATATCCTGACGCTCGCGATCATGATCATCACCTGCTCGCCGAAGCGCACGCTGACCGGCGCGCCGGCTGAACTGTCGATCACAAAGTAAACGAGGCCAACCATGCCCGAGCGCTATACCAAGTCCGAGCCCTATGCCTGGCCCTATAATGGCGACCTTCGTCCCGCCAACACCGCGCTGATCATTATCGACATGCAGACCGATTTCTGCGGTCCCGGCGGCTATGTCGACAAGATGGGTTACGACCTGTCGTTGACCCGTGCACCGATCGAGCCGATCAAGAAGCTGCTCGCGGCGATGCGCGCCAAGGGTTATCACATCATCCATACCCGCGAGGGGCATCGGCCTGATCTTGCAGATTTGCCTGCCAACAAGCGCTGGCGCTCGCGCCAGATCGGCGCCGGGATCGGCGATCCCGGCCCGTGCGGGCGCATCCTGGTGCGCGGCGAGGCCGGCTGGGAAATCATTCCCGACCTCGCACCGTTGCCGGGCGAGCCGATCATCGACAAGCCCGGCAAGGGATCGTTCTGTGCCACCGACCTGGAATTGATGCTGCGCGTGCGCGGCATCGAAAACATCGTCTTGACCGGCATCACCACCGACGTCTGCGTTCATACCACCATGCGCGAAGCCAACGATCGCGGCTTCGAATGCGTGCTGGTGGAGGACTGCTGTGCCGCGACCGACAAGAGCAACCACGATGCCGCGTTGCAGATGATCAAGATGCAGGGCGGCGTGTTTGGTGCAGTAACCAAATCCACCGACCTGATCGGAGCCATTTAGTGAAAATCGGCGAATATCCCCCGCCGTCCGGCGCGTTCGGCATCGACGCCATCGCGATGACGATGCGTTTCGGCGACTTCGTCGCACTCGACAACGTCGAACTGAAGGTCCGGCCCGGTACGCTGCACGCACTTCTCGGCGAGAATGGCGCAGGCAAGAGCACGCTCGTGAAATGCATCATGGGCTATTACCACGCCACCCAAGGCGACATCCTGGTCGGCGACCGCGAACAGGCGATCGCCAATCCAAAGGATGCGCACGCGCTGGGCTTGGGCATGGTCTACCAGCATTTCACGCTGGTGCCGGCGATGACGGTGGCTGAAAACCTGGTGCTGGCGCGTGACGATGTTCCGGCAATCGTCGATTGGGCCAAGGAAAAGAAAGAACTGGAAGCCTTCCTGTCGAAGATGCCGTTCAAGGTGCCGCTGAACGCCCGCGTCTCGGACATCTCGGCCGGCGAGCGGCAGAAGTGCGAAATCCTCAAGCAGCTCTATTTGAAGCGGCGCTTTCTGATCCTCGACGAGCCGACCTCGGTGCTGACGCCGGGCGAAGCCGACGAGGTGCTCGGAATGCTGCGCGCCATGGTTCAGAACGGCGAGCTGACCATCCTGATGATCACGCACAAGTTTCGCGAGGTGATGGCGTTCGCCGACGAGGTGACCATCCTGCGCCGGGGCAAGCTTGCGGGCAAAGGCCTCGTCAAGGAGCTGACGCCGGATGCGATGGCGCGCGCGATGATCGGCGCAGAACAACTGACCATCCAGCCGCCGCGCTCGGGCGAGGCCGGCAGTGTCCGGCTTGAGCTCAACAAGATCTGCGCGCTCGACGACGCCGGCGCCATCGCGGTGAAGGACGCCTCGCTCTCGGTGCGGAGCGGCGAGATCGTCGGCATCGCCGGGGTCTCCGGCAACGGCCAACGCCAGCTCGTCGAAGTTCTCGCCGGTCAGCGCGAGGCCGAGAGCGGCGAAATCCGCGTCGCCGGCGACGTCTATCACGCCAGCCGCGAGGAAATGCGCCGGCACAAGATGTCGCTGTTGCCGGAGGAGCCGTTGAAAAACGCCTGCGTCGCCGGCATGAGCGTCGCCGACAACGTCGCATTCCGCGAATTCGACCGCGCTCCCTTCGCCAAAGGCGGCTGGTGGCTCAACCGCGCCGCTTTCCGCGCCGACGCCGAACGGAAGATCGGTCTCTACAAGATCAAGACCCGCACCCCGGATACGCCGATTTCGGCGCTGTCGGGCGGCAACGTCCAGCGCGCGGTACTGGCGCGCGAACTCGGCGGCGATGTCGAGGTGCTGATTGCCGCCAATCCCTGCTTCGGACTCGATTTCGCGGCGGTCGCCCAGATCCATGCCGAGATCATGGCGGCGCGCAACCGCGGCGCGGCGGTGCTCCTGGTCAGCGAGGACCTCGACGAATTGCTCGAATTGTCGGATCGTCTGGTGGTGATGTTTCACGGCCAGTTCGTCTATGAGGCGCGCGCGAGCGAAGCCAACCTGACGGATGTTGGCCGCCACATGGCGGGGCACTAAAAGCGTTTTCGAGCGAAGCCGCCTTCGCTAAAGCTTCGGCGGCCGGGTGAGCGAGTGGCCCGGCGAAGCCCTGGCGGAGACGGGTGGGCACCGGTTCGCGTGAAGAAAACGCGTCAAAACAAGAATCTGACGGGATACCGATGACCAACGTCGAAGGACTGACGCAGGCCCAACTGGACGAACATTTCCTGCGGCATTCCTTCGATGTTGCCCGCCGCTCGATGACGAACGGCAATCATCCCTTCGGCGCTATACTGGTCGATCGAAACCGCAAGATCCTAATCGAGACCGAAAACGGCTACATGCCTGCCCATGACGGCACCGCGCATGCCGAGCGTCTGCTGGCCACAGAGGCCTGCCGCGCGCTGAAAGCCGAAGTCCTCACTGATGCGACCATCTATTCTTCAGCCGAACCCTGCGCGATGTGTGCGGGCGCCATCTATTGGGCTGGCATCGGCCGCCTGGTCTACGGCCTCAGCGAGGCAAGACTGCGCGACATCACCGGTAACCATCCGGAAAATCCCACCCTCGACCTGCCCTGCCGCGCGGTGTTTGCGAGCGGCCAGCGCGCAACCGACGTCGTCGGCCCGCTCCTGGAGGATGAAGCCGCAGCCCTTCACGCCGGCGTCTGGAAGAAATAAGCACAAGGCCTGAACTCGAAGCCGCGGGAGATTTCCCGCGGCTTTGCCGTATATGAAAGCCGACAAAACCTGATCACATAAAAATGGCGCCGCGATCAAGTCGCGGCGCCATCGTTTTTGGATAGATCAGGAAGTTTAGAACTTCACAGTGACACCGGCATAGAGGGACTGTTCGGTACAGCTGTGGGTGCTCTGGATCGAACCACCGATCATCGCATTACAGATACCGAGTTCGGCATTGTGATCGAGGCCGAACTTGTTCTGCCAGTAGCGATAGGCAACCCAGAGGTCCACGAAGTGGGTGTACTTCGCACCCCAGACCGCCTTGGAGGCGTCGAAGGTCAGACGGATCGGTTCTGAGTTGATTTCGGTCTTGCTGGCCGTGCTGCTGACACCGGTACCATTAAAAACGAGCGGCTGGTTCGAGTCGCCCTTCGGTCCGTAGAAGCCGGCACGACCGCTGATCGAGAAGTACTGCATGTTCTCGGGCAGGAAGCCGAGATCCATGTAGTAGTTGATTTCAACCGCCCAGGTCCAGTGGAAGTCGGTGTTGCCGTCCGCGAGACAGGTTACGCCCGGAGTACCTGCGGAGAACACGCCGCAGGAGTCGAAGGCGTTATGATTGATTTCCTTGTAGGCCAAGGGCGCGACGTTGAAGAAGCCCTTGTAAGGAAGATCGAAGGCGAACTGCAGACCGAGAACGCCGTCGCGCTTCGCGGGAGCCAGGAAGGTGTTTTCACCCTCGATGTCAGCGCCGATTTCGAACGAAATGTTATGCAGCGGGCCCATGCTGAAGGCCTTGGTGCCGAAGATTTCGTTCCAGCCGAAGGTTGAGCGGAACAGGCCGTAGAACTCGGTGGCCCCTGCGCAACCCGTAGTAAAGGGGCTGTTGATAATAGCGGTCGAAGTCGGAGAACCCGTGCACGGTGATGCCGGATCGTTGTGGTCCGACTTGTACATCGAGATGGTGAAGAAGTTGGTGCCGTAGCCCCAGATATCGAAGTGGGTGAACGAGTACACCTGCTTTGCGGTGTTGCCGTTCCAGCCCGTGCCCGACTTGTTTGGCGAGAAGGCGCCCGGATCAGTGCCGGTGAAGATGTAGGAGAAAGTCACGCGGTCATCGATGAGCAAGAAGAAGGGCAGATCTGCCACAGGCTTCTTGGCCTTGACCGGAAGGTCCGCAGCTCGTGCGACCCCGGCCGAAGCAATCGCGGCCATAGCGAGCGCCGCGGTTGCGAAGATTGCTTTTTTAAACATTAGTACCCCCAATTGCAGAGCGAACCATCACAGGCCCTGAACGGAACAGTTACGCCGATCGCACGACCTGAGAAGCCTCAACTTTTTCCATCGCCTGCTGCAGGATTAATCAAAAATAGCCAAGTCCTCCGCGATTTAGGGGGCCTATTGCGATCGATGGCGATATCGGCGGGCTCGGTGAGGCGCGGCCACGGGTCTTTTTCTAATTGTTTTTATTCATTTTTTTGATCGACTCCGAAACCGGGGCAAAGTCCACCGCACGGCACAACCGTCGCTTCGCGGCATTCGGCGAGCAGTCAAATCACGATGCTCACATCCGAAGCAGCCCCCGGCCGTTCGTGACGAATTGCAACAGACCGTCACAATTATGCAACAGCACCGGACAGGCCAGAAAGCCTCAAGGGTATCAGCTTAGGGCTGGCTTAGGGCTGGCCGCCCGCGTGCTTGAGAATCGCGCTTAGATCTGAACTGCCGAAGGCTTGGGCAACGACTGGCGCTTTTTCGCTACTTACGTTGGCGCGGAAAGTAGCACAGTATTCAGGCAGTCTTCTGGGAACCGTGAATCCGAATGTCAGATTCGACGCCTGTCAGCCCACATTCCGGCGAAGCGCCGCTTTTGCAGACCGTCGGGCTGACCAAGCGCTACGGCACCTTCCTCGCCAATGATTCCATCGACATCGACATCTGGCCGAAGGAAATCCACGCCCTGCTGGGCGAAAACGGCGCAGGCAAGTCGACCTTGGTCAAAACCGTCTACGGCCTGATCCAGCCAAGCGAAGGCGAGATGCGCTGGGAGGGCAAGAAGATGGTCCTGTCCGGACCGTCGGAAGCGCGTTCCCGCGGCATCGGCATGGTGTTTCAGCACTTCTCTTTATTCGACAACCTGACCGTAGCCGAGAATGTCGCGCTCGGGCTCGACGGCAAGGAATCCTTCAAGGACATGTCGGCGCGGCTCGAACAGGTGTCGCGCACCTATGGACTTCCGCTCGATCCGCGCCGCGAAGTCTGGCAGCTGTCGGTCGGCGAGCGGCAGCGCATCGAGATCGTGCGCGCGCTGATGCAGGATCCGAAATTCCTGATCCTCGACGAACCGACGGCGGTGTTGACCCCGCAGGAGGCCGACCAGCTCTTCGTCGTATTGAATAGGCTCAAGGCCGAGGGCCGCGCCATCCTCTACATCAGCCACAAGCTCGACGAGGTGAAGCGGCTTTGCGACACCGCAACGATCCTGCGCGGTGGCAAGAAGATCTCGACCTGCAATCCCAAAGCGGAGACCGCGGCCTCGCTGGCGCGGATGATGGTCGGCACCGAGATCAAGGAAGTCAAAGCGGCGGCCACGCGAACAATCACGGTGCCGCGCCTCGTCGTCAACAATCTCTCGCTCGAGCCCGACGATCCCCACGGCGTGAGGCTGCAAAATATCTCGCTCGAACTTCGCGGCGGTGAAATCCTCGGCATCGCGGGTGTCGCCGGCAACGGCCAGGACGAATTGTTCTCAGCCCTTTCGGGCGAGCGGCCTTCCAATGACCCCGGCACCGTCGTGATCGAAGGCATCGCAGCCGGCCATCTCTCCATCACCAAGCGCCGCAAACTTGGAGCGGCCTTCGTGCCGGAAGAACGGCTCGGCCATGGCACCGCACCGCGCATGAAATTATCGGAGAACGCGCTGCTCACCGGCCACGCCGCCAGCGGCATGGTCAAGTTCGGTTTCGTCAATACGCCGGCGACGTTGTCGACCGTCGACCGCACCACAAAGGCCTTTGATGTGCGCAAGGCCAAGCGTGATCCGGAAGCAGCTTCCCTTTCCGGCGGAAACTTGCAGAAGTTCGTGGTCGGGCGCGAAATCCTCCGCAACCCGGCCGTGCTGGTGGTAAGCCAGCCGACCTGGGGCGTGGATGCAGGCGCGGCCGCGGTGATCCGTCAGGCGCTGCTCGACCTTGCGGCCTCCGGCGCGGCCGTTCTGGTCACGAGCCAGGACCTCGACGAACTCGCCGAAATCACCGACCGGATCGCGGTGATGTTTCACGGGCGACTGTCGCAGGTCCTGCCGACGGCGGAAGCCACGCGCGAGAAGCTCGGGCTATTGATGGGTGGAAGCGGCCTCGACCAGAAGGATGTGGCGCATGCAGCTGGTGCTTGAAAAGCGCGCCGAGCGATCGAACACGATTGCACTGGTTTCCCCGCTGATCGCGATCGCCATGACGATCGTGACCATGGTCATCCTGTTCGCGATCCTCGGCAAGAATCCGGCTCTCGCGCTCTGGGTCTATTTCATCGCTGCAGGAAATCGCGGTAAAGGCGACGCCATTGGTGATGATCGCCATCGGACTGTCGCTCTGTTATCTCGCCAACGTCTGGAACATCGGCGCCGAAGGACAATTCCTGATCGGCGCGGTGGCGGGAAGCTGGATTGCCGTGAAAACCCAAGGCACCGACGCCGGGCCCTGGGTCTTGCCGGCCATGTTGGCAATGGGGGCAGCGGCGGGCGCGCTCTACGCGCTGATCCCGGCGATCTGCAAGGTGAAGTTCGGCGCCAGCGAAATTCTCACCAGCCTGATGCTGGTCTATGTCGCCGACCTCTTCCTCGATTATCTGGTGCGCGGTCCGTGGCGCGATCCGAACGGCTTCAACTTTCCAACCACCGCGGAGTTCGATCCTGTCGCCACCGTGCCGCTTCTGGTCGACGGCGGCCGTTTGCACCTCGGCGCGATTTTCGCCGTGCTCGTGGTCGGAGCCGCCGCCGTCCTGCTCGGCCGGATGATCAAGGGTTTTGAAATCCGCGTGGTCGGCGCAGCACCGCGCGCGGCGCGCTTCGGCGGTTTCAATTCCAAACAGCTGATCCTCCTGACCTTCGCGATTTCCGGAGCGCTCGCAGGGCTTGCCGGGATCATCGAGGTCGCGGGTCCCGTCGGCCACCTGCAGCCAGGCTTTTCACCCGGCTACGGGTTCACCGCCATCATCGTCGCCTTCCTCGGGCGATTGAACCCGGTTGGAATATTAATTGCAGGGCTTTTCCTGGCGCTTACGTTCATCGGCGGCGAACAGGCCCAGATCGCAATGAAGATACCCCTCGACGTGACCAAGGTTTTTCAAGGCATCCTGCTGTTCTACGTGCTCGCCTGCGATTCCCTTATTCTCTACCGGATCCGGTTGGTTTTCGCCTCGCCACAGGTGCCAAGTGGAACTGCTTGAAGCCATCGTCCTGTCGGTTTTGGCGGCGTCGACACCCCTGTTGATCGCGGCCACGGGCGAACTCGTGACCGAACGCTCCGGCGTCCTCAACCTCGGCGTCGAGGGCATGATGATCGTGGGCGCGGCCTGTGGCTTCGGCGGCGCCTGGCTCACCGGTTCGATCATTGTCGGAGCGATTTTCGGAATCGTGGCCGGTGCGCTGATGTCCTTGATCTTCGCGCTGATGACACTCGGGCTCGCGGTCAACCAGGTCGCGACCGGACTTGCGTTGACCATCCTCGGGGTCGGCGTTTCCGGCCTGATCGGCGCCGGCTTCGTCGGCGAAAGAATCACGCCGGCGCCGCATCTTTACATTCCGGGCCTCACCGACATTCCGTTTGCCGGCCGAATCCTGTTTGGCGAAGACGCCTTCGTCTATCTCTCGCTGGTTCTCTTGATCGCCGTCTGGCTGTTTCTCTATCGCACGCGCGCCGGACTGGTGCTGCGTGCCGCCGGCGACAATCACGTCTCGTCCCACGCGCTCGGCTATCCCGTGCTTCGCATCCGCCTGTACGCCGTATTGTTCGGCGGTGCCTGTGCGGGACTGGCGGGCGCCTATCTGCCGCTCGCCTATACGCCGTTCTTCATTCCCGGAATGACCGCGGGCCGCGGCTGGATCGCGCTGGCGCTGGTGGTGTTCGCCTCCTGGCGCCCGGGCCGCCTCATCATCGGCGCTTACCTGTTCGGCGCGGTGACCATCCTGCAATTGCACGCCCAGGCGTTCAGCCTCGGAATCCCCTCGCAATTCATGTCGTCCCTGCCATACTTGGCGACTGTCATTGTCCTTGTTCTGATTTCGCGGGCGAGAACAGGCGGTTCAACCGCGCCGGCCGCGCTTGGCACCGTGTTCGTGCCCGATCGTTGATTTTCGCGTTTCAGGACGCAGGTGAAGGGGGGCACCGCGTTTTGAATGTAGGTTTTACCCCGGGAGTATGGAGATTGATGATGAGGAAAAAACTTCTTGCGGCCGCGGCCGCAGTTCTGCTGGCCGGAAGCCTGAGCGCTTCGGCCGCCGACAAGTTGAAGGTTGGGTTCATTTACCTCGGCCCGGTCGGCGATTTCGGCTGGACCTACCAGCATGAAGTCGCGCGCCAGGCTTTGGCGAAGGAATTCGGCGACAAGATCGAGACGACCTATCTCGAGAACGTCAGCGAAGGCCCCGACGCCGAGCGCTCGATCGAACAGCTCGTGCGCGCCGGCAACAAGCTGATCTTCACGACGTCCTTCGGCTACATGGATCCGACGCTGAAGGTCGCCAAGAAATATCCCAACGTGCATTTCGAGCACGCCACGGGCTTCAAGCGCGACAAGAATATGGGGACCTACAACGGCCGGTTCTATGAAGGCCGCTACATCCAGGGCGTCATCGCCGGCAAGATGTCGAAGGCCGGCGTGCTCGGCTATATCGGCTCGTTCCCGATTCCGGAAGTCATCATGGGCATGAACGCCACGATCCTCGGGGCGCAGACGGTCAACCCGAACATCAAGGTCAAGATCATCTGGGCTAACACCTGGTTCGATCCCGGCAAGGAAGCCGACGCCGCCAAGGCGCTGCTGGACCAGGGCGCGGACATCATCATGCAGCACACCGACTCTCCGGCCGCGATGCAGATCGCTTCCGAGCGCGGCAAGCTGGCATTCGGCCAGGACTCCGACATGATCAAGTTCGGACCGAAGACGCAGCTGACCTCGATCATCGACAACTGGGCGCCCTACTACATCGCCCGCGTCAAGGCCGAACTCGACGGCAAGTGGGCGACGGACAACGACTGGGACGGCCTGAAGGCCAAGATGGTCGTGATGGCGGCCTACACCAACATGCCGGACGACGTGAAGAAGCTGGCGATGGATACCGAAGCCGCGATCGTGGCCGGCAAGCTCTATCCGTTCAAGTGCCCGATCGTCGATCAGGACGGCAAGACGGTTGAGTGCAAGGGCGGCGACCATCTCGACGACGGTCAGGTGCTCGGCATGAACTTCTACGTCAAGGGTATCGACGACAAGATTCCGGGCAAGTAAGCGCCCTAACTTTCCAAGCCAAAGGCCGGGCGGAAACGCCCGGCCTTTTTTCTTTTGCATCTTTTAGCTAACGCGCTTGGCCGCGCCAACGCTCTTTACCCGCTCCCTTTGCGGGAGATGGTATATCGAGTTCGCGGCACTATCGCTCGTCAGCCTGCCTGAAGGGCGCGCGCGGCCGCGCTGTGGCGGTGGATCAGATCGGCGACATCAAGCCCGGGAATGGCGCCGTCAATGACGGTCCACTTGCCCGCCACCATGACGCGATCGGCGCGATGCGCGCCGCACAGCACCAGTGCGGCGATCGGATCGCCGTGGCCGGAGAAACGCAGATCGTCGAGCTTGAACAGCGCAAGGTCGGCGGCCTTGCCGACCGCGATCTCGCCGAGCTCGGGACGGCCGACACAGGCCGCCGAGCCCTTGGTGGCCCAGCGCAGCGCGTCCTTGTGGCTCACTCTGCCGACGCCATAGCGCGCACGTTGCAGCAGGAAGGCGGCGCGGACTTCCTGCATCAGATTGGACTCGTCGTTCGATGCCGAACCGTCGACGCCAAGCCCGATGCCGACGCCCGCCTCTTCCATCTCGCAGACCGGACAGCAGCCCGATGCCAGAATCTGATTGCTGCAGGCGCAGTGGCTGATGGTGGTTTTGGCCTTGCCGAGCCGTTTCATTTCGGAAGCGTTGAAGTGAATGCCGTGCGCCAGCCAGGTCCGCGCATTGAGCCAGCCGCAATCCTCGAGATAATCGAGCGGGCGGCACTGATAGAGCTGTTCGCAGAACCGGTTTTCATCCTCGGTCTCT
>Ga0210389_10003975_pt1 | contig 11529 bp, 8 predicted proteins | sample IncBWH28OmetaG_FD_160127 | JGI IMG/M metagenome (GOLD analysis project Ga0210389, IMG submission 160127) | Forest soil microbial communities from Barre Woods Harvard Forest LTER site, Petersham, Massachusetts, United States - Inc-BW-H-28-O ... | reverse complement strand
CCCAGCGCCGGCGCCCGCCTCCTGTAGACGTCCCCCTTATTACTTCGGCTCGCCGTAGACGATTCCGCGGCCGCCGGTGCCCACGTAGACGCGGCCGTAGACGCGCGGGTCGCCGGTGATGACGCTGCAGAAGCCGTACTGGTGCTGGTCGTCGTTGACCCGCAGCCACGTCGCGCCCACGTCATCCGAGCGGAAGAAGCCGACCACGTCGTCGATCTTGCCGATGAGGTACAGCGCCGGGTACTTCTTGCCGTCGGCCGGCTTGCCGAAGCCGAGGGCGTAGGCTTCGCTCACGCTGGGGATCGACTCGTACGTCTTGCCGGAATCGGTGGAGTGATTGAGCTCTTTGAAGTTGGTGAGCCAGACGTCGCCTTCGATGCCGGGGGTCGCCGCCGCCGAGGCGGAGCCGAACTGGTAGTCGGCGAGACTCGGCAGCCCCGTCGACGACGCCGTGAAGTGGGCGCCGCCGTCGACGCTGGTGAAGGCCTGTCCCCCCTTGGCGTCGAGCACGTAGAACTTCTTGGGGTTCACGCGATCGGCGGCCGGACGAAACGGCACCGGCGCCCAGTCCGGAGAGACCTCCGCATCGGGGAGCCCCTCGGCGCGCGCCCAGGTCGCGCCCCTGTCCTGGGAGAAGACCACCGGCCCCTCGAGGGGCGCCCAGACGAAGGCCGTGCCGTCGGCCGACACGGCGATCGAGCCGGCGCCCTTGGCCTTCTTGGGCATCGTCTTGAACGGCGTCCAGGTCTTGCCGCCGTCGAGCGAATAGGCGCCCCACTTCTGGTTGTTGTCCCAGCCGACGCGGGCGACGATCTCCGGCTTCGTCCAGGCGACGTCGATGCCGCTGGCCGAGCCGCAGAGCGGATTGTCGAACATCCCGTCCTTCGTCGGCTCGTTCAGATCGTCGTGGCGGAAGCCGCAGAGATCGCCCATGGCGCTCAAGAGCGGCGGTCCCGCCGGCGGGCTGACCAGTCCCTTGATGACGGTCTCCTCCAGCCCCCGGTCGAGGAAGGTCCAGTGGGTCGGCTTGCCCACATCCGCGGCGGTCGCGTCGTCGGTGGCCCAGATTCCCGCCCCGGTCACGTACATCACGCGCCCCGGATTGAAAGGGTCGATGTCGATGTCGCCCATCCAGCCGCGGCCGATTGGCTCGGACTTGTGCCAGTAGAGATACTTCGCGCCCGCGTCGTCGCGCACGACCTTGGGCAGCAGCGCCTTCCAGCTCTTCCCGCCGTCGGTGGTCCGGTAGACCTCGTCGCCCTTGGTCCAGCGGTCGATCGTGCTCGCCATCAGCGTTCCCGGGTGCGCGGCGTCGACCGACAGACCGCCGTAGCCGAACTTGTCGTCCCCCGACGGCGCGGCCGGCGTGATGTCGGTGAACTTCTCCGCCTTGGCGTCGTACTTCCAGACCGCGCCGGTGGTGATGTCGTTGGGGCCCGGGCCATTGCCGTAGCTGACGTAGAGCGCGCCGGTGGAATCGAACACCGCGTGGCTGGCCATCAGGCCGGTCGGCTGCTTGGGGACCAGCTTCCAGGTCGCGCCGGCGTCGCTGCTGCGGTAGAGGCTGCCGTCGTTGTTGGCGACCGCCGCGTAGATGACCGGCGTCGGCTTCCCTTTGCTGCCGCTCGCCTTGTCGAAGAGCACGATCGGGATCCCGATCCCCTTGTCGTTGTCCGAGGCGGTGAAGCTGCTGACCTTCTCCCAGGTCGAGGCGGCGTCGGTGCTCTTCCACAACCCCGCCTTGCGCGATCCGAAGTAGAGAATGCCGGGCTGATGGGGGTCGATGGCCAGCCGCTCGCCCATCGAGCGACCGTTCTCGTTGCCGCCCATCTTCACCGGCATGTCGATCGTCTGCCAGCTCTGGCCGCGATCGTTCGAACGGAGGATGGCGCCGTTGCCCACCCACGAGCCGGTGTACGTTCCTGCGGCCAGGTAGACCTTGTTGGCGTCGACCGGATCGGCCGCCAGGCTCTCGATGCCGAAGAAGTTCGAATCCCGCCCCAGCTGATCGGTGAGCGGGACCCAGGCCTTGCCGGCCGCGTCCCAGCGGTAGGCGCCGCCCACGTCGGTGCGGGCATACACCAGCCCCTTCTCGACGGGGCTGAAGACGATGCCGCTGACGAAGCCGCCGCCGAGGACGACGACGTTCTTCCAGTTGTAGGCCGCGCTCCCCTTGAGGCCGCCGCCCTGCACAGCCTGGGCAGGGGTCGGCGCAGCCGCGGTGGTCGCCCCGCCGGCCGTCTCGGGCGGCACGCGACAGGAGCAGACCGTGCAGCCGTGTTGGAGCAACGCCGCAACGATCCCTGCCAACGACATCGCCCGGGAAATCTGTCTCGTCATGGTCGTCGGTTCCTTTGCTGTGTCGTCTGCGGTGTCTTCATTGCGGATCGCCATAAACGATTCCCCGCCCGGAGGTCCCGAGATAGAGACGGCCGGCCTGCCGGCGATCGCCGGCCAGGCAGTTGATGTAGCCGAACTGGTGTTGCGGGTCGTCGAGGTGCTGCCAGCTCGCGCCGGCGTCGTCGGAGCGGTAGATCCCCCAGGCGTAGCTGGCCGTGCCGGAGTCCAGCACCGAGCCGGCGAGGTAGACGGAGGGGTAGGTCTGCTTCGGCAGGACGGGCGCGCCAAAGCCGACCGCGGTCGCCCCGTTCACGCCCGCCACCGCCGGGAACGTCGCGCCCCCGTCCTGCGAGTGGAGGAGGCCGGTGCCGGTCGGCACCCAGACGTCGCCGGCCGCTCCGAACAGCGGGCGCGGCCGGCCGGACGAGGCGGTCATGACCGCGGTGAACGTCTTGCCACCGTCGGTGCTCACATACATCGTCTTGCCCTGGCCGCCCGCGTAGAAAGTCGAGGCGTTGACCCGATCGGCGGCCACCAGCAGGCCGGCGCTGAGCCCCGCGCTGGCGGTCCAGGTCGTGCCGTGATCGGACGAGGTGGAGGGCGGCGGCTGGGGCGAGCCCTTCTTGGCGATCGCGGGAACCCAGACGAACGTCGCGCCGTCGGCGGAGACGGCGATCGATCCCGCCGAGGCGTAGACCGTCCCGGAGGCGGTGGACGCCTGTGGCACGGTGGCCAGGGGGAACGGCGTCCAGTTCACGCCGCCGTCCGTCGAGATGGCGCCGTTCGAGCTGGCCGACGACGAGTTGGTCCCCACGCGCGCGACGATGCTGGGCGCGCTCTCGGCGAAGTCGATGCTGTTGGTGTTGCCGAAGATGGGGTTGTCGAACATCCCGAGCGGCGGCGAGACACCGACATCGTCGTGCCGGAACCCGCCGATGTCTCCGACCCCTGTCAGCAGCGGCGCCGTCGGGGGCGATGGCGGTGCGGCGGCCGGAGGGCTGGCCAGATCGAGCGCCACGGTCTCTTCCAGACCGTCGTCCGCGAACGTCCAGTGCGTCGCCGCGCCACTGTCGGCGGCGGTGACGTCGTCGCTCGACCAGAGGCCCTGCCCGGTGATGAAGAGCGCGTGCGCCGAATCGAAGGGATCGATCTGCACGTTGCCCATCCAGCCCCTCGACGGCAGGTTGCCGGTGTGCCAGTACAGCCACTCGGCCCCCGCCACGTCCCAGATGGCCCCGCTGGCGAGTGACACCCAGCTCGCGCCGCCGTCCGTGGTTCGATAGATCTTGGCCTGGGCGTCCCCCCAGTCGTCGATCGTCGTGACGACCAGCGTTCCCGGGTGGGCGGCGTCGGCTGAGATTCCGCCGAAGCCGAAGCCGCCGTGCATGGGGCTCACGTCGGTCCAGGCGCCGCTGGCGGTGCCGTAGCGCCAGACGGCGCCGGCGGTGACCCCGTTCGGGCCCGACCCGTTGTTGTAGGCGAGGTAGAGGTTGCCGCAGCCGTCCAGCACCGCGTGATGCGGCATCATTCCGGTGGGGGCCCCCGTCACCGCATTCCAGGTGACTCCCGCGTCGGTCGACCGATAGAGCGTATTCCCGCTGGTGACGCCGACGCCGACGTAGATCGCTGGCGTCGGGGTTCCGAAGCTGCCGCTGCTCGGATCGAACACCACGAACGTCAACCCATAACCCGTCCCCGAGCTGTTTCCGGCACCCGCGCCCGCGATCATTCCCGTCGCTGGATCGACCAAGCCCGCGACCTGCGTCCAGGTCTGCGCGGAGTCCGTGCTCTTCCACAGGCCGGCGTTGCGCGAGCCGAAGTACAAGGTGCTCGGGAGGTTGGGATCGACGACCAGCCGCTCGCCCATCGAGCGACCGTCGACGTTTCCGCCCATCGGCGCGGCGATGGCGTTCGTCGTCCAGGTCTGCCCCATGTCGGTCGAGCTCAGGATCGAGCCGTTGCCGCCCGTGAGGTACTCGCCGGCGGCCAGATACACCGCGTTGGGATTGGTCGGATCGGTGGCGATGCTCTCGATCCCGATCAAGTTCGAGTTGCTGTGCCCGACCCAATCGGTCAGCGGCATCCAGCGTTGGTCGGCCGGATCGAACCGGTACGCGCCTCCCACATCGGTCCGCGCGAAGGCGAGACCCGGGAGCGCCGGGCTCATCACGATGCCGCTGACGAAGCCGCCCCCCTCGATGACGACGTTCTTCCAGGCGTACGGACCGGCCGGCGCTGGAGCCGCGGAGGGGATTCCCGCGTCGCCCGCGTACGCGACCGGCGGCGTCCCCTGACATTTGGCCGGCTGCACGGCCGCGGGCCCGGTCGATCCGTCCGTGGCCTGGGCTCGATGTCCCGTGTCGACGCAGGCCACGGAGCTCCCGACCCAGACGCACACGGCCGCCGCAAACAACGCCGGAGCGATCCTCCCCATCACGATCCCTACTGCTTCTCGAGCGCGATGTCGTCGATGAAGATGTCGAAGTGCCGCGGCGCCGCGCTCCAGGTGGCGATCCGAAACTCCCAGAACGACTGCGGGTCGAACTTGGCGCCCGGGCCCTTGGTGAAGGCGGAGATCGGGATCTCCACCTTGTGCCACTTGCCGTCGGCGAAGCCCTTGGCGTACCGCTCGACCGGGACCGTGGCGCTGTCGTTCTTGTTCCCGCTGCAGCCGAGCAGCACGCCGACGGAGGCGGGATCGACCGCGACCTCAGGCGACTTGGCGTCGACGCGGATCTGGAACGTCAGGTGGCTGTAGGGGGTCATGTCGACCCCCGCGTTTTCCGGGTACCAGCCGAACAGGTTCCACCCCATGCCCAGGAACCCCGTCCCGTCGCCGTGCAGCTTGATGGCCGTGGTCCCGTTGACGCCGACGCCGGGCGCCGTCGCCACCTTGCTGCAGCCGACCTTGGGATCGGCGCAGGAGTCCCACCCCTGCGCGCCCGCGCCCGCGCCTTCTCCGTCCCAGACCACCTGACGGCTGCCCGGCGCGGCGGCGGCCGCCGGGCCCGTCTTGGTTGCTGTCGCGGCGGTGGCCGGCGCGCCTCCGCCCGCCGTCGGGCAAGGCGGGCAGAGACAGCCCGCCGTCCCCGACGCGAGAACGGCGAGCCAGGCGCATACGAACAACGTCGACGAACGTGTCATGGAGTCAGGTCTCTGCGTGGAGGAGCTGGACGGAGCTCGGCTCAAGGCGTGAACGTGAGGTCGTCGATCGTAATGTCGACGTCATACGTCGTCGGGGTCGCGGTTCCGGCACCCACGGGAGGCGGGAAGAACCAGTAGATGGTGAGGATATCGCTCGGGACGACCGGCATCGGCTTGCCCCCCGTGAAATCAGCCCAGGCAATGCTCTGCACGGCCGGAGTCGCCGGGACGGTAATCGCCTTGGTGGGATCCCCGCAGGTCGTCTGGCTGTACTGGTTGGTGCCTGACGTGGGGATGCAAGCGCCGGGCGGGACCGTTCCGGTGCCGCCGTCGACGCCGTGGCTATCGAGCCAGGAAGCGGCGATCGTGTCCGGCAGGGTCCCTATGCCCATGGTGATCGTGTTGGGCGTCGTCGTCCCGGTCGCGGGCACGGTGCCGCCGAGGCTGAACGAGATCCCGCTGTAGGCCGAGGCATCGACCCTGCTGCAGTTGTCGAAGGAGAGCCCGAAGCCCGAGTAGGTGCCAACGGTGCCCGTGATGTGCCAGTTGCTGTTTTTCACGTCCGAGGTGATCACCCAACTTCCCGAGGTGGGGTAAACGTACTCGCTTCCCGAAAACGTCGTCGAATCATCGCCGAAGTGCACGGAGTCCGTCGGGTTCGTGCCGGCCTCACCAGGCGTGTACGTGAAGGCCGTGATGAGAGCCTGGGCCGGCGTGGGACACAGCACGCCGCTGTTCGTCGCGTACCCGCCGCCGCCCCCGCCCGAGCCGGTGGTGCCGCCGGAGCTCGTCGATCCGCCGGCTCCCGTGCTCACGCCTCCACCGGAGCCGCCGGTCCCCGAGCTGACCGCCTGACTCGTGCAGGCGACGAGCCCGCCGCCGACAAAAAGAACCGCCAATGCAATGACCCCAATTCGTAGATTCGTATTCATGAAGATCGCTCCCTTTCTTTCAGTTCGGCCCAAACAATTGCCCTCAACGCCCTCGAGGGGCCGTACAAGCTCGTTGCCAAGCGACGCCGTTCATTCGCCCCCCGACGCTAGGGTGCATCGGTTCCCCCATCGCCTCCGGCAGGCGTCCACCCCTTGTGGCGGTAAAAGGCGAGGTTGTCGATCCAGATGTCGGTCCCGAGCTCCTTGGGGAAACGGATCGTGAAGAGCAACAAGCGGGAGGTGATGAGCCTGGTCCCCGGCGCGTTGCCGGTCGCTTTGAGCTCGTCGTTGGGGACGCGGTTCGGCGTCGCGAGTTGTTGATACGTGCCAAACGGAATGGTGACGAGCTGCCAGCCGTTCTCCAGCAGAATCACCGCCTGGTAGTCGTTCCCGCAGCCGTTGGGTGGCAGCGGCGCGGTGGAGGAGCCTGACGACAGCACCATCCCGGTCGCGGGATCGGTGGTGAAGCCGGTGCTGGAGGATCCTCCGTCGGGGGTGGGATACTTGGTGCAATCGGCGGTGGGCGGCGTGGGCAACACGATCCCGCCGTCCGACACCACCATGTTGCCGTTGTATGTGTTGGGGTCGTCCAGCTGGAGCGTGAGCGCCTTGTTCGAGTTGGTGGCCGGGTGCGACCAGAACGACACCCCCTCGTAGGCGGACTCGTCGTGTGACCCGAAGTTGTTGTATCCGATCAGCGAGCCCCAGTCGTTGAAGCCGGAGCTCTGAATCTCCAACGCCGTGGCGCTGCCACACGGAGCCCCGTCGGGCGGTGTCCCCAGGATCAGGGTCACCGCTGCGCCGGGGGTATTGTCGCCCGAAGCATAGAAGGGGGGCGAGGACGAGGACTCCCCTTCGAAGGTGTCGATGGTCTGGAACTCGTAGGCGGCCGCGACGGAGGTGGAGGCGTCCATGACCGTGCAACCGGTGGGAACGGGCTTGTAGGTCGCGTAGGCGGTGCAGCCGAGCGCGCCGGCAAAGGCCAGCGGCACGAAGGCCGGTGCCACCATCCCCGCGCGTGCCGGGCGCGGCAATCTGACGTCGGAGCCTCTCACCACCAGAAGGTCCCGATCAAAGAGAAGACGCTGCGATCCGGGTTGATATTCATGTCGGGGGTCGGCGGGTAGCCGCTGTCGACGTAGACGGCGCTGCCGTAGACGAAGTAGGTGTACTGGAGCGCGATCTCGCCGCGGCTCCGCCAGCCGGTGTGGAACAGGAGGCGCGACGCCAGGCTGGTATAGGCCTGCGTCGAGTCGCTGCCGTGCAACCGCACGTGATCGAACCGTTCGGAGATGCCCAGCCACGAGAGAAACAGATACGTCGCCTCGAAGCCGCCCTTCAGCCGAAACACGTCGTTGTCGGCGGCGACGATGCTGGTCGAGTACGTCCCGATGCCGAACAGGCTGACCAGGACATCGGGGCTGACGCCGGTGTACAGATCGCCAAACACCAGGCGCGCCAGGCTGAGATCGTATTGGCCGCCGAAGACCGTGAGCCCGCCCGTGATGTTGGCGGGCGCGTACATGTTGCCGGTGGCATTGCTGACCTCGCCCAGGTACTGGGCGAGCTCCTGGCCACCGCGCGCGTTCAGGACCTCGATCGCCCCGGAGACCGACTGCGCGTTGGTCGCCCAGGTGTGCGCGAACCCGAGGTAGAGGTGCCCGGCGCGGCCGGCGGTCAGGTGACCGTCGACGCCCATGACGGTGATGCGCCCGTCGGGGACGATGGCGTTGGGCGTGAGGTCGTCCTGTGTCCAGGCGGTCAGGTAGTGCAGCCCCAGGCGGAAGAGCGGCCGGTAGGCGAGCCCGATGTGCACCTGGTTCACGAACGTGGCACCGACGTTCGGGTTCGCGAAGTCGTTCCAGCCCGCCGGGGTGAGGCCGACCGGCGGCCGCCCGAGCTGTCCGCCCAGACCCTGGTCGAGGAGGAGAAGCAGATCGCCGACCTTGTAGGCGGCGGTGATCTGCTCGCCGATGGTGTTCGTCTGCGCGATGAGCGGCGTGCCGTAGCGACCGGCGTCGTACATCCCCATGGCGCCGTACCGGCCGGTGTACGCGCCGACGTTCACCTGCAGCGGGAAGCCGACCTTCTTGCTGAGGTTCACCGTCAGGTAGGCGTCGTTGACACCCATCTGGGCGACCGGATCGTAGTAACCGGCCGCGTCGATGGCGCTGGTCCCCGCCAGGATCACCGTCGCGGAGACTGTCGAGTTGCCGTAGATGAAGTTGAGCTGCAGCCAGGGGTTCGGCACCACGCCGGTGTACGAGAACTCGTGCGGGTTCATGGGGACCAGCGGCGGCGCGTGCAGCACCAGGCTGCTCTCCCCCGGCGGCAGCGGCGGCATGGTCGGACGCTCGTGCAGCCCGAGCTGCGCCGGCAGCTGCAAGTATCCGTGGAAGTCGAGGACGTACTCGCGCGACAGCGCCGGCTGGACGCCGAAGGGGAGCGAGGGCGTCGGGCTGGGCGTCTGCGGCTCGCCGGGATCGAGGCCGATGCGCGGGACCCCGTCATCGGCGGTGGTGTCCGCCATCGCAACTCGGGGCGCGGCGAGCAGGACCAGCGCCCCGAGGCAGATTCGTAAATGACGGAGTGGGGTTTGCATCGAGCGCTCTCAGTTCAAAAGGTGATGTAGCCGCCGAGCGCGAGCATGTTGCGATCGAGCGGTTGGGCGGAGTTGGGATCCGCGGCGCGGCTGTAGAAACGCCGGCCGTAGATCAGTTGAATGCGATCGGTGCTGAGCCAGTCGCTGTGGAAGGCGATGCCGGGATTGAGGCTGTAGACGCTCCACTCGCCGGGGTCGGTGCCGCGGCTCTCGCCGTAGGCCTGGAAGGTCAGGCTGCAGAGCGAGGAGAACCGGTACTCCGTCTCCACCCCGGAGTAGTACCCGTTCATGTTCTTGTAGTTCGGATCGTCGGTGGCGACCGTGCGGGTCATCATCGCCGCGATGGCGACTCTCAAGTCCGGCGCCTGACCGGTGAAGCTGTGCGGGTACCAGAGGATGCTGGAGACGCTGAAGTCGTACTCGCCGCCGATCACCGCCACTGCGCCGTTCCCCGCGCTCTGCGGCCCGAGGAACTTGTTGATCATGTCGTGGGCGCCCTGCGTGAAGTCGACGCCCCACCAGATCCCGTCGCCGACCGAGGCGGCGTGCACGAAGTTGTAGAGCCCGCCGCTCACCCCGAACTGTCCCCAGGGGGCCCCCTGCCAGCGTATCTCGCCGATATAGGTGTCCATCCGGCCGTCCTGAGGCGGCAGGTTGAGGAAGGTCTTGAGGTACGTTCGATCGTCGGTGCCGTGGTCGGTCGCGTAGTGCAGCTTGAAGGTCCATTGGTTGTCGAGGACCAGCCCGACGTGCGCGTGGCTGACGTAGCTGGAGACACCCGTCTCCAGCCAGCTGTTGTCGTTGCCGCGCGGGAAACCCTCCGGCACGCCGGGGACGATGAGAAACCCCTGCGTCAGCGTGAGGCGCCAGCGCCGGTTCAGGTCCATTTCTCCGTTGGCCGTCTCGCCGTAGCCGCGCAGCGCGAGCATCGGCCCGAAGATCCCCCACCCCCACTGCCCCGGCCCCGCGTAGACCTCGGTGAACGCGCCGACGCGGAACTGCAACCGCAGCGTCCCGATCGGATCCGGCGTGATGAGAAGGTAGGCCGTGCCGAACGCCGGCCCGGACTGCGGGTTCGCGTAGCCCTGCTGCACCTCGTTGTTCGTTCGGAAATAATAGGCGGCGTAGGCGGTCAGGTACTTGGTGCCGTACTGAACGTTCAACGTGGCGCCGGCCCCGCCCCAGAACGGGGTCTTGCCCGTGGTGAGCAGCGGGACGTGCACAGGGGTGCCGGAGTAACCAGGCGGTGGATTGGCCGGCTTCTCGCCGATCCCGATCGCCTCCCAGCCGAAGAAGCGTCCGCCGATCCGAAAGGACGAGGCCGGGTCGCTGGTCGGCGCGCCGAACGAAGGCGCTCTGCCGCCCGGGGCGGGCGACACGGGCGGCGCCTCCGGCGAGAGTCCCAGCCCGGGTGGGATCGGAGAGCCCGGCAGGGCGTCGACCGGCGCCGCGGGGTTGGTCGCCGGGTCTGGCGTCTTGGCCGGCGCCGGTTGATCGGCACGCGCGGCGACGGGCGCCAGAAGCAACGCCAAGGCGACGACGAGCGCCGAACGGTATGCCGGACCAACCGTCAAGGCGCGACCAGATGACGCGCCTTCCGGACCAGCGGCTTGAATCGAATTCCGGGACTGAAAATATCAAGTCTCAAGGTTGGTAAGGGCAGGAGCGCTGCACTCGTCTAAGGGGCGAGCGCGCGCAAGTTGGTTGCGGGTCAGCCCTGGAAAGTGTCCGCAGGCATCCTGGACGGCTCACGAAACGTAGTCCTCGCCCTCAATGCAGGTCGGAGGCCCTTCCCATCACAAAAAAACACGCGTCGCCGATTATTCGCGGCAGCGCGGCACGGGGAAGGCGCGCCGGAGCACGCCCGGCGGCGAAGCCGCGGAAAATCGGGGCGCCGTCAGCGCTTGGGAATCGGGATGGTGGCGGCGTTCGCCGGGTCGACGCCGCCGGGAGGCAAGCTCGCCCCCTGCACCGCCAGAAGGAAGCTGGTGACCGACCAGTAGTCGGCGTCCTTGAGCGCGTTGGCGCGCGATTTGGGCAGGTGAGTCGTCATGAACGTATAGAGGTCCTGGGCGTTCCGGAACGGATCGCGCCAGGCCGCCCCCTGCGGCCGCGTCTGCGCCGCGATCTGGATCAGCTGCGGGTCGGTGATGGTCGGGTCACCGGCCCCCGAGCTGCGCGGGTACTCGGGCAGGGCGCCCGCGCCCAGGATCGCCCCGGCGCTCGCCAGCCCTTCGCCGCGCGCGCCGTGACAGGTGGCGCACTCGTTCGCGTACACGGTCGCGCCTTGCGCGAACTGATCGCGCCCCCGCGTCAGGTCCGCGGGCGCGGCGCCGAGCGGCGTGGTCGCGCACCCGAGCGACGTCAGACCGCCGAGCAGTCCGCCAAGCCAGAGCGATCCCGCATAAGCAAATCGATACGCCATCAAGCTGTCCGGTTGAGCGCGACGAATACTATCCGTTGACCGCGGCCTCGTGGTAGTAAATTCCGCACTTCCGGCGCAACGCGATG
>Ga0210389_10003974_pt1 | contig 11530 bp, 5 predicted proteins | sample IncBWH28OmetaG_FD_160127 | JGI IMG/M metagenome (GOLD analysis project Ga0210389, IMG submission 160127) | Forest soil microbial communities from Barre Woods Harvard Forest LTER site, Petersham, Massachusetts, United States - Inc-BW-H-28-O ... | reverse complement strand
GCCCGGTCGTTGCGGGGTGCGGGGGCCAGCACCTTGCTCTAGCCGGGTCACTGGGGCACTTGACCCGCTCTTTGCCGTCCGCTATCCGTGGCACTGGGGCCAGCACCCTGCATAGGTTCCGGGGCGCCAGGGCACTTGACCCGTGCTTTGCCATCGGCGATCCGGGGCACCGGGGCCAGCACCCCGGGACCGGCTCCGGGGCAGCGCGGCACCCGCCCCGGAACGGGCCCGCGGCGCCGCAGGCCACTGCCGCCTCCCGGGCACGCCGCCGCCGGCTGCACGCCGGGTCACCTAGCCACCGCGATCACGCACCCGCATCGGCGCGCCGCCCCTGGCAATTCGCCACCAGGCTCGCTTTTTTGGAGCGTGCCAGTAGTGGGCCTCCGCCGCGCCGCAATTTGCTGCAAATTCACGCAAGCAGGCTGCTAATGATGATCGCCTGGCGGCCGTGATCCGCCAGTAGTTGCTGCAAAACGCCGCAATAATCGTTGATAGATCGATTTCTTTCAGCTTCTCGTGGACTTATTGCGCTGTGATGTCGCCAATGTTATGTTCCGGTTGACCAATCATCAGCGCTGATGCCATCCCTGCCGCCGCCCCTTCCCGGGGCGGCGGCCACCACCGCCCTTGCCACCCAAGGGCGGCCAGGGTCAACCCCCCACAGGGAAAGGCATGCTGTGATGTCCTCATTTCACCGGCCACCAGGCGGCCGGCTCGCCGGGGCAAGACGCCGCGTCGGGCTGGCCGCGATGGCGGCAGTCGCCACCGCGCTCGGCACGCTGTCGGCGCTGACTTTCGCGGTGCCGGCGCACGCGCAAGCGGGCACGCCGCCGTACTGGGCTCAGTCTCCGTTCAGCGTCCCGAGCGGCGCCGGCGCGAGCGTCCCGTTCACCGAGTACGAGGCGGAAGCGGCGAGCTTCACCGGCGCGGTCATCGGGCCGTCCTTCGCCCAGGGAAGCCTGCCCTCTGAGGCGTCCGGACGGGAAGCGGTGCAGCTGACCGCCCAGGGTCAGTACGTGCAGTTCACGCTGACGAGCGCGGCCAACGCGCTCGACCTGCACTACGCGCTGAACCAGGGCGCCTCCGGCTCGCTGTCGGTGTACGTGAACGGCACCAAGCTCAGCCAGCAGCTCCAGCTCACCTCGGCCTACAGCGACATCACGACGTCGGGCATCACCGGCAGCCAGGCCCACAAGTTCTACGACGACACAAGGATGATGTTCGGCCAGACCTACCCGGTGGGCACCACGGTCCGCTTCGAGGTGGACTCGGGCAACTCGGCCGTCCCGTACACGCTCGACGTGGCGGACTTCTACAACGTGCCGGCCGCCCTCTCCCAGCCTGCCAACACGGTCTCGGTCACGAGCGAGGGCGCGGACCCGGCCGGCGTGAACGACTCGACCAACGCGTTCAACCAGGCGATCACCGCGGCGAACGCGGCCGGGGAAGCGGTCTGGATCCCGCAGGGCACCTTCCTCGTCGGCTCGCATCTGAACATTAGCGCGGGGACCATCGAGGGCGCCGGCGACTGGTACTCGCAGATCAAGGCCAACGAGCTCATCGACAACACGTCGGCCGTCGGTGGCCCGATCAACCTCAGCAACTTCGCGATCCTCGGCTCCACCGTCGGCCGGCACGACGACAGCACCGCGAACGCCATCGACGGCTCGCTGGGCAGCGGGTGGACGGTGAACGGGCTGTGGATCCAGGACACCAACGTGGGCTTCTGGCTGCAGTTCGGCAACAGCAACTGCACAGTGGAGAACAGCGTCGTCGAGTCCACCGACGCCGACGGCCTCAACTTCAACGGCAACGCGACCAACTGCACCGTCAAGAACAACTTCCTCCGCGGCACCGGGGATGACAGCCTGGCCATCTGGTCCTACCCGACGTCTGACTCCGGCATCACGTTCGCCAACAACACCATCGTCGCGCCCACCCTGGCCAACGGCATCGCCGATTACGGCGGCTCGAACAACACCATCTCCAGCAACGTGGTCGCGGACGACAACGCCCTCGGCAGCGGCATAGACATCTCCAACGAGGAGTTCCTGACGCCGTTCACGCCGCTGTCCGGCACCATCACCGTTTCCGGCAACTACCTGATCCGCGCCGGCGCCTACAACCCGAACTGGTCCCACCCGATGGGCGCGGTCCAGTTTGACGCTTACGACTCCTCGTTCACCAACGTCACCGTCAACTACAGCGGCGGCGCGATCCTGGACAGCCCCTACGAGGCGTTCGAGCTCGTCAGCGGCGACGGTCTCGGGAACACCATCAGCGGCCTGAGCATCTCGAACGTGAACGTGCAGAACGCGGGCACGGTCGTCATGCAGGCCGAGACCTCGGGCTCGGCCAGCGTGAGCGGGGTAACCGCCAGCGGCATCGGGGTGGCGGGCGCCTACAACGACGGCTACAACAGTGGCAACTACACGCCGGGTGCCTTCACGTTCAACCTTGGCAGCGGCAACTCAGGCTGGAGCACCACCCCGGTGCTCACCACCTTCCCGGAGCCGGTGCAGGTAGGGTCACTGACCACGTCATCGACGAGCCTGTCGTTCGGTGACGTTGCGGCGGGCTCGACGAGCACGCAGACGGTGACGGTCTCGAACCCGGGCCCCAACGCGGCCTCGGTCTCCTCGGTCAGCGTCACCGGGCCGTTCACGCAGACCAGCACCTGCGGGTCATCCATCGCGGCCGGCAGCTCGTGCACGGTCAGCGTCAAGTTCGCCGCCCCCGCCAGCGGGGGTGCCCAGGCCGGCACGCTGTCCGTCGCCACCAGCGCGCCGGGCAGCCCGCTGACCGTCGGCCTGACCGGTACCAGCGTGACCTCGACGACCAACCTCGCCCTGAACCAGCCGGTGACGGCGAGCAGTTCCACCTCGTCTAGCTTCACGCCGCAGATGGCGGTGGACGGGAACACCAGCACCTACTGGGAGTCGACCGATGGCGCGGGGTACCCGCAAACCATCACCGTCGACCTCGGGTCGGTGCAGTCGATCGGGTCCATCGTCCTTGACCTGCCGCCGTCGACGGCGTGGGCCACCCGGACCGAGACACTGTCCGTCCTCGGCAGCACCAACAACACGACGTTCAGCCAGATCGTCGGGTCGGCCGGGTACACGTTCAACCCGTCGTCCGGTAACACGGTGACGATCCCCCTGCCGTCCGGGACTAGCGCCCGGTACGTCGAGCTGAGTTTCACCGCCAACACCGGCTGGTCCGCCGCGCAGCTGTCGGAGTTCGAGGTCTTCCCCGGCTCCGGCGGGGGCGGCACCGGCAGTCCCCTGACGGCGTCGCCGTCGAGCGTCTCGTTCGGCAGTGTTGCCGTCGGTTCGACGAGCAGCGCGCATTCGGTGACGGTGACCAACCCCGGCAGCAGCGCGGTGTCGATGTCGTCGATCGGCGTGACCGGGCCGTTCGGCGAGACCAGCAACTGCGGCACCTCGCTGGGGGCCAGCGCCACCTGCACGGTCAGCGTCACGTTCACGCCCACCGCCAGCGGCGCGGCGAGCGGGACGCTGTCGGTCAACAGCAGCGCGCCGGGCAGCCCGCTGACGGTGGCGTTGTCGGGCACCGGCACCACCAGCACCGCGGAAGGGCCGTTCGGCGGCACGCCGGCCGGGATCCCTGGCACGGTGTACGCGGCTAACTACGACACCGGCGGGCAGGGGGTGGCCTACAACGTCACCTCGGTCAACGGCACCGGCAACAGCTACCGCTCCGACGGCGTCGACCTGGAGGCCTGCTCCGACGCCGGCTGCGGGGACGACCTGGGCTGGACGGCGTCCGGGCAGTGGTTCAGGTACACCGTCAGCGTCGCGACGGCGGGCACCTACACCGTCAGCCTCCGGCTGGCCTCGCCCAGCGGGGTGACTGACGGGCTGCACATCGCCAATTCCTCCGGCACCAGCCTGTCGGGGAACGTCACCGTCCCGGCCACCGGCGGCTGGCAGACGTGGGCCACGGTCACGGCCAGCGTCACGCTGCCCGCAGGGGTCCAGACGCTGACCGTCGACCAGGACAACGCCGGCTGGAACTTGTACTACATGGCCTTCGCCTCCGGCGGCGGCAACCCCGACCTGGCGCTCAACGCCGCGGTCACCGCGTCCAGCAGCACCCAGACGTACGTTCCCGGCAACGCCGTCGACGGGAACACCAGCACGTACTGGGAGGCCAGCAACGGCACATGGCCGAGCACCATCACCGTGAACCTCGGGTCGGTGCACACCCTCGGCTCCATCACGATCGACCTGCCGCCGTCGGCGGCCTGGTCGACCAGGACCCAGACGCTGTCCGTCCTCGGCTCGGCGAACGGCACATCCTTCTCAACGCTGGTGGGCTCCGCCACCTACACCTGGAACCCGTCCACCGGCAACACGGTCACCATCGCGCTCCCCTCGGGGACCAGTGACCAGTACGTGCAGCTCAGCTTCACCGCCAACAACGTCCAAAACGGCGCGCAGGCCTCCGAGATCTTGATCTACGCGTAAGGCCTTAACCACCAGCGGGGCGGGGCGCGCGCATCCAGCGGGCGCCCCGCCTCCACCGCACCAGTTTCCCCTCCCCACTGCACCCCATCACCGCCCTACCGCGTCCCGCACCTAACGCGCCAGCCGAGGAAGCCGATGAAGCCGCTCCGCCTGCCCGCAATCCACCGAGCCTCAAGGCACCGCCCGCGCACGCCGCTCGCCGCGTGCATCGCGGTGGCCGCCCTCCTGCCGGGCGCCGTCACCGCGCTCGTCGCCGCGCCCAGCGCCATGGCCGCGACCCCCGCGTCGTACCAGGCGCCCTACACCCCGTCCCCGAGCGTGGCCGGGGCGACCACGCCGTTCACCACGTACGAGGCCCCCGAGGCCACCCTCGGCGGCGGCGCCAGCGTGGTGTCGCTGACCTCCGCGCCCACCAGCGAGTACGACAGCCCCCAGGGCGAGGCCGACGGCCACGCCTACGTCCAGCTCACCGGCCCCGGCCAGTCCGTGCAGTGGACCAACAACACGGGCCAGCCGATCAACTTCATCAACGTGCGTGCCTCCATCCCCGACTCCTCCGCCGGGACCGGCACGACGGCCACCCTGGACCTGTACGTAAACGGGACATTCCGTCAGGCCATCGCCATTAACTCCCTCCAGAGCTGGGAGTACGAGGGCAACAACAACTACAACGGGAGCGACGAGAACCCCGCCGACGGCGACCCCCGCGCCTTCTGGGACGAGTTCCACGCCTTCATCAGCGGCGCGGCCATCCCTGCGGGAGCGACGTTCAGCCTCCAGAAGGACTCATCCAACACGGCCCAGTTCTACTGGATCAACTCCATCGACTTGTGGGACGCTCCGGCGCCCGCGGCCCAGCCCGCCAACTCGATCTCGATCACGAGTTGCGGCGCCGTGGCTGACAACACGCCGACCAACGGCTCGGCCGCGGCCGGCGCGACCGACAGCACCGCCGGCATCCAGAACTGCGTCAACCAGGCGGCGTCGGCAGGCAAGATCCTCTGGATCCCGCAGGGCACCTTCTACCTCATCGGCACGGCGGGCATCGTGGCGCAGAACGTGACGATCGAAGGGGCCGGGTACTGGTACAGCGAGGTCTACCGCGACGTGCCGCTGCCCAACAACACCCCGCTGGGCGCCGCGTTCCAGTGCTACTCCTGCCAGCTGGAGAACTTCCACATCGACTCCGACGCCCAGAGCCGCTCGGAGGCCGACGGCGGCGGCGGGGCGCAGGACACGACGGGGAACAACTGGCTCATCGAGGGCATGTGGGTCCAGCACGTGGAGTCCAGCGTGTGGGCCTCAGGCAGCAACGGAACGGTGCAGGACAACTTCTTCACCGCGATCTTCGCCGACGGCTGCAACCTCAACAACGTCTCGCTGACCGGCACCTCGGGAAGCAGCCTGACCGCGACCAACAACTTCATCCGCGGCACCGGCGACGACGGCATGGCGATCAACTCAGTCGCCAACAACGGCAGCCAGACCTACACCGCCATGACCAGCATCACGATGTCGCATAACACCGTCATCGCCCCGTGGGGCGGAAAGGGCATCGGGGTCTACGGCGGCAGCGGCCACCAGGTCCTGGACAATTTCATCTCCGACACCGCGCGCTACATCGGCCTCGGCGTCGGCCGGTTCGGCGTGAACGGCAGCGACATGACAGGCGCGACGGTCTCCGGCAACGTGATCGTCAGGTCCGGCGGCAACGCCTACTTCCAGGGCCAGCCCGCCCTGCACATCGGCAACGGCGGCGACGGGCAGAACACCGGGACCGTCGCCAACGCCGTCGTGACCGGCAACACCGTCATCCAGTCGGTGTACGACGGGGTCGCCTTCTCCACGTCCACCAACACCACCCTGGCTAACAACACCATCACCAGCCCATGGCGCAACGGCATCGTGATCTCGCCGCCGTTCTACCCGGCGCCCACCGCGAACGCGACGATCACCGGCAACACCGTGACCGGGCTGGCCGCCGGAGAGTCCGCGTTCAGCAACGACTCCAGTGGCTTCACTGCCTCGCTCAGCGGCAACAGCTGGCAGAACGGAACCGGCGAGGGTCCATACGGAGGCTCGCCGGCGGCAGTCCCCGGTACCGTTCAGGCGGTCAATTACGACACCGGAGGCCAGGGAGTGGCCTATAACGTCACCTCGGTCAACGGGACCGCCGACAGCTACCGCTCCGACGGCGTGGACATCGAGGCCTGCACCGACACCGGCTGCGGCTACGACCTCGGCTGGACCTCGGCGGGCCAGTGGTTCCGCTACGAGGTGAACGTGGCGTCGGCCGGAAGCTACCTGGTGAGCTTCCGGGTGGCCGCGCCGAGCGCGGTCTCCGACGCCTTCCACATCGCCGACGCGTCAGGGAACAACCTGACCGGAGCGGTGGCCATCCCGGCGACCGGCGGCTGGCAGGCCTGGACGACGGTCACCGCCACCGTCCAGCTGGGCGCCGGCCAGCAGACCCTGACCGTCGGCCAGGACAACGGCGGCTGGAACCTCCGCACCATGTCCTTCGCCAGCAGTGGGGGTGGCACCGGCACTCCCGGCACGAACTTGGCGCTGAACAAGGCGACGTCGGCGAGCGGGTCCACGCAGGCCTACGTGCCCGGCAACGCGGTGGACGGGAACACCAGCAGCTACTGGGAGAGCACCGACAACGCGTTCCCGCAGTGGTTCCAGGTGGACCTGGGGTCGGCCAGCACCGTCGGCCGGATCGTGATGGACCTGCCGCCGTCAACGTCCTGGGGGACCCGGACCCAGACCATCGTCATCCAGGGCAGCACCGACGGCACTAACTACACCACCCTGGCCGGGTCCGCCGGGTACACCTTCAATCCCTCGACCGGCAACACAGTGACCGTCACCTTCAGCGCCGCCAGCATCCGCTACCTGAAGCTGACCTTCACCGCCAACACCGGCTGGCCCGCCGGGCAGCTCTCTGAACTGCAAGTCTTCAGCAGCTGACAAAAGCACGAGCGGGGCGGGGACAACGGTGTCCCCGCCCCGCTCGGTCATTCGGCGCGGGCTTAAGCGGCGTCCTACTTGAACGCGTCCCGCACGTCCTTGCCGGCGTCCTTGACCTGCTCACCGACCTGCCGCCCAGCGCCCTCGACGCGCTCGGCCTGCCCCCTGGTCTCCAGGTAGGGGTCACCCGTTGCCCGGCCCACGTTCTGCGTGGCCCGGCCCTTGCCCATCTTGAACCTGTTGCGGAGCTTGTCCATGAATCCCATGTCGCACCTCCTAGGAGCGAGATAACCTTTCCTCTTCCCAGGACAGAGTCCCTAAACCCAGGAGGAAGTGCCTGATGATCGGCACGTTGCGCACAGTGGTGCTCGACGCACCCGACATAACCCGGCTCGCCGCGTTCTACACCGCCCTCGGCGGGTGGACCGAGCAAGACGCCGACGATGAGTGGATCACGCTGGAGACCGGGGACGGGTGGCGCGTCGCCGTCCAGCTCAGCCCCGGCCACGTACCGCCGCGGTGGCCAGATCCGGCGTACCCGCAGCAGGCGCACCTCGACCTGCGCGTGCCGGACCTCCATGCTGGCGCGGCGAAGGCGGTCGAGCTTGGCGCCGAGTTGCTGCGCGAGAACGAGAGCTGGCACACGCTGGCCGACCCTGCCGGGCACCCGTTCGACCTGTGCCTGTTCCCGGCGAAGCAGGAGACCACGCTCATGGGCGTGATGCTCGACTGCCCGGACGCCAGGGAGCTGAGCGCGTTCTACGCGGAGCTCCTCGGCAAGCCCGTCACGTACGAGGGCGAGGGCGTGGCGATGATCGGCGAGGACGGGGCGCAGCCGGTGATGTTCCAGCAGGTCACCGAGTACCACGCGCCGCGGTGGCCCGACCCCGCGTATCCGCAGCAGTTCCACCTCGACGTCACGGTCGACGACGTCGACGCGGCCGAGGCCGCGGTGCTGAAGCTCGGCGCCACCTCACTGTCCTACGGCGGGGAGAACTGGCGGGTCTACGCCGACCCGGCCGGCAAGCCGTTCTGCCTCTGCTGGGACTAGCGCGCCAGGCATGGAGGCTGCGATCCCGGACGGGGCACCTGACCCGCCGCGCAAGGGCACTCGCCACGAGAACTGGGGCCGGCTGCGGCGTTCCCTGTGGCAGCCGCCCCGGCCGCATGGCGAGCAGCCATCCAAGCGCGTGGTGGGCCCGATCGAGCTCTTCTACGACCTTGCCGTGGTCGTGCTTGTTGCCCAGGCTGCCCGCTACCTGGCGGGGCACCTGACCTGGCACGGGGTCGGTGAGTTCGCCGTGGTGTTCACGCTGGTCTGGATCGCCTGGGCCAATGGCACACTGCACCATGAGCTGCACGGACATGACGACGCCCGCGCGCGGAGCACGTTCCTGCTGCAGATCCTGGTGCTCGCGGCCATGGGCGCGTTCATCCCCGGGGCAGGCGGTGACCGGGGAGCGGCGTTCGCGATCGCGACGGCGGTGCTCTTCGCGGTGCTGGCCGTGCTCTGGCTGCTGGCCGCGCGCGGCGACCGTCCCGAGTACCGCCGGGCCAGCGGGCTGTACGTCACCGGGACGGCGGCCTGCGCCGCGGCGCTCGTCGCCTCCGCGTTCCTGCCGGCCGGTCCCCGGCTGCTGGCATGGGGCCTGATCGACGTCGCCTACCTGGCCGGATTCGCTGCGATTGCCCTCATGGAGGTCCCCACGGGGGCGTTCGGCGTGACCGACGCGCTCATCGAGCGGTTCGGGCTGCTCATCATCATCGTGCTCGGGGAGACCCTCACCGGGGTCGTCAGCGGGCTGGCCAGCCAGCCGGTTAACGGCCTCACCGTCAGCGTCGGCCTGGTCGCCGTTGTGATCGGCTTCGGCGCCTGGTGGACGTACTTTGACTTCGCCGGGCATCGCCACACCAGGGCGGAACGGGCGGCCACCGTGCAGTGGATGCTCAGCCACCTGCCGCTCACGGCCGCCGTCGCCGCCATGGGGGCCGCGATGGCCAGCCTCGTCGACCACGCCCATGACGGCCGCACTCCTGTCGGCACGGCGTGGGTCCTGTGCGCCGGCGCCGCCGTCGTGCTCTGCACGACGATGCTGGTAACCGCCAGCCTGCAAGCCTGGCACCGCGATCGCGGGGTATACCGGCCGCTCGCCCGCGCGTGCGCCGCCGTGGCCGTGGCGTGCCTTGTCCTCGGCGCGCTCCGGCCGGCTCCGCTGGTCCTCGGCCTCGTGCTCGTCCTCCTGCTCGGCATCCCATGGGCACTCGCCATCGCCCGCCACATAACGAGCGAAGCCGAGTCAGCGGAGGAACGAGGGGAGTGAACCTCCCGGAGCCTACCTGAAGGTCCCTCAGGAACGCCCCAGCGCCGGGTCGCTGATGCTTGGCTGGCCGGTCTCGACGTGGCCGGCTAGCCGGCGCAGGTACTGCGGGCTGGCGTCCGCGGTCACCGATACGTCGTACCAGCCACCGCCGGAGGCCGTGGGAATCACGACATGTGCTGTCGATCGAGGCCGGACCGTCACCCGTGAACGACCGCCGCCGTATGCGCTGGCCACCGTGAGCCGCACGGCCGCGGAGGAGCCGTTCGAGATCGACAGTGACAACTCGCCGCCGAAAGCCTTGGCCGCGACCGATGGTCCCTCTCCGGCGAGCTGCCGGTAGAAGCCGTTCGGCCCGTGCACCCGGATGTCCTCTGCGAGGGATACGGGCCACGAGCCGGTGATCGAGTTCCCGGCGCCAACAGTGTAGTCGCGGGGAGCGGAGCCGGAGGTCACGTGGAACACCGCGCCGACCGCGCCCCGGCTGGCGAACGTGATCGTGGCCGTGCCCTCGGCGATCACGCCGTCAGCGCGCAGGTCATACGGCAGCGGCCGGGCCGGGCGCACGCCTGGCTCCTGCGCGGGCAGGGATCCGACCGCCGGCGGCACCGGGAAGTACGAGGCGTGCCGCTGGTCGTCCGGCGGCACGTAGCCGGCGGTGGACGGCAGCGAAGGCACCGAGGTATTCCGCTGCTGGAAGTCGAACGCGCTCGTCAGGTCACCGCAGACGGCCCGCCGCCACGGCGAGATGTGCGGCTCGCTCACGCCGAAGCGCGTCTCGATGAACCGGATGATCGAGGTGGCGTCGAACACCTCCGAGCACACCCACCCGCCCCTGCTCCACGGCGAGATCGCCAGGAACGGCACCCGCGGCCCGAGGCCGTACGGGCCCGGCGTGAACGAGTCGGCGTTGGTTCCGGTGTCCGTGTAGAACTCCTGCGCCGTCGAGACCGTCGACCCGCCCGCCGCCGGAGCGCTGGCCGGCAGCGGCGGGACCACGTGGTCGAAGAAGCCGTCGTTCTCGTCGAACATGATGAGGAAGACGGTCTTGCTCCACACCTCGGGGTTCGAGGTCAGGGCGTCGAGGACCTGCGACACGTACCAGGCGCCGTAGTTGGCGGGCCAGTTCGGGTGCTCGCTGAACGCCTCCGGCGCGACCACCCAGGAGACCTGCGGCAGCGTGCCGTCACGCGAGTCCGCCGCCAGGATGTCAAAGAAGGTGCCGCCACTGGCCACGTTCGTCCCGGTGCGGGCCCTCTCATACAGCGCCGAGCCCGGCGCGGCGTTCTGGTACTGGAGGAAGTACAGCAGCGAGTTGTCGCCGTAGTTGCCGATGTAGGCGTCGTCGGTGAAGCCCCAGAAGCCCGCCGCGTCCAGCCCGACGCCGCTGTCCTGGTAGATCTTCCACGAGACGCCGGCCGCCTGAAGGCGCTCGGGGTACGTCTGCCAGTTGTAGCCGGCCTCGGCGTTATCCAGCACGGGGCCTGTCGGGCCCTGTGAGCCGTCCGCCCCGTCGTTGCCGGCGTATCCGGTCCACATGTAGTACCGATTGGGGTCGGTGGCGGTGAGCAGGGAGCAGTGGTAGTTATCGCAAATCGTGAACGCGTCCGCGAGCGCGTAGTGGAACGGGATGTCGTCCCGGGTGAGGTAGGCCATCGTGACGTTGGACTTGGCCTGCACCCACTGGTCGTACGCGCCGCCATTCAGGGCCACGTGCGTGGAATTCCAGTCGTGGGCCAGGTCAAC
>Ga0210389_10003973_pt1 | contig 11531 bp, 7 predicted proteins | sample IncBWH28OmetaG_FD_160127 | JGI IMG/M metagenome (GOLD analysis project Ga0210389, IMG submission 160127) | Forest soil microbial communities from Barre Woods Harvard Forest LTER site, Petersham, Massachusetts, United States - Inc-BW-H-28-O ... | reverse complement strand
GCAGATTGTGTTCAACAAAGAGCTGCATCCTGAAGCGCACAAAAAAGCCGAAGAGCTGCGTTCGGAATTTGTTGTGGCCGTCGAAGGCAAAGTGATTCGCCGCCAGAAATCGAATCCCGAAATCGCGTCTGGCGAAGTGGAAGTGATGGCTACGCGTCTGCACATCTTAAATAATTCGAAGACGCCGCCGTTTCAGATTGAAGACGAAGTGACCGCCAGCGAAGAAACTCGCCTGCGCCATCGCTACGTGGATCTGCGCCGGCCCAAGCCGCATCGCAATATCGAGTTGCGGCACCGCATTCTATTCGAGATGCGCAAGACCCTAGACGGCCTGGGCTTCTTCGAAATTGAAACGCCCATGCTGACGCGCTCGACGCCCGAAGGCGCGCGCGACTACCTGGTTCCGAGCCGCGTGCATCACGGGCAATTTTACGCGCTGCCGCAGTCGCCGCAAATTTTCAAGCAGATCCTGATGATTTCGGGGATGGACCGCTATTTCCAGATCGTGCGCTGCTTCCGCGATGAGGACTTGCGCGCCGACCGCCAGCCGGAATTTACACAGCTGGACCTGGAAATGTCCTTCCCGCGACAGCGGGATATTTTCGAAGTGATCGAACTCGTGATGATTCGCGCGCTCGAGGTGGTCGGCGTGAAAGCGCAGGGCCCGTTTCGCCATCTCGATTATAAGGAAGCGCTGCGGCGCTATGGGTCGGACAAGCCTGACTTGCGATTCGGCATGGAATTGCAGGACGTGACGCAGCATTTCGAACCGGCACGCGTGACGATTCATTTCGAGGGAAACGTGCAGGCGCTGGTCGCTCCAGGTGCGGGTAACTGGTCACGTAAACAGCTCGACGAACTGGGCGAAGCCGCGAAGGGCGTCGGCGCGCGCGGCGTTTACACAGTTAAGGTGACTGCCGAAGGAATCAGCTCGCCGCTTGAAAAGACTCTCGGCGCGGACGGTCTGAAAAAACTGGCGGAAGCAGTTGGCGCGAAAGCGGGAGATCTAATTGTCGCAGTTGCCGCCAAAGAACAAATCGCGCACACCGACACTTCGTTGAACGTGGCAGGGCAGGTCCGATTGTACTTGGGGGACAAGCTCAACCTGATTGACCGCGCGAAATGGGAATTTGCGTGGATCACCGGCTTCGCCCTATTTGAATGGAGCGAGAGCGACAACCGCTGGGTCAGCGCGCAGCATCCCTTCACCGGGATCGTCGAGGAAGACCTCGACAAGCTGGAAACCGCGCCTTGGGAATGCCGCTCGAAGGGCTACGATCTGGTACTCAACGGCGTCGAATTGGGCTCCGGCAGCATACGAATTCATCGCCAGGACGTGCAAGCGCGGATGTTCAAGGCGCTGGGTCTGAGCGAAGAGACCGCGCGCCAGCGTTTCGGATTCTTTCTGGACGCGCTCACCTACGGCACGCCGCCGCACGGTGGCATCGCGCTAGGCCTCGACCGCGTGGTGATGTTGCTGACCGGCGAAAAATCCATCCGCGAGGTGATCGCCTTCCCGAAAACGACCGCAGCGCAGGATTTGATGGCCGAATCGCCGTCCGGGGTGGGCACGGATCAGCTGAATGATCTGGGAATCGCGATTAAACAGACGGAAGTTGGGACGACAGCCAAGAAGGACGCATGATTTCGTATCGCTTGCTGATTGGCATATCAATTGCTGCCTTACTGGGAGTGTTTCTCCTGGTGCGAAGCATGCGCCGGCTTAGCCTGCGCGCGCAATTCATGGTGCTGGCGGGGCTGGGCGTGGCGATCGGGTTCATTTTTCTGGTGATGGTGCAGATGCCTTCGTTTCCGGAGTGGTTTGGCGCTTCGCTTGTGGTGATCGTCTTCATATCCAGCTTGTTTGGCACGCGCATTTTTTTGCGCAGCCTCGCCCAGGATGACCAGAAGATCGAAGACCAAGCTCGCGACGAATATCGTCGCGGTCCAGAGGGTCCGGGACTGGCCGGTCCGAGTTCCGCGAGACATACCCCATGAGCCGCATCCGCATACTTCCGGAAACCGTCGCCAATAAAATTGCCGCGGGAGAGGTGGTTGAGCGGCCGGCGTCCGTAGTGAAAGAGCTGCTCGAAAACGCGCTGGATGCGAGCGCGCGGTCGATTCGTATTGAAACCGAATCGGGCGGCAAGCGCCTGATCCGCGTGATTGACGACGGCTGCGGCATGAATCACGACGACGCGCTGCTGGCCTTCGAGCGCCACGCCACTTCCAAGCTGCGTACCGCAGACGACCTGCTCTCGATCGCCACGCTGGGATTTCGTGGGGAGGCCTTACCCACCATTGCAGCCATTTCGCGCTTACTGCTGGAAACGCGCGACGCGGAAGACAGCGAGGGGACGCGCATCGAATTCGCGGGGGGGAAACTTCTGAGCGTGAAGCCCGCCGGCGTGCCGGCAGGAACCTCGATCAGCGTGGCGGATATTTTTTATGCCGTGCCGGCGCGGCGCAAATTCCTGAAATCCGAAACCACGGAGCTGGGCCACATCGCCTCGCTCGTGACGCATTACGCGCTGGCGCACCCCGACCGGCATTTTCTGCTGAAGACGCCGTCGCAGGAAATATTGAATTGTTCGCCCGTGGACAAGCTGGCGGATCGCGTGTACCAGATTTTTGGGCGCCAGTCGCTGGATGAGCTCACCGAAATTCCGGCAACGGAAGCTGCGGTGCGCAGCGCGATCACCGAGCCGCCGCTGGAAGCTGAAGAGCGAGCCGCGACGCTGCGCGTCAGCGGATTCACTTCGCGTCCCGAAGTGCAGCGCAGCAATCGCAACGGCATCTATATTTTCGTGAACCGGCGGCTGGTGCGCGACCGCTTGTTGCTGCATGCCATCAGCGAAGCCTATCGCAACATCGTTCCGCCCGGAGTTTTTCCGGTAGTACTGCTGTTTCTGGATATGCCGTACGAGGAAGTGGACGTCAACGTCCACCCCGCGAAAATCGAAGTGCGCTTTCGCCATCCGCAGTTCGTGCACGATTTCACGCGCGATGCAATCCGCCAGGCGCTTTCCGTCGCGCGGCCCATTCCTGGCTTTCCTGCGGCGCGCGCGGCGACCGCTGCTGCAACGGCATCTGCCGCGTCGACGTCTGCGACAACGAATGGCGGCTCGACTGCGTTTGCGGCTGGAGCCGCGGCAATTGATCCGGCGTTTCTTTCGTCGGCAAGTGCGGGAGCGGTGCCCGGCGCGTTTCCTGGCCCGCCACGCGCGGTGATTCCGGCTTCATTCGGCGATGTGGCCGGCGCCGCGGAAGGATTTGAATTGTCCAGCGCACCCGACCGTCCGATTTCGCAGCGGCTGCAATTCGATCCTACTGGCGCGAGCGATTTTTCGCTCGGCCCGCAGGAATATGTCGCGCCCGTCGCGGGCGACAGCATCAATGGCGCCGAAACTCCCGGTGCCCTGCCCAGCGTAGAGGACATCGCCGACCTGAAGCCTCTGGGTCAAGTGAACAGCAGTTTCATCGTCGCGGTGAATGGCGAAGGATTGTGGATCATTGACCAGCACGTGGCGCACGAGCGCGTCCTCTTTGAGCAGCACTTGCGCGCGCGCCGCGAAGGCGCACTCGGAGGGCAACGGCTGTTGGTTCCGTTAATCGTCGAGCTGAATCCCCGGCAGCTCGCAATTTTCGAGCAGATTGGCGAAGAACTGCGCGCCAACGGTTTCGAAGCGGAGCTGATGGGCGCGCGAAGCGTCGCGATTCAGGCTGCCCCCGCGGGCATCACCAGCGGAGACGCGGAACGCCTGCTATACGAAATCCTGGACGGGATCGCGCGCGAAAATCAGGCCATCTCAATTGATTCGCTGCAAGCCAAGATTGCGGCGTCCACTTCTTGCCACGCGGCCATCAAGGTGAACACGCCGCTGGACCCGGCAAAAATGGCATGGCTGCTGGGCGAACTCGCGAAGACGGAATATCCAATGAGCTGCCCACACGGCAGACCAGTTGTGCTGCGCTATTCCGTGCGCGAAATCGAACGCGCCTTCAAACGGATCTAAGGGCGAATTTGATCGCGAACTTGAGCCTGAATTCCATGCCGAACTCTGGCCCGCGAGCGATCTCTTGAAGAACCTCATCATTGCGATTGATGGACCCGTCGGCTCGGGCAAAAGCACGCTGGCGCGTCGCGTCGCGGAACTTCTGGGCTACGTGTATGTGGACACAGGAGCGATGTACCGCGCGCTGGCGTTCAAGGCGCTACGCAGTGGTCTCGCGCTCGATGGCCATGACGATGACCTGGTGGCGCTGGCCCGCGACACGCGTATTGACCTGCGCGCGGAAGACAGCACGCAGCGTGTATTTCTCGATCACGACGACGTGACCACCGCGATTCGCACACCCGAAGTATCCCAGGCCGCCTCGAAGATTGCCGTGAATCCCGGCGTGCGCCAGGTACTGGTAGCGGAGCAGCGGCGCGCCGGCGAGCGAGGCGGCGTGGTGATGGAGGGGCGGGACATCGGCAGCGTGGTATTTCCCGACGCGCAGCTGAAGATTTTCCTTACTGCTTCGCCAGAAACACGCGCGGAGCGGCGCTGGCGCGAGCACGAGCAGAAGGGCGACCACATCAACCTGCAGCGCACGCTGGACGAAATTCACGAGCGAGACCGCCGCGACCTGCAGCGCTCCAGTTCGCCGCTGGTGCGCGCCGCGGATGCCGTGGTGGTGGACAGCACCGCGATGGAACCCGAAGAAGTGGCGCGCCTTGTGGTGCTGCTAGCCAAAGAGCAGGCTTCCGCAAACGCAAACTAGCTAACAGTAACGATTTGTCACAGCTGACCTGGTTGTGCCATCGGCAGCGGCGCCGCGAGCCAGCCCACGCTAATTCTGTCCCGTCATTCACGCCTGCGGCGAAACAGTTTCTTCGTGCGGGAAAAGTATCTGGCGCGCCCATTCGACGGCCGCCACGTAGAGCACGGCTATCGTATCTTCCTGGATACCCAGTCGCGCCGCCGACGGGCCGATTTCATCCCAATGCCCGCGTTCGTAATTCAATGCGAATTCGAAAATCTCGCGCAGCTTGTTTGCTTTGCCCATCAGCGCGTCGCGAATTTCCTGGTGGACGGTGATTTCCTTCAGCACGTCCGGCATGCGCATGTCCAGAATTGCGTCCATCGCGGATAACAGGCCAAGAAGGAAAAGATCGTTCGCGGATTCTCCCAGGTGCGCGCACGGCGCCAGCAGCTCGCAGAATTGCGCGCGAATCAGCGGCAAGGCCACCAGCTCCGCGGGTTTTCCGCTGGCCAGGCTCGTGACGGCAATCAGCGAAACCCATTTTCGCGTGCCGCGTTCGCCCAGCAGCGCGAGCGCGTGGGGAATGGAGCGCACTTCCGCCACCAGCGGGAACGCTGGAGAATTTAGATAGCGCAGCAGGCGAAAGCTCAGGGACGCTTCCGTCTTGATTCGAGCGCTGACCTCGTCAATATCCATCTGCGCGCGGTTCGCCGCTTGCAGAACGAGTAGATAGTTCATTTGGTTCGTCGGGATGTCCTGGCGTGTAAGCATTTCGGGCCGGCTGAAGAAATAGCCCTGGAAGTAACCGTAGCCCCAGCGGCGCGTGCGGTGGAAATCGTCGTACGTTTCCACTTTTTCCGCCACCAGGCGAATATTCATTGGCAGGTAGGTCTGCGCCAGGCGTAGTTGGCCCGCGGGCGAAGTGGCCAGCAGGTCCACCTTTATGAAATCCGCCATGGCGACGAGCGGTTTCCAATCCGGACGTTCTTCGAAATCATCCAAGGCGAGCTGATAGCCGGCTTGCTTCAGGCGGCGGCACGCGTCGTGAACTTCGTCGTCCATGGGAACTGTTTCCAGGATTTCCAGCACCACGCGGTCTTTGGGCAGCATCGTCGCGAAATCGCGAATCAAAAAATCGCGCGTGCAATTCAAAAATGCGCGGCATCCGGGAGTGAGCCGCTCCATCCCGAAAAGCAAAATGTTGTCCACGGCGGAGGCAGAAGCCATATCCGCTTGCACGGTGTCATAACGATTTTCGGGGCCGGAGCGGAAGAGCAATTCGTACCCGTACACAACGCGTTCGGGATTGAAGATTGGCTGGCGTGCGAGAAAACGCTGCACGTGTTTCTCCTTCCCGCCGGGGGCGGGTGCTTCATTACGGGAAGGGGAAATAGGGCATACGCCCCGCGAGAAACTGCCTTACGCGGGACTGGACATCGAAGCGAGGAATTCGCCGTTCGTTTTCGTTTTGGAGAGGCGTCCCAGCAGAAGCTCCATGGCTTCTACCGTTGAGAGCGGGCTGAGCACTTTGCGCAGCACCCAGATGCGGTTCAATTCGTCGGCGGGCAACAGCAGCTCGTCTTTACGCGTTCCGGATCGGTTGATGTCAATCGTTGGGAATACGCGCTTGTCCACCAGCCGGCGGTCCAGGTTGATTTCCATGTTGCCGGTGCCTTTGAACTCTTCGAAGATTACGTCGTCCATGCGGCTGCCGGTATCAATCAGCGCGGTAGCGATGATGGTGAGCGAGCCGCCCTCTTCCACGTTGCGCGCTGCGGCAAAGAAACGCCGCGGGCGCTGCAGAGCATTGGCGTCAATACCGCCGGAGAGAACTTTGCCGGAAGGCGGCGTGACGGCGTTGTAGGCGCGTCCCAGGCGCGTGAGCGAGTCAAGCAGGATCACCACGTCGCGCTTGTGCTCCACCAGACGCTTGGCCTTCTCCAACACCATTTCCGCGACCTGGATGTGCCGTTGCGGCGGCTCGTCGAAGGTGGAGCTAATGACTTCGCCCTTCACGGTGCGCTGCATGTCCGTGACTTCTTCCGGGCGCTCGTCAATCAGCAGCACGATCAGGGCGACTTCCGGATGATTCGTGGTCACCGAATTGGCGATGGACTGCAGCATCATCGTCTTTCCGGTGCGCGGCGGCGCGACGATCAAGCCGCGCTGTCCTTTACCGATGGGGCAGAGCATGTCCAGCACTCGCCCGGTGAGGTTTTCCTTCGTGGTTTCCAGGCGGATGCGATCAGCCGGATACAGCGGCGTCAAGTTGTCGAAAAATATCTTGCTGCGCGCGACTTCGGGGTCTTCGAAGTTGACCGCTTCGACCTTGATGAGCGCGAAGTAGCGCTCACCGTCCTTGGGCGGGCGAACCTGGCCGGAAACGGTGTCGCCGGTGCGCAGGTCGAATTTGCGGATCTGCGACGGCGAGACGTAGATGTCGTCCGGGCCGGGCAAATAGTTGTATTCCGGCGCGCGCAGGAAGCCGAATCCGTCCGGCAAACATTCCAGCACTCCTTCGGAGAAGATCAGCCCATTCTTTTCCGTTTGGGCGCGGAGGATCTGGAAGATCAACTCCTGCTTGCGCATGCCCGAGGCGCCGGGAATGTTCAGCTCCTTGGCGATTTTCGCCAAGTCGGTGATGTTCTTGTCTTTCAGTTCTGCAAGGCTAATGCTCATCGATTTCGTTCCTTCCAAAGCCTGGTTTTCAGGCAGATTGGTTTCTGAATGGATTACGGGCGGGCGCAAATTCGAACCTGCCACTCTTTTGCAACTTTAAAAACGGGAAAACCTACAGACAACCGGAAACCTCTGGCCGCGGGCCAAGCCTGCTGATCAATTTGAGGAAGGACCAGAGGGTTTCAATTGGTTAGTTCATTGTCCTGCGCGACGTCCGCGCCGAACTCGGGCTCGACTCCGGCAACCGGCGGGTGACCGGGAATCGGAAGTGGATGCTCCAACGCGATCTGCAGCACGTCGTCCATGGACTCAACGAAATGAATGGACATCTGCGACTGGATGTCCGGCGGGATATCCGCCAGATCTTTTTCATTGTCCTTCGGCAAAATGATGGTGCGCAGGCCCAGGCGATGCGCAGCCAATAGCTTTTCCTTCACTCCGCCGATGGGCAGCACCTTGCCGCGCAAGGTGATTTCGCCGGTCATGGCGATATCGCAGCGTACCGGAATTTTGGTCAACGCGCTGACGATGGAGGTGCAGATGGTAATGCCTGCCGAGGGACCGTCCTTGGGTATCGCGCCTTCGGGCACGTGCATGTGAATGTCCAGGTGCCGGTAGAAATCCTTGGGCAAGCTGAAACTATGGCTGCGCGAGCGAATATAACTCATCGCGGCCTGCGCCGATTCCTGCATCACGTCGCCGAGCTTGCCGGTGAGAGTGAGGCGGCCGCGACCTTGCATCAGGGTAGCTTCGGTGGAGAGCACTTCGCCGCCCACTTCAGTCCAGGCGAGGCCGGTCGTGAGGCCGATTTCGTTCTTCTTTTCCGCGAGGAAGTCGCGGTACTTCAGGATTCCGAGGTAATCGTTCAGGTTCGCCGGAGTGACTTCCACGGCGACGTCCTTGCCCTCGGTCACGACTTTGCGCGCAACTTTGCGCGAAATGTTGGCCAGTTCGCGATTCAGGCTGCGCACACCGGCTTCGCGTGTGTAATGGCGGATGGTGCTCTTGATCGCGTCGTCGGTGATCTTCAACTGATTTTTCGCGAGGCCCGTGGCTTCAAGCTGCTTGGGAATCAGGTAGCGCGTGGCGATTTGATATTTTTCATGCTCGGTGTAACCCGGAATGCGCAGCACTTCCATGCGATCCTGCAACGGCTGCGGAATGGTGTGAAGCACGTTCGCGGTGCAGACGAACATGACCTTCGAAAGATCGTATTCCACGTCGAGATAGTGATCGGTAAAAGCGTGATTCAGCTCAGGGTCCAGCACTTCCATCAGTGCGGCCGACGGATCGCCTCGGAAATCCATGGACATCTTGTCCACTTCGTCCAGCACAAACACCGGATTGGTGGTACCGGCCTTGCGCATCATCTGAATGATCTGGCCAGGCAGGGCGCCGATATAGGTGCGGCGGTGGCCGCGAATTTCAGCCTCGTCGCGCACGCCGCCCAGTGACACGCGCACGAATTTACGTCCCGTGGCGCGGCCGATGGACATTGCGAGCGAAGTCTTGCCCACGCCTGGAGGCCCGAGGAAGCACAGAATCGATCCCTTGGGATTTTTCACCAGCTGGCGCACGGCGAGATATTCGAGGATGCGGTCTTTGATTTTGTCCAAGCCGTAATGATCTTCAGAGAGAATCACTTCGGCGCGCTTGATGTCACGAATTTCCTTGGAGCGCTTCTTCCAGGGCACCGCCAGCAGCCAGTCGAGATAATTGCGCGATACCGTGGATTCAGCGGACATCGGCGGCATCATTTCAAGCCGCTTTAGTTCCTGCATGGCCTTTTCCTGCGGCCCTTCGGGCATGCCGGAAGTTTCGATTTTCTTTTTCAGCTGCTCGATTTCGTTGGCTTCGCCGCGGCCCAGCTCTTTCTGGATGGCCTTCAGCTTTTCGTTGAGGTAATACTCTTTCTGGGCGCGCTCCATCTGGCGCTTCACGCGGGTATTGATGGAGCGATCCACGTTCAGCTTTTCAATTTCGACTTCCAGAATGTCGGCGATGCGGTTTAGGCGCTCGAGCGGCTCGAAAAGCTCCAGCAGTTCCTGTTTTTCTTCGACGGGAATCTGCAGATTCGCCGAGATTGCGTCGGAAAGCTTTCCGGCATCTTCCACACGCACGGCCGCGATCATCGTGTCGTAATTCAGGCTCTGCGAGAGCTTCACATACTGCTCGAACAGCCCGGTAACGCGCTCGGAAGCCTGTTGCAGCTGCGGGGAAGGCTCTGTCTTGGAAGTCACCACGCGGATCGAAGCGCGGAAGAAGCCTTCGTCGCTGGTAATCTGCACGATCTTCGCGCGCTCGGTGCCTTCCACCAGCACCTTGATATTGCCGTCGGGCAGCTTCACGCTCTGAACGATGTTCGCGAGCGTGCCCACCTGGTAGATTTCTTCGGGCTTCGGGTCGTCCACCGACGCGTCATGCTGGGTGACCAAGAAAATCTTCTTGTCACCGGCCAGCGCGTCTTCCAGCGCACGCACAGACGCTTCCCGGCCCACGATGAAGGGGTGCATCATCTCCGGGAAAATAACCATTTCCCGGACCGGCATCATCGGCACGCGTTTGATTTCGCCTTTTTCGCGATTGAACATCGATTTCTTTTTTCTCCCGGTACGCTAGCCTGCTTTTTCCAGCAGGCTCCAATTGATTTCGCGTCCCTTGACCATGTCCGCCGTAACCACGAAGTCGCGCAACTTACGCTGGGCCGGCAAGTGGTACATCATTTCCAGCATCAAATCTTCCAGAATCATGCGCAGGCCGCGTGCGCCTACTTTGCGCTGCAACGCCAGCTCGGCAACGGTATCGAGAGCGTCGTCGGTGAAGCGCAGCCGCACATTCTCGAATTCAAATAGGCGCTGATATTGCCGCACCAGGGCGTTCTTCGGTTCGGTGAGAATCCGCACCAGCGCCGACTTATCCAGATCGCTCAGCACGCCCACCACCGGCAAGCGCCCCACAAATTCTGGGATCAAGCCGTAACGAATCAGATCGGTGGGTTGTGCCTGTTCCAGCATTTCGATATTGCGCCGCGATGCGGTAGTTACCTGCGCATCGGCCTGGAAACCCAGCGATTTATGACCCACGCGCCGTTCGATAATCTTTTCGAGCCCCACGAAAGCCCCGCCGCAGATGAAGAGGATGTTGGTCGTGTCCACCGGAGTAAATTCCTGGTGTGGGTGCTTGCGTCCACCCTGCGGCGGCACGTTGGCCACTGTGCCTTCCAGAATCTTCAGCAGCGCCTGCTGCACGCCCTCGCCGGAAACGTCGCGGGTTATCGAAGGGTTTTCGTCTTTCTTCGAGATCTTGTCAATCTCGTCTATGTATATGATGCCTTGCTGAGCCTTTTGGACGTCTCCATCCGCGGCCTGCAGCAGCTTCAGGATGATATTTTCGACGTCTTCGCCGACGTAACCCGCTTCAGTCAAGGTCGTCGCGTCCACGATGGCGAACGGCACGTCCAGCATGCGCGACAGCGTCTGCGCCATCAGCGTCTTGCCGGTGCCCGTGGGACCGACCAACAAAATGTTCGACTTCGCTAGCTCCACGTCGCCCGGCTGCTTGTTCAGGAATATGCGCTTGTAGTGGTTGTAAACCGCGACGGCGAGCTTCTTCTTGGTCTTATCCTGCCCGATGACGTAACCGTCCAGAAACGCCTTTATCTCAGGAGGGCGGGGCAGACGGCGGTTCGCCGGGCTGGACTGCTCGCGCTTCTCGTCTTCGAGAATCTGCTGGCAGACGCCCACGCACTCGTTGCAAATGTACGAGCGCGGATATTCCGATGGAGAACTGATCAGCTTCTCCACCTGCTCCTGCGTTTTATGGCAGAAGGAACAGCGTAACGGCTCTTCCGGTGTGAACCGTTTCACTGATTAGGCTCCCTCGTTACGGATTTCACCACACCCATGACGAATGTATCTCGTATTGTAAAACGGAATCCGGCCGGGCGGCAGGGAATCATCTATTTGGCTACTTACCCTTTGGAACGGCAATTACCTGTGCTTCGTAATGATTTCGTCCACGATGCCGTACGCCTTCGCCTGTTCGGCCGTCATGATGAAATCGCGTTCCACGTCTCGCTCGATCTTTTCCAGCGGTTGACCCGT
>Ga0210389_10003972_pt1 | contig 11531 bp, 11 predicted proteins | sample IncBWH28OmetaG_FD_160127 | JGI IMG/M metagenome (GOLD analysis project Ga0210389, IMG submission 160127) | Forest soil microbial communities from Barre Woods Harvard Forest LTER site, Petersham, Massachusetts, United States - Inc-BW-H-28-O ... | reverse complement strand
CGCACCATCGGCGAGGTTATCGAACAGCACGGACGGCTCGACATCTTGGTCAACAACGCCGGCATCACCTTAGACAAGACCGTTGCCAAAATGACGGACGAAGACTGGTACACCGTCATTGCGGTGAATCTGTCCGGGGCATTCTTCATGTCTCAAGCCGCGCTCGCGCACATGGTTGAGCGCGGCACCGGGCGGATCATTAACGTCTCGTCCGTCGTCGGCGAGCACGGCAACATCGGCCAAGCCAACTATTCGGCGTCGAAGTCGGGTCTCTTCGGGTTGACGAAGACTCTGGCAAAGGAAGCGGCGTACCAGTGCGCCAGGGCCGGCAAAAGCTGCGCGGAAGGCATCGGGCTTACCGTCAATACGGTTACGCCCGGCTTCATTGGCACGGAGATGGTCGCGGCGATGCCCGAGAAGGCGCTCGCAAAGGTCACGAGCCAGATTCCGATTGGTCGCCTCGGCCGGCCCGAAGAGGTTGCGCGAGTGGTCCATTTCCTCGCCGCCGATGCCTCCTCATACATCACCGGCCAGATTTGGGGAGTCAACGGCGGCCTCGATATGTGAGGGCGGCTACTACACGATCGACCCAGGTGGCAAGACCGGGGTTCTGTGGCCTCACGGGTTACTACATCAAACTGGCCCGCGGAGCACTGAGATAATGAAGCGGCCGCCGAAGCGCTTCTCGCATCAAGGAGGACGACGATGTCCGCAGGTGTGCCCGAAAGCTTGCCTCCACGACCGGTTCTGGACTTGGTCGGGATCGCCGAGAATTTCACGTTTGAGGCCGATCCGGCCGCGCTGTTGCGTGAGCTACTGAGCACGGCAGGACTGACCCTGCGCAACCCCGTCGGCGTCATCGCGGCTAATGCGCGTCTGGTCTGGGACTCTGCGGCGGCGTTGTGGGCGGCGGGGGGACGCGCGCTCGGCTTTGACAGTGCGGGCCCGATCGCGATCGGGCACGGCGACAAACGGTTTTCCGACCCGGCCTTTCAGGACAATCCGGCATACTTTCTGCTGGCCCAGCAGTACCTGCTGTTTAGCCGGCTGGTTGATGACCTCGTCGATGCCGCCGGGGTGAGCGGGTTGCGCGAAGCCAAGGCCAGGTTTACCGCGAACTTCCTGGTGGACGCGCTGGCCCCAACGAATACCCTGCCCGGCAACCCCGCTGCGATCCGCAAGGCCTTCGACACTGGCGGCAAGAGCATTGTCAAAGGCTTGCAGAACATGACCGACGATCTCCTCCACAATGGTGGGTGGCCGTCGCAGGTCGACAAATCGGGATTCGAGGTCGGTGTCAATATGGCCGCCACGCCGGGCAGCGTGGTCTATCGCAGCAACCTGATCGAAGTGATTCAATACGCGCCGCAGACGGCCGAGACCTACTCGGTTCCGTTGCTGTTCTGCCCGCCGTGGATCAACAAGTACTACATCATGGACCTGGCGCCGGGCAAAAGCCTCATCGAGTGGGCTGTGCAGCACGGGCATAGCTGCTTTGCGATCAGTTACCGCAATCCCGATAAGTCGATGAGCGACTACGGATTCCGCGACTACCTGTTCGAAGGGCCGCTGGATGCGGTGCGCGTTGTCCGTGACATCACGGGTGCGCCGTCGGTCAACACCCTGTCGGTGTGCCTGGGTGGAACGCTGACTGCGCTGGGGCTGGCATACAACGCGGCCAGGGGTGACGAATCGATCAACTCCGCGACGTTCCTGAACACCCATACCGACTTCACCCAGCCGGGAGTGCTGGGTGTGTTTACCGATGAGGCAACGATCGCCCACCTGGAAAAACAGATGAAAGAGAAGGGTTACCTGGACTCGTCAACGATGGCGCGCACCTTCAGCGCCCTGCGGCCCAATGACCTGATTTTTCAATACGTCGGGAACAACTGGCTGTGCGGCAACAAGCCGCCGGCGTTCGATCTGCTGGCGTGGAACGAAGATTCGACTCGGATGCCGGCCAAGATGCATTCGGAGTATCTGCGCTCGTGCTATCTGAACAATGAGTTCGCGCGGGGGCAGTTCGAAATCGACGGCGATCGACTCGATCCCGGTCTCGTCGACGTCGACACCTATGTCCTGGCCGCGGTGGACGACCACATCGTTCCGTGGACTTCGGGGTACAAGACCACGCAACTGCTGGGTGGCAAGAGCCGATTTGTGCTCAGTTCCTCTGGTCACATCGCAGGTATCGTCAACCCTCCCCACCCCAAGGCCAAGCACTGGGTCAACGACAGCCTTCCTACCGATCCGCTCGAATGGGAAGCGAACGCGCAGTTGGTCAATGCCACCTGGTGGCAGGACTGGACCGAGTGGATCGCCGAGCGAGGCGGGCCAAAGACCGCCGCGCCCGATCAGCCGGGCAGCAAGGACTATCCACCCATCGAGGCCGCGCCGGGCACCTACGTACGGGCCACCACGTGACCCGGCCACCCAAGACCCCCTCGCACTGGCCTGGTGCGCGGTGAATCGCCGGACCCCCAGTGGACGGATGCCTGCCCCGAGCAACGCATCTCAGTGCACGACGCCTTGCGAGCGATCACGACCAGACGCCGCTCGTTAAGCGAATTCTCAACAGATTCTTCGGTCCCGCCTTCCTCGGCTCAAAGGGTCCGCCCAGACATCGGCCTCACTATCAATCTCATGACGACTGACCCGCGCTGCGCGAATCTGATCGAACGTTATCTGCGTACTCGCGGCAGCCGGTACTTCCGCGGCGCGCACGACGGCGAATATTTCTACGTCGCCAAGACGCGTCCGCGTCAGTTACACGTCCACCTGGAGATCTCCCCCGACCACGACGATGTGGTGACGATCGGCGTAGCGCCGGCGTGCTTCTTCCCCGCCACCGACCGCCCCCGGCTGACGCATTTCGCCGACTCGTGGAACCGCCAGAACCGGGAAGTCATCGCGATCGTGCAGGGCTCGTCTGATCCCCAGCGGATCGGGGTGGTGGCGCGCAGGTCGCAGTGGATCCGGGAAAGCGTTGCCTTCGACGATTTCGCGTCCTTTGTCGACCACACCATCGCCGACGCGATCGACCTCTTCGGGCAGTTGGGCGCGGTCGAAGAGTTGCCGTCCACGGCACAGCCGTTGCTGCGCGACGCCGGCTGATCGATTCGCCGTCGGCTCGGTATTGCCGTCAGGCGGCCAACACGGCGTCCAGCGCCGAGTAGAACAGGCCCAGCCCGTCATCGGAGGGACCCGTCAGCGCTTCGATGGCGTGCTCGGGATGGGGCATCAGCCCGACGACGCGGCCGTTGGCGGAACTGACGCCGGCGATGTCGTTCAGCGAGCCGTTGGGGTTGTCGTGATAGCGGAACGCCACCCGGCCTTCGCCCTCCAGCTCGTCGAGTACGTTCGCGGGGGCCACGTAGCGACCCTCGCCGGACTTCAGCGGCACCAGCAGGTCTGCGCCGGACTCGAAGCGCGAGGTCCACGCCGTCGACGTGGACGCCACCCGCAGCCACACATCGCGACAGACGAAGTGCAAACCCACGTTGCGAGTCAGGGCCCCGGGCAGCAGCCCGGCCTCACACAGCACCTGAAAACCGTTGCAGATTCCCAATACCGGCATTCCGCGTCCGGCGGCGTCGACCACTTCGGCCATCACCGGGGCGAACCTGGCGATGGCGCCGGCGCGCAGGTAGTCACCGTAGGAAAACCCACCGGGCACCACAACGGCGTCGACTCCCCGGAGGTCGGCGTCGGCGTGCCACAGAGCGACCGCCACGGCGCCGACACGCCGCGCCGCACGGGCCGCGTCCACGTCGTCAAGCGTCCCGGGAAAGGTGATGACGCCGATCCGAGCCGTCACTGCCCCTCCCGGCTTATCGTCCAGTCCTCGATCACGGTGTTCGCCAACAGCGACTCCGCGATCTCGGCAAGCTCGGAATCACCGATGGTATCGTCAACTTCGAGCTCAAACCTCTTGCCCTGCCGGACATCTGAGATCCCAGGGTGGCCGAGCCGGCCCAGCGCGCCGACGATCGCCTGACCCTGCGGGTCCAGAATCTCCACTTTGGGCATCACATGAACGACCACCCGGGCCACCGGCGCTCCTCCTCGGATCTATCCCAGAGCTATCACCGGCCAACCTTACCGGCGACCGGTGCCGGACGCGGTCACGGGCATGAGGCGATGTAGGCGTCGCACAATGGCGCGGTCATGGAGTTCAGCACGGGGTCGTCTGCCATCGCCGGCCAGGGCACCTGAGGCGCCCCCGATGACCAGAGGGTGAGCTCACTGACGGTGCTGCTCGCCACGTGCGCCACCAGGTAGGTGTGCATGACCACCGGACCGCTGATCACCGCCGCCATCCGGTTCTGTTCGTCGCTGGTGACAGACGGCGACTGTGCCGGTGCGCCTCGCTGGCATGCCCGCAGTGCGGCGACGGCGTTGGCGAACACCGAAGCCGCGGCCACGCCACCGCGGGCTGTATCGCCACGCCAGTGCAGGACCAGTGCCTGCAACTGCCACTGACCGTCGGGGTGGGCAACCGTCGCGCGAGCCGCCACCGCCCAGTTGCGCGGGTCCTGCGGTACCACCGGTGTGGCACAGAGATCTTCGAACCGGAAATGCGGCCCGGCCGCGGCGCCTGGCCGGGTCCCCGTCAGTGCGACCGCGAGCCCGGCCAGCGCGGGCCAGCTGTATACCGAGTCCAGCGGCACGGCGTGCTGCTGGATCCACGCAGTGTTGGGGATCTGGTCGCACACGGGCGGGCAGGTCTCTGGTTCCGCCTGAACGGGCGCCACGCGGGCAAGGGTCACCGCGAAGCCGCCGAGAACCAGCATCGTCGCAAGGATTACCCGCATCGGTATCACCCCTGTCAGGGCACAATCGTAGCCATGCAACTGACGCATTTCGGCCATTCCTGTCTACTCGCCGAGTTCGACCAGACGAGCGTGCTTTTTGATCCGGGCACCTTCGCGCACGGGTTCGAAGGAATCACCGGGCTGGCCGCCATCCTGCTCACCCACCAGCACCCCGACCACGTCGACGTCGGGCGTCTGCCGTCGCTGCTCGAGGGCAACCCGGGCGCCGCGCTATATGCCGATCCGCAAACCGCGGCACAGCTCGGCGCGCCTTGGCGGCCGGTGCACGTCGGTGACGAACTGCAGATCGGGGAGCTGACCGTCCGGGCGGTCGGCGGCAAGCACGCCGTGATCCATCCGGAAATCCCGGTGATAGAGAACATTTCGTATCTTGTTGACGACGGCGAACACCGCGCGAGGTTGATGCATCCTGGTGACGCACTGTTCGTACCTGACGAGCCGGTAGACGTGCTGGCGGCTCCGGCGGCGGCCCCGTGGATGAAGATCGCCGAGGCCGTCGATTATCTGCGCGCGGTGGCTCCGGCGCGCGCGGTACCCATCCATCAGGGAATGATCACTCCCGACGGCAGAGGCGTCTACTACGGCCGTCTCACCGAGATGACCAGCACCGACTTCCAGGTGCTGCCCGAAGAAAGTGCCGTCACCTTCTAGCCGTCACCTTCCAGCGCGGCTGCTCGGCCCAACAGTGCGCTAGGCGATGTCGTCCGCCGCGCCCCGGCCCGCGGCGCGTCCGGAGAAAACGCAGCCGCCCAGGAAGGTCCCCTCCAGGGCCCGGTAACCGTGCACGCCGCCGCCGCCGAATCCGGCCACCTCGCCGGCGGCATACAGTCCGGTGAGCGGGGTACCGTCGGCCTTGAGTACCCGAGCCTCCAGGTCAGTCTCGATGCCGCCCAACGTTTTTCGCGTCAGGATATGCAGTTTGACCGCGATCAGGGGCCTGGCCTTCGGATCGGTCAGCCGGTGCGGCGCCACCACGCGGCCCAGCCGGTCGCCGAGGTAGCCACGGGCGGCGCGGATTGCGGTGATCTGACCGTCCTTGCTGAATTTGTTGGCCACCTCACGATCGCGGGCGGTGACCTCGGCCTCGATCGTGGCGTAGTCCAGGGGCGCCACATCGGGCAACTTGTTCATCGCGGTCACCAACTCGCGCAACGAGTTCGCGCTAACGAAGTCCACACCCCGGTCGACGAAGGCCTGCACCGGAGCGGGCGGCCCGGAACTTGCGCGATTTCGCAGCAGCTCGCGCACGCTTTGCCCGGTCAGATCGGGGTTCTGCTCCTGGCCCGACAGCGCGAATTCCTTCTCAATGATCTTGGCGTTCAACACAAACCATGTGTAGTCATACCCCGACTTGGTGATGTATTCCAACGTGCCCAGGGTGTCGAATCCGGGATACAACGGGACAGGCAACCGCTTACCGGCCGCGTCCAGCCAGAGCGATGACGGACCCGGAATGATCCGGATGCCGTGCCTCGGCCAGATCGGGTCGTAATTCGTGATGCCCTCGGTGTAGTGCCACATCCGGTCGGGGTTGATCACCCGTGCGCCGGCCTCCTGGGAGATGGCGATCATCCTGCCGTCGACGTGCGCGGGCACCCCGCTGAGCAGTTGCTCGGGGACGCGGCCCATCCGCGCGGGCCAGTTGTTGCGCACCAGCTCGTGATTACCACCGATCCCACCACTGGTCACGATCACCGCGGAGGCGCGAAACTCGAATTGCCCCACTGCTTTTCGCGACGAAGACACGCCGCGTGGCTCGGCCGAGGGCTCCAGCACGGTGCCCCGGACACCGGTCACCGCGTCACCCTCGACGATCAGCTCGTCGACCCGGTGGCGGTGCGCGAAACGCACTGTGGAGCGGTCGCGCAGTTGACGGGCGAAGATCTCGACCAACGCCGGCCCGGTCCCCCACGTGATGTGAAAACGCGGCACCGAGTTGCCATGCCCCTGAGCGTCGTAGCCGCCGCGCTCGGCCCAGCCCACCAACGGAAAGATCTTGAGCCCCCGGGCACGCAGCCAGCTGCGCTTCTCGCCGGCCGCGAAATCGACGTAGGCATGCGCCCATTGGCGCGGCCAGTAGTCTTCGGGCCGATCGAAGGCGGCCGTACCGAGCCAATCCTGCAGGGCGAGTTCGTGGCTGTCGCGAATACCCAGGCGGCGCTGCTCAGGGCTGTCGACAAAGAACAGACCACCGAAAGACCAGAACGCCTGCCCGCCCAGGTTGGCGCTGTTCTCCTGATCGAGGATGAGCACCCGCAAGCCGCGCTCCACCAACTCGCAGGCGGCCACCAGCCCCGACAGCCCGGCCCCGACGATGATCGCGTCAGCGGCGAACCCCGCGGCCGAAGAATCGCTCATGTGGGAACAGGGTAATGCCCCCGGACCGCAGGCCACTCCGACGGCCTGACGTCAGGCGGCGTCGAGAACCGCTTTATCCGACAGCCACCGATACACCGTCGGTGTGCACCCATGCATGAGGGCCAGGTCGACGGCGTCCAGCATTGCCTGCTGAGGGCCGGGCTTGCGCAATTGACGGGCGGCTACTGCGACGCGGACTATGCCGCCGCGGCGGGCGATCCGCTCGGCCGACAGCACCACCATGCGGCACCACCAGGGCTCGGTCAGGAAGCCTTCGCCGATGCCCAGCACCCGGGTGCGGACGGTGGTGTGCCGGACCAGGTCTGTCACTCCATGCAAATCGGCAAGAAGTCGAAAACCGTTCTGCGGCAATGCCTTGACGACACCGGGTGACACCACCCAGCCGGGAGCCGCGAACAACCGGGTGCGTAGCCCGAGGTGCTCGAGCACCCGGTCGGCGGCCATCAGACGCAGGTTGGCCTCGTGGGCCCGCAGCATCGCGAATTCGCCGCGACGCTTCTTGGTGGCCGGGTCGTCGTAGCCATGCAGCACGATGGCGTCGCCGCCGGCGCGCCGGGCGGTCAGCCACTCGACGGTGCGCGGATCGCGATCGAGCCGGTAGTCGCCGGACAGTCGGGGGGCCACCAGCAACGACACCGGCACGTTGCGGGCATCCATCTGCGCGCAGAAAGCCTCGACGTCGGCCAGGGTGCGTTCGCCTATCCCCGAGACCGAGACGATCAATTTTCCAGACACACCCGCAGTTTGCCGATCCGAGGTGTCGGGATGGTGAAGGACACGCAGACAGCAGGCGTATATCGGGCCTGGCCAGGACGCCGCAAGGCACCTCGGCAGGCCTGGATGCGGACCGGATACTCCCGCCGCGCAAGCGCGTCGAGCCGCGGCAATCAGGCGCCCGTTCGGGGTGCGACCGGCGATTCGGCGCGGGCCCGGTCCCCGGTGGGCCAGCAAACGTGTGCCGGCGACGGCGGTGATGATCGGTTCGATATGCTAACGATCGTCATGGAAAAGGCCCGTATAACAGCGGCCGACACCGCGCCGCCCACCGCCCCCACTCGGCTGCTGGGCGAGCACGTCTACCCCGACAAGCTGGACGCGCGGCTGCTGCGGATCTCCGGCGTGTGCATCCTGGCCACGGTGATGGCGATCCTGGACGTCACGGTCGTCGCCGTCGCGCAACGCACCTTCATCGACCAATTCGGGACCACCCAGGCCGTCGTCGGCTGGACGATGACCGGCTATACGCTCGCATTGGCCACCGTGATCCCGCTGACCGGGTGGGCGGCCGACCGGTTCGGCACCAAACGGCTCTTCATGGGATCGGTGCTGGCGTTCACGCTGGGCTCGCTGCTGTGCGCAGTAGCGTCAAATATAGTGCAGCTCATCATATTTCGTGTGATACAGGGAATCGGCGGCGGCATGCTGCTACCCCTGGGATTCATGATCTTGACCCGCGAGGCGGGCCCCGGGCGGCTGGGGCGGCTGATGTCGATCCTGAGTATCCCGATGCTGCTTGCCCCGATCGGTGGTCCAATCCTGGGTGGTTGGCTCATCGGCGCCTCCAGCTGGAGGTGGATCTTCCTGATCAACCTGCCGATCGGAATCATCACCATCGCGCTCGCGGCAATCGTGTTCCCACGAGATCACCCATCGCGGTCGGAAACCTTCGATGTCGTCGGTGGGCTGCTGCTGTCGCCCGGCCTGGCGACGCTTCTTTTCGCGATCTCGTCCATCCCGGGGCGCGCGACGCTGGCCGATCACCACGTGCTGGTACCGGCCATTATCGGCCTGGCGTTGATCGCCGCGTTCGTCGTGCACGCGTTGCGCCGTGCCGACCACCCACTCATCGATCTGCGGCTGTTCGACAACCGCGTGCTCACCCACGCGAACGTGACGATGCTGGTGTTCGCCGTGGCATTTTTCGGCGCCGGCTTGCTGCTCCCGAGCTACTTCCAGCAGGTGCTACATCAGACGCCGATGCAGGCCGGGGTGCGGATGATCCCGCAGGGACTCGGCGCCATGCTCACCATGCGACTGGCCGGACCGATCGTCGACCGACGGGGACCAGGCAAGATCGTGCTCGTCGGCATCGTACTGATCACCGCCGGCCTTGGCGCCTTCGCCCTGGGCGTCGCCCGGCAGGCACCGTATTGGCCGACACTGCTGGTCGGGCTGGCGATCATGGGCCTGGGCATGGGCTGCACCATGATGCCGCTTTCGGTTGCGTCGGTGCAGGCATTGGCACCCCACCAAATCGCCCGCGGCACGACGCTGATCAGCGTCAGCCATCAGGTGGGCGGCTCGATGGGAACCGCGTTGATGTCGATGGTCCTGACCAATCAGTTCAACCGCAGCGAAAGCATCTCGGCAGCAAACAAGGTCGCGGCGCTACAGCAGCAGGCCGCAGCCAGCGGGGCACCGATCGCCCCGTCCGCAATACCCCGGCAGGCACTTACTCCCGGCTTCTCGGCCAACGTCCTGCACGACCTCTCGCACGCGTACACGACGGTATTCGTGATCGCGGTCGTATTGGTGGCGTCCACCTTCATCCCCGCGTCGTTCCTGCCGAAAAAGCCGGCCACCGAAACGGCCGGCGAATAGTACCCACTAACCTTCGAACAGCATCATCGCGATCCGCCTCACCGTATCCATCGGATCAAGTTGCCGCACTTCAGCGTTGACCGCATCGTTGAGCCACAGCGTCGAAAATCCGTGCACCAATGACCACGCCGCGAGTTGCGCGGCCGCGGCATCGGCGCGCGCGTGGGGATCCTGCAGCGTCGCCACGCCACGCATGAGCTCAGCGCCGGCGGCAGCTTCGGCGGCGACCAGTTCTGGTTCGGCGGTGTCGAGCAGCGACTTGTTGAACATCACCTGGTAGTGGCCGGGGTGCGCGATGGCGAACCGCACGTAGGCGAGCGCCGCATCGGCGAAGTCGCCGCGCGCATCGACGAGAGCCTGGGTGAGCAGCTCGAACCCCTGCGTCGCCAGTGCCGTGAACAGCCCGCGGCGATCGGTGAAGTGGTGTGCCGGCGCCGCATGCGACACGCCTGCGCTGCGCGCCAGCTCGCGCAGTGACACACGGTCGGCGCCACGCTCGGCGACCAGGCGCGCGGCCTCGGTCAGGATCACCGCGCGCAGATCCCCATGGTGATAGGTCGGACGGTCCACGGCAACAGCATACCGGGCACAACTTGACACTGCCTAGATGACGGTTTACCTTCGATCCTGACGAACTTGTCAGTGCCTAGATTGGGGTATGTGAGATGGCGCCGTTGATCACCCTGCTGTTGAGCACCATCGCCGCCCGGAGCATCGGCTGGCTTGGTTGGTTTGATACGGCCTACGTCAACAGCTGGAACGCGGCGATCGCCGTCGGGCTAGCGGCGATGTTTGTGCTGACCGGCATTTCGCACTTCGCGCCACCCCTGCGCGGGGACCTCATCGCGATCGTGCCACCCCGACTGCCCGCTCCCGGTCTTCTGGTCACCATCACCGGCGTGCTAGAGCTGCTCGGCGCCGCAGGCCTGCTGGTGCCTACCACCCGGTTCGCGGCGGCGGTGTGCCTGCTGGCCCTGATGCTGGCCATGTTCCCGGCCAACATCTACGCCTCCCGGATGCCGCATCCGCCCGAATCGATGACGACGCGGCTACCCCTGCGGACCGCCTTCGAGGTCGTCTTCCTGGCCGCCGCCATAACGGTCGCCGTCGGCAGCGGCTAGCAGCCAGGCGTACTGGAAGGCCGTCTCCTCCCACGCCCTATAACGACCACTGACACCGCCATGTCCCGCGTTCATCTGGGTTTTCAGCAGAAACGCAGTGCCGTTGCTGTTGGCATGCCGCAACGCGGCAACCCACTTGGCCGGCTCGACGTAGTAGACCCGGGTGTCGTTCAGGGACGTCATCGCCAAGATGGCGGGGTACCGCTTCGCCTCGACATTCTCGTAGGGCGAATACGACTTCATGTAGGAGTAAACATCGCCGTCGTCCAATGGGTTTCCCCATTCGTCCCATTCGGTGACCGTCAGCGGCAACGACGGATCGAGGATCGTCGTCAGTGGGTCGACAAACGGGACCTGTGCGAGGATTCCGGCAAAACAATCCGGCGCCAGGTTGGCCACCGCACCCATCAGCAGACCGCCCGCGCTGCCGCCCAGTGCCACCAACCGCTGCGGAGTGGTCAGGCCCGAGTCAACCAAATGCCTTGCCACCGAGACAAAGTCGGTGAAGGTGTTCTTCTTCTCCAACAGCTTGCCGTGCTCGTACCATAGCCGGCCCATCTCACCGCCGCCCCGGACAAGGCGATGGCGAACA
>Ga0210389_10003970_pt1 | contig 11536 bp, 6 predicted proteins | sample IncBWH28OmetaG_FD_160127 | JGI IMG/M metagenome (GOLD analysis project Ga0210389, IMG submission 160127) | Forest soil microbial communities from Barre Woods Harvard Forest LTER site, Petersham, Massachusetts, United States - Inc-BW-H-28-O ... | reverse complement strand
CATCCAGGCGGAGCGGCCGGGCCTCGTCGCCCTGCAGCCAGACCTCGGCCTCGCCTTCGATGATGAACAGCAACTCGACGTAAGGGTGCCAGTGCATCGGTGCGACATAGCCCGGCGCCGAGGTCTGGATGCCGGTGCGAACCGGCGTGTCGCCGTCGGCAATGAGCGGGTGATAGAACGCGAGCGGACCGAACTCGACCCGGCTGGCGTCGGCAAGCTTGCGGACTTTCACGGCCTGAAGCGCTGTCGTCATCGGAGCTCCTTCCGCCGCCTCATGGGCGGGCGATGGCGGACACTTTGCCGGGCGCTGACCGGGCCGGCAAGCCTTCAGCGCGCGCCGATCTTGCGCAACGAGCGGTCGATCCACAGCGCGCCGATCTTTTCCTGCACGCCGTTCTGGCGCAGCCGCTGGCGCAGGCAGGCGAAGTCGACCCTGTCGAGCTCCTGATCCTGGTTGAAGCAGGAGAACACCACGCTCTCCTTGCCCGTCACCGGATCTCTATGGAGCTGCAGGCACTGGGCGCAGATCTCCTTCATCATGCATTGCATGGGGGAATTGATCGATCCCAGCGCGCGGTGATCGGTCTTGAGGTAGGGCTTCAGCGCGGAATGACGCGCCAGGCGCACGGCGTTCATCATGCCGTCCGAACCGATGGCGATGATGCGATCGGCGGCGCTGAACGGGATCGGCTGCTCGCCCAACTCGCCCGCCGCGTATTGGCGCATCGCCTCGACGATGTTGGCGACGGTGGTCTTGTCCTGCGGCCGGTCCACCGGGAAGCCGGGCGCCTCGTCACATGCCCACACGACGACGTCGGCCGCCGCCTCGATCTCCTCGACCTTGTAGCGGTCGCTCGGCTTCTTGTAGCCGGCGAAATAGAGCACCTTGCTGCCGGCCTTGCGGAAGGCCTGGCCGATCGAGAACAGCACGGCGTTGCCGAGGCCGCCGCCCGCCAGCACCACGGTCTCGCCCGGCTCGATCTCGGTCGGCGTGCCGGTCGGTCCCATGACGATCACCGGCTCGCCGGGCTCGAGCAAAGCGCAGAGGTCGGACGAGCCGCCCATCTCGAGCGTGATCAACGACAGCAGACCCTTGTCCTTGTCGACCCAGGCGCCGGTCAGCGCCAGGCCTTCCATGGTGAGGAGCGTGCCGTCGACCTTCTTCGAGCGCGCCTCGTAATTCTGCAGGCGATAGAACTGGCCGGGCTCGAAATTGCGCGCGGCGGCGGGCGCCTCGACCACGACCTCGACGATGGTGGGCGTCAGCCGGTCGACGCGGACCACCCGGGCGCGCCATTGGTCGTTGGCCTCGGCCAGGATCTCCGCCGGCGTGCGCCTGGACGGCGGCAGCTTGTCCATCGTGCGCGTCAGCACCGGATAGCCCTGCTTGGCGCCGCCCATCGCCTTCACGACGTTGCCGGCGAAGGAAGGATGCAGGTCGCCGAAGAACGACATGAAGCGGCCGTCGGCGGCGCGATACATCAGCACGCGCACCTCGGCGGGCTTGGCCACCCGCTCCGGCGTGGCGGGATGGCCCTCCTCGTCGAGCGCGCGGAAATACTTGCCGTCGATAAAGGCGTGCGTCGCGTCCTCGCGCGCCAGCACGGTGTTGGGCTGCGTGCCCGCCGCCACCAGGATGGTGCGCGCCGGCAGGGTTGCTTCGACCTTCTGGCCGTTCTGCTCGCCCGCCACCTTGAGCGCGCTCGCATGGCCATTGGCGTCGACCTCGACGGCAACCGGCGCCAGGCCCTCGGCAAAGCGGATGTCCTCCTCCAGCGCCTTCAGCACTTCCTCGTGATTGAGCGTGTAGGACGGCGAATCGATCAGCCGACGGCGATAGGCGATGGTGACGCCGCCCCAGCCGTTCACCAGCCCAGCGATGTCGGGCTCCCGGCGTTCGCGCTGGGCCGCGGCGCGCTCGGCGCGCATCGCCTGGGCGTGGGCGATGAACTCCAGCGCGATGCCGCGCTCCTCGTCGTTCATGGACGCAAAGACCGCCGCCTCGCCGCGCTCGGCGACGAGGATTTCGTGGCGCGCCAAAAACTTCTCGACCTGCAACGGATAATAGGCGAGCGACTCGGTCGCCGTGTCGATCGCCGTCAGGCCACCGCCGATCACCACCACCGGCAGGCGAATCTGCAGGTTGGCGATCGAGTCCTTCTTCGCCGCGCCGGTGAGCTGCAGCGCCATCAGGAAGTCCGACGCCGCGCGCACGCCGCGCGCCAGTCCGTTCGGCAGGTCGAGCACGGTGGGCTTGCCGGCGCCGGCGCAGAGCGCGATGTGGTCGAAACCCATGGCGAGGGCGCTCTCGACCGTCACCGTGCCGCCGAAGCGCACGCCGCCGAACATCGAGAACTGGCGGCGCCGCTCGAGCAGCAGCCGCACCATCTTCAGGTAGTTCTTGTCCCAGCGCACGGTGATGCCGTACTCGGCGACACCGCCGAAGCCCGCCATGGCGCGTTCGCCGAGATCCTCGCGCAGGGAGTCGACGTCGCGCACCGCGGCGAACGGCACGCGTACGCCATCCGGCTTGACGCCCGATTGCCTTGCCGGAAGCGGCTCGATCTTGAGGCCGTCGATGCCCAGCACCGTGTGGCCGTCGTTCATCAGATGATGGGCGAGGTTGAAGCCCGCCGGGCCAAGCCCGACCACCAGCACGGTGCGGCCCGTCGCCAGCCGCGGCATCGGCCGGCGGAGGTTGAGCGGATTCCAGCGCGTCAGCAGCGAATAGATCTCGAAGCCCCACGGCAGGCCGAGCACGTCCTTCAGGGTGCGGGTCTCGATCTGCGGGATGTCGACGGGCTCCTGCTTCTGATAGATGCAGGCCTTCATGCAGTCGTTGCAGATGCGATGGCCGGTTGCCGCCACCAGCGGATTGTCGACCGCCGCCATGGCGAGCGCGCCGATGGAGAAGCCCTCGCTCTTGAGAAGATTCATCTCCGAGATCTTCTCCTCGAGCGGGCAGCCCGCCAGGGTCACGCCGAACGGCGATTTCTGGAAGGCGCCGGTCTTGCGGTCGCGCAGACCGCGCGAACACGAATCCTTGCCCTGGTTGTGGCACCAGATGCAGTAGTTGGTGTGATCGAGCGCGCGCACGAGGTCGAAGCCCTCGTCGGTGAGCGCAAAGCCTTCGCGATGGCGCAGCATCGGCCGCGGCAGCTTCAGGCGCGTGACGCCGTCCACGACTTCGGTCTCGATCGGCACGAGATGTTCGAAGTCGAGCTTGTGCGGCACCTTGAACAACGGCCCGTCGCGATGACGCTTCTTGCCCTCGGGGTGATGGAGCGCCCAGGCGGCGTAGCGCGTCAGCGCCTCGATCGCAGGCGTCGGCGTCTCGACCTTGAAGTCGGCGCCCAAATGTTCGCGGACGGCCAGCGCGAAGGCAAGCTCCCACGCTTCCAGCCCATCCTCGAGTCGCGCCGGCACATTGGCCTCGGCCGTGACCTTGGCACCGTCGAGGGTTATCGCCGCAGCGGCCTTGATGATGCGCGCGACGTAGCGTTGCACGAACAGGCGCTTGCAGTCATAGAGCGGCGCCAGCGCGCTGTGGCGGGCGCGCAGTTCGCTCGCTTCCTGGGCAACGCCAAACAGGGCACCCAGGAAATCCTCGAGCGGACGCGCCACCTCGATCAGAAGATTGGACTCGTCTTTCGCCGCCAGCTGGTCGGGCGCGGTGCGCGCGGCCATCAGGCGCGCATGCACATCGACATTGGCCGTCTGCAGCCAGCCTGCGAAAGCCGCATCCAGACGGACAAGACCGTCGCGGTCGTAGAGGTCGGTGAAGCTGAGGCCATGGCCCAGCGCAGGCGCGGTCATTGTCGAAATATCCGGGTGGGCCGAGGGGTGATTCGTTCGTGTGCGAACCGATTAAACAACACGGACCGTGAGCGCAAGGCACCTGCCCATTTCGCGACATTTATGCCTGATGACGGGGCGGGCAGCTTCACGCATGGTCCGGCACCCATGCAAACGGCTCCCGCCTCCGTGCGCAACTGGCTGCTGGTCGTTGCCGCGATGATTTTCTTCATGATCGTGCTCGGCGCGCTCACGCGGCTCACCGAGTCGGGCCTGTCGATGGTCGAATGGCGGCCGGTGACGGGCTGGTTGCCGCCGATGTCGGATACGGCCTGGCAGGCCGAGCTGCAGAAATATCTTTCCTCGCCGCAGGGAAGATTGATCAACCGTGGTTTCAGCGTCGGCGAATTCCAGCAGATTTTCTGGCTGGAGTTCATCCATCGCCTGTGGGGCCGCCTGATCGGCGTGGCCTTCGCGCTACCGCTCGCCTGGTTCTGGCTGCGCGGCCAGCTCACCCCGGCGCTGAAGCCGCGCCTGCTGGCGCTACTGGTGCTAGGCGGGCTACAGGGCGCGCTCGGCTGGGCGATGGTGGCGTCGGGCCTGATCGACCGTCCCTCGGTGAGCCACTACCGGCTAGCCGCCCATCTGCTGCTCGCCGTGGCACTCTATGCCTACACGGTGTGGCTGATCCTGGAACTGGGGCCGCAGGGCGCGAGGCACGGCGATGGCAAAACCCGTCGCAAGGCTACGGCACTGATCGGATTCCTCCTGGTCGTGATGACTTGGGGGGCGCTGATGGCGGGCCTGCGCGCCGGCACCGCGCACAACACCTTCCCGACGATGTCGGGCTACTGGATCCCGCCGGGCCTGTTCGACCTGGATCCATGGTGGGTCAACTTCTTCGAGAACGGCACGACCATCCAGTTCGTCCATCGCTGGCTCGCCAAGCTTTTGGTACTGGGTGTGCTGGTCCTGGCCTGGCGTACGCGCCGGCCGGAGACGCTGGCGGCGGCGGCGATGGCGCTGCTGCAGCTCGGCCTCGGAATCTCGACGATCCTGAGCGGCGTCGACATCGCGCTGGCGACCGCCCATCAGGCCGGCGCGGTCCTGTTGCTGACCACATTGATCGTCGTGCGCCATCGCGCCATGCCTTCTCCGGCGTGGCCGATGTCGGCTAAGGTTGGAGCATGAACGCGACGCGACCCGTTCTCCTGATCGGTGGCGTGATCCTGGCGGCGGCGCTGGGGACGGCAGGCGCGTGGCTCGTCTGGCCGCGGCAGGCGTCGTCGCCGCGCACCGCCGACGCAACCCAGACAAAGCCTGCGCCTGCCCTCGCCCCGATACCCGCGAAGCCAGAAGCACAGCCCGCGGTGCCGATCGTGATTCCGGACGCTGCCGCTCCACCCGAGCCGACCAGCGCCGACTTCGCGCGCACCGCGGCAACACCTGCGCCAGAGACGCCGGCGCCAGACACGCCGGCGCCAGACACGCCGGCACCCTCCACGACCGAGCGGGCCGCCGCCGCGCCATCGGCTGCGATCGACTGGGCCGCCCTGCCGATCAACGAGGTCCGAAGCAGAGCCAATGCCGACGAGCTCCCCGCCATGGAAGAGATGGCGCGCCGTCTGGTGCAAGGCGTGGGCGTCCCCAAAGACCAGCAGGCAGGCGCTGGCTGGCTGCTGCGCGCCGCCCAGCATGGCTCGGCGCAGTCGGCTTTCAATGTCGGCGTGATGTACGAACGCGGTTTTGTCGTCGAGCGCGATTCGACGCGCGCCGTCGAATGGTACCGCAAGGCCGCCGACGCCAACCTGGCGATCGCCAAGCACCATCTCGCCCTGATGCTGCGCGACGGCAAAGGCGCCCCGCGCAATGCCCAGGAAACGGTCGACCTGTTGCGTGCGGCGAGCCGCCAGGGTTTGGCCGTCTCCATGTTCACCTTGGGCGACATCTACGAGCGCGGCGACCTCCTGCCGAAGGATCCGCCAATGGCGCTCGCCTGGTACGCCATCACCGCCGAGTTCGACCGCCAGACCAATCGCGGCGGTGACAACGCGATCGCGACGACGGCGGCGCAGCGCGCGCAGGCGCTGAAAGCCACCTTGCTGCCGGGAGACCTCGAGCGTGCACAGGCGGTCGGTCAGCGCGAATTCAAGCAGATCGTCGAGGCGCTGCAGCCGCCCACGCCGCCGCCGCCTTTGGAACCGTCCGCCCTGCCGCCCGCCCCTTTGCCGGCACCGGCGCTCCCGCCGGCGGCTTTCCCGGTGCCCGCGTCCGGCCAGACGGCGGCCGCCGACTCCGAGCCCGACCCGCCGGGCTGGCCCAAGGCCGTCAACGACCAGATCAGCGCCATCCAGCAGGCGTTGTTCGACCTGAAACTCCTGAGTGACAAGCCCGACGGCGCGATCGGTCCGGTGACGCGCGCGGCCATCCGCGCCTTCCAGCGCAGCACGGGCGCGCGCGAGACCGGCGAGCCAACCAAGGACGTCTTCGCAGCCCTGCAGGGTGCTGTCGCGCATCGCAGCACCGCCGCAAGCGCGCCGCCAACCGCACGGGTCGCCGACCTCGGTGCGCCCGAGCCCCCGCCGCCGCCCACGTCGGCCGACATCGCTCGCGCGGCGCCAGAGCCTGAGGAGAAGGCGGAATCCGCGAAAGCCGAACCAGCAATCACGGTCCCGCCGCCGATCGATCCCCCGAAACCGCCCATGCCCGAGGTCGCGGCGGCAACCGCCGCACCGCCGCCGATCGTGGCCACGTCCGAGGAGCCCAAGCCGGTGCCGGCTGAAACGACAGCCCCAACGGCCATCGATCTCGGTCAGCCGGAGCCGCCGCCGGCGCCACCAACCTCAGCGGATATCGCCAGCGCCGATCCCGATGCATGGCCAACGTCGACCGCCGACCAAGTGACGGCGATTCAGCGGCTGCTGCGAGATCTCAACTTCTTGCGCGATCCTCCCGACGGCCTATACGGCCCCGCCACGCGCGCAGCCATCGCCGACTACGAGCGCAGCGCCGGCCTCGCGCAGACTGGCGATGCCAGCAAGGCGCTGTTCGAGTCGCTGAAGGAAACGCGCGCGACGATGATGCGCAAGCCGAACTAGGACTAGAGCAAAACCCCCGCGTGACGCCACCAGGCTGTCGGCATCGATGCGCTCGCCCGCTGCGCGGCGTCGGGCGAGTCGTAGAGAGCAAAGCAGGTGGCGCCGCTACCGCTCATCGCGGCATAGCGTGCGCCGCTGCTGTTGCGCAGGAAGGTCAGTACCTCGGCGATTGCCGGGCGCAGTGAAATCGCGGCTTCGCAGAGATCGTTGCCGCGGACGGCAAGGGCGGCCACCAATTCCGGCAGGTTTCGCCAAGGCCGTGTCACCGGCGCGGCTGTCGAGAAGGGACCGCGGCGCGCTTCGAAGACGTCGCGCGTGGGCAGCGCGGCGCCGGCATTGACCAGCAGGATGGCAGCCGGCGGCAGCGCCGGTGCCGGCTGCAAGTGCTCGCCGATCCCGGACACCAGCGCGGTGCGGCCGGCCAGGCACATCGGCACGTCGGCGCCCAGGGACGCTGCGAGATCGAACAGCTCCCCTTCCCGCAAGGCGACGCGCCACAGGTCGCTCAGCGCGCGCAGCGCCACGGCAGCATCGGCTGATCCGCCGCCAAGACCCGCGGCGACCGGGATATGCTTGGCGAGGCGGATCGACGCAAGCGGCGGCACGCCGACACGCTCGGCCAGAAGGCGCGCGGCCTTCAGCACGAGATTGGCGGGATCGCGCGCGAGGCCTGCCGCCTGCGGTCCGGCGAGCTCAAGCGACAGACCGTCGGAGAGCCGCACGTCGAGCGTGTCGGCGAGGTCGACAAAGGCGACGAGGGAGTCGAGCAGATGGTAGCCGTCGTGCCTGCGGCCGACGACGTTCAGCCAGAGATTGACCTTGGCGTGCGCAAACCGCGCCGCGGCGCCCGGCATCGACGCTGGCTCAGCCGCCCTGCTTGGTGTCGGCGGCCTTTTCATAGACGGTCGGCTTGTCGTTGGCCGCGCTCAGCCCATTGGCGAGCTTGTCCTTGATCACCGGCAAGCGGTCCTTGTCGGGCTTCTGGTTGAGCGCCCGTTCCCACTGGAAGCGCGCCTCGCGCTGGCGTCCGACATGCCAGTAGGCGTCGCCCAGATGCTCGATGATGGTGGCGTCGTCGCCCTTCTGCTCGATCGCGCGCTCGAGCCATTCGACGGCCTTGTCGTACTGGCCGAGCCGGTAAAAGGCCCAGCCGACCGAATCGGTGATCGCGCCGTCGTCGGGCCGGAGCTCGGTCGCCCGCTCCAGCATCTTCATGCCTTCGTCGAGATGCAGGCCCTGGTCGATCCAGCTGTAGCCGAGATAGTTCAGCACATGCGGCTGCTCGGGCGAGAGCTCGAGCGCCTTCTTCATGTCGGCCTCGGCCTTGGGCCATTGCTTGAGACGCTCCTCGACGATGCCGCGGCCGAAGAACACCGACCAGTGGCGCTCCTCGATGTTGTGCAGCCGCTGGATCGCGGTGTCGTAGGCCTGCACGGCCTCGGCATAGCGCTCCTTGCCGCGCAGCAGGTCGGCGAGCGTGAGCGCCGCGTCGATGCGGTCGGGCTTCTCGGCGACCAGCGTGCGCAGCTGGCTGATGGCCTGGTCGAACTTCTCCTGCTGGGCATCGAGGGCGGCGATCCGCAACCGGGCCTGCCAGTAGAGCGGCGAACTGGGCCCGATCTTGCCGAGCGCGGCGATGGCCTTGGGGATCAGCTGGAACTGCTCGTAAAGACCCGAGATCATCAACCAGGCGAAATCGTGCTCGGGCCTGAGGCTGGCGGCGAGCTGGTAGAAGATCAGGCCAAGATCGGCGCGCGGATTGCGCTGGTCGGAGGCCAGGATGCCGCCGATGTCGAACAGGATCTCGGCGACGCCCGAGGCGGCCGTCGGCGGCTTGGGCGCCGGCGCATTGGGGCCGATCAGCCCGTCCATGACCACGGCGTCGCTGTACTTCTCGCCATACGTCTTCAGGAGCTGGCGGGCGTCGTCGGCCTTGCCCAGCCGGCGCAGGCCCTCGGCGACCGCGACCGTGGTGCGCAGGCCGCTGGGGTCGAGCGAGATGGCCCGGCGGTACTTGGCTTCGGCGGCGGCCTTGTCGCCCGCCATCTCGTCGATTTGCGCATCGATCACCAGGGCCGGCGCCTCGGCACGCTCGCCCGCGGCGGGCTTCAGCTTGGCGAGGTGCGCGCGCGCGGCGGGGAACTCCTTCTCGCCAGCCTTGAGCCAGGCCAGCACGTATTCACGCAGCGGACCGAGCTGGTTCTCCGGGCCGATCTTGTCAATCTGCTGCTCGGCTGCGCGATAGTCGCCCTTCTTGATCGCCTGCACCGCCAGCACAAGGTTGGCGAAACCGTCGCCCGGCCGCGTCGCCAGGACCTTCGGCGCGAGCTGCGCCGCGGCGTCGATGCGGCCGGCGTAGATGCGCAGCCGGAAGGCCGAGTAGAGCAGTTCAGGATCGTCCGGCGTCTGGGCGAGCGCCAGGTCGATCTGGTCGGCAGCGGCGTCGTAGTCGTGATCCTGCTCGGCCACGCGCGCCGCGAGATAGCGGCCATCGAGCGGGATCAACGACGGTGGTGCAGGCGTCTGCGAGCCGCGTTGCGCCGGTTTGGCAGGTGACGGAGTTCCCCCCTGCTGGGCGTTGCCGATGGCGGGGAGGCTGAGGAGCAGCGCTGCCGAGAGCAGCGCGAGAGAGGTGCGTCGCATGGAGCTCACATGTTGGGATAGTTGGGACCGCCGCCGCCTTCGGGCACGGTCCAATCGATATTCTGTGCCGGATCCTTGATGTCGCAGGTTTTGCAATGAACGCAGTTCTGCGCGTTGATCTGGAAACGCGGCTGGCCATTATCGGCAGTCACCACCTCGTAAACGCCAGCCGGGCAGTAGCGTTGCGCCGGCTCGGCATAGAGCGGCAGGTTGACGGCGATGGGAATCGACGGATCGCGCAATTTGAGATGAACCGGCTGGTCCTCCTCGTGGTTGGTGTTCGAGAGGAACACCGAGGAGAGCTTGTCGAAGGATACCACGCCGTCGGGCTTGGGATACTGGAGGGGCTGGAATTCGGCCGCCGGCCGCAGGCATTCATGGTCGGCCTTCTTGTGATGCATCGTCCACGGCACGCGGATGCCGAGGTCGTGCAGCCACATGTCCATGCCGCCATAGAGCGTGCCCAGCATGGTGCCCCATTTGAGCGCCGGCTTGACGTTGCGCACCTTGTCGAGGTCCTTCCAGATCCACGACGCCTTCAGCTTCACCGGATAGGCTATCAGCTCGTCGCCGCCGGTCTTGCCTGCCGCCAGCGCCTCGAAGGCAGCCTCCGCGGCCAGCATGCCGCTCTTGAGCGCGTTGTGGCTGCCCTTGATGCGCGGCAGGTTGACGAAGCCCGCCGAGCAGCCGATCAGCGCGCCGCCCGGGAAGACGAGCTTGGGCACCGACTGCACGCCGCCCTCGTTGATGGCGCGCGAACCGTAGGCCAGGCGCTTGCCGCCCTGCAGGTACTTGGCGACCTCGGGATGGGTCTTGAAGCGCTGGAACTCGTCGAACGGCGAGAGGTACGGATTCTCGTACTCGAGGTGAACCACGAAGCCGATGGAAACCAGGTTGTCGCCGAAATGGTACATGAAGGAGCCGCCGTGGCTGTTGGTCTCGCTGAGCGGCCAGCCCTGCGAATGCGCCACCAGGCCCTTCTTGAATTTGGCCGGATCGACCTGCCACAGCTCCTTGAGGCCGATGCCGAACTTCTGCGGATCGACGCCGCTACGCAGCTCGAACTTGGCCATCAGCTGCTTGGCGAGCGAGCCCCGCACGCCCTCGGCGATCAGCGTGTACTTGGCCAGCAGGTCCATGCCCGGCGTGTAGTTCGCCTTGTGCTTGCCGTCCTTGCCGATGCCCATGTCGCCGGTGCCGACGCCGCGCACCGAGCCGTCGTCGTTGTAGAGCATCTCGGCGCCGGCAAAGCCCGGATAGATCTCGACGCCCAGAGCCTCGGCCTGCTGGCCGAGCCAGCGGCAGAGATCGCCCAGGCTCACGATGTAGTTGCCGTGGTTGTTCATCAGCCGCGGCATCAGGAAATTGGGAAAGCGGAAGGAGCCGGTCTTGGAGAAGAACAGGAACTGGTCGTCGCTCACCTGCGTCTCGACCGGCGCGCCCTTCTCCTTCCAGTCGGGTATGAGCTCGTTCAGCCCGATCGGATCGATCACGGCGCCCGACAAGATGTGGGCACCGATCTCCGAGCCCTTCTCGATCAGGCAGACCGACACTTCGTGATTGCGCTCGGCCGCGAGCTGCTTGAGTCGGATCGCCGCCGCGAGCCCGGCCGGGCCGCCGCCAACAATCAACACGTCATATTCCATCGACTCGCGCGCCATCACCGTCTCGCTCTACAATGCCTTTAACCGATGGACGCGCCGCCGGCCGGCGACGATCCTTCGCCTGTTGATAGCCTGTCGGGGGCAGGATCGCCACCCGGTGAAAAGGGGTATTCCCGTGGCAGAGCTCGGCGGAATCGAAAGCAAACTCTTCACAACGCGTGATTTTCGCCTGGAAAGCGGCCAGTCGTTGCCCATTCTGGAACTTGCCTATGAGACCTACGGCAGCCTGGCGCCGGCGCGCGATAACGCCGTGCTGGTGGTGCACGGCTACACGTCGAGCCATCACGCCGCCGGCCGCAATGCGCCCGGCAAGCAGGGCCGTGGCGTCGCCTCGGG
>Ga0210389_10003969_pt1 | contig 11538 bp, 10 predicted proteins | sample IncBWH28OmetaG_FD_160127 | JGI IMG/M metagenome (GOLD analysis project Ga0210389, IMG submission 160127) | Forest soil microbial communities from Barre Woods Harvard Forest LTER site, Petersham, Massachusetts, United States - Inc-BW-H-28-O ... | reverse complement strand
GCGGACGATCATCGCATCCACATCGACAGTGACGATGCCAAGGTCGACACCGATGGCAATGCCGTCCTGAACGGCCGCGTCAAGGTGCGCCAGGATGCGCGCAGCGTGACTTCGGATACCGTCACCTATGATCAGAGCACGGGCCGCGTCGTCGTCAAAGGGGGCGTGGATTTCGAGGATCCGAAATTGCGCGTGCGCAGCGTCGACGGCAGCTACGAAATGGACGGCGCGGCGAGTTTCGATCAGGCGAACTTCCAACTCATGGACCGCATGGGGCGCGGCTACGCCAAGGACATCAATGTGCTCACGGACGGCAAGGTGCAGCTGGCCGGGGTGCGCTACACCACCTGTCCCGTCGGCAACGAGGACTGGATGCTGCAGGCTTCCTCGCTCAATATCGACACCAAGCTGCAGGAAGGGGTCGCCCGCCATGTGACCATGCGCTTCAAGGACGTGCCGATCTTCTATACGCCCTATATTTCGTTTCCCGTGGGCGACGAACGCAAGAGCGGCCTGCTGTTCCCGAGCTTCAGTCATTCCGGGAGCAACGGCTACGAGCTGGACGTCCCCTACTATTTCAATCTGGCCCCGAACTACGATCTCACCCTGACGCCCAGTTATCTCTCGTCGCGCGGCGTGCAGGTGGCCGAGCAGTTTCGATTCTTGACGGCGAGTTCCCACGGCCAGATCGACGGCACGTTTCTGCCGAACGATTCGCAAACGCACAGCGACCGCAGCTACTTCCGCTTCACGGACATCACGGATTTCAAGACGGGGATGCGTTTCGATACCGACATCGCCAGCGTCAGCGACAGCAGCTACTTCGAGGATTTCGCCGTGGGCTCCGATGAGACCAGCGTGACCTTCCTCGAGCGCCGGGCGGACGTGTTGTATTACGACGATGCCTGGCGCGTTCGCGGCGAGCTGCAGAACTTTCAGACCATCGATATCGGCCTGCCCACGGCCTGCAGCGCCGCCCAGGCATCCTCGGTGCCCGTGGCCTACTGCGACGAGCGGCCTTATTCGCGCGTGCCGCGGATCCAGGCGAGTGCGCTGTGGCCGGTTCCGGGCACCCATTTCGAGCTCGCGCTGGAGAGCGAGTTCGTGAATTTCCTGCGCGAAGTGGGACCCACCGGCGTGCGCTTCAACGTGAGCCCGGAACTTCGCTGGTCGAGCCGCGGACCCGGCTATTTCTTCGAGCCTGCCGTCGGCTATGACTTCACCCAGTACGACTTGAAGAACGCCGATGCCATCGGCCTCGGCGCACCCAGCACGCCGACCAGGACACTGCCCTACGCGCGGGTGGATACCGGTTTGATATTCGAGCGTGAGGCGGGTTCGCAGAATCAACGCACGCAAACCCTCGAGCCGCGATTGGTCTACAGCTACGTGCCTTACCGCAATCAGGACAACCTGCCGATATTCGATACCGGATTGCCCGACCTGAATCTGACCGAGCTGTTCCGCACCAATCGATACGTGGGCGAGGATCGCATCGGGGATGCGAACCAGCTGGCGCTGGCCCTGACCACGCGGCTGTTCGACCATGTGTCGGGGGCTCAATATCTGTCGGCAACCATTGGCCAGATTCGCTATTTTTCGGTTCCGCGGGTGGGCCTGCCCGAACAGGCTTTTTTGCAAAATTCGGGGGATAGCCTGGTCACCGTGCCCGGGGTGAATCCCCTCGCCATGCCCGGACAGGCGGTGGTGAACTCGCGCGGTCAAATCATCATGTCCGCGCCGGGGCAATATGTCTCGGGACTGGCCGCGCAGACCTTCGCGACCACGGTGCCGGGGCAGGCGCTGAGCTACCCCGCCTCCGACCTCGTCGCCGATGTCTCGGTGACGGCGTACAAGAACTTCAGCTTCGATTTCGACTATCTGTTGAACCCCTACACGTCGAAAACCGACAAATCGGAGGTCGGGGTTCAGTACCGCCCCGACCCCACCCGGGTCATCAATATCGGCTACCGTTTCCAGGAAAACGTCCTGAACGAGACCGTCATACTCAAACAGTGGGACGGCTCTTTCGCCTGGCCCATCGCCGGCCACTGGAACGCCGTCGGGCGCTGGGTCTACTCCCTGCAGGACCATCAAACCATCGAGCAGCTGGCCGGAATCGAGTACAAAAGCTGCTGCTGGGCGCTTCAGGTGGTGCAGCGCCGTTATGTCCGGGTCAACGACGGCACCGCGGGACTAGACACCTCGATTGCATTACAATTGGAACTCACGGGCCTAAGTTCGGTCGGAAAGCCTGCGAATACCCTCTTGGAGCGTGAGATTCGGGGATATTCGGCGCGCAATCCCAATGCCCAGGACCCGGCCCCCTGACCAGGATGAATTCGACTCATGCGCAAATTTGCCTTCCTTTTCTTGAATCTGGCCCTGGGTGTGGTCTTCTCGGCTGCCTCCCACGCTCAGACGCGCGATATCGGCGTGCACGGCGAAATGCTCGACCGCATTGCAGCCATCGTCAACGACGGCCTGGTGCTGAAAAGCGAGCTGGACGCGCAGATGGATTCGGTCACCAAGCGGCTGCAGGAGCAGAAGGTCGAACTGCCCTCCCAAAGCGTGCTCAAGCAGCAGGTTCTCGATCGGTTGATTTTGCAGGAGATTCAGTCGCAGCACGCCAAGCGGGTCGGCTTGACGGTGTCCGACGAGCAATTGAACAGCGCCCTGCAGGAGATCGCGAGCCGCAATAAAATCCCCTTCGACCAGCTGCCGACGGCGCTGCAGGCGCAGGGAGTGGACTACAAGCAGTACCGCGAGAGCATGCGCAAGGAATTGACCCTGACCACCTTGCGGCAGCGCGATGTGATCTCTCACATCAATGTCAGTCCGCACGAGCTCGAGCAATTCCTCGCGCGCGAGCAAAGCGCGGCGGCCAACGATGAATTCAACGTATCCCACATTCTGCTGTCGTTGCCGGAAGCCGCCACGCCGCAGCAGCTGGACGAAATCACCCACAAGGCCCAGGACTTGGCCGCGCGCGCGTCCAAGGGCGAGGACTTCGCCCAGCTCGCGATCGCGAATTCGAACAGCCAGACGGCCTTGGACGGCGGCCAGCTCGGCTGGAAGAAGGGCAACCAGCTGCCGCAGTTCATCTTGGATCTGGTCACCAAAATGAAACCCGGCGAGGTCAGCGCGCCCGTGCGCACGCCGAGCGGTTTCCACATCGTCAAGCTGAACGAGAGGCGCAGCGGCGAAGCCAAGGTCATCGTCAACCAGGTTCACGTGCGGCATATCTTGATGAAGACCAACGAACTCGACGACGACGAGACGGTGCGCCAGAAATTGGCCAAGCTGCGCGAGCGTATCTTGAACGGCGAGGATTTCGCAGGCCTCGCGTCGACCAATTCGGCCGATCCGGGCTCCGCGCCGGACGGCGGCGATCTGGGCTGGACGGGACCCGGTACCTTCGTGCCGGAGTTCGACAAGGCAATCGCCGATCTGAAGGACAACGAGATCAGCCAGCCGTTCAAGTCCCGGTATGGCTGGCACATCGTGCAGATGCTGGGCACCCGCACCTATGACAGCACGGACGATGTGCGCCGCCAGCGCGCATTCGCCGCCATCCGCGAGAGCAAGGCGGATGAGGAGACCGAGTTGTGGCTGCGGCGCCTGCGCGACGAGGCCTTTGTTGAAGTGAAGATGTAATGCTGACGCGGCGTCTTCGTTGGCTCTGTCGAAGTGAAGATGTAATGTCGCGGACGTGCCTCTTCGTTCGGTCCGTCGAAATCAAAATGTAGTGTATATACCGCGGATCGTCATCACATCGGGCGAACCCGCAGGGATAGGGCCGGATGCCTGCGTCGTCTTGGCGCAAGATGCATGGGATGCCGATATCGTGGTCGCCGCCGATGCCGCGCTGCTGGCGGCCACTGCCGATGCCCTGGCGCTGCCGCTGACGATCGAACGCTACGATCCCTCGAGAGCGCCCGTGCCGCATCGCGCGGGCATTCTCCAAGTCATGCACATTCCGACCGTTCGAGCCGTGGCCGCGGGCCGGCTGGATGCGGGCAATGCCGCCTACGTCATCGAAATGCTGGACCGCGCCTGCGACGGCTGCATGAACGGCGAGTTCGCGGCCATGGTCACGGCGCCTGTGCAGAAGAGCACCTTGATGGATGCGGGCTATGCCTTCACCGGCCACACGGAATATCTCGCCGCCCGGACGCGCGCTGCGCTGCCCGTCATGCTGCTGATGAGCGGTCGATTGCGGGTCGCGCTGGTGACCACTCACTTGGCGCTCGCCGATGTGCCGCGCGCCATCACGCGCGAGCGGCTGCTCGCCACACTTCGCATCGTCAACATGGATGTGGAGCGGCATTTCGCTCTGGCGGAGCCGAGAATCGCGGTCCTCGGGCTCAATCCGCACGCGGGCGAATCCGGACACCTGGGCCGCGAGGAGATCGAGGTGATCCAACCCGCCATTCAGGAACTGCGGGCCGAGGGCTTGAACATTCAAGGCCCCGTGCCGGCGGATACGGCTTTCACCCCCGGCTTCCTGCAAACGACCGACGTCATCGTCGCCATGTACCACGATCAGGGCCTCCCGGTCGTCAAACACGCGGGGTTCGGCAACGCGGTGAATGTCACCTTGGGATTGCCCATCCTGCGCACCAGCGTCGACCATGGAACCGCATTGAGCCTGGCGCGAACCGGCAAGGCGGATGTGGGCAGCTTGCGCGCGGCCCTGGCGCTTGCAATAGAAATGACGGCGCTTTCCGTTCGTGCCGGTCCGTAAGCGATTCGGCCAGCACTTCTTGCATGATCCCGGCGTCATCCGCCGGATCATCGACACCGTGGCGCCGGCGGCCGGCGAGCGCATCGTGGAAGTCGGTCCGGGCCGCGGCGCGCTGACGTGGGGGCTTCTCGAACGCGCCCGGCGCTTGGAGGTCATAGAAATCGATCGCGATCTGGCTCGGGCGCTCGAGGCCGATCCGCGCGCGAAGGACGGACTCAAGGTGCACGTCGAGAACGTGCTCGACACCGACTTCGTGCGCCTTCGGGGCACGGGTGCGCCCCTGCGCGTCGTCGGCAATCTTCCCTACAACATCTCGACCCCGCTGCTGTTTCGGCTGCTCACCCAACGCACCGCCATTTCCGACATGTACTTCATGCTGCAGAAGGAAGTCGTGGATCGCATGGCTGCGCAGCCGGGAACCAAGGATTATGGGCGATTGACCGTCATGATCGCGGCCGTCGCCGAGGTCGAAGCTCTCTTCGATGTCGGACCCGGGGCGTTCCAGCCGCGCCCGAAGGTGTGGTCCGCCATCGTGCGCCTGCGGCCCACCGAGCAGCCCCGCTTCGAGATGGGCCGCGACGGCGTGATGCGGACCCTCGTCACGGCAGCGTTCTCCCACCGGCGCAAGACCTTGCGCAACTCCTTGAAGGGTCTGCTCACTTCGCAGGACATCGAATCCTGCGGCATTGATCCGCAATTGCGCCCCGAAACGCTGGCTCCGGCCCAATTCGGCCTGCTCGCCGCCCTTTACTCTCGATTGGTCGGCTATACTTGAGGCCGCATGCCAGGATATAAGAAGATTTTGGTGCTTCTGGATCTGTCCGAGGACAGCGAGCAGGTCGCCGTTGCCGCGCGGGATATGGCGGAGTATTCGCAGGGCTCGATGCTCGCCTTGCATGTGGTGGAGTTCGTGCCCGTCGAGCCCTTGGGTGAATCACTGATGCCGACGGCGCAAATCGAGGATGACTTGGTCAAACGCTCACGCGAAAAGCTCAGTGCGTTCATCGCACGGCTGGCCCTTCCGCGCGCCACGGGGCGAGTCGAAGCCGGCAACACCAAGTCGGAAATTCTCCGTGTCGCGGAGGAAGAAAAGGCGGATCTCATCGTTCTCGGCAGCCGTGAGCGTCACGGCCTCGCCATCCTGGTGAATTTCACCGAAGATACGGTTCTGCACGCCGCTCACTGCGACGTGCTGGCGGTCCGCCTGAAGTGATGCGATGCCGGACATGACAGCCGAATCGGCGAACCCCAGAATCCGCGTCGAGGTCGAGACTTCCTATGTCGAGGAGCAGTCCGATCCGCGCGACAAGCGTTTCGTCTTCTCGTACACCATCACCATACGCAACGAAGGCCAGGTGCCGGCGCGCCTGCTGACGCGTCACTGGATCATTACGGATGCGAACGGCAATGTGAAGGAAACCCGCGGCGACGGCGTGGTCGGCGAACAGCCCTACCTGAAGCCCGGCCAGGGATTTCGCTATTCGAGCGGCGCCGTCATCGAAACTCCGGTCGGCACCATGCAGGGCAGCTACCAAATGGTGGCCGACGACGGGCAGCAATTCGACGCGCCCATCGCTCCGTTCCGGCTGGCGATGCCCGGGGTACTGCACTGACCCTGATGGGTGGCTGATGTCTCTGTATGCAATCGGCGACGTGCAAGGCTGCGACGATGAGCTCGGCGCGCTGCTCGCCGCCCTGAGATACTCGGCGGATCGCGACCGGCTTTGGTTCGTCGGCGATCTGGTCAATCGCGGGCCTGATTCCCTGGCGGTCCTTCGCAGAATTCGCTCGCTGGGCGACGCGGCGACGGTCACGCTCGGCAATCACGACCTGCACCTGCTGGCCGTGGCCTTCGGAGCCGCCCACGCCCGCAGCGACGATACCCTGAGCGATGTCCTGGCCGCTCAGGATCGCGATCCCCTGCTCGAGTGGCTGGCGTCCAGGCCCCTGTTTCACGAAGATCAAGCACTCAATGTCTGCATGCTGCATGCGGGTTTGGCGCCTCAATGGGATTTGCAGCTGGCACGGCGATGCGCCCGAGAGTTCGAGGGAAGCCTGCGAAGCAATCCTGAAAAATTGTTCAGCCGGCTCTACGGCGATCAGCCGGACCGCTGGGACGAGGTCAGCAACAGCGAGGAACGCCTGCGATTCATCGCCAACTGCTTCACGCGGCTGCGCTACCTGGACGCCGAGGGCCGGCTGATGTTGCGCGCCAAGGGATCGCCGAAGAAGACCCACGCAAAAGCCCTGATCCCCTGGTTCGACGCCCAGGAGGCTCGCTGGCGCGGACCGCGCATTGTCTTCGGCCACTGGTCGACCCTGGGTTTTTTCAGCAATGCGGATGTCACCGGCCTGGACACGGGCTGCGTTTGGGGAGGCGCCCTGACTGCGCTGCGATTGGACGACCCCGATGCCAAGCCCATTCAAGTCCCCTGTACGGCATCGAAGGCCCCTTAGCGCCGCACTGAGGCGCCTTAGCGCTGCACTGAGGCCCCTTAGCGCTGCAAAGAAGGCGCCCTAGCGCTGCAAAGAAGGTACCCTAGTGCTGCGGCGAAGCCGATTAGCGCTGCAAAGCAGGTACCCTAGCGCTGCGGCGAAGCCGATTAGCGCTGCACGAGGGTTCGCAATACCTCGCCCCGCACCAGGAATCGGCTGCCGCTCTGCTGTAAAGGCACGCAGGTGATGTCCTGTTTCAGAATGCGGACGGCGAGCTTCGGCAGGATCTGTCGCGAAAACTCCTCCACCAGTTCGCAGTCGGCGATGCCCATATTGCCGAATGCATCGCTGGTGATCGTAAAGGGTTCGAAACGCGCATTCACGGCCGCCAAGTCTCCTGGGTGCAGCGGTTTGGCCGAGGCATCCGGCAATGCCAGCGTCGACACGACGATATTCAAACTGGGGCCAAGGGAGCCCGGACGCGCCCGCGATTCGGCGCCATCTTCGCAGCCCAGCGCCGTGACGCGTATATCCCGTCGCGCCCCCAAATCGAGCAGCATGGCGCGCACTTTGTCGCGCAGGCCCTCGCAGGAATAGCGTGACGTGCGGCCCATGTAGAAGAAATTCAGATGATGCTCCTTCCAGACCGCCGCAATCGGAGTATCGGCGCCGTTCTGCGCGTCCACCGGCCGGATCGGCGCGACGAGCATCAATCCAACCCCGGCGAGCGCCCAGACAGACCGCATAGCAAACCTCCGCCGTTTATGACTACGTCAAAGGCGGCGAAGTTTCACGGCACCGCTATAATGCACCGATGCGATTATCTCAACCGTTCAATCTGCAGCGCTGGATCGAAGCGAATCGCGAACTGCTCAAGCCGCCCGTGGGCAACAAGCTGCTGTTTCAGGACAGCGCCTTCATCGTCATGGCCGTCGGCGGTCCGAATTCACGCAAAGACTTTCATCATGATCCGAGCGAGGAATTCTTCTTCCAGGTGGAAGGCGACATGGTGCTCAGAACGGTTCAGGAAGGACGCTTGAGCGACATACCCATTCGCCAGGGTGAGGTATTTCTATTGCCGCCGGAAGTACCTCATTCTCCGCAGCGCCCGGCGGGCAGCGTCGGGATCGTCGTCGAACGCCGCCGCGATCCGGATGAGCTGGATGGGTTCTCATGGTACTGCGAGCACTGCGGCAACCGCTTGTATCTGGAACGCGTCGCCGTGCATAACATCGAAACGCAGCTGCCGGAGATTTTCTCCCGATTTTACTCGAGTCTTGCCCATCGCACCTGCACTGTCTGCGACACCGTCATGCAGGCTCCGAGCCGGTGACGCCCGAGGCCGCAGGCGCGCAGGCTGACGCCGCCGGTGCGCGGGCTTTGGATGCGGACGATCCCCTGGCGGCCTTTGCGGACGAATTTCACCATCCCTACGACGGCGCCGGCCGCCGATTGGTGTATCTCTGCGGCCACTCGCTGGGGCTGCAGCCCAAATCGGCCGCCCGATATGTCGAACAGGAGCTGAAGGACTGGCAGCGATTGGGGGTGCTCGGGCACCACGCCGCCGAGCGCCCGTGGATCCCCTACCATGAGCACGCCGCCGCGCCGCTCGCCGCCCTCGTCGGTGCCGGGGAGAGCGAGGTCGTCGCCATGAATTCCCTGACGGTGAATCTGCACCTGATGATGGTGAGTTTCTTTCGGCCCGGCGCGAAGCGCAATCGCGTGCTGATCGAGAAATCCGCATTCCCTTCGGATCGCTACGCCGTCGTATCGCAGCTGGCCTTTCACGGGCTGAATGCGGCGGAGCACCTGATCGAGATCGAGCCGCGGCCGGGCGAGCGAACGTTGAGAGCGGAGGACATGCTCGAACGCATCGAGCGGGAGGGATCCGCCCTGGCGCTGGTTCTACTGCCCAGCGTTCAATATTTGACCGGACAGTCCTTCGACCTTGCGCCCCTGATCGACGCCGCGCGCCGCGCCGGCGCCGTGGTGGGCCTGGATCTCGCGCACGGCATCGGCAATACACCGGCGAAATTGCACGACTGGAATGTCGACTTCGCCGTGTGGTGCAGCTACAAGTATCTGAACGCCGGCCCCGGCGCGCTCGGCGGCTGCTTCGTGCACGAGCGCCACGCTCGCAGCACCGATTTGCCGCGGTTTGCCGGATGGTGGGGACATGACGCTGCCGTGCGGTTCCAGATGGGACCCGATTTCAATCCCATCCCGGGCGCTCAGGGATGGCAGATCAGCAATCCGCCCGTGCTGTCGGCGGCGCCGCTGCTGGCATCCTTGGATATTTTTCGGCGCGCCGGCATGGCGCGGCTGCGCGAGAAATCCATTGCCTTGACCGGATACATGCGGCGGTTGATGGAAACATCCTTGCCGGGACTGGTGGACATCATCACGCCGGGGGCTGCGCCGGAGCGCGGCTGCCAGTTGAGCCTGCGAATTGCGCGCTCGCCTGCCGACGCCAAGCGCTGCCATGACTTGCTCAGCGAGGCGGGGGTGGTGACCGATTGGCGGGAGCCGGACGTGGTGCGGCTGGCGCCGATCCCGCTCTACAATTCCTTCAGCGATGTGTTCGCTGCGGTGGACGCCCTGTCGCGAGCCGTGCGGGAGTGAACGCCGATCGGTCCTCTGTCGGCATCGTGGGCGCCGGCCCCACGGGCGCGCTGCTCGCCATCCTATTGCAGCGTCGCGGCCTCCGGGTGGAACTGTATGAGAGCCGCGCCGACCCCGGAGAGGGAGCGGCAGAATCGGGGCGATCCATCAATCTGGCGCTGGCCGACCGGGGCATTCATGCTCTGAAAATGGCCGGTGTATTTCAGGATATCGAACACTTGCTGCTGCCCATGCGCGGGCGGCTCATTCATGATCCGGCCGGAGGCACTTCGCTGCAGCCCTACGGCCTGCGGCCCAATGAAGTGATCTATTCGATCTCGAGACACAAGCTCAACCAGGCCTTGCTCGACGTGGCCGCCCGGCGGCCCGGTGTGACCGTGCATTTCGAGCACCGCTTCGAGGCCGCCGATTTCGATGAGGCCACTGCGCTGATCCGGGATCTTCGTCAGGATCGACTGCTCAGCGTCCCCATGCAGCCGCTGCTGGCCACCGACGGAGCCGGCTCCTGGATGCGCCGGCGCATGAGCTCGCTGCACCTGATCGACGCCCATGAGACCGATCTGGAACATGGCTACAAGGAATTATCCATACCGGCCGATGCGGCGGGACGCCACCGCATGGTGCCCGATGCCCTGCACATCTGGCCGCGCGGCAACTATATGCTGATCGCGCTGCCGAACGAAGACGGCAGCTTCACCGCCACGCTATTTCTCGCCAAGCACGGCGATACGAGCTTCGACAGCTTGACCGGCACCGCGGCGATCGAGGAGTTTCTGTCGCGGAGTTTTCCCGATGCACGCGAATTGATGCCCCACTGCGTCGCCGAATTCCAGGCTCGCCCCGTCGGGTTTCTCGGCACGGTGTCCGCCACTCCTTGGGCCTACGAGGGCACGGCAGCGCTGATCGGTGATTCGGCGCACGCCATCGTGCCCTTTCACGGCCAGGGCATGAATTGCTGTTTCGAGGACTGTGTGGAATTCGATGCCTGCATGAGCCGGCAAACTTCATGGGAGAGCGTATTCGCGGAATTCGGCGCCTTGCGCAAGCCCGACACCGACGCCATCGCCGCCATGGCGCTGGACAATTACCGGGAAATGCGCGAGCGCGTGGCCCATGCTAAATTCCAGCTGCAGCAGTCGCTGTCCCTGGAATTGGAACGGCGCTTTCCGCAGCAATTCATTCCACGCTACTCCATGGTGATGTTCCACCATGAGATCCCCTATCGAACCGCGCTCGAGCGCGGTGCCCTGCAGGCGGAGCTGCTGGCCGAACTGACGGCGGGCGCCGTCTCAACCCTCGCGCAGGTAGACTTCGAGCACGCGGAGCGTGAAATCCGCAGGAGGCTCTCCCCCTTGATCTAGTCGGGCTGGGACGCTCGCCGCTCGATGGCTCGTGCCCCTCAGCTGATCAGACGCGGAGTGATCCGCTCGAGCGTGATGAAGCTATAGGCATGCGCGTTTTTGTCGTCCGATTCATGACGTTCGCGCGATGCCTCATCCCATTCGGGGCCGCGCCAGCCGGCAAAAACCGTATCGCCGCCCTCGATGCGGGCGTGAACCAAGGTCAGATGAATGCGGCCGGCGAAGGGCAGGCATTGCCGGTAGATTTCCGCTCCGCCGATCACCATCAAGGCAGGCTGCGCACCGGCCGCGAGTCGCGCATCGTCGAGAGTTCTCACCACCACGCAATCCCCCGGTGCAAAACCCTCCGAGCGGCTGAGCACGATATTGGTC